>Ga0335074_10013178_pt1 | contig 11614 bp, 9 predicted proteins | sample Lox_Sample_23_FD_206715 | JGI IMG/M metagenome (GOLD analysis project Ga0335074, IMG submission 206715) | Soil microbial communities from Loxahatchee National Wildlife Refuge, Florida, United States - Lox_Sample_2.3 | ecosystem: Environmental > Terrestrial > Soil > Wetlands | place: USA: Florida...
CGACACTTGGAGCAGCCTGTTACAGAGCAAACCAGCCGCGCTGGATTGTATCGACGATTATCTGGCGGGCAAGGATCCCAAGATACATTGTGAAAATCCCGCGAACGAAGGAGGCCAATGATGCGTGTTACCGATCTCGCGGGTTTGGCCGCGCTCGCCACCATCCTTTGGGGCGGCATACTGGCGATAGTTATCGGCAAGTATCCATATCCACATGTGTTCAATCATGACGTGGATTCGCCGGTGATCGCACTCGAGATTTCGCGCGGCGCAGATGACATCGATGCGGTACTGCACGGAGAGACTTCCAAGAACAGGGGACCGGCGGAAAAGAACATGGCGTTGGCCAATGATCTCGACTTAGTATTTATTCCTCTTTATGCGATCTCGATCTGGTCTCTGGCCCGGGTGTTCACGAGCCGGACGCGGCTGTTGGCGCTAGGCGTCGCGGCGGCAGCGCTTTTCGATTACCTCGAAGACTGGCAGATTTACCGCGCACTTGACGGAGCGAGCCCACCTATCTATATCGTTTCCCTGATCAAATGGGGATTCCTGGGGCTGGTCCTCATTGGACTCGGGTGCATTCTGGTGCGTTCCAGGGTTGAGATTTATACGCTCTCTACGAAACGCCTGATGGCGATTGGCTTCTTCGTATCGGGTGGGCTCATCCTCATCGATGTTGGTCTGGGGCAGTGGATCGGCTACTCGCATATCGCACTCGGGAGCGGGATCTTTGCGCTCCTGCTCATCGCGAATGTAGTGGGATTTCTCGGACCTTACCTGAGGATTCAGGGAAGAGAGACCAAATTTGTCGACAATTTCTGCGAAGAACGCAAGAAACCGGGCCGGGGCTTAATGACCGCGGTTAGAGCCGAACCTGCGAAGTAACGCGGGCGGCTTGCGGGAGGCATTGGAACCGCCTCGTTGCAAAATGAACAGTGATGAATCGAATCCCATTGCTGTTCTTCACATTGTTGTTTGCAGCCGTAACGCCGAGTTTCCGAGTTTGGGCGCAGAACGTCGGCAATGAAGAGTTCGCGCGCGATCCGAAGCAGCCGCTGGATCAGGACTACACGCAGCGGATCAAGAAATACACCACAGCACCGTCTCTGAATTCGCCCTTGACCGACTACTTGCCTGCGTCCAACTCCGTACCGACGCCGGCCAAGGTGTTGGGCGATGTCGCAGGAGCTCCGGACATGTTGCCGTACGCGGAGGATGTGTACCGGTATTTCCGGATGCTGGCGGCGGCCAGTCCGCGCATCAAGGTGATCACGATCGGACATAGCGAAGAAGGACGCGAGATGATTGCGGCGGCAATTGCCGACGAATCGTTGATGGCGCGGGTGAAAGAGAACGATGCACGGCTGGCCAAGCTGGGGGATCCGCGCTCGATCGGGATGAACGACAAGACGGCGGCGGAGCTGGTTGCGCAGTCTTTTCCCGTTTACTACATCACGGGGACGATTCACTCGCCAGAAACCGGGGCTCCGACGGCGCTGATGGAGCTGGCGTACCGGTTGATCGTCGACAACTCTCCTTACATTCAGTTCATCCGAACACATATGGTGACGCTGATTACGCCGGTGGTGGAGGTGGATGGGCGCGACCGAATGGTCGACATTTATAAGTGGCATAAGGCGCATCCGGGTGAGAATTGGCCGCGGCTTATTTATTGGGGCCACTATGTCGCGCACGATAATAATCGCGACGCCATGGGCATGACGCTGGACCTTACTCGAAACGTGCTCAACAATTATCTAGCCTGGCACGCGCAAGTGCTGCACGACTTACATGAATCTGTCCCGTTTCTATATGACAACACGGTAGGAGACGGACCATACAATGCGTGGATCGATCCGATGCTGGCGGACGAATGGGCGATGCTGGCGTGGCGTAACGTGCAGCAGATGCAGAATTTCGGCATGCCGGGCGCGTTTACGCACGGAAATTTCGACACGTGGAGTCCGGGTTACCTGATGTTTCTGGCTGGGCTGCACAACGGGATCAGCCGCTTGTATGAGACGTTCGGGAACGGAGGCGCGGATACCGAGAAACGCATCCTTACGCCTAACGAATATTCGAGGACGTGGTATCGCCAGAACCCACCGTACCCAACCGTGGTGTGGTCACAGCGCGATAACAATAACTATGAAGAAACGGCGCTGTTATCTACGCTTTCCTATTTCGCACATAACGGCAAGCACTTTCTAAGCGACTATTACGAGAAGAGCAAACGGTCCATCTTGAAGCCTCAGGACGCAGGGCCGGCGGCGTATGTTCTGCCTGGGGATGAAAACGTCCTGAATAGGCAGCTTCAGCTTCTCAAGGTGTTGGCGGCGCAGCATGTTGAGATTCAAAGATTGAGCGAAGCGGCGAAGGTGACAATTGAGCCGCCGGCGCATGCACCACGGCCCCCAGACGATAAACCGAACGCTGCCGCGAAGCCACATGAGGAGACGTTTGCGGCAGGCAGCTACGTGATCCGCATGGATCAGCCATTCTCGCGCGTGGCAGACGCGCTGCTGGATCGGCAATACTGGTCGCCGGAGGATCCGCAAAAGCATCCTTACGACGATACAGGCTGGTCATTTGGCGACCTCTTCAATGCGCGCGCCGTGCGCGTAACAGACCGATCGATACTCACAAAGAAGATGGAGTTGGTTTCAGACGTGGACCAGATCGGCGGCAATCTGGCTGGGGCAGGCCCGCTTTACGGGATCAACAATTCAGGTGAGATCAGCCTGGCGGCGCTGGTGTACGCGCTGAAAGGCGCGGAGATATCGGTGGCGGAAGAACCCTTCGAAGAGGGCGGCCACAAGTTTCAGGCCGGATCGCTGCTGATCGGTCACGTGGAGAATGCGCGATTGAAGGAGGCACTTGCGCCGCTGGATCTGAACGCTTACAGCGTGGCGTCTTCGCCCAACATACATACGCATGCGGCTGCAGCGCCGCGTATCGCGTTCATGCATACCTGGCTCTACACGCAGACCGAAGGCTGGTGGCGCATGGCGTTCGATAAGCTACATGTGCCGTACGACTACATCAGCACGCAGACAGCAGCGGGCGAAGCGGAGTTACGCTCGAAGTACGACGTGATTATCTTCGCGCCAGCGGGACAGGTCTCCCCGCGGGCCATTGTAGAGGGAATGCCCATGTGGGGCAACGCGCTGCCGTGGCAGAAGACGGCGCTGACACCGAATCTGGGAAAGATCGATGCGACGGAGGACATACGTCCGGGGCTTGGACTGGCGGGAGTGGCGCATCTGAAGGCGTTCGTAGAGCAAGGCGGTCTGCTGATCACATCCGAGGACACGGCGCAGTTTGCGATCGACGAAGGATTCGCGCCGGGCGTGTTCGTGGCGCCGCGCAAGAACGCGAAGGTTGTAGGCAGCGTGCTGAACGCCGTGATGGTGGATAAGAACACGCCGCTCGCATACGGCTATGGAACGAACCTGGCGGTATATAGCGAGGAAGGGCTGGCGTTCACGGTCAGCAACCTGGTGACTCCCCGGCAGATTTTGACGGAGAAAGACTATAAGCGGCCGACAGGCCGGGGAGGACCGGAAGACGAAGACTTGCCGGAGGGCCGGCCATTCGAACAGCCGCCAGCGCTGCCTTCTCCCAAGCCGTGGGAACCGACACCGCTGAACGAAGAGCAATCGCGGAACAATGCATACGTGATTCCGGCCGAGTATCGCCCGAAGGTCATTTTGCGATTTGCGGAGCAGAAGAATCTTTTGCTTTCCGGACTGCTTGAAAGCGGAGACGCCATTGCCGAGCGCGCGGTGGTGGTGGATGCGCATCTCGGGAAAGGCAATGTATTATTATTTGCGAACAATCCTATTTATCGCGGCGAGACGATCGGCAGTTATGCTTTAGTGTTTAATGCGATCTTGAATTTCGATCATCTGAAGCCGGGAAGGGAGTGACAAAATGCGCCGCAGATTATTTGTTACGGTTTGTCTCGCTGCACTAACTGCAGCTTTCGCATTTGCGCAGGGCTATAAGGTCTCCGGGAGCATCTCGATTGGAGGCAGCGGGGGATGGGACTACCTGACCGCCGATTCGGAAAACCGAAAGCTGTACGTTTCGCATGGCACGGAGGTGGTAGTAATTGACCTCGATACAGAGAAGGTGGTTGGGCATATCCCCGGGATGATGCGCATCCATGGAATTGCTATCGCCAATGAGTTTGGAACCGGATTTATCAGCGATGGTGGAAGCAACCAGGTTGTGGCCTTCGATTTGAAAGACCTGAGTATCAAGAACAAAATAAAGGCGGGTACAAACCCTGATGGGATTGTCTACGACGGCGCGTCAAAACGCGTGTTTGCTTTTAATGGCAGGAGCCAGGACGCGACGGCGATTGATGCATCCACGGGGGCCGTGGCGGGGACTGTCAGCCTAGGCGGGAAGCCCGAGTTTCCGGTGAGCGATGGGAAAGGCAGCGTGTACGACAACATCGAAGACAAGAGCGAGATTGTGAGGATCGATTCAAAGACTCTGACGGTGACGGCGCGATGGGCGGTGGCGCCGTGCGAGTCTCCTTCGGGCCTGGCGATTGACAGAAGCAACCGCAGACTGTTTGCAGTTTGCGACAACAAGGTGATGGCGGTGGTGGACGCCGATTCGGGCAAGGTAATCGCGACACCGGCGATAGGCGAAGGCCCGGACGCGGCGGCTTACGACGCAGGCAACCAGGTCGCGCTTTCTTCGAATGGAGAGAGCGGAACGCTAACGGTGATTCGGCAGAACGGAGGCGGATATTCCGTTGCTGAGACCGTAAATACGGCGCAAGGTGCGCGAACCATGGCGCTGGACGAGAAAACGCACAAGGTCTATCTTGCGACTGCAAGCTTCGGGGCTGCTCCGGCGGCTAGCGCAGCCAATCCGCATCCCCGGCGTTCGATTCAGCCGGGAAGCTTCAGGTTGATCGTGGTGTCGCCTTAGGCGGAGAATGAATGTATGGCGACGGTCGCGGAGAAACTAAGTTTCCTGGAATTCCAAGCGAAGTATGAACAGGATGATAAGTCATACGAATACTGGCACGGGGAAGCCATAAAGAGAAGTATGCCGACCTGGATTCACGGGGCGCTGCAGATAATCATAGGCGAACTGCTTAGGCAGGCGGGGTACTTCGCAGGTTCTGAAGTAGAGCTGAGAATCATCCCGGATGCACATCCGAAACCGGATGTGATCGCAACCAGTGGCGATATGGAAGAGCCGTATCCGACCAAGGCAGTCGATGTGGTGGTCGAGATTCTTTCTGAGAACGATGCGATGGCATACGTTTTGGAGAAGTGCCAGGCGTACCAAGATTGGGGTTTTCAATACATCTACGTTGTGAATGCGGGACGGCGGCAACTGCTGCGATGGACGGGCGTCGCGCTCGAGATCTCGAACGAGTTGACGTCGATTCCGGCGGCGAGGATCTGGGAACGGCTCGACGAGGCGATGGGTCGCCGGGCGGCTGGTTAATCGTCGCTCGAGAAAAAGCTTCCCAAGCTGCCGCTGGCGAGGGCGCTGAGCGGGTTCTTTTCATCGCCGGCGTGGCGGTGCTCGGCGGGAGCGAGCTCGTGGCGCAGACGCTCAAGGGTCATGCTCTGCAGGATGACGCGGCCGGGGCCGGTGAGCGTGGTGAGGAAGAGACCTTCGTGGCCGAAGATGGCGGTGCGAATGCTGCCGACCATTTGAATGTCGTAGGTCACGGTGGGCTCGAAGGCGACCAGGTGGCCGGACTGCACCTGTAACATCTCGCCTGGACCGAGGTTGAAATCGACGTGATCGCCGCCGGCGTGCACGAAAACGGCGCCAGGGCCGGTGAGCCTTTGGAGGATGAAGCCTTCGCCGCCAAGTAGGCCGGCACCGAGACGGCGCACCATGGCGATATCGAGATTTACGGTGCTTTGCGCGAACAGGAAGCCGTCGCGCTGGACCATGATGGTTTGACCGGCTGCGAGCTCGAAGACTTGAATCTTGCCGGGATAATGGCCGGCGAATCCGACCTCTCCAACGTTTTGATTGGAGCGGAAATACGTAAAGAAGAGAGATTCGCCCATGAGCTTGCGCTTAAGCGCGCCCATGAGCTTCTCGCCGAGAGATTGGCCGGTCATGCGAGTGGTCCAATCGACGTTGGCAGATTTGTAGATCATTTTGCCGGCTTCGGCGTAGATTTCCTGGCCGGGCTGCAAGTGCACTTTGGCAATTTGCAGATTGTGCCCTTCGATGTCGTAATTCAAGGGGGCAACTGCCGGCGCAGGCGGATAATAAGCGGCACCCGGGGCGGCTCCGAGCGGCTGACCGCAGTTGGGGCAAAATTTAGCGTTGTCGGCGAGCTGTCCGCCGCAGTTGGTACAGAAGGCCATAGTTTCTATCTATGCTAACGAAGTGCGGCTAACGAAGGGCACGTCCAGCAAGTTCCCCGGATTGGCGGCGGCCGGAAGGCAACTGCTTTAGCGGCTAGCTACTTGGATTCGCGCTCGGGTGTTCGCTTTGATTGATCGGGACGCTGTTTATCGCCACGGTTACGGGGCTCTACACGGTCAGGATACGATTTCGATGGCTGGATCGAGAGATCAATGGAGTACGTACCCGGCGCGTGCTTTGTCCAACCTTGAGGCGTTAACATACCGACTTCATCCTATCACAATTGCTTATCGCCCAGATCAGCGAAAGCATCGCAGAATTTCCTGAAGACATCCTGGCACTGGTCGACACATTCGCGCAACGCTTCGCGCTGCTGTACGAGCTTTATCAACGAAGCATTGGCGTTATTGGAACCGATATCAAGCACTCCAGCGCAGCTTCGGCTGGGCTCATAATCTGCCGGCATTTGCTGCGGTAGTCCGGGAGGCTTCAGCGGAATGGCCAACAACACACCGTGGTGGTCTCTTCCAGGAACGGAGAGGTAGTACGCCGGCGCCGAGGAGGCCTCTTCAGCCGATGGTCGTAGATAGACGTACGGCTTGTCGCCGTCTTTGAAGCAGGCGCCCGCGAGACCAAGACCGAACGGGAGTTTGAAGTCCCATTCCTTCGGTTGGGGGTCCTGGTGATTGATGACTCCGTCCACGAGCACCATCCGCCTCTGAGACTTGTCATATGTCCTCAACATCAGTCCAAAGCGCTCGGTGGAACCAGCCGCTACATGTTGCCCGTGAAGATCCGCATAGAAAGCGGCGAGAATGGCGTGTGCTCGGCTCGTGCTTGCTTCCGTGGAAGCGTCGCGCTGGCGCCACGCCGAGTATGCAATCAGTTTTTGCCGGATGTTGTTCGCGCTTGCGTCCAGAGTCTGCGACTCAGAGTCGGAAGAGCTTTCGCGCACGCGCCAGTCTATCGAATAGGCTGACCCGGCCGCAGGCTTGTAAACCGTTAAATCCCAAGTTTGTAGAGCGGAACAGGCGAGTTGCGCGCTCTTGTCGAGTTGCCCTCGCGGAATTTCCAGCCAGGATGAGCGGTCGGGGTGAAACGAGGATGCAGGCGGAGGGTAAAAATGCAGAATTCTGCCTTCCGCTTCTTGCGTGACTATCTCTTCATCAGGCACATACTTTTCTGCCTGAAAACCTGAGATAACCGGAGCAGCGCCTGTAGAATCGGCACGGGTCACCCGTAGGCGCAGATGCTCGACCGGAAACCAAACCGTTTTTGAAAAATATTCGACGTTCGCCTTAAGTCCCTGCCTATTGACGTGAACCAGGTTTTTTTCGGTGTACATTTGGTCGTATTCATAGGAGGAGAGAGCGTCTGCGTTCAGAACGCGAAAGCTAACAGAAAAGCGCGCGGCCGGCCGGCTGGGAGTCAGAGGGCGGGGAAATTTGACAATGATGGCTACTGTCCTTGAGCGATCCAGGAGCCGATCCAGAGGGTCACTTTGACCGGGCGGCGGTTCGTAAACATCGGTAATCCGAAGCTGATGGCGTTTCCCTTCAGCGTCGAGCTCAGGCGGCCCAACCACGCCGGTGGCCGAGTGGTAGGCGATGCGAACACCGGCCAATTCTCCTTTTTCCACGGAGAGCCGCTCAAATTCATATTTGACCGTGGAGCTGCCATCCGAGCGGATCTGTTTATACACAGTCACGGCCGCCGCGCGGATACCCAGGCTCTGGACCCTGGTTTCGAAGGCAAGCGTAGCCTGGTCGCGAGCGGCGGGGCCATCACTGAGCGAAGGAAACAACTCGTCGGGCCATAAGCGCCGGCGGGTGATATCGGCATCGGGCAAGAGCTCTTGCCAGCGTTTGAAAGTATCCCGGCACGCCTCAAAAATCACTTGAAATGGCGCCCTTTCGAGCGCTCTCGGCGTAGGACCGTGCCGAAGGATAATGCGGTGGAACTCTCGCTGGCTCTTTCCAAGCTGCACCCGATACAGCCCGTTGGACATCCTCTCATGGGAGAGATAGGGCCCCGGGATCTGGCGAACGCGCTTCAAGCGGCATAGCAGCATGACGATGAGCCGATTCAAAATCGAAGCTCCACGGCCGAAGGGGAAACTCGTTTTGCCCGTAAGAAATACCCGCGGCCCATCCTGGCGTAACAGCGGTTCGAGCTGAACTTGGAAGCTCTTAGCCGCCGAGAGCTTCCAGAATGCGTTCGAGAGTTCCTTGTTGGTGATGGCCTGGCGGTGCATCTCCCTCAGATCGTCGATGGCGCCTAGGTAGCTGGCATCGCGCACAAAGAGCTCTTTAATGTCAGCATGGCGGAAATGCTTGATGCACAAGCGCATGACATCGGTAAAGGCGCCGTCGCCAAAGCCGGAGACCAGCCATTCCTGGTCGTGGATCGTTCTGCGGAAGCTGCCGTCGAAATCGTCTTCGGCCCAATAACTGTTCCCGACATCTCGTTCCGGCTCGAGCCCGAAGCCTACCGCGAGGATAATGACGGGAAATTGCCTGGGGTGCTCGCCTTCGCAATACAGTGTCGTTTCCCCGTCTTCTACATTCAGTTCAATGCCCGAGGCGCTGGTAGTGACGGCCAACGCCGTGTTTCTACGAACTGCATCGAAGCGCCGTATGATCTGCTGAGCGACGCTCTCGGCATATCCGGCCGTCCAGTTGAGCACTGGTAGCCGGGCGCTGTCGCCGTCAAACTCGGTATCGGGCCAATCGTAGATATGCGGGTGAATCCATCGCTGGCGGTTGTTGCGCTGCAGCTCCATCAGTCCTTCGAGTTCTTCGAGAAGAAGGACATCTGCGCCAAGAAGCGCGGCAGCCGCGGCAGCGGTCATGCCTGCTGCGCCGCCGCCAATCACCGCCACGTCCGTGCCCCTGGCCAGGCGGCCGGTCGCGTGGAGAGCTGCAACGAGGTTGAGCGCGCGGACTTGTTGAGAGTAAAGAGTGACGTAGCGTGCGAAGCAGCCGAGGATATACACGTCCGGATATTGATTGTCCGGTACTTGGAACCACTCTTCGAGCAGGCGCTTCCAATTTACTGGGTCGGCTTGGGCTGGGGACGCCACAGTTTTTCAGAATACCGGTTAAAGCCGTGTGCCGCAACCCGTAATGCGACGATATACGCGGAAAGAAAATGCGATAGCAGAACGAAATTGGATCGATGTTTCCACGCTCATTGCTCCTCCAGTTCGTCTAACCAAGCCCGTAGCCGAGCCCCAAAAACCGTCGCAGCCGCTCTCACTTCTGTTCGTGCTTGGCCATTGTTACGGATAGCTTCCGCGCCTCCGCTCCAATAACTAAGCGAGCGCGTTAGTACGCCCCGCCGGCCTATTGGTTCATCTCTTTGTCAGAAGTTAAGAACAGGCTGACAAATACCTAGGCGAAGCGCCGCCCGATCACCTTAAGGAGCCCTTGAGCGGGCGACTAGCTATCGGGCTGCTCAGGAGGAAAGAGAAATTTCAGGGCATCACGCATACGAAACCCCCAGGCTTTTTCGTTGTGACCGGCGCCTTGATCCTCGATGAACTTGAAGTCGTGCTCGGGTTGCCAGCCTTTGGCGACCAGCGCTTCGGCGAGCTCTTTGGCGTTCTTGACACAGAGGTCGGGATCTTGACCTTCGCAGGTGCCGATGTCGAGCCAGATTTTTTGCGGGAGGTGCTGGCGCAGTTTTCGGACTTCGCGGAGAATCGCGCGATTGGCCCACCAGATGGAGGGTGACATGACGATGAGCTTTCCGAATATATCGGGATGGTGCAGGCCGAGATAAAGAGTAACGAGGCCGCCCAGTGAGGAGCCTCCCAAGCCTGTATTGGCGCGATCGGGACGTGTGCGGTACTCACTATCGATAAAAGGCTTGAGCTCCTCGACGACCAGCCGCGCGTAATTGCGCGCACGACCGCCTCGACCGCGCCGGTCGCGAACATGCGTGTACTCGGCCATGCGTCGCGGGCCAGCGTTGTAGATTCCGACGATAATCAGTGGCTGAATCTCGCCGCTTTGGATGAGTTCTTCCGCCAGTTCGTCGAGTCCCCAGTCGTTGCCGGCAAAGGCAGTAGCGGCATCAAACAGGTTCTGACCATCGTGCAGATACAGCACGGGATAGCGTCGGTCCGCAGCCGATTCGTAATCGGGTGGCAAATAGACGATGACATCGCGCGAATCCTTAACAAACTGGGAGGCTAACGCTTGGTGCAGTTTGATATTGCCGGTGAGAGTGTGTTCCACAGTGGATTCGAGGCACGGGAATCTGATGCGCGGCCGGAAATTTAGCTCTTGATGAAATCGAGCGCGGCGGAGTTTATGCAGTAGCGCAAGCCGGTTGGTTTGGGACCATCGTCGAAGACATGGCCCAGGTGGGCGTCGCATTTCGCGCAACGAACCTCGGTGCGAATTCCATAGCTTGTATCGATGCGATTCTCGACATTTTCTTTGGCGATAGGAGTCCAGAAGCTCGGCCAGCCGGTGCCGGAATCGAATTTTGTGTCCGAAGAGAAGAGCGCATTGCCGCAGCAGATACAACGGTAGATCCCGTGCTCGTGGTTGTTCCAGTATTTGTTTGCGAACGGCGGCTCGGTGGCCGCGTGGCGAGTCACCTGGTACTGATCGGGCGAGAGTTGCTGGCGCCATTCCTGATCGGTTTTCTGAACTTTTTCCACCTGGATGATTCCCTTTCGCTGCCCTGAATCCGTGAAATCGACGAGCGTGATGATTTTCAGAGACTTGGAGGCGAAGGCTCGGCCGAGACTCGATAGGGCGAAGCCGACGCCCAGACCGCGTTGTAAGAAGGTCCTGCGCTGCATAATTCTATAGTAGCGAGTACCGGAGGGGTGAAACCGGACTCAAAAGAGCGCCATAATGGAAACGGCGGCTATGACGAACGCTCAAATGTACTTCGCAATCGCGGTTCCGACGTTCGCGGTGATAATGGGTTTGACCATGAACATTATCGTCCTCGTGTGGCAGGCGCGCGGGATCGAGAAACGAATTGATCGAATCGAAGACCGGCTTGACAAAATGGAGCGCACGCTCGAAGTTATCCAAAGCGATCTCAAGCAATTTTATTCTGGCATTGCGCGGCTAAAGGAACGAAGCGGACTTTGAAAGAGGAAGGGCGTCTCCCCCAGCGAAGACGCCCTTTGAGCAGGATTGCGAGCGGGTTAGTTAGATTGAGCCGTCTTTTTGCGGCGGAAGCGCAATGCGCCAACTCCCAGCAATCCGGAGCCGAGAAG
>Ga0335074_10013180_pt1 | contig 11614 bp, 7 predicted proteins | sample Lox_Sample_23_FD_206715 | JGI IMG/M metagenome (GOLD analysis project Ga0335074, IMG submission 206715) | Soil microbial communities from Loxahatchee National Wildlife Refuge, Florida, United States - Lox_Sample_2.3 | ecosystem: Environmental > Terrestrial > Soil > Wetlands | place: USA: Florida...
ACAACCAGCGGAATGCGGTGCCCGGCGACCTTGGCGATGTTGCCGAGCACGGCCGAGGGAACCGAAAACTCCAACGCGACATCGGCGCCGGCCAGCGATTCGTCGCGGCCAATGTCCACGCGGGCCGTCACCGTAAACCCATACTCGGGTGCGAGTGTATCGATCAAGCGGCCCATCTTCCCGTAGCCGACGATGGCGAGATTAGGCATCGAAGACCGCCGGGTCAAGTTCAGTGAAGAATTCAGTGTGAAGCGCTTGAACCGCCGCGCGCAGGTCTTCACCCGCGACCACGAAGCCCAGGTTCAGCGCCGACGCCCCTTGCGAGAGCATCCGGACATTGATATCGCCCAGAGCCTTGAACAGACGCGCCGCGATACCCGGCGTATGGCTGATGTTCTCGCCCACAATGCAGATGATAGCCTGATTTTCGTCCACCGAGACTTCGGCGAACTCGCGTAATGCCGCCGCGATGGCTTCGACGCGCTCCGGTTGATCGATGGTGAGCGAAACGCTGACCTCGGACGTCGCCACCATGTCCACGGACGTTTCAAAGCGTTCAAAAACCTCAAAAATGCGCCGCATGAAACCGTGCGCCATGAACATTCGCGTCGACCGTATGTTCATCACGATCACCTTCGATTTGCAGGCAATCGACTTCACGACGTTCTTGGAAGGCACGGACGCCGACTGAATGCGCGTGCCCTCCACTTGAGGTCGACGCGAGTTCAGGATCATCACCGGAATGTTTTTGTCGATGGCCGGCATCACCGTGGCCGGATGCAACACCTTGGCGCCGAAATAGGCCAATTCCGCGGCTTCGGTGAACGAGATCACGCGGACACGATGCGCGGCAGGGATCATATTCGGATCGGCGGTCAGCATGCCGTCCACATCGGTCCAGATTTGGATCTCCTCGGAGCCGATGCCCGCTCCTACCAGAGAAGCCGTGAAATCTGAGCCGCCCCGGCCGAGGGTGGTGGTGACGCCGTCTTCGGTGGACCCGATGAAGCCGCCCATCACCACGACATGCTGCCTCGTGAGAGCTGGAATCGCGGCCGCCAGCTTCGCGTAGGTCTGGTCCAACAGCGGCGCGGCTTGCGTGTGACGATGATCGGTGACAATCACCTTGCGCGAATCGACGTGAACGGCGTTCAAGCCGTGGTGCTGGAAGTAGTTCGTGACGATCAGGCTGGATAGCCGCTCGCCGAAGCTGGATATCGCGTCGATGGAGCGCGGCGTCAACTCACCCAGCACCGCCAGCCCTTTCACCAACTCGGAAAGCTCCTGGAAGTGCTCGTCGACGGTGCGTTCCATTCCGGATTCGCGCAGATGAAAATCGCGCAGAGCCATCAACTCGCCCAGCGCTGCATCGCGCTTGCCGCCGACCGCGAGATTCGCGATGTGAAGCAGGCGGTTGGTAGTCTTGCCCATGGCTGAGACCACAACCACGGGCCGGCGGTCCAGCCGGGATTTCACGATGCCGGTGACGCGCTGGATGGCTTCGGCGGACTCGACGGAGGTCCCGCCAAATTTCATCACGATCATCAGTCGAGAAGTCCTTCGGAATACATTAACTCCGCGTTCAAGACGGCCGCGCCGGCCGCGCCGCGGATGGTGTTGTGTCCCAGCGCGATGAACTTGTAATCCAGCACCGGGCATTCGCGCAGGCGGCCAATGAACACGGCCATACCGCGCTCGCGCTCGACGTCGCGGCGAGGCTGCGGACGGTCCTTCTCGTGCGTATAGATGACCGGCTGCGGGGGCGCGCTGGGCAGCTTCCGCTCCTGGGGCACGCTGCGGTAGCTTTCGATGGCGCGGATGATTTCGTCGATCGACGGTTTGCGCTCAAACTCGACGCTAACAGTGACGGTGTGGCCGTCCACCACGGGAACCCGGTTGCAGTGGGCGCTGACCTGGGCCGCGAGGGGCCGGAAACCCTCGGCGCTGAAATCGCCCAGGATCTTCTGCGTCTCCTGCTGCATCTTCTCTTCTTCGCCGCCGATGAACGGAATCACGTTCGCGTTGATGTCCATGGACGCGACGCCCGGATAGCCCGCACCCGAGATAGCCTGCATGGTTGTGGCGATCACGCGCAGGATCCCGAACTGCTTCAGCGGCGCCAGCGCCATGGTAAGCACTATGGTGGAGCAATTTGGATTGGTCGCGATCTGGCCTTTCCATCCGCGCCTCCGCTGTTGCAAAGGAATCATCTTCAGATGATCCGGATTGATCTCCGGCACCAGCAGCGGAACATCCGGCTCCATGCGATGATTGCGCGAGTTGGAGACGACGATGTGGCCGGCCTGCGCGAACTCACGCTCGATCTCCGTGGCCACCGATGCATCCATAGCAGAAAACATCAGGCGCGGCGCTTTGCCCGGCTTACAATCCTGGACTTCGAGATGCTGGACAGCCGCAGGCATCGCGCCATCCAGCCGCCAGGCCGTGGCCTCGCGATACGGCTTGCCTGCCGAGCGGTCGCTCGCGCCCACCCAGGCGATATCAAACCAGGGATGGTTCTGCAGGAATTTCACGAAGTGCTGTCCGACCATGCCGGTCGCGCCGAGAATACCAACGGGGATGCGTGTTTCGTTCATTGGAGTTGCCTGACCATTCGTTTATAAATTTGCACTGCTTCGAGAAGCTGCGTCTTCGGGATGCGTTCTTCGGCGGTGTGCGCGACGTGGATGGATCCGGGCCCAATCAGGAACGGCTGTCCCCATGCCCCGCCGAAAGCCGGGATGTCGGTGGTGTAGGCCACGATCGAAGTCTCAAATCCCGTCAGCGACCCCAAGTGCACGGCGGGAATGGTGAGTACTTCGCGCACGTCCACTTTGCCGTTTACCGCCTTCTGAACCGCTTCCAGTGTTGCCGCTCCGTCGTCCACCAGCCGGATGAACAGCTCGGCCTTGGCGCTGTCCGCGATGACGTTGGGAGCGCGGCCGCCCCCGAGCGTCCCGATGTTTAGGGTGCTCGCGCCGAGGATCTGATCCACCCGGAGCGGAATGCGGCGAACCGATTCCAGCACGTCGAGCAGTTTTTCGATCGCCGATTCACCCAACTCCGGATAAGCGGAGTGCGCCATGCGCCCGCTGGCAACCAGCTCCAACCGCAGCGCGCCTTTCGACCCGATGGCCAGTTTGTTCTCCGTCGGCTCTCCGTTGATCAGAAATTTCGACCCGCGAGTCATCCTGGACGCGGCGTATGCGCCGGCACTGTTGCGCTCCTCGCCAACCACAAACAGCATCCCGATGTTGCGCTGCCCCTCTTCCAGAAGCTCGCGCACCGCGAACAACATCGCGGCGATGATGCCCTTGGTGTCGCAAGCGCCGCGGCCCCAGATATGCTCCGCGTCTTCGCGCGACGGGTAGAACGGCGGGACCGTATCGATGTGCGTGGAGAACGTCACCAGCGGATCGCCCCAGCAAGCAAACAGATTCGACCGGCGCGGCTCAACCGGCAGCAACTCGGCATGGCCGCCGTGCCGCGCGGCAAGCTCCGCGAGATGCGCGAATAGCACTTCGCCCATGCGCTCTTCGTTGCCGGTGATGGACTCGATGTCCACCAATGCCCGTGTTAGCTCGAATAAACCCATAGCAACCGAAAGGAGGATGGAACGGAGGAGGGACGCGAACACCGCGCTCGCGTGCTTCCCGGTAGCGCTCCATCCGATCCCGAGTCCAGGAGATCCGGATGACAGTGGGCAGGTCTTAGCCTGGCCCCCCAACCGCGCCGGGCGGGCGTTGCCGCGGCCGATTTCGGCGGAAGATGCTGCTGACCCCTTTCGCCGGCCGCTCCGAAACTCCCGGAACCGCGCCGCCGGTTACTGATGGTCTCCGCTCCTCTACGAGGACAAAAACCAGAATAGCAGGTTCGGCGGGCGGGTGCGGGTCCACTCCGCCCCAAACTCTGGGACAATGCAGGCAGAAGGCTCTCCCATGAAACAACTCCTCCTCGTGCTGGCGGGTGCGGCTCTCACCCTGTGCAGCCAGTCGGCCGCGACGTTCCACTATCCGCTCGCGCCGAAAGGCAACCAGGTGGACGATTATCACGGCGTCAAGATTGCGGATCCGTACCGCCAGCTCGAAGATGCCGATTCGCCGGCCACCGAGAAGTGGGTCAAGGAAGAGAACGAACTGACGTTCTCTTATCTTCACAAGCTGCCTGGGCGCGACGCCATCCAGAAACAGCTGACCGAGCTGTGGAATTACGAGAAATTTTCCGACTTGCACAAGGCCGGGGGCCACTACTTCTACCGGCACAACACCGGACTGCAGAATCAATCCGTGGTGTTCGTGGAAGATTCGCTAACCGGCCCGGCGCGCGAGTTGATCGACCCGAACACCTACCGCAAGGACGGAACAGCGGCGCTGAACGGCGAGTCGATCAGCTGGAATGGCAAGCTGTATGCCTATGGCGTGGCGCAAGCCGGATCGGATTGGACCGATTGGCACGTGCGCGAGGTTGCAACGGGCAAGGATCTGCCGGATCTGCTTCACTGGACCAAGTCCACTACGCCGGAATGGACCGCGGACGATCGCGGATTCTACTATTCACGTTTTCCCGAGCCTTCGCCCGATAAGATTCTCACCGCGGCTGCGCTCAACCAAAAGATCTACTTCCATAAGCTCGGCGATCCGCAATCGGCCGACCAGCTGATGTATGAGCGCCCGGACCATCCCGCCTGGGGTCTCGACCCGATCCTGCTGGAGGGCAGTCACTACCTGTTCTTTTACATCTATCCGGGCGTTGAAGGCACCAACCTGCTGTCGTACCAGGATCTGAGTAAGGCGAATCCGCGCACCGTCGATCTCATTACGACCCCGCAGTACAGCTACATGCCCATTGCGGCGCTTGGATCAGTTCTGTACGTGCAAACGAACGACAACGCTCCGCGGGGCAAAGTGATCGCCATCGATCTCGATCATCCCGAGCGCGCGAACTGGAGAGAAATCGTCCCGCAACGTGAAGAAACATTGCAGGGCGTGCAGATGGCGAACGACAAACTACTGCTGGATTACATGCAGGACGCGCATTCGGTCGCGCGCCTCGTGACACTCGCAGGAAAGCCGGTTTCGGAAATCGCGCTGCCCGCGATCGGCACCGCGAATTGGTCGCCGGCGCGCCTGCACGACCAGGAAATGTTCTATCAGTTCGAAAGCTTCACCATTCCCCCCAGCACCTACCGCCTGGATCTGGAGACCGCGAAGAGCAAATTGGTGCGCCGAAGCAAGGTGGCGTTCGATCCGTCCGGGTTTGAGACGAAGCAGATTTTCTATCACAGCAAGGATGGCACGCGCGTGCCGATGTTTCTCAGTTACCGCAAAGGGCTGAAGCTCGACGGCGAGAATCCGACCCTGCTGTATGGCTACGGTGGGTTCGATATCGCCGAAAATCCGGTCTTCCGGCCCCGAATCATGGAATGGCTGGAGATGGGCGGCATTTATGCCTCGGCCAATCTCCGCGGCGGATCCGAATATGGGGAAGCCTGGCACCACGCCGGCTGGCGTCAGAATAAGCAAAACGTCTTCGACGATTTCATCGCGGCCGCGGAATGGCTGATCGCGAACAAGTACACCTCGACTCCCAAGCTGGCGATCTACGGCGCGAGCAATGGCGGCCTGCTGATCGGAGCTGTGTTGAATCAGCGTCCGGACCTGTTCGGCGCGGCCATGCCCGCCGTCGGCGTGATGGACATGCTGCGCTTCGACAAGTTCGGCTTCGGCACACAGTGGGTGGGAGAATACGGGCGGCCGGAAAATCCGGCGGATTTCAAGGTACTCATCAAGTATTCGCCGCTGCAGAACATTCGCAAAGGCGTGGCGTATCCGCCCACGCTCATCACGACCGCCGATCACGACGACCGCGTGATGCCCGGACACAGTTTGAAATACGCAGCCACGCTGCAGCAGGCGCAAGCGGGACCGGCGCCGATTCTGATCCGCATCGAAACGCGCGCCGGGCATGGGGCCGGCTCGCCCACAACGAAACAAATTGACGAATGGACGGACCGGTTCGCGTTTCTCGCCGCGGCGTTGAAGATGCACGTGGGCTCTTAAGTAAAATGAGGTCGATGCGCCTCGGCCTGCTCGTCACCGCGCTTCTGGTTCTCGCGATGGCCGCGCTGGCGCAGCGCTTCCGCTTCGGCATCCCCGAACAGGCCGAAGGCCCCCGGCCGGTCTTCCCCACCCAAGCCGAGTTCCACTTCATCCGCGTCGAATACACCGACTTGCCGCAGTTCCACAGATTTTTCGGCTACGCCTCGCGCGGCGCCACAGGCGAGGGCTGGTGGCTGGTGGATTGGCCCGACGCGGACGATCATTTTTCCCAGGGCCTCCAGAGGCTCACCCGCATCGACACGGGCGATCCGCGCCATTTGCGCCTCACCGACGACCGCCTCTTCGACTATCCCTGGATTTACGCGACGCAAACCGGCTGGTGGGGTTTGACCGATGCCGAAACCTCGCGCCTGCGCGAGTATCTGCTGCGCGGCGGCTTTTTGGTAGTGGACGACTTCTGGGGCGAGGAGCAGTGGGAGATCTTTCGCGAAACAATGGAGCGCGTCCTCGGCGATCGGCCCATCTCCGATATCGCCGAGTCCGATTCGGTCATGCACACGCTCTACGACATCCGCGAACAGGACCGCACCACTTCGCCGGCCTGGCCATTTCGATCGCACCGGCGGGGCGGGCCTGCTGTACGGTTTCGCCGTTCAGCCGTAGCTCAGCCGAGTTTCACGCTGGGAAGAAACTTCGGCGGACGCCGCGCCTTCGTGGCTTGCTCGAACGCGTACGCGTAGCGGATGAGCTTCGCCTCGCTGCGCGCCGTCCCGAAGAACGACAGCCCCACGGGAAGCCCGAACACCTGGCCGGCCGGCACGGTAATGTGCGGATATCCCGCCACGGCGGGAGGCGTCGAGCAGCCGCCGGAGAAATGATCGCCATCGACATAGTCGGTCAGCCAGGCTGGGCCGTCGGTCGGCGCGATTAAAGCGTCCAGGTTCCGCTTCGAGAGAATGGCGTCGATGCCATCCTGGCGCGCGATCCGGTTCAAGCGCGCTACCAGATCCGCGTAGGCTCGGCTGCTGATGTCGCCCTTGGTCTCCGCCTTCAGCATCTGATCCTGCCCAAAGTAAGGCATTTCGCGAACGCGATTGCGCTCGTTGAAGTCGATGACGTCCTGGAGGCTGCGTACCTGCGCCCCGCGGATCTTCAAATAGGCATTCAAGTCGGCCTTGAACTCCCAATCCAACGCCTCGCCTTCCGGCTCTCCGAACTGCGAATAGGTCGGGATGTCGGCGGGATCGATCACCTCCGCGCCCAGGCGCTTCAACACGCCGATGGCGTCGTTGATCAGCTTATCGACATGATCGTTGAAACCGAACACCTGACGCGCAACCCCGACGCGCGCGCCTTTCAAGCCGTTAGCATCCAGCGAAGACTGATAATTCACGCCGGCCAGCACGCCCAGCAGCAGGGCGGCGTCCGCCACCGTTCGCGCCATCGGCCCCGCCGTATCCTGACGATGTGAAATCGGAACAATACCCGCGCCCGGGATCGAACCAACCGTCGGCTTGATGCCGACCAGGCCGTTCAGCGAAGACGGCGACACCACTGATCCGTCCGTCTCCGTACCGATGGCCACGGCACACAGGCTCGCGGCTGCGGCCGCGCCGGACCCCGAACTCGATCCCGACGGATTGCGATCCAGCGCGTACGGATTGCGCGTCTGGCCGCCGCGCCCGCTCCATCCGCTGGTGGAATGCGTGGAACGGAAGTTGGCCCACTCGCTGAGATTGGTCTTGCCCAGGATCACCGCGCCCGCGGCTCGCAACCGCGCCACCAATTCGGCATCCTTCGGCGCGGGTGCGCCCGCCAGCGCGAGCGATCCGGCGGTGGTCATCATTTTATCGCCAGTATCGATGTTGTCTTTGATCAAAACGGGAATGCCGTGCATCGGGCCGCGCGAGCCTCTTTGTTTGCGCTCGGCGTCCAGTGCCGCCGCGATCGCCTCCGCGTCCGGGTTCAGCTCGATCACCGCGTTGATCGCGGGCCCATGCTTGTCGATCTGATCGATGCGCGCCCGATACTTCTCCACCAGCTGCACGGAGGTCCAGCGCGAATTCGCCAGACCCTGCTGTAACTGCGCGACCGTGATCTCCTCCAGCTCCGGCGACGGACCCGCTGCCTGCAACGCCGTCACAGCGGCGAGTTGAAGGACTTCCCGGCGGGTTGGCATGGTACTACGCAGAGTAGCACTTGCTGATTCCGGCTGGCGTCGCTATCGTTAAACCATGGTATCCGTACAAAACGAAACGCTGGCCTCGAACTACGTTGGCGGGGCCTGGCTTGCCAGCAAGTCCGGTGAGTTGATGGACGTCACCAATCCCGCTACCTCCGAGGCCCTTGCAACTTTCCAACTCGCCCAGGCCGAGGAAGTGAACCAGGCCGTCTCGGCCGCGGCTGCGGCATTTCCCGCGTGGCGCCGCACTCCTCCCCAGGACCGCATCCAGTTTCTCTTCCGCCTGAAGCAGCTGCTGGAAAAGCATTTCGAGGAGATCGCGCGGATCACCACGCTCGAAAACGGAAAGACGCTCACCGAAGCGCGTGCCGAGCTGCAGCGCGGTATCGAGAACGTCGAAGTGGCCTGCGGCATCCCGACCATGATGCAAGGCTACAACCTGGAAGACGTCGCCGCCGGCATCGACGAGATCATGATCCGCCAACCGCTCGGCGTCGTTGCGGCCATCACGCCATTCAATTTTCCGGCGATGATCCCCCTGTGGTTCCTGCCGTACGCCATCGCCTGCGGAAATACGTTCATCCTGAAACCGTCCGAACGCGTGCCGCTGACCGCGCGCAAGCTCTTTGAGCTGCTGCATGAAACCGGACTGCCGGCGGGCGTGGTCAACCTGGTTGCCGGCGCGAAACCGGCCGTCGATGCGCTGCTGCATCATCCCGCTGTGCGCGCCATCAGCTTTGTCGGTTCCACGCCCGTGGCCAGGTACATCTACGCCGAAGGCGCCGCGCACGGCAAACGTGTCCAGTGCCAGGGCGGCGCGAAGAATCACGTCGTCGTGATGCCCGATGCGGATCTGGAGATGGCCGCGAAAATCGTCAGCGACAGCGCATTCGGCTGTGCCGGACAGCGTTGCCTGGCCGTTTCCACCGCGGTCACCGTGGGCGATGCCAGCCGGCCCTTTACCGAAAAAATCAGCGGCCTGGCGGCGAGCCTGCACGTCGGCAACGGACTGGACGCCGACGTTCAGATGGGCCCGGTGATTACTCCCGCCAGCAAACAGCGCATTGAAAGCTCCATCGAAACCGGCCTGCAGGGAGGCGCGAAGATCCTGCTGGATGGCCGCGGAGCGAAAATTCCGAAGGGCGAAAAGGGCAATTTTCTCAAGCCCACCCTCCTGACGGGCGTCGGTTCGGAGCACTCCCTGGCCACCACCGAAATTTTCGGTCCCGTGCTCACCCTCGAAGCCGTCGACGACCTGGATCAGGCCATCGACATGATCGCGCGCAACCCCTACGGCAACGCCGCGTCCATCTTCACCTCCAGCGGTCCGGCGGCGCGCAAGTTCCGCTATGAAGTGCCCACCGGCAACGTCGGTGTGAATATCGGAGTCGCCGCGCCCATGGCTTACTTTCCCTTCAGCGGATGGAAGGACAGCTTCCTCGGCGTTCTGCACGGCCAGGGCCGCGACGCGATCGAATTCTACACCGACAAAAAAGTGGTGGTCGAGCGCTGGCCCAAGGAATGGTCGCGCAAGTTCTAACGGTCCGGCTTCGCCTGAGCGTGCTCGGCGTTGTACGCTTTCCAGGACATCTCGATCACGTACGCGTGAATCGCCTCCGATTCCTGCGCGCTCATCTTTCGAACCACCACCGGAAATCCCGGCGGGTTGGCGAAGCCCGGCATGCCGTTGTTGCGATGCGAGCCGCCTAACACGGTCGCGCTCCATAGCCGGTGCGATTCGGCGGGCAGGTAACGCAGGTCAGGAATGGCGCCGTCTTCGGTGAACGCGCCGCTGCCATCCGCCTCTGGCCCGTGGCAATCGAAGCAGAAATCCTTCGCGAAAAAGATTCGGCCCTTCTCGATGGTGGCCTGGTCGAAGGTTTGGGCCGGCGGCTTGGGCACCGGGGGAATCCGCCAGTCGATCGGCGGCATCGTCTCTTTCGCGCCCAGCTTAAACGCGAACAACCGCGACGGTCCGCGCTTCGCGAGCGGCGTGGCCATCGAGCTTCCTTTCGCGAACAGTCTGGATCCGGAGCCCCAGCCCACCGGCACAAGGATGTATTGATCGCCATTCAGCGCGAACGACACCGGAACCGAATGGATTGCCGAGCCTGTCTCCACCGACCAAACTTTCTTCCCCGTATCGGCCGCGTAAGCGCCAAACTCCCCCGTCCCCTGGCCTTGGAACACAAGATTCCCCGCGGTCGACAATACTCCGCTGTTCGTGGAGATCGGCTCATCCACGGACCATCGCACCGTCTCGTGGATCGGGTCCCACGCCAGCAGTTTCCCCAGTTCCGGAAACTCGCCCGCCGGCACCGGCGCCGGCTTCGGATCGTGTAGCGGAAGATAAACCAAACCTGTTAGCGGGCTGTAGCTCATCGGCCACCAGTTGTGACCGCCGTTGATGCGGCCGCGGCCGCGCGGGCGATCCAACACTTCCACGGCCTTCCCCGTCTTTAAATCAATCGACGTCGCCCAGTTCACCGTGGCCACCGGCTTCGCTTCCAGCAGTTGCCCGTTCGTCGCGTCCAGCATGTAGAAGAAGCCGTTTTTCGGCGCGGTCATCGCCACGTGCCGCTTGCGTCCCTGGAACATCACGTCCGCCGTCAGGATGTGCATGTTCTCGGTATGATAATGTTCGCCGCTGGTCTGGTAGTGCCACGCGTACTCGCCGGTGGCCGCCTTTACCGCCACGATACAGCCCGAGAACAGCCGGTCGCCGCCGACCTTCAACTCCGCGTTATCTCCGAACAGGCTCTCCGGCTCTGCGCCCGCGGTGCCAAAGATCACCAGGCCTGTCGTGGGATCGTAGGTAATCGGATCCCATACGTCCCCGCCGCCCGCCCGCCACCACGCGTCGCCGGTCCAGGTCTTGGCAGCCATCTCCAGCGCCTTCGACTCGAACCCGTTCGCCGGATCCCCCGGAACGGTCCAAAATCGCCACGCCAGTTTCCCCGTCTCGGCGTCAAACGCACTCAGCGATCCGCGCACGCCCGTATCGGAGCCGTTGTATCCGATGAAAACCTTGCCATCGCCGACGTGCGGTGCGCCCGTGATCCCGGTTCGCGTTGCGTCGCAAACCTGCGCCTGCCACGCCGGCTGTCCGTTCGTCGCGTTGATCGCCACCAGCCGGCAATCGCCCGTACCGACGTAAACCTTGCCGTCCCAAACGGCCAAGCCGCGATTGCTGTGCGCCGCCCAGGAATTGCGCATTCGGCTCAGCGGAACCTTGGGATCGAAGCGCCACAAAACTTTGCCGGACGATGCGCTCACCGCATACACTTTCGACATCGGTGCGCTCACATAAATGACGCCATCCACCACCAGCGGTTCCGTCGCCAGGCCCATGGGGCTTTCGATGTCGGTGAAC
>Ga0335074_10013182_pt1 | contig 11613 bp, 10 predicted proteins | sample Lox_Sample_23_FD_206715 | JGI IMG/M metagenome (GOLD analysis project Ga0335074, IMG submission 206715) | Soil microbial communities from Loxahatchee National Wildlife Refuge, Florida, United States - Lox_Sample_2.3 | ecosystem: Environmental > Terrestrial > Soil > Wetlands | place: USA...
GGATCCTTTGATCGCCGCGCTGGCGGAGGCCCGGATCGCGATCATGACCACGGCCTCAGCCTCGCGACCCGTGCCGCCACTGAAGCGCTTGGTGCAGGCTGGGGTGGTGGTGTGCGCGGGATCAGACTGCATCCGCGACACCTGGGGACCATACGGCAACGCGGACATGCTGGAGCGGGCGATGTTCGTGGGCCAGCGCTATAACCTCCGGAGAGACGACGAGCTGGCGCTGGCGCTTGATGTGTTCACCATAGGAGGTGCCCGGGCGTTGGGCCTGGAAGGGTACGGGTTGGCCCCAGGGTGCAGCGGCGATCTCGTGCTGGTGGCGGCCGAGACCATCGCCGAGGCGGTTGCACAGCGGCCGGGACGGCGCACGGTGGTCAAGCGAGGCCGTGTGGTGACCCATGAAGGGCTGGCTGAACCCTTATGACCGGCCGGCGGACGAAGAGTCCGTAGACTGGGTGGTGGGCCACCGCGACAAGCCGCAATGTATTCTACGCAGCCAGGCGCCGCAGCCGACATGATTCCCTTGGGGCGCGGCGCATAGTAGTCACATGGTGACTGCGGGCGAGAACGTAGTTAGCTTCGCAAATCCCCCACCACCGCAAGCAGCGCATTTAAGCAGGCGGCGCCGAAGTGGCGGGAGCGCGGAGGCGACCAGCCATGGCGCTCGTTGGGCGCGTAGATGTTGTCGAGGAACGGGAACTCGATAATCAGCGCGAGGCAGCCAAATTTCTCCGCAGCCCAGGAAATGGCCATCGCCAACGGATCGGTTCCCGGCGCCGGCTCAGCCCGGTTCTTCGGCCCGTCCGGGCTGTAGTCGAGCGTGGCGTGAACCAGCGCCGCGTCGAACGCCTTGCGCAGCCGCACTTGCCGCTCGCTGAGTGACGGGATGCCCGGCGTGTGGACGGGCCAGACAAATGGCCGCACTTCGTCGGCGTGCAGGTCGAGCAGAAAATCGATGGCCGTTTGCAACATGCGCTCGCGCACGAGCCAGACCTCGGGGCTCTTGTCGCGCGTGGTGTTGGTCCAGGCGCGGTTCAGATCGATTGCGAGAGAATTTGTGCGGTGATTGCCGCGCGCACTGCCGTCCGGGTTCATGTTCGGCACCACGTAGAACACGGCCTGTTCCAGCAGCGCGCGCGAGACGGGATCGGATTCGTCGATGAGCCGATCGAGCAGCGCCTCAGCCGCGGCCTCGGCTTGCGTTTCCCCGCAATGCTGTCGCGCGATGATCCAGCAAACTCGCTTGCCGGCGTCCGGCTGTCCGACGGTGACGAGGTCCATGTCGCGCCCGTCGATGGTTTCGCCGAGCACCTCAACGCGGGCGCGGGGACTGGCGGCGCAACGGTCCAGCAGCGCCGTGTGTTCGTGCGCGTGATACGGTGCGTGGTAGGCGTAGTAGACGCGGTCGCGTTCAACGGCGTGGCGCCAGGAGACTGCCTTACCGTCGTACTCGATGGGAATGCGGAACCACTCGGTTCGGTCGTGAGACGCGACGATGCGGTAGTCCTTCCACGCTTCCGGCGCCCAGCGATTGCCACTCGCGTTCTCGATGATGAACGTGCAGCGCTGACCCTTCGCTCCGGTCAGTGCGAAGTAAAACCAGATATAGTCCTGCAGTTCGCCTGTCTGTTCCTTGCGGATGTTCAGGCGGATCGCCTGCGGATTGCTGGCGTCGATGACCTCGATATTGCCGCAGTCGAAGTTGCTGCTGACCTTGATGGACATGCGCGCCTGCTCCTCACTCGGCGATGTCGACGCCGTAGAAATACACGCCGCCGAACGGATCGCACGGAACCAACTTCAGCTCGTCTTGGACCTGAGCTCGTCGAGCTGCATCCGTGCGCCGGCGATCATGCACGATAGATCGGACGTCAGCATCACCATGTCGAAGCCGCGTTTCACCGCGCCGGCCGCGAACGTCGCACTGGCACAGCGCATGATGCACCTGATACCGTGCTTATGGGCTGTCTCCAGGATCTTGTCGCAGGTGGCGAGATGCAGCGGGTCGGGATTATCGCCGCGCGGAGTCAGGCCGAGCGCGAACGACAGATCGGCTGGCCCGATATAGACGGCGTTGAGGCCGGGCGTGGCACAGATGGCATCGAGGTTGGCGAGGCCCTCTTTCGTCTCGATCATGGCCATGACGACGATCTCGTCGTTGGCGTGGGCCACATAGTCGGCGCCGCCATAGTGTAGGGCGCGGACGGGCCCTGACGACCCCATGCCGACGGGAGGATAGCGACACGCGGCCACGGCCATCGCCGCTTCCGCGGCGGTATTGACCAGCGGCACGATGATGCCGTAGGCGCCAAGGTCCAGGGCCTTCATTATGGCCGCCGGGTCGTTCCATGCCACCCGCACAACCGGGACCGAGTCGGTCTGCGAGATCGCTTGCAGCAAGGGCCCGACGTCTTTCATTTCAGCGGTGCCATGCTGCAGGTCGATACACAGGGCGTCGAAGCCTTGACGCGCCATGACCTCGGCCGTGAACCCATGGGATACGGAGAGCCAGCCCAGCGTCACGCATTGACCGGCACGTCACATCTGCTTGATGTTGTTAGGTCGCATCGTCACACCTCTGGTAATGTTCATTGATCCCACGAACGCGTCACACTCCTTCGATCTCGAATGCGCAACCTGAATCGACCGAAGGCCACCCCCACACCGCGGAGCCAGTCCTGCGCCTGGCGCAGCGCCAGGGCAGGCGCCAGGCTCCCGCTGCCGTCCTCGTCTCCGAAGACTTTGAGACGTAATACGCCTTCCGTCAGAAGCGGCACATCCGTATTCACCACCAGGATACAAGCCGCGGCACAGGTCTCTCCGTACTGGGCTCGCCCAAGATCGTTCGGTCTGAAGAAGAAAGTCATGAATTCATGAGCCTTACCGCCACTTGGTCCTATCCCACCTCCATTCGCTTCGGCGCCGGCCGCATTCGGGAACTGCCTGCGGCCTGTGCCGAGGCCAGGATTAGGCGCCCCCTTCTTGTTACCGATCGTGCTCTAGCCAGCCTGCCCATTACGGTTGCGACACTCGATATTCTCGAAGCCGCTGGGCTTGGTCGTGCCCTCTTTGCTGATGTTGATCCCAACCCCAATGAGAGGAACCTCGCTGCTGGGATCGCGGCGTTCAAAACGGGAGGCCACGATGGTGTTGTAGCCTTCGGCGGCGGCTCTGGGCTCGACCTCGGCAAGCTGGTGGCATTCATGGCGAGCCAGAGCCGGCCGATCTGGGATTTCGAGGACATCGACGATTGGTGGGTTAGGGCCAACGCGTCCGCGATCTACCCCAATATCTGCGTGCCGACTACTGCCGGCACCGGTTCAGAGGTCGGACGTGCGGGCGTCCTCATCAATTCAGAGGCCCATGAGAAGAAGATCATCTTTCATCCGAAGATGCTCACGGTTTGCGCGATTTGTGACGCCGAGCTGACGATGGGGATGCCCAAAGCAATCACCGCCGGCACCGGCATGGACGCCTTCGCGCATTGCCTTGAAGCCTACTCGTCGCCCTTCTTCCACCCGATGTCTCAGGGCATCGCACTCGAGGGAATGTGGATCATAAAGAACTTCTTGCACCGCGCCTATTCTGACGGCAACGACTTGGAGGCTCGCTCGCAGATGATGGCGGCGGCACTGATGGGCGCCGTGGCTTTCCAAAAGGGGCTCGGTGCGGTCCACGCGATCAGCCACCCTATCGGCGCTCTGTACAACACTCATCACGGAACTACGAATGCCGTGGTGATCGTCCCGGTGCTGCAGTTCAACCGAGCGGCGGTTGAGGACCGCCTGAACGCGGCGGCTCGTTATCTCGGGATCGAGGGAGGGTTCGACGGCTTCTGCCGCTTCGTGGCGGAACTGAATGCCTCACTCGGCATCCCAGCGAACCTGCGTGCCCTGGGCATTACCGCGCCCGACATCGACGCGATCCTGGCCGGCGCGCTGAAAGATCCTTCTGTCAACGGCAATCCCGTGAAGATGACTGCTGCTAACACCCGGGCTCTCATCGAAGCCTGTTTTGACTGACCCTATCGCCCAGACGCGGCCATAGAGCTGACGCGCTCGTACAGCGGGAACATCGGTTCTGTATATAGGCTATCGCCAGCGTGCCGCCTCAGCCATGCGGCCGACGATTTCGCGCAGCACCGGCGCGGGCGTTGCGAAGTTCAGCCGTGCGAAGTTGGCGTACGACACGCCAAAGGCCTCGCCGAAGTTCAGCCCGACTCTTGCGCGATCCAGGAAGAACTGACCCGCGGGCGTCGGCAGCTCCAAAGCGGAACAGTCGAGCCAGGCGAGATACGTGGCTTCAGGCAGGCGCAGCGTCACGCCTGGCAGTTCGTCGCCGATCGTCTGAGCCAGCCAGTCGCGGTTCGCCTTCAGTTGCGCAAGGATCTCGTCGAGCCACGGCTGGCCATCGTCCCACGCCGCGATCGTGGCATCGACTCCGGTGACGCCGGGCGAGCCCAGCAGGCGCGCGGGAATGCGCGTGAAGAAGCGCTCCTTCAGCGCCGGCGTCCCGAAGTGCATCACGGCGCAGCGCAGTGCGGGAATGTTGAAGCTTTTGGTCGCCGAGGTGATGGTGATGGTGCGCGCGGCAATCTCCGGAGACAGCGACGCCAGCGGGATATGCATGCTGCCCGGATAAACGATGTCGGCATGGATTTCGTCGGACACAACGGTCAGGTCGTGGCGAATGGCGAAAGCCGCTACCTCTTCGAGTTCCGTCCGGCTGAACGCGCGTCCAGTCGGGTTCTGCGGGTGGCAGAAGATCAGCACGCGAGTGCGCGCATCGGGGGCGGCCTCGTAGGCGGCGAGATCGAGCACCCAGCGCGTGCCATTGTCGCGCATGTGGTTGGCGATCAGGCGTCGGCCGGTGTCGTTGATTGCTGCCATGAACGGCGGATAGGACGGCAGTTGCAGCAGCACCGCATCGCCAGGATCGCTGAACGCCATTACCGACGAAAAGCTGGCCTGCACGAGGTCGCCGACGGGATGCGTGTCGGCGGGATCGGTCTGCCAGTTGAAACGGCGTTGCATCCGACGCGCGAAGGCGGCGGCGAGCTCGCCGTCCCGCGCGGCGTAGCCATATTCCTGGTTGCGGGCGAGCCGGGCCAGTGCTTCTGAGATCGACGGCGCGACTCCGAAGTCCATGTCGGCGACCCACGCTGGCAGCACGTCGTCGGCGAACTTGTGCCACTTGTTGGTGCGGCGGGCGCGCAGGGTTGCGATGTCGAAGTTGGTGGCTCCGGTGGCCATGCAGTCTGGTCTCCTCAACGGCGGATCCGGTCCGGCCGATGTGGCCGGAGCCGGTCAGATGGCGGCGCCCTGTCAGATCAGTGCGTCCGGCCAGCTGGCGACGATCACATAGCCGATCTGTGCCGGAACGACCAACTGCGCACTGGCGCAAGGCTTAGACCCAACTTCCACACTGCTTGAGAAAATAGAGAGACGAGTCGATATCTTGCCGGCCACGGCCGGGGAGTGTCTGGAAATCGGGGGTCATGCCGCTTTCGCCAGGGGCCGGTCTGAGTTGGGGGCTACCTCGAAGAGGTGACCGAATCCCACGCAGCGCGCACCATTGTAGACCGCACACCTAACCTGCAGACGCGACGTTTAACACCTGATAAGTGGCCTGCCCACGTGTCGGATTTCGTGCTTCTATCGTGCGCACGGCCCAAGCCCGCCAACTGGCCCGCCGGCCCGATGGCGAGAACCCCCCGCACCTCGCGCCGCGCCCACGATCGCCAAGAGGGCGTACCAGGCTGCGGCCGACGCAGCCGCGACGCTGCGCGCCTACGCTGCTGATCTCGCCCAAGGCCGGCGGTCACATGCACCGCACTGGAAGGGCGGGACATATGACTGCACCTGACCATTCGCCGGAATCGCGTTGAAAGCCCTTTGCACGCGGGGGCTATCCACATATGATTTGTGCAACTGAGGGGCGTAGGTGGCTGTGGAGGTAGGTTGGTAGTCAACCAACATGGTTTGAGGAGTCCATGCTGATCAACGGCAAATGTCACTGCGGCAATATCTCCTTTTCACTCGAGTGGCCGGGGGAAGCTGATATCTCAGCGCGCGCGTGCGGCTGCTCTTTTTGTATTAAACATGGTGGCGTGTGGACATCCAAGCCGGGGGCAACATTGAATGTGAGGGTTCATGATCGGGTAGCTTCATCGAAGTATGCTTTCGGAACGCAAACCGCCAAGTTTCACGTTTGCTCCCGATGCGGAGTAGTGCCCTTCGTTTCCAGCGAGATCGCAAATCGTCTGTACGCGGTCGTCAACGTCAACACATTCGAAGGGGTCGACCCGTCTCTGCTTCATAGAGCGGACTCAAACTTTGAAGGGGAGGACGTTGAATCGCGCCTTTCGCGTAGAGCACACAACTGGATCGACAACGTCCACATTGAAGAAGATCAGCGGTAGGATAGTCGACCCGTTTTTATTCCGGGCATACCTTCCGGGAAGTCCGAAAGTCTTAATTCTGCACACAACAGCTTGCCCGCGGGTCGCGGCCTTCGTCGATCCCAGCATCGATAGCAAGGTTGCGCTGAAACCGGCCGCCCGCCTCAAATCACTGCCGGTGGATGGCGGCTGGACGGCGGAATATTTGCGCGACTTCCGACGGCCCTCACGTGCCGGCGACCTTCTTGAACTTCCGCAGGATGTCGATGTGTCTATCGAAGGTCGTCACGCGGAAGACCGGGTAGAGCATGACGATTTGCGCACCGAGTTTGCGCCATCCTCCGCCGCGGCCCCCCACAGATCGGGCTTCGCCTCCTGCATCCTGAGCCAGCCTTCAAGGCCGAGCTTCGCGGGATCGCGGCCGAACGCGCGCAAATGTCCGCGCAGCACTTCGAGCTGGAGGCCGCCGGGGAACTCGAGCGAAAGCTTACTCTGCGGTATCTCCACTACCAGTGGATCGTGAAGTCAGGCGGACGGTTTAGGATCGAGGACCAGGCCGCGGATTAACGACTTATATAAGTCGTAATTGGGTGGAAGCGTGTGGTAACCTGTCACCTGCTATGGTATGGAGGTGGCTTCCTACCAGTGGACTGCCAAGGCGCAGGGGAATGATTCGGACACCAGGGTCCAAACCAAACCCGCGCCGAATAGGCTGCCCACGGTCCGAGAAAACCGAACCGAGGAGACTCACTGCCATGGGAGTTGTCATCGTCACAGGCGGCAGTCGCGGAATCGGGGCAGATATCTGTCGGCTTGCTGCACGACGCGGTTACGGCGTGTGCGTCAATTACGTGCGCGGCGAGAAAGAGGCCAACGAGGTCGTCGAGGAGATCAGGCAGAGCGACAGTCGCGCGATATCAGTCAAAGCCGACGTAACAATCGAGGCAGATGTCGCAAGGATGTTCGATGAAGCAACATCGACGCTCGGTCCCGTCACCGCACTTGTCAACAATGCTGGATGGGGTGGGCAGCACGGACCGATCGAGTCCTGGCAAATCGCCGCCACCCGAAAGCTCATCGAGCTCAACCTGCTTGGGCCGATGATCTGTAGCCGCGAAGCGGTCAAGCGGATGGCCCGCAAACATGGTGGGCAGGGCGGCGACATCGTCAATATCTCTTCTGCTGCAGCCAGGACGGGTGCGCCTGGGGTTTTCGTCCATTACGCCGCGACCAAAGGTGGCCTTGATGTCTTCACGACTGGCCTCGCCAAGGAAGTGGCCAAAGAAGGTATCCGGGTGAACGCCGTTCGCCCTGGCTATGTGCGAACCGAAATGTACGAGGAGGACCTCAGGCAAAGCCCGGATTGGGTGCGCGCCAACATCGCCTCGATCCCCGTGGGACGGATTGCCGAGGTCCGCGATGTGTCGACTGTCGTCTTGTGGCTAATGTCCAAAGAGGCCTCCTATGTTACCGGCAGCATCGTCGATATCTCCGGGGGACGCGTCACCCAATGACCAAGCTAACCACGGCGCATCGATCCACTTGCTGCCAAATCTCCCGCATCACGCAAGTAGAGCAGAATAGACCACATGAACTGAACTATCGCCATTTGGTCGCCTCCCGACTTCCTCCGTGCGTTACTGCGAAGCGTCGCTTCGGAGTGACCGAAGCGCAGGGCGGTTCACAAATGGAGAGAAGGCTGTCATCTCCTTGCCAAGAGTTAAGTCGGAACCACGGACAAGGAGCACACAAGCCATGAGCGTTACTTCCATCGCGTCGCGGCTGTGTTTTTTGCTGCCGGGGTGACGAAGCTGGCGGCTGTTCCCTTCGAGGTGCAGGCGTTCGCCAAGATTGGACTCGGCCAATGGTTGCGCGTCGTCACCGGTGTGGTCTAAGGCGCTGCCAACCTCAACTGCGGCTCGTTGCCAAGGCATTTCGGAGCCAGGTGACTGGCTACGAAATCGGCAAGTATCGAGTCGTTTAAACGGCTTGAGCGAAAAACCGGGTAAACTTCGGTCCAAGGACTATTATCGCGTGTTGTGGTCCTATCTGCTATGACTGACCCCTCCGCCGCTCGGCCCCGCCAGGTGGCCTCGTCGTGGCCCCGAATTACATCAGCGGACCGCCCTCAGGAGCCTTGCGAGGCAAGGCGCCGCGAAGGGTGCTTACAAGCTTCCTCATAAAAAGGATTCGTCATGTCTGTCGACACTCAAGCCGCCACTGACCGCCTCATGCGCTTCCTCGCCGTCGAGGGCGTGACAGGAAGGGAGGCAGCGATAGGGCGCGAGCTCTCCGCGGCGCTGGAGGAAAGCGGCGTGCCGGCGGACGCGATCCGCCTGGACGACGCGAACACGCGCATTCCTGTGCCGACGGAGACCGGCAACCTCATTGTCGATCTACCCGGCCGCGGCGCGATGCATGACCAGCCACGGATCATGTTCATGACGCACATGGATACCGTTCCGCTGTGCGCCGGAGCGAAGCCGAAGCTTGCCGGCCGGAAGATCGTCAATGAAGCGAAGTCCGCGCTCGGCGGCGACAACCGCGCCGGCTGCGGCGTTCTCGTCACGCTGGCGGCCGAGCTTGCGAAGCAGAGGCTCGATCATCCGCCGATCACGCTTCTGTTCTCCGTGCGGGAGGAGAGCGGGCTATGGGGTGCGCGCCACGTCAAGACGAGTGACCTCGGCTCACCGGACATGGCCTTCAACTACGACGGCGGCTCTGCCTCTAACGTCACCATCGGCGCCGTCGGCGCGGATCGCTGGCAGGTCGAGATTTTCGGCCGCGCCTCGCATGCCGGCGTCGCACCGGAGCGCGGCATCAGCTCGACCATGATCCTTGCGCTCGCGCTCGCCGACGTGAATGCCGGCGGCTGGTTCGGCAAGGTAGTGAAAGGCAAGCGGCAGGGCACGAGCAATGTCGGCCCCGTGACAGGCGGTGAGGGCCGACCGGCCGGGGACGCCACCAATGTCGTCACCGACTATGTGCACGTGCGCGGCGAAAGCCGCAGCCACGACAGCAAGTTCTTCAAGGAGATCACCAGGGCCTACAAGGTGGCGCTCGAGAAAGCCGCAAAGCGCGTCAAGAACAGCGATGGCAAGTCGGGCCGCGTCAAGTTCAAGGCGGAGACCGACTACTATCCGTTCCGCATGAAGGAGAGCCTGCCCGTCGTCAAGCGCGCGGTCGCGGCGGTGTCCGGCATCGGTGGAACCCCGAGCATCCGTGCCGCGAATGGCGGGCTCGACGCGAACTGGATGGTCCGCCACGGTGTTCCGACCGTGACCTTCGGCGCAGGACAGAACGAGGCGCACACGATCGACGAGTGGATCAATCTTGACGAGTACGACCGAGCATGTGCGCTCGCCGTACGGCTCGCGACGATGCGGTGAGCCTCGCGACGCGCCGACGCTCAAGGGGCGAAGGCGGGCCGAGCGCTTCGGGGTTCCGTCCGATCCCTCGCGCCGACTGCAAGGCCAGCTCGTTTTCATTGTGCTGCTCATGACGAGGCCATCACGGGGAGGGCGATTCGGCTTGCTTGAAGGAAGCGACGGGGACGAGTGGTGGCTGGTTGATCGCAACCGCCGTCACCGTCTCCCATCGCCTCCGGACGGATGTCCAGGCCAATGCAGCGCATGTGATTTGATACCGCGAGTCGGGTTTGGCGGTCTCCGCCTCACCATTTCCCCGCAGAGGTGTCTACGCTACCGTCTGCATGTGCGCCGACTGGCGCCGGCTTCCGCGACCGCCGCAAGGCGCTATGCTGACCGTCGCTGCCGAACCGGGGGCACAGGGGAGAAAACGTCATGCCGAATATCCGTGCGGGATGCGCGCTTGCCGGCGCGCTGGTGCTCACGATATCGCCGTCCCCACTGCGCGCCGCTGATCTCGCGCTATCGCAGAACGATGGGCACACCGTGCTCGACGGCAAGGGCAACCTTGTCGCCCCGAGCCAGCCGATGCCCGACACCGTCACACTGATCGATGTTAGCCATTACCCGCCGCGGATTGCCGGAACGATCGAGGCGCCCGGCAGCGTGGTCGGCCCGCCGATGGCGATTTGGGTATCCAAGGATCAGAGCTGGGCGATCAGCACCTCGGCTACCAAGGCGGATCCAGCGGGAAAATTCGGCATCTCGCCGGACGACCGGGTTTCAGTGATCGATCTGACCGCCTCGCCGCCCAAGATCGTGCAGTCGCTGACGGCTGGGCCCGGGGCAACGATGGTGCGCGTCTCGCCGGACGGCTCGATCGCGCTGATTGCCAATCGTGCCGCCGGCACCGTCTCGATCTTCACGGTGAAAGACAAACGGCTGACATCGGCCGGCACGCTTGATACCGGCAACAAGGCCTCGCTGCCGAGCAGCATCGTGTTCCTGAACAACGGCAAAACCGCGCTGTTGACGCGCAGCGGCGACAACCAGGTGAGCGTACTGCATGTCGACGGCACGCAGGTGACGATCGACCCTCGGCCAATCACCACCGGGGTATCGCCTTATACGATGGACCGAAACGCCGCCGGGACGCTCGCCGCCGTGTCCAATATGGGGCGCGGCAACGGCGACGTGGACACGGTCAGCCTAATCGACCTCACCGCCAAACCGCCGCGCACTGTGGAAACCGTTAGCGTGCCGAGCGGGCCGGAGCCACTGAAATTCTCGCCGGACGGCAAATGGCTGGCGGTGGGCGCGCAGATGAGCACTACCAAGCCGGCGAGCGACCCGTTCCACCATGACCACGGTGTGCTCAACGTTTTCGCCGTGCAGGGCGATCACCTCCAGAACGTCGCCACGGCACCTATCGGTCCATGGGCTGAGGGCATCGCCTTCTCGCGCGACGGCCATACGATCCTGGTGCAGAGCATGGCCACAAGGCAGATCGACGTGTTGCGGTGGGATGGCCGCAAGCTTGCGGCCGGCAAACCGCTCACCATTAAGGACGCCGGACCAGAAACGTTCGGTACCGCCTGGCCGTAGCAGGAAGGTCATAGGGTTAGAGCGCTCTGTCAGCGTTCGGGCCTGCTCGCGAGCAACGTGGTCAGGCTGTAGAGCCTCCGGTTCGAGCAGCTTGCAGGATGCATAATACGCGATAATAGTCCTTCCCACGTGTTATGACGCCATGTCGGCCCCCGTTGTCGGGCGATGCGTCGGCAGAGCAGTTCGCTCACGCGCTGGTACGAAGCGGCGTGCGCGGCCGCACGTCCGCCACCG
>Ga0335074_10013183_pt1 | contig 11613 bp, 14 predicted proteins | sample Lox_Sample_23_FD_206715 | JGI IMG/M metagenome (GOLD analysis project Ga0335074, IMG submission 206715) | Soil microbial communities from Loxahatchee National Wildlife Refuge, Florida, United States - Lox_Sample_2.3 | ecosystem: Environmental > Terrestrial > Soil > Wetlands | place: USA...
CTGCGAAGACCTTCGGAGAGGCGCGTGGTGAAGGGTCGGATATCGCGCAGGCTCTGAGCGCCAGTGCGCTCGAACTGCTCCTGCGGCCCAACGATCTGGCGCGCGACGGCCAAATCTATGGCTCCAGTCCGAACGGGTTTTTGCCGGACGCCGACCCAGGTGGCGGTGTCACGGTCGGCGGCTGGCGCAATTCGTTCTGGAACTCTGGCGGCACACCGCCGGAAACCTGTTGCCGCCGCGGATTGGGCAGTGGCAGGTCGGGGAATGCGTGTTGCTCACCTGTCGGTCCGGGCCGGGGAACTGAAGCCGCGGCGGCTGCCGTTTGAGTGCCGGCCGCACGTCCGCCAAAATGCTGCCCGATCACGAATGTGCCGACCAGCACGATCGCCACGACCAGGCCCTTGAGGACCGGCCGACCTCCACTTCGGGACGTGCCTGCCTGCTGGCTCTCGTCCGCCAGGGCGAGAGGCGCGGCGTTTCCAACGGTGATCTGGACGTTGGCGCCCTCCGGAATCTCAAGATGCATGGCAATACTCCGGCGAGAACTCGTTTGATCCAGGGTGCCGAACTTGCTTGCGAATGGCGTTGCCAGGCGCAGCAGGATCCGCGATCACGTGCACGGGGCGGCTCCCGCTGACTTGCGCAGCGCTTCAACGGCCCGGCCGAGGTTCGGCTCGATGAGTGGCCCGCCCGCGGCGCGTTCGGCGGCCCAGTGATCCCGCGCACCGATCGCCTCGACACGAGGATTGGGATGCAGGTAGTGCCCCAACCCGTCCGTCTCATAGCCGAGCGAGTGCAATGCGTACCAAAGGTGACGGTCGAGGAGCTTGAGCCAGGCAAATTGCGCCGGCGCCAGCACGCCTGCTCGCCGGCGTGCCTCGACGAGCAACTCCATCATCGCGGGCGTCGTGTAGGCGTGACGGGACGCCGCACCGCGCGCGTCATCAGCATTCATCCCGGACAGGACCGTGTCGGCACGGGCGACGACCGCACGGTCAAGCGCCAGCGGCTTGTCGGGTCCCTCTGGCCGGTCGTCCGTCTGATCGCCCAGACCGGCGGCCAAAGTGCCGAGGAGCCGCAGCGCTTCGTCCCGACGCTCGGCCATGTGCAGGGCAAACGCCGCGAACAGGCAGCGTACGACCGGCTCCGCGGCCTCCGGCGCCGTCCAGTGCGAGCCGAGCTGTTGGCGCAGAGCATCATGCGCCGCCGCCTGATCGAAGCTGCCGTCCTGCCGTCGCGCGAAGCGTGCCAACCATTCCTCGGGCGTGAGCGCGAAATCCGCCGGGCGCAGTTCTCCCGAGGCAGGCAACACAAGACGCAAGTGCCGCGCGACATAGGCGGCGCCCGTCCGGAACGAGGTCGCCTGCTCGCGCATCAACCCGTCCAGATCGAACGCGCGTTTGAAGCGGGACGGTGCGGCACGCAGGGTGCAGATGGCTGCAAGCAGCAGGATGAAGGCCGTCGCCGGAATGCGAACGAAGAGGCCGATCGCGCGGTCGATGCCGCAGAGATCGCGCAGGGTGACGCCCGCGGGATCGGCCGCTGCCATCTGCCGATCCGCGAGCTGGAACCGATTGGTGAAGTGGCTGAGGAGGAGTATCTCCTGATGCGCCAACCACATCGCCGCGGCGCTGATCGCCTGGTGGTAATTGGTCCAGAGCAGATACGCCCCAAGGCCGCAGCCCAGCAGGATCACAATCAGATTGAAGCCCGTCGTGTCGTCGCTCGATGGCCACGATGCCCGGGGATGGGGTCGGGGCGTCATGACTAACCCCCTGCAGCGTGGGCCGATGTGAGGGCAGCGGATACCGGCCCCTTCAACGGCGGCACCGCCTGCGACTGCATCGCGAGCGAGCGCAGCCGCAGAACTTGCGTCAGGACAGCGCGCAGATAGCGGCGCTTGTACTCTGGGTCGTGCGAATGATAGTAACCGACGCCCTGCCAGAAATCGCCATGCGCTTCGTCTAGGCCTTGGCGCAGAATCCAAGCGCCAGCCTCGACGTTGGCGCAGAAACTGTCGCGCAAGGCAGCATAGGCTGCGGGAACCGTCGTGTGCCAATGAGCGGCAACATCCGGAAGCCAGATCTGATTGACCTGCATCGGGCCGATGTCGACCGTCCCATTCGTGTTGTAGCTGACCTGGCCCGGCAAACCGCCTTCGACATTGAGCAGGATCACGAGCACGGCGGGCGGCTCATGGTATGCTGCCGCCGCATCGGTGATGCAGTCGCGGATGGTCGCATCGTTTGCTGCGGGCTCGCCGGCTCCGGCGCAGCCGAGGGAAACTGCCAGGAGGCCGATTGCCATAAGAGCTATTCTGATCACGGCTGTGCACCGGCTGTGGCAGACGGTCGCGGTCGCATCTCGCGCTCCACGCGCTCACTGACGGCTGACCACAGTGCGCCGAAATCATTGAGCGGGATCGCCTCGGGACCGGCGACCTGGTGGATCGCCTCCATCGTCGCCAGCATGACGGTCGAGAAATTGCCTGCGGCGATCGCGCGGAGGCGGTAGCCGAGCAACGCCTGCGGATCACGCGCGATGTCGAGCGCAAATCCTTTCCCGGTCACGTCCCGCCAGACCGCCTCACCGGCGACGATGAGGGCGGGAAGGAGCCCTGCTGGCGATGCGGCGGTCTCTGCGTCAACGGTTATGTCTTGTCCGGTCGCCCCGTCATGGTAGCGGATGGGACGACGATCGAACGCGAGCAGGGCCTGCAACGTGCGGCCCACTGCGTCCACGCTCACGTCGCTCACGCCAGCCTCCGCCGGTTCCAGACCGGCACGGCGGTCCGAACCGGGCCGACGAGCCAACGACGGGCAAGGCGCGTCATCGCCGGCAAAGTGAGGCCGAAGAATGAAATCGCCGAGAAGAAGGCGACCCCAATGATTGCAATGTAGAGCGTGGGCCAGCTCCAATAGACCATCACCGAAAGGATCGGCAGGCAGGCCCGCGCATCGAGCATCAGAAGCCGCACCGGCTGTCCTGTGTTACGCCACATGGCTCACCCCACCTGTCTCAATTCGAATGCCGCGGTTGCTTTGGATATGCGGCCCTCTTGAAGGGCGCGCCCGATCGCTGCCCGATACGACTGGCCTTGTTCGTCCACTGCGCGCCGCGTCAGTGCCGGCCACTCGGATGGGTCGGTGCGCAGCAACTGCCCGCGGAGAGGCGCGTCGAATACGAGGAATTCCCGCAAGGGTGTGCGCCTCCCGTCGGTCGATTGTGCGAGGCGCTGGTTGATGACGAGCCGCAGCGACTGCGCGATGGCCGAGACAAGGTTCTCCCGCTCCGTGGGAGGGCAAAGGCTGGCGATGCGCTGCATGGTCAGCGCAACGTCGTTGGCATGAACGGTCGTCGTCAGCACATGCCCGGAAATCGCTGCCTGGACTGCGGCATCCATCGTCTCGCTGTCGCGGCACTCACCGACGATGATATCGGTCGGCTCCCGGCGCATCGCCCCGCGGACAAAGAGCGCAAAGCTCGGCAGGTCCCTTGGGATCTCGGTCTGATTGATCGTCGATGAGGGGCCGCGGACACGCTCAAGAAGGAATTCCACCGGGGCCGCACCCTCGACGATGTTGAAGTTGCCCTCGGGATCCTTGAGCTTGGCGACCGTCATGCCGGCGATCAGCGTCGACTTGCCAGAGCCGGTCGCACCGCTGACGATGACCATCCCTTGTCGCGGTCGATAGGCGTCGAGGATACCCTGTTCGACGAGCTGGCTTTCGAGCGGCGGCGGCATGTCCGCGATGGGACGCAGCACGATATTGCCACCGTCGCGCCGGGAGGTCCGCGTCGGGGTTGCGTTGAGACGGAAACGCAGCCGCGTGGAACGATCGATTGGGATCGCGTAGGCAGTGTCGAAGTCGTTACCGCCTTGCAGACGCGCCATGCCGTCGGCGCCGTAGAGGTGATTGACGATGTAACTGAAGTCGATCTCGTCGATCGGCGAATGCGTCGCACGGTGATTGCGGCCGTGGATGCCAACCCACACGGGGTGCCCTGTCTGGAATGCGATCCGGTGAGCCCCCGCGCGAAAGGCCCAGATCAGCAGGGAGTCGAGGCCGGGCGCGCTCTTGCGCGGCTCCTCAACCCATCGGAGTCCGTCCCGGCCATCGTCCGGCCACAGGACCGCCGCTGAGGCCATTGCATGCGGCAGTGAGGAAGGCGACAGGCTATCCAGCATTTTGGACGCGCTCCGCTCCCGACCTCACTGCGGACAGCCGGCGCCGGGCGCCCAACGGCGCGGATTGCCTTGCAGTCCTGGCTGATCGGTGATCCGGATCGTCTGGTCGCCGACATGCAGGCTGTCACGGCCTCCATCCGCGGTCCGGTTGTGGAAGGCCACGCGCGGCGGCTCGACCAGGCCGGCCCGGAGCAGGACCCGGTACCGCGCCATGCCGACAATGTCTCGTTCCAGCCGGCCGAGATCGGACAGAAAGATCTCGACCGCCTGCTTCTCTCCGTTCGCCCAGCCCTCCGCGACCCACTTGTTCCAGTAGGCGGCCTCCTGCTTCGTGCGCGGCAGAGCACCGTCGGTCGGCCGGCGCGGATCGGCCCAGGCACGGACCAGGTAGGCACGCCAGTTCGGCGGGGTGGAGGCAAGCTGCGCTTCGCGCGTGATCTGATAGATGCAGGATGTCTCGCGCGCGACCTGGCCACCATCACCAAGCGCAAACGCCATCTGCGCCGCCGACACGATCGGCGGTCGCATGAGCGTCTGGCCACTCCCGACCGGCAAAACCAGAGTCCGGAAGTCATAGGCGCTGTCGAGCTGCGCCTGATAACGGCGAAGCATCTCGTTGATCGCAAAGCTGCGAGCCGCAAGACCGCCTTGCGCGCCGTAGGTGAGGGCGGCCGTGCGCAGCATGTCCGCGCGCCCGGGTTCGAGGCCATCGCCCTTCTCATCGCCAGGTCGGATTGCCTGGAGCGCCTCCAGCGAGGGAGGCGGTTGCGTGCCGACCGCGAGCGGATCTTCCGTTGCACCGGTGATCGGCTTGTTCAGCGGATTACCGAGATCGGGCAGGTTCTGCTCGATCTGAGCCGGCGTCGGATCCGGCGGGACGCGCGGAGAGGTGAGGGTGCCCTGAGCCTGTACGGCAGGGCCGGCCGCGGAGCACGCAAAAAGGGTGGCCGCTCCCAGCAACATGCGCAGCCTAGACATGATGGATCACCTGCACCTGGTGGTGGAGCGGATCGACCTGAACGGTCGCCCGCGCGCCCGCCTCCTCGCCGAGCGTCTGGAAAACCTGAAAGGCGGGGACCGAGGCAATTTGGATGGTGACGTTGATGGGCTGCGCGTTTGGTGGGGCGGTCGTGTAGAAGGTGTAGCCGACGCTCTGGGCGAGCTTGGCGACGGCCTGGTCCAACGGTCCGGACCATTCGAACGAGATGATGCGCTGCAGATCCTCCGGGATGACGGGCGTATCGGGTCGGGCGACCGATGGCGAGAGCTGGCCCAGTTCCGCCATCTCGGCGTCGACGTGCTGCATGCTCTGGCGCAACGCTTCTTCTGGGTTTGGCATCCCCGGCGTGACGACCGTCGTCGGGACAGGATGGACGGTCGCGCAACCTGCGAGCATCACCATAAGAAGCAGACCCAGGGAGACCGAATGCCACAGGGCTCTCATTGCGAGGCTCCGGGAGGTGCAGGCTGGCGGCTCCGCCTGGGCCGACCACCGAACGATCGAGCGTCATCCAAGGGCCACCCGGCCGGCCATGTTCCTACGGCCCCGCCGGCGGCGACGGCAGCGCGCAAGGCGCGATTGCGCCAGCCGCGCCCGGTGTTCGACATGCGGCGGGGGGCATCGAACGGGATCACCAGAGCCGCGCCGAGTTGCAAGGTCAGATGTGCCATGTCCGCCTCCATTGGTCGCAGACGCTAGCGGGGGAGTTTGCGAACGGCGCTGGGCGCTTTTCTGCCGGGGGGGCATTTCTCGTTTGTGCCGCGCGCCAACCGATGGCCTGACGCACAGTCGCTATCGAACAGACCGGAGAACAGGCACCTCCCTGATCACGGCCTGTGGTGTGCCGTGGCGAGCAGCCTCGGCAGGACGGAATCCCGACCCGACAGCGCCGCTCTGGGACCCGGAAAAGCCTCCTGAAAGCGGACGCTCACCGGGCTCGGCGGGCTCACCTATCGGACGCCTCGGGGATTGCCCGAGGCGATGTAGGTTATCCGGTGATACTTGATAGACGCAAGCGATTGACCGATCCTCTCGACGGGAGTTCTGGAAACGCCCCGCACCCCGCCGCCATCCGCGGGGCAAGACAGGAGGAGCCAGACCATGAGCGCTGCCGCAGCGATAATACCCTCGCAGTCTATGCAGATTGCCAAGGTGAAGCAGCACATCGGCGCCATTGTAACCGGTGTCGACCTTGCGCAGCCAATCGACGACGCGACGCAGAAGAGGCTGTACTACGCTGCTGTCGAGAACGTGGTCCTTGTGATTCGTGGGCAGGCGCATCTCACGCCAGGCCAGTTGCAGGCCGCGGGAGAAATGTTCGGCGAGCTGATGGAGGACCAGAACAGGCGCTATCTGGTCGATGGATTTCCGTTGATCAGCGTGCTTGACAATCGTCACAAGGACAGCAAGGGCCAGCCCGCAAAAGTCGGCGTCAACGCCACCTGGCACACCGACCACACCAACCAGGAACTGCCGCCCAAGTTCACCATACTTTATGCGGTGGCGGTGCCGGACAAGGGTGGCGCGACCTCGGTGTGCAACTCACGTGCCGCCTATGAAGCGCTGCCGGGCGAGCTGAAACTGAAGATCGCCGATGTGAAAACCGAGAATACGCTGATTAGCAGCGCGCGGATGAAGACCGGCAATCCGGATGTGGTGCAGACTCAGCTCGAGGCGAAAAAGGCACCGACTGTGCATCCCTTGGTTCGCACCCATCCGGAGACCGGCACCAAGGCGGTCTGGTTTCACAAGGGCAAAACCGAGACAGTGACCGGCATGTCCCCCGAGGAAACCCAGGATTTCTTGCAGGATCTGACCGACAAGATCACCCAGCCACAATTCTGTTATGCGCACGAGTATCAAAAGGGCGACCTGCTGATCATCGATGACCGTGCTTCACTGCACAAAGCCGGCTTCGATTACGACCACAGCCAGCATCGCCGCCTGTATCGGATGCTTGTGCGTGGCGACCGCGCCTACTGAGCGCCGATAACGAAGATGATTGAGACTCGCATTGTGCGGACGGCGCCGGGGATGGACTTCGAAGTCTCCGTCGCCGGCGATCCCAGCCGACCGCTGGTGTTCATGCTGCACGGCTTCTGCGTCTCCCGCCATTACTGGGAAGCGCAGGTGGTTGCGCTGGCCGAGGCCGGCTATTTCGCGGCCGCGCCCAATCAGCGCGGCTACGCTCCCGGGGCATGGCCGGACCCGGCGAACTATGCCAACTACATGATCGACGTGTTGATCGGCGATGCGATGGCGATCGTCGCCGGGCTCGGACATGGGGAGCGGCGCTTTCACCTCACCGGGCACGACTGGGGCGGCAGTATTTCTTGGAGCATTGCCGATCGCTGGCCCAAGCGGTTGGGCTCGCTCACCATGCTGTCGCGCCCGCACCCGCTCGCGTTCAACCGCGCCATGCGGGAGGATCCGGACCAGCCGGCACGTTCTGCCCACCATAAGTGGCTGCTGGAGTCTGGGGCCGAGGACAGAGTTGTGGCTGACGACGCGCAGTGGGTGCGTGCGCGGCTGCGCCGCAATGGCGTGCCGGAGGCGGCGATCGCGAAGCATATCTCGGTCATCGGCAGCCGCGCGGCGATGGCGGCGGCGATTGGCTGGTACCGGGCCCGTGGCACAGGGCATGCGCCGGTGGGTCCGACGCGTGTGCCAACCTTGCTGATCTGGGGCGATGCCGACGACACGGTGGGCCGCATGGCGGCCGAAGGTACCGCGGAGTTCATCGCGGCACCCTATACGTTCGCCCCGCTTGCCGGGGTGGGCCATTACGCAGCGGACCAGGTGCCGGAACAGGTGAGTGCCCTCATGCTGGCCCAACTCGCGGGGCATCCAGTGTAGATCACCACCGGTTACCGGCAGGTCTCGACCCAAAGCAGATTCTCAGCGGCGCGGCAGCCATGCCGGCTTATGCCCCCGAAGCCGATTCCCGCGGTGTCCTTGGCCGACGCTGTCCAGCTCGGGTCAATTCGTCCAGCTCAAGGCGGGGTGAACCCCTTGTCTTGGAAGACCTCGAGGCTCTCCGGCGAGGCGAGCATCTGGGTGAAGGCCTTGGCCGTCGCGAGATCGCTGGATTTGGTCGCCGCGCCGGCGGTCCAGGTAGAATCCTCGGGATCCTGCAATTGCGGTGGCAGAGGGCCAACGAACTCATAATCCGCCGCCTTCGACAGCAGTGCCGGTTGCCAGCCGACCAGCAGATCGATGCTCTTCTCGGCAATCACCTCCTGCACGGATTCCCACAGCTTGGTCTTGGCCGCGACCTCATGGGCGATGCCGAGGCGGCCGATGTCGTGCTCGGCCAGAATGCCATCGGCGCCGCCGGCTGCCGCATCGTAATAGGCGATCGTTCTGGCCGCGAGCAGGGCCTGCTTGACGGCGGCAAGTGTGCTGATATCCGGCTTCGGCTGGCCTTTGCGCACCGTGATGGACAACGCCGTGCGCGCGATGTCATGCACCGAACTGGGGACGATCAAGCCCGCCTTGGCGAGCGCGGCGATATCCGGTTTCGGCAAGATCACGACATCGACGGGCTGGCCCTCTTCGACCTTGGTCTTCACGACTCCGGCGCCGCCGAAGGTGATCGCGAGCTTCGTGCCGGTCCCGCGAGTGAAATTGTCGCCCACGTCCTTCAGCGCGAAGTGCATGATCCCGGCGCTCAGTACCTTCAATTCGTCGGCCCGCGCCACAGCGACCAGCGACAGCAGCATAGCTGCAATCGAAGCGAGAACGGCAAGTCTCTTCATCGGGGCCTCCCCATGAACGTTGTGTCGAGCTTGCTTATGGCGCCCTCCCGACCGTCCGGATAATGCTGGGGCGGCGCGGGAAGCGCTTTACGGCCGCCTTTCTTCTCCCTTACGGCGGGCTTATGATTCGACGGAGAAAAGGGGGAGGCTTCCGGAGGACCGGGCGTGGTTTTGGCGTTTGGCGACCACCAGCTCGATATCGGCCGCCGCGAATTGCGCCGTGGCGCCGAACCGATCGAACTCGAACCCAAGGCCTTCGACCTCCTGGTCTTCCTGGTTGAAAACCGCGACCGGGTGGTCAGCAAGGAAGATCTCCTGCGGGCGGTCTGGGGCGGTCGGATTGTCTCGGAATCCGCGTTGACGACGCGGGTCAATGCGGTGCGGCGGGCGCTCGGCGACGACGGCGCGACGCAGCGTTTCGTTCGCACCTTCGTCCGCAAAGGCGTCCGTTTCGTCGGCCAGGTCACGGAGCTTCCCGACACGGCGACGCCTTCCGGCAGCCCAGCACCGCCGTTGCCGGAAAAGCCTTCAATCGCAGTGCTGCCCTTCCAGAACCTGGGCGGCGATCCCGAGCAGGACTACTTCGCCGACGGTATGGTCGAGGAGATTACCACCGCGATTGCGCGCTGCCCCGGGCTGTTCGTCATCGCACGCAATTCAAGCTATGCCTTCAAGGGCAAGAGCGTTGATGTGAAGCAGGTGGCGCGGGAGCTTGGTGTGCGCTACGTGCTCGAGGGCTCGGTGAGAAAGGCAGGCAGCCGCGTGCGCATCGTCGGTAAATTGATCGATTCGACGACCGGTGCGCACATCTGGGTCGAACGCTTCGAAGGCAGCCTCGAGGACATCTTCGACCTGCAAGATCGCGTGGCGAGCGGCGTCGCCGGCGCGATCGAGCCGCGGCTGCGACGTGTCGAAGCAGAGCGCGCCGGTCGCAAGCCGACCGACAGCCCCGATGCCTATGACCTCCATCTGCGCGCGCAGGCGCAAGCCTATAAGAGGACCGAGGAGGGCCTGGCCGAGTCGATTCGGCTTGCGCGGTTGGCCCTCGAACTCGACCCGACCTTTGGTCCTGCGATCGCGCGGATCGCCATCAGCCGCGGCATGCAGCGTCAGCGGAACTGGATTCCACCTGCCGGCCCGGACGTCGAGGAAGGCATCGCGATGGCCCGGAAAGCTATCGCCGCCGCCGGGGATGACCCTTGGGTGCTGGATTTCGCCGGCCTGGCGCTGGCGCAGCTTGCCGGAGACAATGATGCCGCGCTCAGCGCCTTCGATGGTGCGATCGCGCTCAACCCCAACTTTGCCATCGCGTTCGGCCATCGCGCCGTCGTTCTGGCCTACCTGGACCGCCCCGAGGAGGCCATCCGGGCGGCCCAGCAGGCGATCCGCCTGAGCCCGCTCGATCCCACTATGTTTGCCTTTTGCCAGGCGCTGGCGCTGGCGGAACTGGCGGCGGGTCGTTACGAGGCCGGGCTGTCGTGGGCCGAAGAGGCGTTGCGCGAAAACGGAGGTATGCCGGCACTTCGCCTCAAGCTCAGCCTGTGCGGCTATCTGGGTCGGCATGACGAGGCACGCGCTTGTCTGAGTCGGGCGGGCGAGTTTCATTGCGAGCCGACGATTGCCGGCATCATGCGCGCTTTGCCGAAGGGTGTCGTCCCGGAACTCGCCGCCCGCGTCACCGAGGGACTGCGCAAGGCCGGCATCCCGGAGGGGTGATACGGGGTACGCCCGACCGCCAATGATCGGTGGGCGCTGCTTCGGGTTAAGGCTCCAAAATCTTATGGGAGGCCAGCGGCCGCTTACGGCGCAACCTCGTCATCCCGGCTGATCGCGGCGAAGGACTGCTCCCCACCCCAAACCGACCGACAGATGACACCCAAAGCGGACGTGAACCAAGTCGACACTAGGCCTGTCGAACACCCGCCCTACGCAACGCCTCTATAAGCCTCTGCTTGTCCTTTGCCCGTTGAAAAGGATAGTGCCCGCATATCTTGTGAATGTTCACATCTGGATCAATCCGCTCATAGGCCTTCAGGGCGTCCTTCGCGGCGGCAATGCGTCCGAGCATCGCGCTGGCGGCGATGGTCACCCGTAGAGCCGGCATCCAGTTCGGCTTTACCATCGCCGCCCTGGCTGCCCAATTCGACGCTTCCTGGTCTCGTCCCGCAATGAAATGCGCAAATGCCATTGCGCTTTGGGTAAGAAACACGCGCGGGTCCAGCGGATTGAGGCGCATGGCCCTTTCCAGGCTGCGGATTGCTTCCTCGTGCTCACCCGCATATCCGCACACCCAGCCGCGTCGCTGCCATGCGGTCGCGAGATTGACATCCAGCGCGAGCGCGCGATCGATCAGCAGGAGGGCACGTTCCACCTCATTAAAAAAAAGCGCGGACATGACCGCCCCAGCACAAGGCCACGGCGTCGTCGCTTCCCAGTTCAGCGGCGCGTTCCGTGAGACGCGAGATTTCTTGCGGGTCGAAGTCCGACTGCCACCCGTTGGCTTTCGCAAACTGGTAGCAGGATGCGGCTAATCCATAGGGCGTGGCAAAGTCGGGGTCTTTTTCGATTGCGGCATAGAAGAACGTCAATGCATCTGCATTGTCGTCCTTGGACCAGCGGTTCCAGCTTGCGAGTCCGCGCAAATAGAGATCATACGCCGCGGGGTT
>Ga0335074_10013184_pt1 | contig 11613 bp, 4 predicted proteins | sample Lox_Sample_23_FD_206715 | JGI IMG/M metagenome (GOLD analysis project Ga0335074, IMG submission 206715) | Soil microbial communities from Loxahatchee National Wildlife Refuge, Florida, United States - Lox_Sample_2.3 | ecosystem: Environmental > Terrestrial > Soil > Wetlands | place: USA: Florida...
GACTGGAAAATGAAGCGCGCCCTTCAGATCGAAGAGCTGGCGGCGCTCAAGGCCGATATCGACGCCGGTCTTGCAGATGTCGCCGCCGGCCGGGTCAAAGACTTTGACGCGGCCCGCATCGTCGAGCGCGGGAGGAAGCTATTAGCCGACCGCTCACCCTCCGCCTGACAGATGCGGCTGAAGCCGACCTTGCCGAAATTTGGCTCTACGCCGCTGTCGAAGCCTCAGAGGTGACAGCGACGCGCCTCATCGACAAGATCAGGCAGGATTGCGACCGCCTGCTTCACTTCCCGCTTGCAGCGCCGGCGCGGGAAGACTTTGCGCAAGGGTTGCGCGTCGGTTTCTCCGGCAACTACGCCATCTACTACCGGCATAATGAGCATGAGCTTGTGATCGTCAGAGTTTTGCAGGGTGCCCGCGATGCGGCCGCCCTGGCCGTGCACGGCGGTTTTACCGAAGGCTGAGCGCAAGGATTCCATTTCTGCCCCTGCGCGCGAACCATCAATCGCAAGAATTGGGTGTTGCGGGCCCCCCGCAACCACTCCATAGCGCTATCCCGGTACGCCTGACTGCGCCAGCCTTCGTTGGCGGCACCGGCCCTTCCGTGCATTCGTGACGGTCGTGAAACTATTTTAGCCGCGGCGACAGACAATGCTCCTCCCTTAGGAATGCTCGAAAAAATCTAGTCAATATGGATGAGACGCCGATACGCATATTCGATTAGATGATTAGATCGCGGGCGACTTCGATTAGTCCGGCACATGGTGCGTTGTCGAAAGGGTCGCCGTGCGCGGCCCGATTCCGCCGCTCGACGAGATTCATAGGAGGGGGAGCGGCAGTGCCTCTGGCTTTCCTTTCTTCGGTCGTCTCGTAGAGGTTGCGTACAATCGCGCCGCCGCCGTATTTTCGGAAGGCTGGCATTTGATCGTCCGTCAGGCCGTCGCTTTCAACCATGTAAGCGATCAACGAACCTAACGATGGGGGCCTATTATTCCGTGAGCGCTTCGCTTGATTTACGCCGCCGTATCGGTCCATCAGCGCCAGCTCAAGGGCGACCAATGCAGCCAGTTCGCCTGCCTTAATGCAGTCGAAGTCAATCCAGCCGAGGTAGTAGAGATTTTGAGCTCGGCGGTATTTATCCCACACGGTCCGTGGCACCTGCGGGCTCAAGTTAAATTCTTCGATGAACCGCAGCCATTCCTTGAGATTGAAGAAGCTCAGAAGGACCGGACCCGGATTTCCTGGACGCGGCCACATCAGCGTCAGCGGAAGTGCCGATCTGTCCGGTTGAAAGTTTGGTAACACGGCAAGTAACTCCGTATGCTGCGACGAAACGAGCCAGCGCGGGTAACGAGAATCTTGGCGGCGCCGCATATGGCGTTTAGTCAATGTTGCTTTCGATCAATTTGCTAGTCTAGAGACGTATTCTTTCAAGTCCGAGAAAATTGTGCCACGACGATCGTTATGCTTTTGTACCCTGCCGCGCGCTGTTTGACAGTGCACCGCCAGCTTAGAAATGCTCGAAGCCGCTGGTATCCAAGCCAACGTCGCGCGCTGCGGCGAGAAATCTATCCATTTCTTCGCGTTTTCTCTTTCCTCGCACACTTAATTGAAAGGCTCTCGTGAAAGGAGCAATCATCAATGTTATTTTGCCGTACGTTGTTCGATCGAGTTTCTGATTGCCTGACTTGACCGGCTCGTCAGAAGAAAGCGGACTTGTTTGACCGGCCTGAAGAGCGTGCCGTGGCTCGACATCGCGTGATCGGCATCGCGATAGCGACTGTCTCCAGGCTTGGTTTGCGTCAGATCAAATGTGATTAGAAGCACGCGCCATCGTTGGAGCGAGTTCTTACGATGGTTTAGCGCCATTAGCTTTCTCAGCTTCCTTAAGCAACCGGCACCCCACTTACCCGAGATAGCGCAAATTGAACTGACGATCGGTTTCGAGAGGCATTCTGCGGTAATTTCAAAGCTTACGTCGATCGCAACGCCGAGACCGAGCCCGCCCCGCCGCCCAAAACGACAGCCTTCAAATACGCGAACCGGGCGGGCGTGCACATTTGGCAGCGGTTATTCGTACTCCCGCGACACACACCCTCAAAATGGCCTTCCCAGACGCCGGGTCTTGGAGCAAACTGAACGTCCCGCCTTCGTATTTCAAATCCTCTAAAGGTCTTATCGTGTCCGTGGAAGTGACTGCCGAAGATAGGCTCGCGGCCAAGCGTCTCGACGGTTTACTCGATTACGTCGAAGCCCTCGTGAAACTCGACGAACGACCGGCCGCTCGTCTCGCCCAGCATCGGCTAGCCGACGGTTCGCAGTTCATCCTTCATCAACACGAGCTTACCGGTCTCCCTGGATTGTCGCTCGACGGAAGCGACAGCGACGGACCCATTTGGCTGTGCATTGAACGGCTTCAAAGAACATCGCCGCCACAACCGGAGGAACGCTGCAGCCCGTGGATCGAGGTGTCGAATGATCCCGCAAAACCGCCAGTCATTAAAGACGTGCTTCATCGCCGGGTGACCGAAGGCGAGAAAGATAAACTGCTCAAGGCCGCGGAGGTGAGGCCCGAAGACGTAGCCCCGGCGCTCAGGGGCGCAACGAAGGATCAGTCACCAGGCGCCTATTTTGACGTCATGCTGCGCCTAGAGGATCGCGCCGAGCTTCGAACTGTTCTTGAGCACTACTGCACGACTGTATGGATCCCATGGGCGGAAACCGAGAAGCCGCGTCGTCGCTCGATCGCCGTCTACCAACGTCTATTCGAGATTGCTCAAAGGCTGTTGCAGTCCGGGGGCCAAGAGTCAGCCGAGCTCATCTGGGGAATCGGATTGGCGCGTTGGACCCGACCGGAAGAGTCCATCGATCTGCCTCTCCTCGAGCGTCAGGTCGAAATCGAGATCGCTGACCAAAAAGGCGCAGCCATTACGATCCGGCCGCGGGCGACTGGTGCTCAGATCGATCTGCGCGCCTTCGAGAAACTCGCACTTGATCGCTTTGCACCAGCAGAGGATTCCGCTAAGCGCAGCCTGCGTACGATCGAGACGGCGGATAGCGAGGGCGTATCTCCCTTTCGCCCCGAAACATATGAACCAGTTCTCAAAATCTGCGGTAGTCGACTCAATCCTGACGGTCGGTATCTGCCGGATACTTTGACGCTCCCAGCGTCGGAGCCGGTACCCGCTGCCGAGGGCCGCAACCTCACGGTGTCGGACCGGTATGTTCTCTTCGCGCGCAAGCGATCCGCGAATTCCGTTCTCCGCGATATTGAACGTTTCAAGGGTAAGCTTGCTTCCGACGAGGTCGGTACGATCGTGCTCGAAGGCGCTGCGCGCACGCTTGTCATGGGGCCCCGCGACGGGATCGATGACGCCTTCGAGCCAATCAGTGACGCGATCGAAGCAGGCGTCGCTGGCATCTTGCCGGTCGAAGAACCAATCGATCCGGATCAAGGCGACTTGTTCTTCCCAAAGGCCTTCAACGACGACCAAGTCGAGATCATTCGACGTCTCGAGAAGTCCGAGGGGCTCGTGGTTCAGGGACCGCCCGGAACCGGCAAGACGCACACGATCGCGAATATCATCTGCCATATGCTCGCAACCGGCCGCCGCGTCCTGGTCATTTCGCATGGAGAAACAGCGTTACGGGTCATTCGCGATCAACTCCCTGAGGGCGTACGCGATCTCACGATCAGCATAACGACGTCCGAACGAGAGGGGCTGAAGCAGGTCGAAAAAGCCATCGGTCTCATGCTCGGCATCGTCAACACAATCGGGGCCAATCCGCAGCGCCAGCGTTCGGTCATCATGCAGCTTCAAGCGGAGATCGTCCGCTCTCGGAGGCTGCTCGCGGATATCGATGCAAAAATCGCTTCCATCGCGACAGCGCACCTCTCCCACATTCCGGGGGCGGCCGAAACGCCATACCAGGCGGCGCAACGCATCGTGGCGGATCGGCCGCGGTTCGAATGGTTTACGGATCGTCCCACATCCTTCGCCGACACCGCGCTCGATGAACAGCAAATCGACACCTGTTCTCAGGCGCGGATACGGGTTGGAAACGATCTCGCCTACCTAAATGAGACACTTCCAAATCCAACCGATTTACCCGCGCCTTCGACCCTTATGGAGTGGCATCGCGATCTCGTAGCCGCCGCGTCTCTCTCAGGCGCTGTAGCAACATCGGAGCCTTTGCTTCGACGCACGGTCGCGCAGCTTGGCGCCGATGAAGCCGAAAGGCTGGCGACCGATCTAAAGTCTCTCGCCGACGCTGTCGGGATTCTGATGCAAGAAGGGTGGGCGTGGTCGCTTGTCGAGCGTCACCAATCCCAAGCTGCGAGCTTCACGCGCATACGGCCAGCAGCCATCGCGTTCCTGTCCGAGGCCACCGAGCTCGTCGCTGCGCGCGCAGATTTTCTTGCGAGACCGGTCTCACTTCCTCAGGGCCTGCCATCACATGCTGAGTGCGAGCAGATATTGCAGGTCTACCGCTCAGGGAAAAATCCTTTCGGTGTGTTTGCGTTTCGGTTGAAAGCCTATCAACCGCTCTTTGCGCAGATCCGCCTGTCCGGGCTCCCGCCTGCGACCGCAGCCGACTGGACCCACGTTAGCGCCTACATGCTCATGCTCGACAAGGTCACGAACCTCGCCGCGCGCTGGACGGCGTTACGTGTCGAGCTTGCGATTCCGGCCGAGATCGACTTTGACTCCGAGCGGCTTTCCCATCTCGATATGATCGCCGATCGACTCCAACAAGCCCTCATCACCGTTCCATCCACGTTTGCGTCTCTTTCTGAACGCCTCGAATGCGCGCTCGGGAGTCACGCCGAAGCGCGCTCAATCCTTCATCATCAGAGCTCGACGGCCGCATTTAGCGACGAGCTGACGCGCTATCTTGCGGCTCTTCGTCTCGGCGTTGTCCGCGCACGCGTTGAGGAAACCGCCAAGGCGTTCACGACAAGCTCGTGCAGCCTCGCAACGAATGCGCTTCAAATCCTGAACAGTGTCGTCGGTAACGCAAAGTTCGATGCGGCGCAGCTCCAACGCGTTTGGGACGCATTGCTCGGGAAGCTTCGCCAGCTGCGCGGCTTCGAAGCCTCGTTCGGCGAGATCACGAGTACCTGTGAGATGCTAGCGCAGAGCGGAGCGCGCGCATGGTCGGAACGCTTGCGATCCGTTCCCGCGGCCGCCAACCTTGACCCGGTCGTTCCCTCCGACTGGAAGGAGGCCTGGACGTGGGCGAGTGACTTAGCTCATCTCGAGGCCATCGGTGCATCCAGCGAACTGACCGCCCTTCATAGAGAACGCCTGAGTACCGAAACGGAGTTGCGCGACCTCTTCGCCAAGCTGGTCAAAGAGCGCACGTTTTTTCAACTGGCTCGTTCGATGAAGGGGAGCGCGATGTCCGCACTGCGCTCCTTTGCCGACATCATCCGGCGCCTGGCAGGCGGTCGGGGTCAGCGCGCCGTGCTTTACCGCCAGGATTCGCGGCGGGCGATGGAGAGTTGTTACGACGCAGTGCCCTGCTGGATCATGCCGACCTGGCGCGTATCGGAACAACTTCCAACGTCCTTTGGTGCCTTTGATTTAGTAATCCTTGATGAGGCCTCGCAGTCCGACGCCCGCGAATTGCCCGCGCTGCTGCGCGCCAAGAAGGTCCTCGTGGTCGGCGACGATCGTCAGGTCAGTCCAAGTGCGGCGTTTCTTTCGATCGCTCGCATCGAACGCTTGCGCGATAACTTCTTAAGCGAGTTTCCCTATCGCGCCCAGGTCGAGCCGGGTGCTTCGCTTTATGATTTGTCGCGGGTCATGTTCCCCAACCGATTTGTGATGCTGAAGGAGCATTTTCGGTGCGTCGAGCCGATCATCCGCTTCTCGATGCAATTTTATAACGAGCCGCTCATCCCCCTGCGCATTCCGAAAGGGGTCGAGCGCCTCGACCCTCCGCTCATCGATATTTACGTCGAAGACGGGGAGCGGCGCGGCAAATCGAAAGTCAACCCGGCTGAAGCCGAAGTAATCGTCGCTGAGATTGAGAAAATCATTGCCGACCCGGTCCTGTCCGTCGTCGGCGGAGACAATGACCAGCCGCGGACAATTGGCGTGATATCCCTGGTCGGCGCAGAACAGGCTGCCTTTGTCCAGAAAGAACTCATGGAGCGCATTGGCGAAGCGGCCATGGTTCGTCATCGCATTATGTGCGGCGACAGCGCCACGTTCCAAGGCGATGAGCGTCACATTATCTTTCTGTCGATGATTGCGGATAAGAAGCGAAAGCAGTCTCAGACCGCGACCCAATACGAACAAAGATTCAACGTCGCCCTCTCCCGTGCACGCGATCGCCTGATCCTCGTCAGGTCTGTGACCGAAAACGACCTCAACCCGGCCGATCTCAAAGCCCGGGTGCTGGCTCACTTCAAGGCGCCGATGCCTGAGAGACAAGCCACGGGTCGCGCGCTTATTGATCTGTGCGACTCGAGCTTTGAGCGCGATGTATTCTCGGCCCTCATCGAATGCGGCTACCACGTCACCCCGCAGGTCGGCGCCGAAGGTTTCTCAATCGACATGGTCGTTGAAGGGGAAGGCGGGCGTCGCCTTGCCATCGAATGCGACGGCGATCGCCATCATGGTCCAGAAAAGTGGGCCGACGACATGAGGCGCCAGCGCATTCTCGAGCGTGTCGGTTGGACCTTTTGGCGCTGTTTCGGCTCAAACTGGAGCCTTAATCGCAGCGCTGCTTTCGATGACCTTCTTCGGACGCTTGAGCGAAGCGGGATCCGTCCTATGGGTGCAACGGCCGCTCCAGCCCAATACACAGAGCACCGCTCCACACGCCGCTTCAGCGAGGAAGGTGAGGCTGGGGACAGAGGCGGCGCTTCGGTTGTTTCAATCGACCGTTCTGGTCACGGGCAACCGCCAGCTTTTTCCAACACGGACAGCCAACTCTCTTCCGGGGATCGTGTCGTCCTTCGCTTTCTCGATGACCCCAAGTCGCATCCTATCTGCTACATACTCACCGAGCAATCCGACGACCGTCTCAACGGTTACCTTTCTTTGTCGTCGCCGCTCGCCAAAGCGTTGGCTGAGGCGTCGCCCGGTGACGAAATCGTCGCGCATGACGGCAAAAGCGATCGGCCCATCCTCTTTGTCAGTCTGGAACCAGAAGTCCGCCAGGTCGCCTAAGCGTCTCTTGCGAACGGCCTCAACGATCTTGCGGATGATGCTCATGAGCGGCGATCGACCGGCTTTGAGACGTCGGCGTGAAGCGTGGAGCCGAGGAGGATGATTCGTCGGACCGTCATCGTTGAGGGGCCGCTCGCCTTTAACATGAGGCGGATCGCTGCTGCGCGAGAGGCCGAAGCGGGCGTACAGATTATGAGCTTGCCGCAGCTTGCTGCGCGGCTCGCCGGCGGCTTCGCGCGCCCGGCGCGATCTGAGGACCTCGACCCGGCGATCCAGTCAGCGCTCGAGGCCGGGGGTTTCGCCGAACTCGAGAGCATCCGAAGTCTGCCCGGTATGACGCGCGCCGTCGCGTGGACGCTGACCCGACTGTGGGATGCTGACTACGTATTGACGGATCGCGACCATGAAACCGCGCGACTTCGGGATCTTATGACAATCGAAGCGCGCGTGCGTGCGCGTCTGCCGAGAGGTGTCCTGTCACCGCCCGATCTGCGCAATGCTGCCTTACAGCGCGCGACGTACGCTCCGGCGGTTCTCGGGTCGGTGGAACTTCATTGCGTGGTCCGCGTCGCCCCGATTTGGCGCCCAGTGCTCACTGCCCTCGGGCGAGAGGTGCGGGTAACTTGGCGCAATCCCGCTGATTTGGATGCCTGGTTCGCCGGCGAGCTTGTTTCCGATCCGCGCCCAGCGCCAGCGTCACCCGAGATCGTCTCCTGCGCCTCGCCACGTGCCGAAGCCGTCGAAGCGTTGCGTTGGGTACGCCAACTCATCGCGTCGGGCCGCGCGCGGCCAGATCAGATCGCCGTGTGCGCCACGGCGACGAAGGACTGGGACGACGACATGCTGGTGCTGGCGGCGGACGCCGGCCTGCCGTTGCATTTCTCACACGGAGTGCCGGCTCTGGCCTCGCGGGAAGGCCAAGCCTGTGCTGCCCTGGCCGACATCTTACTCAACGGGTTGAGTCAGGAGCGCGTCCGCCGCCTTTTCAGCCATGCCGCCGGACACAGCCGTGCCCTCGCCCCGCTGCCCGCGACGTGGGCGCAGGGCCTTCGACCTGGCGCGGCCCTCTTCGACCTTGAACAATGGCGCCGTGCACTCGATCAGGCCCACGCTCGTCGCGCTGATGGGGTCGACGTGCGGCCGCTGATCACCCCGGTTCTGGAGATGCTTGCTAGCGGAGCCACCGCCGCAAATGCGAGCGGCGGCTTGCTGCTCGGGCGGGCGGCGGCGGCGTTCTGGGTTGAGGCGCTGCGCCGGGCGCCAGCCGAGGCGCTCGAGTTATCACTGCAGGAGCTTCGGCTGCCAGATGGGCGCGATCCAGGCGTCTGCGCTGTCTGGTGTCCAGCGAGCCATCTCGCAGCCGCCCCACGTCCCTTCGTTCGTCTTCTCGGTCTAACGACGCGATCGTGGCCCCGGCGAGCTGGCGAAGATCCGTTGGTTCCAAGCCACATCCTGCCGCGAGACGCGCTGAATTCCGACTCAGTGACCGAACAGGATCGCCGGGCGTATGAGATTATCACTGCGCAGTCCGCCGGTGCTTTGGTGCTTTCGCGGAGTCGTCGCAATCCCCAAGGCGGCCTGGAGGCGCCAAGTCCGCTCGTGCCGCACGGTACGCGCACCACGGCGTTGAAGCGCGCACGCGTCCCGGCCCATGCCTTCAGCGAAGCCGATCGCCTGCTTGCGCGGCCCGAAGAGGCGGCGATCTCGCCGGTGCTGCGAGCGGCTGACAGTTGCTGGCGCGATCGCTTAAGCCCGTCGGTTACAGCTCATGACGGTCGTGTGCGTGGCGATCATCCTGTTATCGCGCGGGCCATCGCGCAGGTGCAGTCCGCGACATCGCTTCGCCTAATGCTACGCGATCCGCTTGCCTTCGTGTGGCGCTACGCCTTGAGTTGGCGCTCGCCGGTTGAAGACGAACAGCCATTGTCGCTCGACACGCGTGTCTTTGGCGAACTCGTCCACGAGATGCTGAAGCACACGGTCGACACGCTCGAACCTACTCCCGGTTATCTTGACGCGGGCCGCCACGATATTGAGAAGGCCCTCGATGCGGTTTCGACTACCATCGAGGCTCAATGGCCGGTTGAGCGTTCGACCCCGCCTTTCCTCTTGTGGCGCCACACGCTGGCCTCCGCGCGCGATCTCGCGCTGAAAGCGCTGACGCTTGACGAGGCGTGGCATCCTGCCACGCGCAGCTGGACCGAGCTGGCGTTCGGCCTTGAGGACCATGAGACGAACGCCGCACACGATCTGCTATGGCTGCCGACGGCGCAGGTGGTCGTTCCCGGCGCTGGGATGCGCATTCGCGGTAGCATCGATCGGGTGGATTTCAACAATGCGCACAACCGCGTTCGGGTTTCCGATTACAAGACTGGCGCCGAACCGGCGAAGGCCGGCGAGATCATTATCGGGCGCGGCGCTGAGTTGCAGCGGGTGCTGTATGCGCTGGCTGCGCGCCAGCTCGTAGCGGACAATCCGCAGGTCGTTGCGCGCCTGGTCTTTCTCGACGCCGACCGGCCCAAGCCGTATCGTCTTCCTGACGTCGATGAGGCGATCGCCCAGATAAGTGCGCATATCAGCGCGGCTGTCCATCTCCTGCGCCGGGGTATCGCCCTCCCCGGTCCCGAGGCACACGAAGACTGGAACGACTTCGCATTAGCGCTGCCCGCCGCGCCGGCCGTCTATTTTCAGAGCAAACGAGCGGCATTTGGTCGCGCCTTCGGTGACTTCGCGCGGGTTTGGGACTCGCGATGACGAAGCTCGCCGACGAAGCTGAGCGGTTGAGAGCGCTCACAGAGCTCCATTTGACGCTGCTAGTGGAGGCGGCGGCAGGCACCGGCAAAACCGCTCTCATGGCCGGCCGCGTGACGATGCTGTTGGCAAGCGGCGCCGAACCGTGCTCGATCACCGCCATCACGTTCACTGAGCTTGCCGCGAGCGCGCTCGGCGCGCGGATCCATCGCTATGTCGACGATCTCCTTGCGGGACGTATTCCGAGACCCCTGCGAGAGGCTCTGCCCGACGGCCTGACCGACGGGCAGCGTCTCGCCCTTTCCGCGGCTGCGCGTAAGCTCGATGAGCTGATGGCTACGACAATTCATGCATTTTGCCAGACCATCATTTGTAGCTACGCGGTCGAAGCCGATATCGATCCAGGCGCCCGAATGCTCGACGCAACGCAGGCCGAAGCAACCTTCGACGCTGTGTTCGAGCAATGGTTCAGAAGGCGCTTGAACGGAACTGTACGAGCCGATGATCCGATCGCCTCTTTGTCACGGTATGATCCGCATCATGTGGCCACCACTTTGCGGGCGTTAGCACGGTTTCGCCTTGAACATCGCGGCGCACGGGCGCCCGCGGCCGATCTCAGCGGCCGGCCGGACATCGATCTAATCGATGCAGTCACCGATTTCCGCCGCTGGCTGTCGGCGCAACCCGCCGAGCCCAAGACTCTTGAGCTGATCGGACAGCTCGAGACGTTGGCAGATCATTTTGTCGACAGCTTCGCTATGCAGCCTATGTTCGAGACGCTCTGGAGGCTTGCTCATCCGGCGCGCTTGCCCTGCATGCGGCGCCACACCCTCGATCTGCTGACGCCAAGGACGAAGGCGGCGTGGGACAAGGCCGCTGGCAAAGATAGGGGAGCCGAGCTCAACGCAGAGGCCCTTCGCCATTTTGCACGGATCGATCATTGTTACCGAGCAATTCTTGGCTGTGTCGCGACCGCGCTAGTCGCCAAGTTATCCGATGAGCTTGATGAGGTCCTCTCTGAATACGCGGCCTTCAAACGCGCCGCCGCCTTCCTCGATTTCGATGATCTTCTGGAACGTGCTCGCGCACTTGTGTGCGAGCACGACACTGTTCGTAAGGCGCTCGGGCAACGTTATCGCCATATCTTCGTCGATGAATTCCAGGATACAGACCCGCTCCAGGCGGAAATCCTGTTTCGGATTGCCGCTGACGACAGCCCGCCGCGCTGGCAGGACAGCCGTCTGCGCCCTGGCGCTCTCTTCATTGTCGGCGATCCGAAGCAAGCGATCTATCGCTTCCGTGGCGCCGATGTCAGCTCTTATGCGCAAGCGCGAAGCGCCATCGCCGGGCGCTGGCCCAATAATGTCGTCCAAATCACGGCGAACTTCCGCTCGCGGCCGGCGATCCTGACCCATATCAACCGCTGCTTCGCCAAGCCGTTATCTGGCCAGAATCAACCAGGTTACGTGGAGCTCACGCCAACGCGCGATCCGCCAGATCACGATCTGCCTTGTGTTGCCAAGATTACGATCAACTTGCCGCCCAACTCACGGGCGGCGGAAATCCGCGATGCTGAAGCCGAAGCGGTTGCAGATCTGTGCGCGCGACTGGTCGGCAAGGTAAGGGTTCGCAACGAAGATGGCGAGCTTAGCCGCTCATGCCGGGCGGCATCGCGCTG
>Ga0335074_10013185_pt1 | contig 11613 bp, 8 predicted proteins | sample Lox_Sample_23_FD_206715 | JGI IMG/M metagenome (GOLD analysis project Ga0335074, IMG submission 206715) | Soil microbial communities from Loxahatchee National Wildlife Refuge, Florida, United States - Lox_Sample_2.3 | ecosystem: Environmental > Terrestrial > Soil > Wetlands | place: USA: Florida...
CGAAGCAGTACGCGCATCTGCTTTGGGAGACGCACCGGGCGCGCGTGCGCGTATCGCGGCGCATCCGCACCGTGCGCTTTCAGAACAGCATTCTGCGGCACTTCACCGCGCGTCTCCGCGCGGCCGTGGAGGAACTGACGCCGGTGGAGCGGGAGATCGCGCACACCCAGCGCCGCATCGAGACGTCGCCGCCGCGCGGGGAGGGTCTCAAGGAGTTGCGCCGCGAGCAACGCGGCTACCAGCAGCGGTTGCAACAAATCGAAGAGCGTTGCGGCGCGACGGCGGCCGAGCTGCGCCGCACGCTGGCGGTGATCACCCAGGCCGACCGCGAAGCCGAATGCGCCAAGCGCGAATTGATCGAAGCCAATTTGCGGCTGGTGGTCAGCATCGCCAAGCGTTACACCAATCGCGGGCTGCAGTTCCTGGACATCATTCAGGAAGGCAACATCGGCCTGATGCGGGCGGTGGATAAATTCGAATACCGCCGCGGATACAAGTTCTCCACTTACGCCACCTGGTGGGTGCGGCAGGCGATCACGCGGGCCATCGCCGATCAGGCCCGCACCATCCGCATCCCGGTGCACATGATCGAGACCATCAACAAGCTGATCCGCTCGTCGCGCGAGTTGATTCAGGAGTTGGGGCGCGAACCTACCACCGAGGAACTGGCGCGCCGCATGGAACTGCCGGTGTCGAAGATCCGCAAGGTGCTGCGCGTGGCGCAGGAGCCGATCTCGCTCGAAACGCCCGTCGGCGAAGAGGAAGAGTCCCACCTGGGCGACTTTCTGGTGGATCAGGCGGGCTTGTCGCCTTCCGACGCGGTAATCAATTTGAATTTGCGCGAGCAGACCGCGCAGGTGCTGAAGACGCTCTCGCCGCGCGAGGAGAAGATCGTGAAGATGCGCTTCGGCCTCGAAGACGGCAGCGAGCATACGCTCGAAGAAGTTGGCCAAAACTTCGCGGTGACGCGCGAGCGCATCCGCCAGATCGAGGCCAAAGCGCTGCGCAAGCTGCGCCATCCCAGCCGCAGCCATCGCCTGCGCGCGTTTATCGAAGACGGCAACGGCAACGGAAATAAGTAGCGGGGGCCGATCACAGCCACCAGTCACCAGCCACTAGCCACCGGCTTTATACTGTAGGAAATGCGTCTTTTATATCTCTTTTGCGCCGTGCTGGCGGCGCAGCCTGCGTTTTCCGCCGTCACCCGGGACGAATATCGCGCGCGCCGCACGGAACTCTCAAAGCAACTGAATGACGGCGTGTTGGTGCTATTCGGCGGCACCGATAAGGGCGAAGAGAATATCCGCACCGGCTTTTTTCAGGAACCCAATTTCTATTACTTCACCGGCTGGCGGGAACCTGGCGCCATGCTGCTGATCGCCCCGGCCCAAAACGAAAAGGCGCAAGCCATTCTCTTCCTGCCGCGCCGGAATCCCGCTCGCGAGAACTTTACGGGCCGCAAACTGGGCCCGGAGGATGCCAACCGCAGCGAAGTCACCGGCTTCGATACCGTGCTCGCGTCCGAGAGCTTCGAAAGCGAGCTGCACAAACAGCTCGATCGTTACGCACGTATCTACACCATCGGGGAGCAGAGCACCAGCATGCTGAAGCAGCTTGCTCCGCTGCGCGACGTGGTCCCCGCCAATCAAGAGATCGCGCGCCTGCGCATGCATAAGTCGCCCGAGGAGCTGGCTATGCTGCAGCATTCCGTCGATGTGACGCTCGCCGCGCATCGCGCCGCCTGGAAACGCGCTGCGCCGGGGCTGTACGAATATCAAGTCGCCGCCGCCATGACCGACGTCTATTTCGACGCCGGATGCGCGCGCCACGCCTACGCACCGATCGTGGGGTCCGGCCCGGACAGCACCATCCTGCACTATTCGCGCAATGACCGCCGCATGGATCAAGGCGAGCTGCTGCTGATGGACGTCGGCGCCGAATGCGATATGTACGCGGCCGATATCACCCGTACCATCCCCGTGGGCGCACGCTACTCGGCGCGGCAACGCGAGATCTACGAAATCGTGCTGGGCGCGCAGAACGCGGTGATTGCTTCGATCAAGCCGGGAGTCATGATCACCGATCTCACCAAAACCGCGCGCGAGTACATCAACACGCACGGCAAAGATCTGCACGGCGAGGCGCTGGGCAAATATTTGACGCACGGCGTGAGCCATCACGTGGGCCTCGACGTGCACGACGCCACCGATTTCAGCCAGCCGCTGGCCGAAGGCAACGTCATCACGGTCGAGCCAGGCATTTATATTCCCGAAGAGAACATCGGCATCCGCATCGAGGACATGGTGGAAGTGACCAAAGACGGCGCGCGGCTGATGAGCGGCGAGCTGCCGCGCGATCCCGGCGAAATTGAGAAAGCCCTCGGCAGGTGAAGCATGCAGCGCGCCGGCCGCCCCACCGTCGTTTATTGGCTGATGCTGGCCGTGGCGTTCGCCATTGCGCTCACCGCAAGCTGGACCAGCTTCGGCACGCAGATCGATAACGACGCTTACGACTGGATGTTCCGCCTTTACCGGCCGCCCGCGTGGCAGCCGCAAAGCATCCTGCTGGCCATCGACGAGCCGTCGCTCGATGCGTTCGGCGGTGTGCCGGGATTGCGCCAGCCGCTGGCGCAGGCGCTGGAATTGATCGCCGCCGCGCAGCCCAAGACCGTCGCCGTGGATTTGATCCTGGCCGACAAGCTGGATCCCGCCATCGATGCGCGCCTCGAAGCCGCCCTGGCCGCCACGCCCAACCTGGTGCTGGCCTGCCAGTTGCTGCCCGACGGTTCCGCCTGGGAAGATCCGCTGGCGCGTTTTCGCGCGCATGCGGCCGCGCTGGGCCACGTGCATGCCGAGCCCGATGAGCTCGATTCCGTGGGCCGCAGCCTGCCGCTGGAAAAAGCCGCCGGTCACGACCGCCGCTGGGCGCTATCGCTCGAAGCTTACCGGCTGAGCCGCGGCGCGCAGATCCTGGAATCGCCCACCGATCTCGATATCGGCGGCCGCGTGATTCCATCCGCGCAAGCCGGCGGAAGGCTGATGCGTATTCGCTATGCGCCGCCGTCGTTCACCCTACTGGAGCGAGGCATGCTTCAGACAAAGATTCCGCGCGTGTCGCTCAAAGCGCTGCTCGACCATCCGAGCCTCGCCAAAAAGTTCGCCGGAAAAGTCGTGTTCGCCGGAGTTACTTCCCAAACCGCGGCAAAGGACTGGCTTTTTACTCCTTACTCTGCCGGTAAGCCGATGGTGGGAGTTGAAATCCACGCCAACGCGTTCGAAACTATCGCGCAGGGTCTGTTTATTACGGATGCGCCGCCGCTGGCGGTCTTCCTATTCAGCTTGATGTTAGTAACTGCTCTCGGCATCATTTATAGCCGCTTATCCGGCCGAACGGCTAACTTGACCGCCGCTGGAGTCATGGCGGCCGCGCACGTTACTCCCTATGTTCTGTTTACGGAGCGGATCTTTTTCTCCTTCTGCACGCCGGTATCTTCGGCATGGCTCGCGCTGATCACCGCCAGCGGTTATCAATTTCTCGTCGTCCGGCGCCGCTTGCGCAGCTCCGAAGCTGAGACCGACCGCTATCGCCAGACCATCCACTTCGTCACCCACGAAATGCGCACGCCGCTCACCGCCATCCAAGGCTCCAGCGAATTAATGGGACGCTACACCCTTCCCGAAGAGAAACGCAAACAAATCGCCGCGCTGATTAATGATGAATCGAAGCGCCTGGGCCGCATGATCGAGATGTTTTTGAGCGTGGAGCGCCTTTCCGCCGGCCAGATAGAGCTGAAACGGGAGAGCTTTTCCGCCGGCGATCTGATGGCCGGCTGCGTACAGCGCGCCCTGCCGCTGGCCGAGCGAAAACAGATCCGCATCCTCACCGAAGCTCCGCGGGAAGTAATTCTCTCGGGCGACCGCGAGCTGATGGAATACGCCTTCTACAATCTACTCACCAATGCGATCAAATACTCGCCCGCGAACACGCAAGTTACTCTGGGCGCCGGCTGGAAACATGACCATGCTTATATCTCGGTTGAAGATCAAGGCATCGGTATGGATCAGAAAGAAGTCAAAAAGATATTCCAGAAATTCTATCGCACCAAGCGCGCCGAACAATCCGGCGAAGTAGGTACTGGTATCGGTCTTTCTATCGTGGAACAAATCGTGACTCAGCATGGCGGTAACATTGAAGTGATCAGCCGGCCAGGCCACGGGTCGCGATTTACTATGGTGCTGCCCGCCCAAGTTCCCGCCGCGATCGAGAAAGAAGGCTGATGCCGCGATTACTGGTGGTCGAAGACGATCCGGCCGTGCGCACCACGGTGGTGACCTTCCTGGAACTGGAGGGTTACTCCGTGGACGCGGTCGCCTCCACGGGCGAAGCTTTGAAGCGCCTCAACGAACAAAGCTACCCCATCGTGATCACCGACATATATATAGACGATCGCACCGGCCTGGATGTGCTGGAGGCGGCGCGCCACAAAGATCCCGAATGCTCGGTGATCCTGATGACCGCGCGCGGCACCATGGAAACCGTGATGGCCGCCACGCGCGGCGGCGCTTTCGATTACGTGGCCAAGCCGTTTGAAATCGACCGCATGCTCTCAACCATCAAGCGGGCCGAAGCCTCGCGGCAGGATAAAGAAAAGGAAGCCGGCCCCGACGATCTGCCGGAAAGCGAAATGATCGGCAGCTCGCCCCCCATGGTGGAGATTTACAAGACCGCGTCGCGCGTGGCGCCGACGGACGCGACGGTGCTGATCGAGGGCGAAACCGGCACCGGCAAAGAATTAGTGGCGCGCATGATTCACCGCTTCAGCCCGCGCGCCAATCAGCCGTTCGTACCGGTGGATTGCGGATCGATCGCGCCCTCGCTGCTTGAAAGCGAGCTATTCGGCGCGCTCAAGGGATCGTACACCGGCGCGGATCGCGACCGCATGGGCGTAATCGAATCGGCCAATCGCGGCACCGTGCTGCTGGATGAAATCGGCGACATCGAGCTGAATTTCCAGTTCAAGCTGCTGCGGTTTCTGCAGGAGCGCGAGATCCGGCCAGTGGGCGCGTCGCGCGGCAAGCCGGTGGACGTGCGCGTGATCGCCGCCACCAATCGCGAAATGCAGCAACTGGTGGACGATGGCAAATTCCGCGAAGACCTGTGGTTCCGGCTGAACGTGGTCCGGATCGTGATTCCGCCGCTGCGCGAGCGGCGCGGCGACGTGCCGCTCCTGGCTCGATTCTTTTTGAATAAATACAATGCGCGCTACAACCAATCGGCGCGGCTGATGGAGTCGGGGCAGCGTGCGCTGCAGGATTACACTTGGCCGGGCAATGTGCGGCAGTTGCAGCATCTCGTCGAGCGGCTCACCATCCTGGCGCCCAGCGGCCGCATCGACTCCGGCGCGGTGCTCGAAGCACTCACCGTGATGGAATCGCGCGAGGAACCCGTGGAGACGCTGGCGGAAGCCGAAGAGGAGCAGATCCGGCGGGTGCTGGCGGCGACGGGAGGCAATAAGAGCCGCGCCGCGCAGATTTTAGGGATCGAGCGGAAAACGCTGTATCGCAAGCTGGAGCGCATGAAGCTGTAGGCCCCTTTCTTTCAGCCCTGCCCGTCAGGGCCGGGGTTCTCCGCGATTATGAAATGGTGCTCGTGAGGATCGAGGTAATTTCCAAATTGCAATTCTGTCCGTGGCGCGGTAAAACTCAAGGACTGGTACTGCAAGGACTTGAGGGGGTTGGACCGGTCAAATCTGAAAGTGCCCACTTGGTAATCTGCACGGAACGTTTCAAACCGCCAGGCAAAGGAATGTCATAATTAAGACGAGCGGCTGGTAGGACCATCGAAATCACGCAACCCGACACCGAAGCTCTCATAGAGCGCCATCTGTGCAGCGGGAAGTTCCACGATGTCGTCGACCTGCTCAGCAAAGCCCTGGCCTCACTCGATGAGCAAACCCCGCCGGCGGGGACGCAACGTGACGAGCCGAGAACTTGTTTGATCTGTTCGCACCAGTCCGGGGCCTATTTACCGACGAGGAAATCGGCACGATGGTTGCGCGCAATAGGTCCAAGAGCCGCCCAGTTGATCTCCCATGAACGGGTTCCTGATCGACACGAATGTCATTTCCGAAATCCTGCACTCACTACCCGATGAGCATGTCGCCGCGTGGAGCCAGCGAACCTCTATGCGGCTTTTTATCAGCGTCGTGTCGCTGGGCCAGTTCCAGCGAGCGCCAGGCGCACGCGGTGGGAGAGGTCGATTGAAGAGCAGGTTCCTCGGTGGTTCCACTCCCGCATTCTCCCGGTAACGCAAGCGATCGCGGAGCGATGGGGCGAGCTCGATGGCATTCGCCAATTGGCGGGACGTCCCCTCAGCGCGCCCGATGGCATGATCGCGGCCACCGCCCTGGAGCACGATCTCGCGGTGGTCACCAGAAACGTGAAAGACTTCGCCGGTCTTGGCGTTGATCTGTTGAACCCGTGGTTGCAGTGATTAGTGCCGCCTGGCTCATTCGTACCAGGTCGCGGTCATGGGATCGATACGCGACGCCCGGCGTGCGGGCAGTAAACCCGCGCAGACCGCCGCCACGACCAACGTCCGACGTGCCTTGCGGAATGGGAAAGCGGGATGGCGGCGGATGCCTCCGCCCTCACGGACGGTGCTGAAAAGGCGCGGGGAAATGGCGAGACCCACTGGGCTGGGACCATAATAGATATGGGACCTTGAGGTCCGTGAATATGCCGGACATCGCGCTGCTCTATTCGCCTTCGAACCGCGTACGCGCGCTCACTGCCGCCGCCGCCCTGGTGGCTGTGGTAGCGGCCGTCGACTGGGCCATCAAGCCGAATTTTGCGCTCAACTTCCTTTATCTGTTTCCCATCATGCTGGCGAGCGGCTTCCTTTCGCGCTGGCAGATCGCGGCGCTGGGCGTGTGCTGCGCGGTCCTGGGCGAACTGTTCAGCCCATTCACGCTGGCCGATGCGCCCACCCGCATGGCCATGATGACGCTAGCCTTCACCGGCACCGGCTTTTTCGTCTCCGAGTTGGTACACAAGCGGCAACTGGTTGTGGAGCACTTGCAGGAGCTGACCGAACAGATCCGCCATCGGGAGGACGCCGAGCAGCAGATTCAGATTCTGATTGAAAGCAGCCCCGCGGCCATCGTTACGGTGGATTCTTCCGGGTCCATCGATCTCGCCAATCAGGCCGCCATCCAGCTTTTGGCGCCCGGCGGCGCGTTAACCGGCGAGCCGATCCGGAAGTATCTGCCCGCGCTCGAATCGGTGGCGCGCGGCTACCGTTTACGCTCGTTCCGCACTACCATGCAATGCAAAGGGCAGCGCGGCGATGGCCAGGTTTTCCTGGCGGCCATCTGGTTCTCCACTTACAAGACGCTATCGGGACCCAAGCTGGCGGCCATCGTGGTGGACCTTTCCGAGGATCTGCGCGACCGCGAAGACCTGAGCCTGAATCATCTGCTGAAAAACACCCGCATCCTGATGGGCGCCATGTCGCACGAGATCCGCAATCTGTGTGGCGCGGTCTCGGCGGTGGGGCGCAACCTGGCGCGCGTCGAGGGGCTCAGTGGAAACCAGGATTTCGAAGCTTTGCAGACGTTGATCCAGGGACTGGAGAAGATCGCCGCACTCGAATTGCAGGCGTCTCCCGAGGATCAAGGCATCGCGGTGGATGTGACGGAAGTGCTGGACGAGTTGCGGGTGTTGATCGAGCCGTCGTTGCGCGAATCGGGCGCCGCCGTCCAATGGGACATCGCGCCGGGTTTGCCTTTAGTGTGGGCGGATTCCTACGGGCTGCTGCAGGTGTTTCTGAATCTGGCGCGGAACAGCCAGCGCGCGCTCGAGGATTGCTCGCGCAAGAAACTGGCTATCGCGGCCACGGCGGAGCAAAACGCGGTGGTGATTCGCTTTGAAGATACCGGTCCGGGCGTGGCTCGGCCGGAGATGTTGTTCCGCCCGTTTCAGCCGGGAGCGGATGGCACGGGCCTGGGCTTGTATGTTTCGCGCGCGATTCTGCGTAGTTTTCGCGGCGAATTACGATACGAGACGCGGCCGGCGGGCGGGTGCTTTGCGGTGGTGCTGGCGCCGCTGGCGGAGAATTAAGGCATGGAAACAATCGCGGCGATACGCATCCTGGTGGTGGACGATCATACCTTGTTCCGCGAAAGCGTGGCGCGCCTGCTGGCGGCCGAGCCGGGCTTCGAGATCGCCGGACACTGCGCGTCATCGAGCGAAGCGCTGCAATTGGCCGCCAAGACGCCGGTGGATGTGGTGCTGCTCGATTACGATTTGGGCGATGGCAAAGGCACCGAATTTCTGGCCAAAGCGAAGGCCGCCGGTTTCACCGGCCGGGTGCTGGTGGTGACCGCGGGCGTCTCCGAGAGCGAGGCCGCGGACATGATCCGGCAAGGCATCGCCGGCATTTTGCGCAAGCATTGTTCACCCGCGGCACTGGCGCAAAGCATCCGCGACGTTTATAACGGCAAGGATTATTTCGAGCCGGGCTATTTACAATCGGTCATGGCAGGACTCGCCGCCCCTCCCGCCGCGCTCGAATTTCAGCGCAAGAAGCTTACCGAACGCGAGCGGCAGGTGCTGCAGCACGTATTCGAAGGGCTGGCCAACAAGGAGATTGCCGACCGCCTGCAGGTTTCCGAAAGCTCGGTGAAGGCCACGCTGCAGCAGTTATTTTCGAAGACCGGGGTGCGTACCCGCAGCCAGCTTGTGCGTACGGCGCTGGAGAATTATAAAGATCAGTTGTGAAGTGGGGCAGGCTCCATCTCCCACGAGGAGGTGGAAAATTGGAGGTCACAGTTTGTGATCCCCAAGCCGCCCGCAAGGATGGGCCCGCGTCGGCGCGTGCGAACGCGCCGAGTGCCATTCTCGTTGCCGTTGTGGCGGGTATTTAAAGATCCAAACACGCGCAACCCGATGCCCCGAGGTTTCTTCAGCGCTCCACGTACAATTCCGCCCACACAAAACCCGCCGACCGGATCTGATCCCGCAAGCTGCTGTACTTCACCATCTCACTTGCGTCACGCAACTTCTGCGCCACCGGCAGAGATACCTCCAACCGGTAGCAATCGGCGCGATCCTTATAGGAATAATGCGAATAGCGCACCTCGCCGGCCGCCGCCAATTCCATCAGTACGTCCCAGAAGCTGGACTTGCGCAGCAGCGGCTTGCGTTCCACAGCATGCCGCGGAATTTCGACTGCCTGCCGCCCGCCGCGCAGCACCGCGCGCATGCAGCGCCCGTGGACGAACGGCCGCGCCGGATCGTCGCCCGGAAACGTGGCCAATAACTCGCGCAAGGCTTCGATCTCCGCTTCCCACCCCGTCCAGCGGAACCGCGATGCGCCGCTCACCAGCGTGCCGCGCAGCAACAGATCGCGCACGCGCTCTTCATTTTTCCCGGTAAGGCCCAACATGTGCTCCACCAGATCGCGCAACGGCAGATCCTGCACCACCACGCGCGTGATGGAAATTGCCCCAGCGGCTTCCGAGCTGAGTTTTACCCGGATGGTGTCCGGTAGTGACATCCTTGTTTTCACGCTAGCATAAAGGCGTGAGCCACCTGGAAAAGGTCGAAAGCGAGTTGCGGCGTTACGAGCATGCTCTGCTGGACTTCTCAGCGCGTGAGCATAACGGATCGATCGAGCTGGTGATTGAGCTGAAGAATCGCGGCCTGGGCCTGCACACTTACTACGCGCCGCTGCATGAGCGCGATATCGACCATCCGCAATTCGCCTGGACCCTTCAGCGCTACCTCTACGATTGCATGCACGATTACCTGATCGAGATGTTCATTCGCACCCCGCAGACCCGGACCGTGGAACCGTGAGCCCGCTTGGCCGACGATTGCGCGATGAGATCTCGCGCGATGGTCCCATTTCGTTTCGCCGGTTTATGGAAGCGGCGCTCTATGACGCCGCCGATGGATATTACCGCAAACCCCGCGACCCGTTCGGCAAGCATGGCGATTTCTATACGGCCGAACAGATCCAACCGGTATTCGGTATCCTGATGGCGGCGCGCATCCGGGCACTATATAAAGAGATGGGATCGCCGGCGGATTTTACGGTGGTCGAATTGGGCGCGGGACGGGGCGAGATGGCCGCGGCGTTCTCCGAGTGGCGATACATCCCGGTGGATCTCGCTGCGGGCGCGCTGCCCGATCGTTTCCACGGCGTGGTTTTCGCCAATGAATTCTTCGACGCGCTGCCGGTGGAGGCGGTCACGTTCCGCGATGGCTGCTTTCACGAGATGCGGGTTGCCTGGGAGCGCAAAGGGGTGCGTGTTCGCGCCGCCGATGAGGATAGAATCTCGCGCGGTAGTGGCGGAGCGGCCGCGCCCCGTTTTGCGCGAGTTTCTCAAGAGGGGCGCTTCGTGTGGTCCGAAGGGCAAGTGGTGCGCAAAGAAGCTGCCGATTACCTGCGCCGCTACTGCCCGCCGCCCCTCGACGGCTCCGTCTATGAAGTGAACCTCGATGCGCTGGCCTGGTTGGAGCGCATCGCCCGCGCGCTCGCAGCCGGATTCGTTCTGACCATCGACTACGGATACACGCGCGCCGAATCGGTGCGCTTCCCGCGCGGCACCCTGATGAGCTATCGAAATCATCGCGCGGATGAAGACGTGCTCGCCGATCCGGGCGAGCAAGACATCACCGCGCATGTTCCCTTCACCGCGCTTGAAGAACACGGCGGGCAACTTGGGCTGCGGACCGTGCGCTTCGAGACGCTGGCGGAAACATTGCTCGCGGCGGGCGAGCCGGATCAATTCGCGGCGGCGCTGGCGGCGCCGACAAGCGCGGAGGAGTTACGGCGGCGAATGCAGTTGAAGAGCCTGTTATTCGGGATGGGAGAGACGTTTCGGACGCTGCTGCAACAGGCGGGAGAGGCATATGCAAAATGAAAAAGGCCCCGACGAATCGGGGCCTATTGGTTGGAACTTGAATCACGCCCGTAAGCGGGCGCCCATGCTACTTCTTTTTCTTAGCAGGCGCCTTCTTCTTCGGGGCGGCTTTCTTGGTTGCGCTCTTCATCGATTGATTCTCCCTAAACATCAAATTTTGCGATTCGAAAATCGCAATGTGATTCATATATAAGGTTGTTCGAGAAAAAAGTCAAGAGAAAAATGCATCGAGATGCGTTTCGCGCAAAAAATTTTTCGATGGACGCGCTGCGCGTGGTACTGGTCGCGCCGCGAAACCCGTTGAACATCGGAGCCGCGGCGCGCGCCATGGCGAATTTCGGTTGCACCAAGCTGCGCGTGGTGAATCCATATGAGGTCGCGTTTCGCGAAGCGCGATCTGCCGTGGGAGCCGCGTCTTTATTGGCTTCCGCTGCAGAGTTCGCTTCGCTCGGCGATGCCGTGGCGGACTGCGCATTGGTGGTCGGCACCACTTCGGTGGGCCATCGCGAGCTGCAACATCCATTGCGCCGCCTCGAATACGGCGCGCGCCTCATCCGGAAATCGCGCGGACCGGTGGCGTTGCTCTTCGGATCGGAAAAATTCGGCCTCTCGAACGAAGACATGAGCCATTGCCATTGGTTGATGCGCATCCCGACGGTGGAATCGGTTCCTTCCATGAACCT
>Ga0335074_10013186_pt1 | contig 11613 bp, 11 predicted proteins | sample Lox_Sample_23_FD_206715 | JGI IMG/M metagenome (GOLD analysis project Ga0335074, IMG submission 206715) | Soil microbial communities from Loxahatchee National Wildlife Refuge, Florida, United States - Lox_Sample_2.3 | ecosystem: Environmental > Terrestrial > Soil > Wetlands | place: USA...
GCTCGGAGCGGCGGCGGGCGGCTGGCTATCGGACGTGATCGGTCGCGCCCGCGTCATCGTGCTCTCCATGGCTGTCCTGTCTGTTTTTTCGCTTGCTACGGCTGCGGCGCCGGGATACACGAGCCTACGTGTCATTCGCGTTTTGGCAGGCTTCGGGCTGGGAGGAGCCTTTCCCAATCTGATAGCGATCATCGCGGAGTACACTCCCTCGAGGAGTCGGACCACCTCTCTCGCCTGGATGTATATCGGCCTGCCACTGGGAGGCGCGTTGGCCGGCCTCGTCGCTTCATGGACGGTCGCAGGCGAATGGCGCCCCGTTTTCTACGCGGGCGGCCTCGGACCGCTGCTGCTGATTCCCGTTCTCCTTGCCGGGCTCCCCGAATCAACCCCCACAGAGCGGCCGTCTGCACCAGGCCGGCTGTCGCGCACCCCTGCGGGAGAGGTTTACCCGAAAACCCCTCCGCCGGGGGTCACGATTCGCCTCTGGGTGAGCTATTTCTTCACGCTGCTGGTGGTTTATTTGCTCCTGAACTGGCTACCCTCCATGGTAAGGGCAGCCGGATATTCACGCCTGCAAGCGGCACACTCCTCGATCATGCTCAACGTAGGTGCCGTGCTCGGGAGCCTCGTGCTCGGCAAGCTGACGGATCGGGTCGTGCCCCGCAATTCCTTGATGATGACTTACCTTGGAATGGCCGCGTCGCTTCTCGTCCTGGCTCTCGGTCACGGTGCGTCTTTGTTTGCCGGCGCATTCCTCGCAGGATTCTTCGTGATCGGGGGCCAGCTGATCCTTTATGCGATGGCTCCCGCGCTCTACCCTGCAAGCGTGCGCGGAACCGGCGTCGGCGCGGCGGTAGCCGCGGGCCGCTTGGGATCGATTTTAGGGCCGGTACTCGCAGGTCTCTGGCTGAGTCACGGATTCGGACCCGACACCGTCCCGCTCATTGCAGTGCCGGGCCTGCTGGTCGCCTTTGCGGCCGCCCTCAGCCTGGCGAAGCGCCCTGAGCTCTCCACAGCGCCAGGCGCGACCGTTCAAATGGGGTCCGACCCCGGGTGAGGTCTGCTGGCGCCATCGCCAAGACGACGGCTAGTGCACAAGAACGCCCATCGGATTGACGGCGGACACCAGGTATCCGTGGTAATTCAACTCGCCGACGCAACGGTACCTTCCACGGCACGCGCATGAAGATAGCTGACCGCCGCAAGGTCCTGCACGATGTGTCCCAACGACTTGTAAACAGTGATCTCCTCGGCCGAGATGCGCCCTCGAACGCGTCCGAGCAGAACCTCGCCGATCTCGGCCTGAATGTGCCGGTCGTCGATCAGCCCCGCCTCTTTGGCCAGCAGGAACTCAGCGGCCGCGACAAGCGCAGAGCGACGGCTGTCGACGAAGTAGCGACTGCCAACGACGAGCGGGCTGTCGATTTCGACCGGTCCGGCGTGGCTCGAGCCAACCGCATTGACGTGCGTACCTGGACGGACCCAATCCCCTAAGAGTACTGGCGTGGGCGAGCCGGTCACCGTGCAGATGATGTCCGCATTGACGGCGGCCTCGCGCCCGTCGGCCACCACCCGTACCGGCAGGCGAACCTCCTGCTCCATGTGCGCAGCAAGTTCTTGCGCCCGCTCCACACACCGAGCGCAGATCACGACCTGCTCGAGTTTTCGGACACGCGCGAGCGCCCGAATGTGTGACGCCGCCTGAACACCGCAGCCATATATCGCGAGTCTGCGGGCGTCAGCTCGGGCAAGCAGATTCGTGGCTACCGCGGATGCGGCTCCGGTGCGAATCTCCGTCACCCTACCGGCATCCGCAATGCATATGACCTCGCCGCTCTTGCGATCGAAGAGCGCGACGAGCCCCCGATGCGCGGCCCGGCCCGGCCGTTCCGCGTCCGGAAACACCGAGACAACCTTGACTCCAAAGCCTTCCGGCGGGGCAAGATGTCCCGGCATCAGTCCGAACAATTTGCCAGGGGCGATTTCGACAATGTTGCGCAAGGGTTGTGCAGTCCCCTCAGCTGTGAAATCCGCCATGGCAGCACTAACCGCGGCAATGCAGCCGTCGTAGTCGAGCAGGCTCCGGACTTCCTCCGGACCGTACACAGGCAGCTTACTCATCATCATCGAGTTCCGGCGCTACATTCACTGCCTGTCTGCAGTACCCGTCGCAATCCACCATCTCCTGCGCCTCCACATCATCACGGAAGGTTCCCATCAAGTGCCGTCACTGGCGCGATTCGTACACCGCCTTTATGTCGCGCCGGAAGGCAGCGGCGCTGCCTGGGCGGGAATAGAACATGTGGCCGCCGGGGTAGACGTAGAGCTTGACCCGCTGCCGCACATACGCGGGCTGTTGTGCCAGGATGAGCTTCGACATGAAATAGGGACAGGCAAAATCGTTGTATCCATTGGCGATGGTTGCGGACATGGTCGGGTCGGCGGCAAGCGCCTCGCGCAGCGCCGCTACGGGACTGTCATGGTCGTCACGGACGAACTGGCGGTTGAGGTCGAAGTCGTTCAGGTAGTAACGGGCGTTCACCTTCCAGCCGACCTGGTTGACGATCAGGTTCGTCATGGCAGACACGAACAGGGCGGTCGGCCGGCTGAACAACGGATCGTCGTAGGGCTGTTCCTGCTCTTCTGCCGGAAACGGATTGAAGGTGGTGTAGTTCGAGTCATAACCGGACCCCACCAGCCCCTCCTGCCGGTGGCTCTCGCGCAAATAGGTCCAAATATCGACGCGTCCGTTCAGCCGCCGCACGAGCGCAGGGTCGAGGCCGGTGAGCTCGGCCACCTTGGCGGACAGGCGATCGGTGGCCGCCTGATCGGCAGGGCCGGCGAGCAGATCCGTCACGAATTGGGTGCGGGCATAAAGTTCAATCGGCTCCATCGTCTGCGCGTTTACCGGCATGCCCTGCTGCTCCAGATGGCCCGCGGCCATCGCCGGCAGATTGACCATTTCGAGGGTCGTCGAAAGTACATCCTCGTTCGACATGCCCGTATCGAGCGCTGGCGACGACATGGTGATGCCCGATATCCCGACGCCGAGCGTCGTTTGCAGGTAATGTGCCATGCGCGGTACACGGTCGCCGCCGTAGCTCTCGCCAACGAGGTACTTGGGACTCATCATCCGGTCATTCTGCAACAGCCAATCGAAGACCACCCGGCTCAAATACTCAATGTCTGACTTCGACGTTAGGAAAGCCTGCTTGGTCTGTGCCTCATCGACGCGGCTGCGCGAGTAGCCGGTGCCGATCGGATCGATGAACACCAGATCGGTGAAGTCGAGCCAGCTGTTGGGATTATCGTGCAGGATCGGCGGGTCCGAGGGGTAGGCCTGCTTGCCGCCGAAGTCGACCTTCTTCGGCCCGATAGCCCCGAGATCGAGATACGCGGAGGCCGCCCCTGGCCCCCCGTTGACGGCGAAGGTGACCGGCCGCCGGGAGGCATCCTGGCCGGGAACGGTGAAGGCTGTGTACACGACCTCTCCGAGGAGTTTGCCGTTCTCGTCCTTCAGAGCAATCGAGCCAACCGTGAGCTGGTAATCCACACGCTTGCCTCCAATCACCGCCGACTGCCGAATCGATCTGGGTGGTGGGAAAGGCTGCAGCGTCTGGGAGAATCCGCCGCCAACGGCTGCGGGAGGACCGGCAATAGGCGCGGCTGACAGGATCGACATCGAGAGCCCGAGGACGAGGACAGCGTACACAGCGGTCAGTTTAAATCCCATGCGTGATTTACCCCCAAGGATGAGTCGGGATTATGGCCAGTGAAGTCCCTTGCTCATGGCTTCATCACGGTGTCGACAAAGCAGCTCATCTGCATCGCCATCTCGGCAGTCTGAGTGTATTCGTCCGGATAGTCGTGGCTCGTGGCTCGTGGCTCGGGCCAACCTGATTGTCGGTGGTGGCTACCACCACGAGCACCTGCGGGTAAGTCACGTCCGGCCTGATGTTGAAGTACGGGTCCCAGGCCTCCATGACACGCCGCCGAGCGGGACGTCTCCCCATGCCCTGCGATCGCGCCATCGCGGCGAAGGTGCGGGCCCGCCTCGGATCCGAGGATGACCAGGTCTCGAAGGCGGCTCGGTCGTCAGGCGTGAACGCACCGTCGCTCTGCCGCACCAGCCATTCCGCCGCTTCCGCATCGATCCTGGCCTGATCCACTTCGATGTCCTGCATCATCTTTCTCATCAGCAGGGCTCCTCACCGGACACCCGGTGCGCACGCAAGCTCCTCTCACACTCGACGATCGCAGCCGCGACCAGACGCTTAACTGTAGTCTCCGGCATCCGCAGCCGACGGCTGATCTCGGCGTAAGACAGCTCGTGGATGCGATTCAGGACGAACACAGTGCGTCGCCTCGGCTCCATATCCCGAATGGCTTGCTCAACGATCGACAGTCTCTGCTTCGCAGATAAGACGCGCTCCGCATCCCGGTCGTCCGAAATTTCCGCTTCGGCTGCCGGCGCCTGCTCGCGCGCGAAGCGGTTGCGCACGCTGTGTCGTCGATGATGATCGACGGCCAGATTATGGGCGCTGCGATAGAGGAAGGCCCGCGGGTTCTCGACCGCCTGCGGATTCTCCAGGGCGACGAACTGCGTGAAGGCCTCCTGAGCCACATCCTCCGGGTCCGGAGGGCCCGCCCCGAACCTCCGGACGATGAAGCGGGTAAGCTCGCTGAGGTGTGATCTGCGATATCCCATTGGTGCCCCATGGCGAACTGCCTCCCGTTAGGACTCGAGGCGCATTCAAGATGACCGTGCTGCGCCCCTAAACCGGTGACACTCAATGACGTGGTAAAGGTCGGTCGTCAAATGGGCAAGCGCCCGATTGAGGCACCCCCGTCGATGAATAGCGTCTGTCCAGTGATGAAGCCCGCTTCTTCCGACAGGAGAAACGCGATGGCGGCGGCCACCTCCTCCGGCCTGCCCAGACGTCCCATCGGTATGGCGGAGAGATAACGCCGCTCGCCAGCACTGCCCGGCGGGTTGTTCTCCCGGAACAGCTCTGTATCGATGGGGCCAGGTGCCACGGCATTGACGGTGATGCCGGTGCTCGCGAGCTCCAGGCCCCAGGAACGCGTGAAGCTTACCAATGCACTCTTGGCTGCGGAGTAGGCCGTACGCTCGGCGAAGCCGAGGACAGTCAGACTGGAAATGTTGACGATTCGGCCCCAGCCGCCCTTGCGCATCGCCGGCAGCAGCTCCTGCGCGGCCAGCAAGGCGGGATGCAGATTGACCCGCAGCGTCTCGTCGAACGAGTCCAGGTCGATCTCACCCAGACGCTGCGGCCGCACGGCGGCGACGTTGTTGACCAAGCCATCGAAGGCAAAGCGCGAGCTCAGCTCGGCCAGCACCCGCTGTGTCGCCTCGCGGTCGCCGAGATCGCCCGGCACCAGCGTCCCGGGAAATCCCGGATCACTGGCGTGGCGGGCGATGCCGACGACTCGATGTCCATCGCGCGCCAGGCGTTCAGAAACGGCGCGACCGATTCCCTTGCTGGCTCCGGTGATGAGATAGGTGCGGCTGGACACGGCTTGATTCCTCCGCTGACGGGTCAGGACGGCGCTCAGGTGGCCTTCAGCTTGCCGGGCGCCTGCCACTCCGCCCCTTTCATGAAGGCATCGAGCGGCGTCTGCGCCAGATGGTTGGTGTAGTTGGAGATGAGCTTGGTCGCCGCCAGCACCAGCACATCGAGGATGGCCTGGTTGCCATAGCCCGCGGCCTTGAACGCATCGACGTCAGCCGGGCTTACCGCACCGCGGTTGCGGGTGACCAGCGCGGCGAAGCGGCGCAGCGCCTCCAGCTTGGCATCGGCAATGGGACGCCCTTCCCGCACGGCTGCTATCGTGCCGTCGCTGACCTTGGCCATCCGTGACAGATTGGTGTGGCCAGCCATGCAGTAGACGCACTCATTCTCGTAAATGATCGACAGATAAGCGACGTTGCGCTCGACCGGTGTGAAGCTGGTTTTCTCGGCGATGCCCCACAGCGTGACATAGGCTTCGAGGGCGGCCGGGCTCTCGGCCAAGACACGATGCAGGTTGGGAACGAAGCCCCAGGTCTTCTGCGCGCTGTTCAGGATCTCTGCCGATGCCGCAGGCGCGGTGCTGGTGCCGTGGAGCTTGAAGGCATTGATGGTCACGGTGAGTTCTCCGCTGAGTCGTTGACGCGCAACGCCGGGCTAGACCTGCGCAAACCCGCCGTCGACCGACAGGTCGATACCAGTGATGTAGCTGCTGCTGTCCGACGCCAGGAACAAAACTGCCGCCGCCAGCTCTTCCGGACGCCCGAGGCGCCCGAGCGGCGTTTTGCTGGAGAACGCCTCTTTTGCGCTGTCCGCCTGCTCCTTGCTCGTGAACTGACCGTCGATGATCGGCGTATCCGTGGCGCCGGGGCTGAGTGTATTGATGCGGATGCCGCGATCTTTCAGCTCCACGGTCCAGGTCTTAGCGAGTGAGCGCAGCGCGGCCTTGGTGGCGCCGTAGGTGCCGTGCGCGGGCAGACCCTTATCGGCGACAATCGAGGAGGTGAGGATGATCGAGCCGCCGTTCCTCATCAGGGGCAACGCCTTCTGCACTGTGAATATGACGCCGCGGACATTGATGTTGAAGGTCTTCTCGTAGTGCTCCGGGGTGATCTGGTCGACCGTCCGGTGCTCGACGAAGCCGGCGTTGGCGAAGACGATATCGACGACGCCCTTCTCTGCCGCGACGACCTGATATAAGTGGTCCAGATCGGCGAGGTTGGCGACGTCACCTTCAACCGTCGTCACATTCTTACCGATTACCGCCCTGGCCTTGTCGAGCTCGGACTGACGCCGGCCCGTGATGTAGACGTAGGCGCCTTCCTCGACGAAGCGTTTCGCCGTCGCCAAGCCGATGCCGCTGCTGCCGCCTGTGACGACGGCTACCTTGCTCTTCAGTTGCATGATCGGTCTCCTGCGCTTTGAGTTGAAGGGAAATCAAGCTCGGTGCATACCGAGCGTATGCAGCCGTGCCAGTACGGCTTCCGGCTCCAGCCGGTCACGATAGTCGGGATCTACGTGCGCCAACACGATCCGAGCGTCCTGGCCAATCAGGTACGTGGCGGGAATCGGCAACGACCAGCCGCCCTCGCCGTTCCACTTGACCAGGTCGTTGTTCCACTGGCTCCGGTAGAACTTCGCCAGCTCGGGCGGCAGATCGAAAGCCAACCCGTACGCGCGGGTCACATGCAACCCCACGTCAGACAACACCGGGTAGCTGAGCTCGTTCCTCTCTGCCGTGCTCATCGAGTTGTCAGGCGTCTGCGGGGATACTGCTACCAGGCTGGCGCCGAGCGCCTGCAGTTGCGGCAGCAGCCTCTGGTAGGCTCGCAGCTCCAAATTGCAGTACGGGCACCATTGGCCGCGGTAGAAGCTGAGCACCACCGGGCCGCGCCGCAGCAGCGCATTGAGCTCGATGGAGCCGCCCTGCGCATTCGGCAGCCGGAAGTTCGGCGCCCGAGCGCCTTCCTGCAGCGCTTGACCGAGGATATCCGGCGCGCGCAGGGCATCGGTGACCCGGTTCATTAAGGCGACGGTCGGGGTGTCGAGGACCGAGGCCCAGTGGTCGCGCTCGTAGGACAGCTGCTGCTTCAGGCTCATCTCAATCTCCCAAGATCCCGTGGTGGCATCGCGGTCTGCGGGCCCTACAATGCATATTCCACTTTCATAGGATAAGATCGTCTTTCCGGATATCACTTATGCCTGAATTGGAATGAGCATCGACCGGCTAACGCTCTGGCAGACCTATGTCCGGGTGATCGAAACCGGCAGTTTCTCGGCGGTCGCGCGCGAGCTGGGGACGTCTCAGCCACAGGTGAGCAAGCAGATCGCCGCCCTCGAATCTCAGCTGGGCGTACGCCTCATCCGCCGATCGACCCGCAAGCTGTCGATGACGGAGGAAGGCGAACGGCTCTACGTCGAGGCGCGCCGCATCGTCGAGGAAGTCAGCGAAGTCGAATCACGGCTCAAGGGAGCCGGCCAGCCACAGGGGACCCTGCGCATCGCCTGCCCGCCGGTTTTCGCACAAATGAAGCTGCTGCCGCTTGCGGCCTCGTTCATGCAGCAATACCCGCAGCTGACCCTGGAGTTCGCGGTGCATGATCGGTTCGTCGACCTGGTGGAGGACGGCATCGACGTGGCTATCCGCATCGGGGAGCTCGCCGATACGGGCTTGCACGCCAGACGCCTCGGGACTGCACGCCGCATCTGCGTCGCCTCCCCGAAGTACCTAAAGGAGTTCGGCACCCCGAAGACCCCAGCCGATCTGCGTGCCCACAACTGCATCCTCTATACGCTGCTCGCGACCGGTGCGACGTGGCCGTTCGAGGGCATGCCGGTCAAAGTGACGGGGCGCGCGCGCGGCAATTCGCCCGAGGTGGTCACGACCATGGCACGGAGTGGGCTCGGTATCGCCATGGCTCCGCATTTCCTCTTCACTGAGGCGCTCGCCGCGCGTGACTTGTGCGAGATCCTCGAGGATTGGCCGGTCCCCGGACTACCGATCCACGCGCTCTACTTGGCCCGGCGTTACGTGCCCGCACGGATCCGGCTATTCGTTGAATACGCGGCGCGGTCTTTCGCCAATGACGGACACTTGAGAACGTGAGCGGGCGGGCCGGCCGTTGAAGTCGTGCGTGCGGGGGTCAGCACGGCGTACGAATACACCCGATGATCATGGCCGCGGAGATTGGCGAGCGGACGAGTCGGCACAGTGGCGCGTCTTAGAGGAGGTGGGATCCCTACGTCAATATCGGCCCGGCGCGAGCTACGTGCTAAATGCTCGGAGTCGGTAGTCCGCTTTTGATCGCGGGGAAATAGCGCTCGGATAGCACTCATGTAGTCTCGAACGATGGAGACGCACAATGTCGTCCAATAAACAGGCGCCAGATCCACCCGAGTTTCTCTCGAACGACAAAAGCGATATCGAGGCGGCCCACCATTGGGACCATTTTCCACTTCGAGCAATTCCCACGCTCACGACAACCCCAGTAGCTGGTGTACATCTGGCTGCGGCTTACCTTCGAGTGCAAGAGAAGAATTTTGGACCTACGTTGCCCCCTGAACCAGAATCTTCGTTTCGCGTCAGCGTCGCGCTTCGCCCGATGCGACTCAAGGCCCTGTGGGCCGATGAACGTTGGGTAGCTCATCTCGATCACGGCAGGTATTCCATCGGGATCTACGACATGGAACGTCGGCCAACTGTCGAGTTCATCGACCCATTCGAGCTCGTGCAGTTCTACGTTCCGCAGCGGGCGCTGACACTTTTCGCGCGCGAAAACCGCGCTGCGCCAGTTGAAGGGCTTAGAATCCCTGAGCCTGGTTCATTCGATCCCGTTCTCGCCCATCTCGCCTGTTCACTGTTTCCCGCCTTTCGAGGCACCTGTGACGCAAGCGGGCTCTTCATCGATCACGTGCATCTCGCGCTTCTGGCGCATCTCCTGCACCAATATGGCGAGATACCGCTCGAGCGATATCGCCCCCTTGAGTTTCTGGCCCCTTGTCAGCGGCGTCGCGCGATAGAATTCCTGGAATCCAGGATCAGCGGCGACACCACGCTTGCCGAGCTTGCCAGTGAGTGCGGCCTTTCAATGGCACACTTCGCGCGTGCCTTCAAGAATAGCGTTGGTGAGACGCCGCACGCTTGGCTCACCAAACGACGAATCGAACGCGCGAAGCAGCTTCTGAAGAATACTAGGCTAAGACTTTCTGACATCGCATGGGAGTGCGGATTCTCTCACAGGATCAGTTTTACCCGGGCGTTTGTGCGTGTCGCTGGAGTTACTCCCTCCGAGTGGCGTAGAGAAACGCAAAAATGAAATTTTCAGCACACGTACGCGGAGGGCGCAAAGCCGTAGAGAACAGCCTGCAAGCGCATCGTCACGTGTCCATCGTCGCATGGCTCACCACCTTAAGCACTCGCGGTAGACTCACTCAGACCCGAGCCATCCTGTAGAGGCGGAGTGCCCTTACCATGTGTGCGAAGGCCCGTTCCTCACGGCCCCGCGCAGCGTCTCCGGCTGGTAAGTACTCCTCCGATCGCGGCCGGGCTGCGCTTGATGCAGCACCGCCAACGTACTTGAGGCCAGGCCCATCGCTTGGGGGTCGAGCAGTTTTTGCGCGGAGTTCCGTGAAGGCAGCAATAAGCTCGGCCAAGGATTGTGCCCGCATTTTGTGCATCAAGGTGCTACGGTGCGCCTTTACGGTGCCCTCCGCAATTCCGAGTTCACTCCCGATTTGCTTATTCAAACGCCCAACGACGACGAGGCTCATGACTTCTCGTTCGCGAGCGGTGAGGGTCTCGTAGCGCTTTCGGAGCCTCTGCAGATGCGCGAGACGCCTGAGCGCCGCGCGGCTGCAATCGATGGCGTCATAGACATCGCTCAACAGCACGTCATGAACGAGTGGCTTGGTGAAAACGCCGAAGGCACCGTTTTTTACAGCTCGCACGGCTGTCTCTACAGATATGTGCTCGCTCATGAAGATGATCGGAAGCTCTATTCGCTCAATAATCAGTCTTTGCAGGTCCAGGCCGCTCAAGCCCGGGAGGGCTAATTCCAATAGCACGCAGCCGGGAGTCGTCGTGCGCGGGTAGGCAAGAAACTCTTCAGCCGACGCTGCCGTCCTCGGTTGGTAGCCGGCAGAGAGGATTACTGGCGCGAGCGCATCACGAACCGATTTGCTTCCATCAACGACGAATACGACCGGGCTTTCGACAGACTCAGCAGAAACACGATCGGGGTACGTGCAATTCGGGCTCATGGCTCTGTCCTGGCATGCCAGATATGACCGACTGGAACTGACTCGCAGCTGTAAGCGTTCCAAGTAGACCCCAATCATGGCAGCCTGGTGTAACCAAACCGGCGGAGAAGAAACCAAAACTGCGATTGTTGATGATTGTGGATGCACGTAGCACTTCGCCAGACATCTCTGCCCAACTGCTCCGTGCGCTCAGCGTCTGATCGAAGACGAACTCGACGTATGGCGCCGCGAGAACTACAACGTCATCTCGAAGCACCAGGTGCGCCGCGGGTACTCGACCACGACCGAGCCAGTGGGTGCCAGAATCCCTACCCGTGCATATCCGAAGTTGATGTCAATGGTGTTCGGAAGCCAGAAGCGGCCGCTCAAATGGACATCGGAACGCCGTGGATCCTCGAACGCAAGCCCCTCCACCCAGCCGCGATCCGGTGCTGCAAGAGGTCTCGCCGCAGCCCTCGGTCTTCCCCAGCGTGTACCAACCATGCGCATTTCTAATGCGCATTTAAATGTGCTATATTGGCAGGAACAAAAGAGGACGCCATGCCACACCGCACATCCCCAGCAGCGGCACTCTTGCGGAGCACCGCGACGTCATTCTAGGAGCCATGGATTTTCTGCTGACTGGATTCTGACAGACAGAGCATCTGACCGGCGAAGCGTTGGAAAGCAGGATCGCGAGACTCATGGGCTCGAGGTCGCCTGGAACGACCATGGATTTTGCCGGCTCAGGGGGGAGGCGTGCCGCCGCTTCCGAAGAATTCCGCGGGGCCGAGCAACCCCTTGTGCACGCGGCTCGTATCCATCATGTCGAATATCTTGAGCT
>Ga0335074_10013187_pt1 | contig 11612 bp, 6 predicted proteins | sample Lox_Sample_23_FD_206715 | JGI IMG/M metagenome (GOLD analysis project Ga0335074, IMG submission 206715) | Soil microbial communities from Loxahatchee National Wildlife Refuge, Florida, United States - Lox_Sample_2.3 | ecosystem: Environmental > Terrestrial > Soil > Wetlands | place: USA: Florida...
GGCACGCAACGTCCTTTGCTTTTCGAAATTTTGTGATTACCAGGAATGGTGAGGACTTACACGCCGCTGATCCTGGTCTGAGGACAGGCTTGGTTTTCAGCTGTTTTGATTTTGGCGGAGTGCCTCCGCTTGGGCTAACACAAAACGTAATCGGCACACCTTTTTTGATACTTAGTTAATATTATGCAGGCAAAAATGAATTGCATCCGCACTGTGCGAAGCAAAGGTATTTTTGGTTTTTTTTCAGGGCTCATAATCTTCCTTTTTGGAGTGCGGGTGGGAATGGCCCAAGCCGTATCCCACGAAAATGTGGAGATCAATGCTCAGGCTCCAGCAACTGCCTTCCCGCATTTCTGGGAGCAAATGTTCGGCTCCGGGCGAGCGATCCTCTCTCTCCGCCAGAGCTATCTCGATGATCTGCGCGCCGTGAAGGCCGTTACCGATTTCCGCTACGTCCGTTTCCACGCGATCTTGCACGATGAGGTCGGCGTTTACAGCGAGGATGACCGCGGAAACCCCGTGTACAACTTCGCTTACGTAGACCAGATCTACGATGGGCTGTTGGAGAACGGAGTCCGCCCAGTTGTCGAGATCAGTTTCATGCCGAGGAAACTCGCGGCCAATCCGGATGCTCTGCATCCGTTCTGGTACAAGCAGAACGTCTCGCCTCCCAAAAGCTGGACGGGATGGGACGATTTGATCACGCATTTCGCCGAACATCTGGTAGCGCGCTACGGAATTGATCAAGTCGCGCAATGGTACTTTGAGGTTTGGAATGAGCCGAATATCGATTTCTGGGGCGGGGTTCCGCGGCAAAAAACTTATTTTGAGCTGTACGACCATACCGCTCGCGATTTAAAAGCGGTGAATCCTCGGCTCCGCGTGGGCGGGCCGGCAACCGCCGCGGCCGCATGGGTAAATGACTTTCTGAAACACACGGCTTTGGACCACGTTCCCGTAGACTTCGTGTCTACCCACGGGTATGCCGACGATACTGTCGAGGACTTGTTTGGAACGAACGAAGACATTCCCATGGATGACCGGGTTTGCCAAGCGGCAGCCAAGGTGAGGGAACAAATCCAGGCGTCCTCCATGCCGAACCTGCCTCTGTTTTGGACTGAATGGAATGTGCCCGGGATGCTGAACGCGCGTGACACCACCTACGTCGGGCCAGCACTTGCCAACACCGTAAGGGAGTGCGATGGATTGGTGAACATGCTTTCCTTCTGGACATTTTCCGATGTGTTTGAAGAAAATGGCCCAATTCCTCGCCCGTTTGACGGCCACTTCGGACTGCGCGCCCAGGGAGGCATCAATAAACCCAGTTACTATGCTTTCAGCTTGCTGCACCAACTTGGAAACGAGCGGCTGCCAAATCCTTCGGATGATGTCATCGTCACCAAGGCTTCGGACGGGACACTCGTGATGGCCGCGTGGAATTTGGTGGATCCCGGCCAGAACGGAGCCGTACGCAGAATAAGCTTTACTTTTTCCGGCGTGCCAAGGTCGGCGCGGGTCATCATGCAGCGAGTGGACGACACTCATGGCAACGTGCTCCAGCCATATGCTGAGATGGGGGCCCCAACCGACCCCACACCAGCTCAGGTAAGGCAATTGAACCGGATGACCGCACTTCCTGTGGAGCAACTCCAGTTGGACAACGGAGAACTCGAATTGTCACTGGGAGAAAATGCGCTGGTGCTCTTGAAGGTTGCAGACTGAATTTCGGGGATCACCCAAGTCGGAGATCAGATGCACTACCGCTTTTTCTGCGTTCGATTGATCTGTTGCGCGCTGGCCGGAGGCATAGTTTGCCAGAATGCGAACGCCGATACCGAATATTATCGGCACATCATTTTTGATAACAGTTTGGAACCCGATGCTTATTTCTATAGCGAGGGGCGCGCTTCTTCTCCTTCGACCCTTGAACTTGAGCACAGCAGACTTCCGGTCAGCTATGATGTCTTTCTCACCCCACCAAACGCGGTTCGCCTAAAGTGGCGTTCCGCCGTGAACGGCGGCTGGGAAGCCGACGTTCGCGCCATGGACTTTCGAAACCGTGAACTCAAGTTCGCCGGAGACACCCTCTTTTTCTGGTGTTATTCCGAAGAAGGTATAGACGGCAGTGACCTGCCCCAGATCAGTTTGAGGGATGTGGCCCGAAACTTTTCCGGTCCTCGTCAGCTCGGCGATTTCGTATCGCAACTCCCAGCCAAAAAGTGGATACAGGTCCGCATCCCGCTCAAAGAGTTCACGACCGCATCCATTCACCCGTTTGACTCCAGCCGCACGGTCGAGGTCCTCTTCGGTCAACTTGCAACGGACGGTGTAGAACACACTCTCGTCATTGACGAAATCAAGATTGATGACGCTGCTTCCGCTGCAGCGGACTATGCCAGGGCTTCCGCATTAAATGCGCCGCGAAATGTGTCAGCCAAAGCGTACGAACGCCATATCGATGTTTCCTGGGATGCGGTCGATTCTCCTGAGCTGCAACGTTATGTCATTTATCGATCCCGCGATGGCCGGGATTTCCAGCCGGCTGGGATCCAGGTTCCGGGAGTGAATCGGTTCACAGACTATCTCGGCAAAATTGGTGAAACCGCGTATTACAAGGTCGCTGCAGGAGACCGCCAGTATCGTCTCTCGAACTTCTCTGCGATAGTCCGCGCCACCACCCGGCCCATGAGCGATGACGAGTTGCTTACGATGTTGCAAGAAGCCTGTTTCCGATATTACTGGGAGGGCGCCCACCCGGTTTCGGGCGCAGCTCTTGAGAATGTTCCCGGAGACGACCGCATCGTCGCTACCGGAGCCAGCGGCTTCGGAGTCATGGCGCTGATTGTCGGCGTCGACCGCGGGTTCATTGCCCGCGATCAAGGCCTTGATCGCATGGCCAGGATCGTCACCTTCCTCGAAAAGGCGCCCCGCTATCACGGCGTCTGGTCGCATTTCATGAACGGCTCGACAGCGGAGACGCTTCCCGTATTCGATATGTTCGATGACGGCGGCGATCTGGTCGAGACTTCGTTCCTGATGGAGGGATTGCTCGCAGCCCGGCAATACTTCAATGGACCAAGCGAGCGTGAGCACGACTTGTATGCTCGAATTTCTCATCTGTGGGAAACGGTCGAATGGGACTGGTATCGTCATCTGCCGCAGAGCGATGCTCTCTATTGGCACTGGTCCCCGGATTGGACGTGGTTTATCAGCCACCGGCTTACGGGATTTAATGAGGTCATGATTACCTATCTGCTGGCAGTGGCCTCTCCCACGCACGGTGTCCCCGGGGATTTCTATTACTCAGGATGGGCAAACCAGAGTGTGGTTGGCGTCGCATACCGGCGAGGGTGGTCAGGCAGCAACGAGGGCGAGAAATACATCAACGGGCATAGCTACTACGGCATCAAGCTGGACGTTGGCGTTGGCTCAGGTGGGCCATTGTTCTTCACTGATTATTCGTACATGGGCTTTGATCCGCGCCGACTTCACGACCGCTTCACCGATTATTTTGACAACAATCGCAACATCGCCCGGATCAACAGGGCCTACTGCATCCGGAATCCCGGCCACTTCAAAGGATATGGAGCGGATTTTTGGGGCCTCACGGCCAGTGACGGGCCGGATGGGTACATGGCGCATGAACCGCGGCTCAGCGTAGACGATGGCACGATGACGCTTACCGGCGCTCTGTCCTCTTTTCCCTATACTCCCGAAGCGTCCATGGCGATGTTCAAGCACATCTACCGCGACCTCGGCGATAAAGTGTGGGGAGTCTATGGCCCGCGCGATGCCATCAATCTCACTCAGGACTGGATTTCGCCCATTTACATGGGCTTGAATCAGGCGCCAATTACAGTGATGGTCGAAAACTATCGGACGGGACTGATCTGGAGACTGTTCATGTCGAATCCCGAAATCAAGGAGATGCTGAAGAAAATTGGCTTTAGGATCGAGGATTCATCAGAGAGACCAGTCATCCATTAATTGTTTGTCTTACTTTCGTGGAGAAACTCATGTCGGATCACCGCGTGCTGCAATTCCGTTGGAGGCATGCAGTCGCGCTCACAGCATTTATTACTGTATGTGCAAGCGTTACTATGGCTCGCGCCGAAGAATCTGTCCGGCGCTTTCCTTTAGGGCTCGAGCCAGAAGACGTAATCGCCACTGGCAATGAATGGATCGCGCTCCCGGCCATCCGCTCAACCGACGCTGCCCTCGAAAGCTTCAATGTGCTTTCAATGCGCGATCGGGGCCTTCTCGAAGTAGTGGGTGAGAACGGAGCTCCTGTCCTCAAGCCCTATTTCACGCTAGACGGCAGACCGCTTCCATTCCGAAATCCGAGTTGGGAATTGATTGAATACTGGATTCCTGTGGCTCACCTTGCCATCCAGGACCTAGATCTGAGTCTCACCTACTGCGCTCCATCGGGCTCGCGCGCGGCTTTTATCCGGATGACGGTGACAAATCGGCGATCTCGGCCGGCCTTGGTGAGCCTCGGGCTGAGGGCCTCATGGGGAGCCCTGAATCGGGTTACCTACACGCCGGTAGCATTGCGTGGTGAAAGAACGATCACCTCAGCACCGTGGGTTGATTCAGCGGAAGTATTCAGTTTCATCACGCATGATACGCAGTTTGCCTGGTCACTCATCCATCCCGGCGCGAAAGCGCAGTTGATTGAACCACCATTGGCTGTGTCGCCTACAGTGGATGCTCAGCGCTCGGTCAATGTTGCGCCTGGCGAAACTGCGGAAGCTGATTTCGTCCTGGGTGTGGGAATCGAGGAGTTCAGCGCTTCGCATTCCGCCAAGGCCTTGAGGGAAATGCTTGACCGGGAGGGAGCCGATCAAATCATCAATCAGGCAGCATCGTGGTGCCGGCAGCGTACCCGCACAACCGGGCGGGCTGATCTCGACTTACTCATGAATCGCAATTTTCTTTTCACCGCGCTCTACGCCTGGGGGAGGACCATCGATACAGAGCAGCTTGTCGGAGTTACGTCGCGCAGCCCGCGATACTACGTTTCGGCAGCCTATTGGGATCGGGACGCGATGCTTTGGAGTTTCCCGGGTCTGCTCGATGTGGATCCGAGCCTGGCGCGCGAGGCCCTGGACTACGCCCTCACCGTGCAACTCGGGAATACGGGCGTTCACAGCCGTTTCATTGATGGAATTGTGCTCGAAGACGGGCTCGAACTTGATGAAGTGGTGGCACCGATTATCGCGATGGCAGCATATGTCAACCGCACTGGCGATGATGCCTTCCTGGTCTCTCATCGCAGCGCACTGCTCCTCATCCGCGATCGCCTGCTCGATCAATTCGATCCCCAAACGGGCCTTTATGCTTCTCTGCAGGATGCCCAAGATGAATATCAAAAGCTGCCGTTCATCACCTACGATAACGTCTTGACCTGGCGGACGCTGCTGGATTTTGCGACGCTATTTGATCGCATGAAGGATCCGACCAATGCCCAGAGTATGAGGCAAAAGGCCGAGTCGCTGCAGAAGGCAATCATGAAATACTGCGTTTCCGCCAATGCCCCCGGCGCAGAGGGTCCAATCTTCGCTTCGGCCACTGACGGCAAGAGCTTCGTGTTCACGGAAATTCCTCCCGGGTCAATGATGAAACTTCCAACGCTCGGCTTTATTTCCGAAGACGACCCTCTGTTCGTGCGAACTTATGAGTGGCTGCATTCCAAAAATTACCATTACTCATATTCTGACCGGCCGTATGGGTTGCCGGGGAGCTATCGTCTCCCTTTTACCACTTCATGGAGCGTAGCCGATCACTTGCGTTTGAGGCGGAGTCGTGAACAAGCTCTGAAAATTCTCCGCTCAAGCCAATGGGACGGCGGAATTATCTCCGAAGGCGTTGACCCCGATACCGCCGTAATGGACCGGGCGGGGCGTGCCTTTGCGACGGCCGCCGGCTACGTAGCTCATGCGATTTGCCAGGAATTCTGCAGAAGCAACCGCTGATCGTGCAGTGAAGGAAGTGACCATACAGATGCCATCGGATCTCTGGAGATTTCAATCTGTGATTCGAAAACGGCCGCGCTCAGGTGGTCACGTATGCGGACGACTTCGTCATTCTCAGCCACGGACATGCGGCGGAGGCACTGGATTGGACGCGCAGCGTCATGACGCAGCTCGGACTTACTCTGAACGAAACGAAGACCAGCGTCAAGACAGCACGCAAGGAGAGCTTTCACTTTCTGGGTTACACGTTCAGGCCGCATCGCTAAAAACCGGATGGCCATTGGTATCTGGGATCCAGTCCCTCGAAGAAGAGCCGACAGCGCATCAAGCAGAAAGTGGGAGACCTATTGTTACCCGGAAACGTTGGAGAATGGGAAGAAGTGCGCGCCCGCATCAACCAGATTTTGCGAGGCTGGTCAGCTTACTTTTCCTACGGCTCCCGCGCCACGGCGTATGAGAAGTCAACAATTACGTCTCTAATCGCGTACGGCATTTCCTGAAACGCCGCCATAAAGTGCAGTCGCGAGGCACCGAACACTATGGCTATCAGCGGATCTTTGGCGAGCTCCAAGTATTTCGGATTGGCCCGCTGCCGTGGATTGCTTGAGCTTTGCGGTGAAGTCCATCGGAAAGACGGATGCTCGAAACGGGCACGTCCGGTTTGATGAGCGGGGATGGGAACGGGACGACGCTTCGCCGTCAGCACCCGCGCTCGTCCTCGACTCTACACCGCAGCAAAGTGATAGGGCAGCTTACTTCGACAAGACCACTCGAAACCAGCAGCCGACCATTACTCGTACCTAAGCGCAATCACGAGCTGATGCGCGCTACCTAGCGGAAATTCTCGACCAACATGGCCTGCGACTGCTCGTGTCCGGGTTGATCGAAAGCAACAACGTGGCCATCCTCGGTGGCTCCGAGCCAGAACGGGGTGCGGTCAAGAACCGTAATCTCCGTTGTGTGGTCGTCGGCAAAATCGTAGAGGCTAAGAACTGCCTGATGACCGAGCGCGGGACCGACAAAAAGAATTCCGTTCTTGACGACCTGCCAGCTCGCCCAAGTGCCCGGGCGAACCAGCGGTATCGGTTTTTCGTCGCCACCACCTACGGGAACCCGCCAGATTTCCGGTTCAGCGAATTGGTTCCTGGCGTAGTAAACGAATTTTCCGTCCAGCGATTCGAGGGCTGCGTGTCCCCCTTGTCGCGTGACTTGAATTGGGGTTCCTCCTCCCGCGAGCACTTTCCAGACCTGGAAGGCACTGTTGCGATACGAGGCAAAATATACCCAGCGTCCATCACGTGACCAACTGGGACACACATCATTAAAGGCGTCTGGAGTCAAAGTCCGAGGCGAACCACCGCGGATGTTCATGGTGACGATCTTGCTGCCTTGCTGGGTGATTGTATCGAAAGCGACAAACTGGCCGTCCGGCGACCACCGCGGTGTTCCCGCACCACCCACCGCGCTCAACTGGTAGGGGTCGCTCCCGTCCCGATTGCTGATCCAGATTTCCATAGTGCCGGAACGGTCCGACATGTACGCGAGTTTTGTGCCGTTCGGCGAGAACTGCGGCCCGGGCCCCTGATCAGTGTCGCTTGTCGAAGAGACAAGCAGTGCGGGCCGTTGGTCCTTTGACGTGAGGTCGAGTTGCCAAATGCTCAAACTGCGCATGAGGCGCTCGAAGGCAAGTCGATATCCACGACGCGAAAGGGCGGGGTCCCATGCCGGAGATCCCGCCTCCGCCACCTGCACAACTACATCCGGAGCATCCAGCGAAACCCGCCAAAGAACCGGGTGGCCTGTGCGGTTGGAGGAAAAAATGATGGATTTGTCATCTAACGACCACTGGGGTGGACTGGCGATCTTGCCTCGCTCCGAAAAAATCCGGTGTTCTTCGCCCCCGCCGCGAGAAACGGTCCAGACCTCATCCGGCGTGCCGATCGGATGGCTCCGAACGAACATCAGTGTATTGCCGTCGGCGGAAAATGCCGGTCCCCATTCTTCTACTCCCGCGGGTGATTCCGTGAGCCGCCGAACCGATCGATTCTCGACGCTCGCCAGATAGAGCCCGTCCGGTCCAGAAAATGCAATGCCTTGTCCATCGGGCGACCAGTCGATCTCGCCGCGCCGAGGAGCAAAGCTGCCCGTGTCCAGTGTGCGATCACCGGAGAAAGCGCTCTTTACTTGAGTCAATACCTGTTTCCCTATCTCCGGCGACACCCATTGGGCCGCCAGAGCTTTCTCGGCCTTGCGCTCTTCCTCGCCTCCACCATCTGCGCGAACGATGTGGATCGAATATTGATGATTGTGAACGTGCGAGTACGCTACCCATCGCCCGTCGGGCGACCACACCGGGCAGCAGTCATCGTCGCCGCTACTGAGTTGGATCATTTGATCGCTGCCGACTGGCGCAACAAAAATCCCTGTATTTGTGGTGTTCGAGCCGTCCCGGAAGAATGCCACCGCGTCGCCGTCGGGCGAAAAGGCCGGAGACGAGGTGTTGGCGATATTGAACAGTGCGTGTGTCGGTTCGGGCAGCAATCGATCGTGAGCTGTCGCACCGGAACTGGAATGGATCAAAAGCGCCACGCCAAGCAAGGTGGTGAAAAGAACGCCGGCGCCGAAAAAATAGCGAGACAACGCGCCCTGATTCGGCGATGAGTCACCGGCCAATGCCGCAGTCGCGAATAGTGCGAGAGGTACAGTCGTGGTTTTCACTGCTGCGCTGGAATCGGTTCCTTCGGCAGGAACAAGTTTCGATTCCGGCAGCTCGACCCTCCCAATAAACCGGTAGCCTCGTCGCGGCAACGTTTCGATATAGCGTGGGTTCTCCGCCGAATCAGTCAGCGTTTCCCGCAACTTGTTCACGGCGGCGTTCACGCCATGATTGAAATCCACAAAAGTATCGGAGGGCCATAAACAGTTCCGCAGTTCTTCCCGGGTTACCAGCTCTCCCGGATGGCGAAGCAGCATCGCCAGAATGGAAAACGGTTGACCAACCAGCTTCAGCCGCATTCCAAATTTCCACAGCTCATGGGTGTGTAGGTCAACCTCATAGGGACCAAAGCGCAGGCGATCCGATCGACTGTTGGTCCATTCGCTGCCCATATTCGGCCTCCGCTCTCTAGAACCGTCACTTCTACCGTTGTTTCTAAAGACGGATTAGAGGGTGCATTTGTTCCGTTATTTTCTTGGACGGAGGTCTAACTCGTTTGTCACCAATCTATTACTGGATGAGGTCGCGCGCAGCGAAAAATGATGTGCGTTGCACCACCGGATGAGTGAGATTGCATTGCAGTACCCGCTGGTTCGGGGTCAAGTTAGCCCCATTGGAGCCACTTGGCGCTTTCGAATCGGAGACGGGCCCGTGAGCAGGACAGTTCAGCAACGCAGGTTTGCAATGGAGATTCTTGTGGGAGCCGCGATATCTCTGGCCGGCACCTGTGCCTGGGGACAGAATCCTCATGCCAATTGCAACATAGCGGTAGTTTCGAACGTACTCAAGAGCGGTGCTCCCATTTGCGACACCAAGTTCGTCGAGCAGTTGGCCAGGAGCGGCCACGCCTATGAGCAGAACCAGATGGGCTTGGCCTCACTGCTGGTCATCGATCCGCGCTACAGCGACAAAGAGGCTGTTGCTTGGTTCCAACGCGCTGCGGAGCGAGGATACGCATCGTCCCAGGTGAACCTAGCCGTAATGTATATCAACGGATGGGGAACTCCGGTCAACTTCGGGGCAGCCCAACACTGGCTGCGCGAGGCCGCCAATCAGCATTTCGCTCGCGCGTACTTTAATCTCGGCATTCTGTATCTTGAGGGAAAGGGCGTTCGGCAGGACAACAACGAGGCGCTCCGCTGGTTTCAAAAAGGCGCAGAAGCAGGGGACAGTAGCGCACAAACCAATCTGGGCTATATGTACGACCAGGGGTTGGGATCTACAAGAAATATCGCAATGGCCGCCGAGCTATACAAGAAGGCCGCTGAGGCCGGAAATCCGCTGGGCGAGAATAATCTGGCCGATCTGTACTTGCACGGTGAAGGAGTGCCGCATGATTACGCGGAGGCGTTCAAGTGGTTTCAAAAAGCGGCGGTGCAAGGACAAACCGGGGCGCAGATCAAGTTGGGATACCTGTATGCGAATGGTCAGGGCACAGAAATGAATCTGGAAGCAGCATATGCCTGGATTAAAGCGGCCCAAGTCTCAGGCGATAACCGGGGCACCGAAATGCTGCGTTCCCTTGAGAATAAACTCGGCCCGAAGAGACTGGCGGAGGCCCGCGAGCAAGCCAGTAAGCTGCATCTCGAAAGTCCAAAGACGTCGCTAAACCGCTTCTCACCATGAGTCTCACATTTGATTCCCTCGGTTCCGGATGAGGTAAAGATAATGTAGGGGCCCTTTGTCAAATTCGTTCGGCTATAGTTCGGATAGCAACAGAAAACCGGGGACTGTCTCCAGTTTCCCCTGGTTACGAACACGGGATCTTCGAAACGATGAGGTCGACGGAGCCACCATTGGACTTCGTACGGAACTGAAGCTTCGTCGACAGATCTCCCTCGACATAAAAGGTGTCGGCGGAGGCCGGAATGAGCCGGCGATCGACTTTGTGAAGCGATTGCCTGAAGATCAGGTAGCCGTCTTTGACGGAGACCTGTCCCGCGTCGTACACGGCGGCATAATTGTCCAGTGTCGCTTCCGAAATCGCGAAAGGCTTGTCAATGCACGCTTCATACTCGTCCAGCCAGCTTTCGATGGAGTCCCATCGGTCCTTGTCGGATGGGTCGACCGCCCGGGCCAACTTGTCTGTCTCGATGGCAAGGGGGACGTTTCCCGAAAGGACATAGGCCCAGATCAGTGAGTCCACAGCCCTCGCTGACTTAGGAAAATTGCGGACGTTTTCCTTGCAAACCGCGATCGCGGCTTCCAGCCTGCCGTGATTTCCCAAATAGCGCCCAACGATACGGGTCAGGTCCTCGTCAATGACTTTAGGCTGTTCAGCCCTGAGCTCACGATAACGCCGGAGCGCCTCTTTCACGTTATCTTCGGTAAACAAGCGGATGAGCTCATTGCGTGCGACCAGCCTCGGCGACGTGTATGACTCCGTTTCCGAAAAAAGCCCTGGATGATCTCCACCTTCGATTGCCTTGACGAGCGCGGACTCGATCGTCAGACCGTCCTCGCTATTCGCTAAGTACACCAGTCCCTGGCGCTTTTCCGGGCATGCGATCGCAGCTCCCTTGAAAGCCACGTTGTTGCCGCCGTGATAGATGTACTTCGAGGCCCCAATCTGCTCGAGTCCCCAACCTAGTCCAAAGGAGACCCCGGGCCCCATTTCGGGGACCGCGACCTGTGGGGACCACATCTGCTGGAAAGTCGCCTGCTTAAGCCCGACCCCATTCATCAGCGCGACTATGAATTTAGCGTAGTCGTCTGCAGTCGTGAGCAGGCTGGAAGCAGCATTTTCGTACGGCAAGTCCCATGGGATTGCTTCATCCGTCTCCAACTTGCCTATGACCAATTGGTTTGCGAGGATGGGCCGCCACCGGTAAGTGCTGTGCTCCATTTTGAGGGGTACGAAAACCTCCTGCTGCGCGAGTTCCTCAAGTGATTTTCCAGTCACATGCTCGACGACCTTT
>Ga0335074_10013188_pt1 | contig 11612 bp, 11 predicted proteins | sample Lox_Sample_23_FD_206715 | JGI IMG/M metagenome (GOLD analysis project Ga0335074, IMG submission 206715) | Soil microbial communities from Loxahatchee National Wildlife Refuge, Florida, United States - Lox_Sample_2.3 | ecosystem: Environmental > Terrestrial > Soil > Wetlands | place: USA...
CGTGCGGCCAGCGGGACGACAGCCGAGGTCGTCACGTCCGAGGTGCTCAGCCGGCTGTACGGCTACCACGTCGAGGTGCTGCACGTGCACGGCCGCGTCCTGGTCGTGGCCGGCCCGGGCGGCGATCCCGCCCTGGCCCCGGGCCTGGCCGCCGAGGCAGGCTGACCGTGCACCAGGTCTACACCGCCATCTTCGAGCCGGGCTTCTTCGCCAGCGCCCAGGTCCACATCGCCGCCACGATCGGGGCTGCCGTCGCCGTCGTCTGCTCCGTGACCGGCGTGTTCACCGTCATGCGCGGCCAGTCGTTCGCCGGGCACGCGCTCGGTGACGTCTCCGCGGCCGGCGGTTCTGGCGCACTGCTGGCCGGGCTCAGCCCGGTCGCCGGGTTCGTCGGCCTGGGAATCGCCGGGGCCGCGACCATGGACGTGATCGGAGTCCGGCGACTGCGCGGACGGGACCTGGCCACCGGCGTCGTGCTCGGCGCCGCGATCGGCCTGTCCGCCCTGTTCCTGTACCTCACCAGCGTTACCGGGGCGACGACTGGCGCCGTCGCGCAGGTCCTGTTCGGCTCCATCTTCACCACGACCAGCGGGACCATCCCGGCCGTGGTCATCCTCGGCGCGATCTCGCTGGCCAGCCTCGGGGTGATCTGCCGGCCGCTGCTGCTGGCCACGGTCAGCCCCGACATCGCCGTCGCCCGCGGCGTGCCGGTCCGCCTGGTCGGCCTGCTGTACATGCTGGCCCTGGCCGTCTCCGTCGGGCTGTCCTCCCTCGCCACCGGCGCCATCTTGTCGACCGCGCTGCTGATCGGCCCGGCCGCCGCGGCGCTGCGGCTGACCAAGCGGGTCGCCCGGGCGATGGGCATTGCCTGCCTGACCGGCGTGCTCGCCGTCTTGCTCGGCGTCCTGCTCGCCTACGACAGCTACTACTGGGGATCGGGCCACAACGGCCTGCCGGTCAGCTTCTTCATCGTCAGCATTGTCTTCATCACCTACCTCGCCTCCGGGCTGCCCGGCCTCCGGGAGGGTCGCCGTAGCGGGCAGCCTGCACAGCCGGCCGCTGCCGCCCGGCACGACAAGATCGCCGCCTGAGGCAGGCACATCAGGCCGGGAAGGAGGGCACATGTTCGCAGCCGGCTTCATGATGAACGCCTGGACCACGGCCACGATCGTCGCCGTCGTCGCCGGGGTGGTCGGATACTTCGTCGTGCTCAGGGGCTCGGCGTTCCCCGCCCACGCCATCCCCAAGGGCGCGTTCGCCGGCGCCGCCGGCGCGGCCCTGCTCGGCATCAACACGCTGATCGGGCTGGGCGTCTTCTCGCTACTTGGCGCGCTCGGGATCGGCGCGATGGGCCGCCGCGGCCGGCGCGATGTCGTGACCGCGCTCGCGCTGGTCGTGATGCTCGCCCTCGGGGCCGCGTTCCTGTCCCGGACCACCGAGTACGAGCCGGAGATCTACTCGCTGCTGTTCGGCGAGGTCCTCGGGGTGAGCACGACCGAGATCCTGCCCGTCGCCGGGCTCGGCATCGCCTGCATGGCGGCGATAACCGTCATCTACCGGCCGCTCATGCTCTCCTCCATCACTCCGGAGGTGGCCGAGGCCAGGGGAATCCGCGGCCACCGCATCGAGACGTGCTTCCTCATCGTCGTCGCCCTCGCGACCACGATGACGGTGCCGGTCGTCGGCGCTCTGCTGATCTTCAGCCTGATGATCGGCCCTCCCGCCGCCGCCCGGGCCCTCACCAGCAGGCCGCTGCTGGCCATGGTCTTGTCGGTCGTCATCGCCCTGGTCACCGTGTGGGCCGCGATCGCCTTGTCATACCAGTACAACTGGCCCGTCGGCTTTTTCGTCGGAATCCTCGGCGCGCTGTCCTACGGCGCCGGCCGCGGATGGGCCGCCTGGGCCCGCGCCCGGGCCACCCGCCCGGGCGCCCTGACGGCCACGTTCGGTCACTGACCCGGGCAGCCCCGTCAGGTCATGCCCCGGCTGGGCGCTCCGTGCGGCCCGGGCCGCGCCAGGGCCGCACCGCCACCGCGGCGGATCGGCCCGGTGTCGCTGCGGGCCGCCGCGGCTGCCGCGCAGGACCGGTCTGGGCGGAGAAGCCCGGTTTCCCTGTCTAGCTAGACTGAGAATCATTTTCATGAAAGTATGACGATCGTGGCGGCCGCCGTCGGCACCCGGCCTGGGGCAGCGCCTCCGGGCCCGCGGCGCCCGCCGCGCCAGCAACGGCAAGGGACGGACGGCGAGGAATGGACGGTGCCATGTCACCGGCGGACCGGGCGGGCGGCCACCTGCGAGCAGGCCTCCGGTGACCGGCGCCCTGGCCGAGCCGGTCCTGCTCGTCGCCGTTTGCGCCGGCCCGGGCAGCCGCGCGCTGCGGGCCCTGAACGACCCGTCCGCGGCAGCGTCCGGTCCCGGCGGCCGGCCCCTGTGCGAGGCGGTGCGGCAGCGGCCCGGGGCGGTCCTGGTGGCCACCGGCTGCCTCGGCCCGTGCGAGCGTGCTCGCGTCGCAGCCGTCGGCTGGGGGACGAGCCGCGCCGGCCAGCTTCACTGGGCGGGGCGGCCGGCCGGCGTCCGCCTAGTTGAGATGCCTGCGCGGGCCGCGGCCCTCGCCGCCTGGATCTCCGGTTCCGCGCCGGACCTGGAACCCTGCCGGAGGGCCTGTGGCGGACAGGAGTCACCCAACAGCCGCCGCACACGTCCCGGTAAGGCGGCTGCCCGGCCCGGCGACTCGCGATGTTGGCGAGGTGACAAGGCGCCGGGCGTCGGTGAGCTCAGGCCCGGGACGTCACCGCGAAAGGGAGCGCCGGATTGGCATGACCACCCGCCAGGACATCATCAGCCAGGCGCTGGCCGAGGCGGGCAGCTTCATCAGCGCCCAGGATCTGCACGCCCGGCTGCGGTCAGCAGGCCACCGGATCGGGCTTACCACGGTCTACAGGACGCTGCACGCCCTGGCCGGGCACGGCATCGCGGACACGCTGCGTGACCAGGGGGGGCAGCATGTTTATCGTGCCTGCGGCAGGCGCGAACCTCACCACCATTTGCTCTGCCGGGCCTGCGGCACGGCCGTTGACGTGCCCGCGTCCGCGCTGGAACGGTGGGCACATGCCGTCAGCGGCGAGCACGGCTTCACCGGCGTCACCCTTATCGCCGAGTTCTTCGGGACTTGCGCCCGCTGCTCAGCCATCCGCGAGGAAGCCCGGTGAGCCAGGCCCGGGCGCGCTGGCCCTCATTCGTCGGGCCAAGCTCGCCGAGGCTGGTGATGGTGAACGCACGCCCGCCGGCGGGTTGGCGGGATACTTCACGAACGGCAGCAGGTAACGCCCAGGAAACCGGACCTGGCGGTCATCTAGACAAGGCTCCCGGGAATTCGCCAAGGAGAAGGTCCATGGCTGGACAGTCGGCCCAGCAGCGACATCAAAGGCTGACACGCGAAAGGCAGCCATTCACAGGACCGGGCCATGAATGGTGTCCGGCCTCCGGGTCATCAATCGCGTGCAGCGGCAGGAAACCTGGCGTACCAGGATCATTTACCGAACCCGTGGCCGGCGCGCGGCATTACTTGCAGAATTGGTTCTGAGTCTCAGACTTGTTCCAGCATCGGAGCGGGATCTGTCGGTGACATACCTGCCAGACGTCATGCCAGGAGGAGATCATGTTCGCGTCACAGGCCGCCACTGTCGGCACGGCCCAGCTCAGTGTCACGCTCGCCGAACGGTCCGATCTGCCGGACGCCGAGCGGGTGATGCGGGAGGTGCTGGAGGGTGATCTGGGCGGCTACCGCCCGCAGTGGCATCAGGACCTGGACGACCTGGAGGCCGCGTATCTGCGCCGGCCACGATCGGCGCTGCTGGTGGCGCGCTACGAGGGCGAATTGCTCGGGACTGCGGCTGTGCGACCCTGTGAGCTGGCCAGCCCTCCGAACCCTGGCTGGCTGGCCGACCGGTACAACGAGTCCGATGTCTGCCAGCTGGTGCGGGTCTGGGTCTCGGCCCGGGACCGGCGGCGGGGTTTGGGCCGGGCACTGGTGGAGCATGCCGTCGCCTGGAGCACCGGGCCCGGCGGCTACGGCCGGGTGTACCTGCACACGGACGCGGGCGTGCCTGGTGCGGAGGCGTTCTGGCGTTCTCTGCCCGTCCGTGAGGTCTACGACAGCCGCCCCGACCCGTTCAACTGCGTCCACTTCGAGATCGACGCCGAGGCGCTGCTCCACCGCGCTGGCTGATGAGCGTCACCGCTTCGCGTACTGCCGAATTTCCCCCCGACATCGAGGTCGCGCCCGCTGCAGGGCTCTGCGACCGGATCGTCCGGCTCCACGACCACCTGAGGCGCCTCGACAACCTGGCTCCGGCTCGCGAGGTGAACGCGCTCTTCCAGGAGCTCGTGCAGGCCTGCGTCGACGCGGACGACCGGGTGGCGCCGTCCGTCTTGGCCGACGCTCGGGTCCGGCGGCTACGGCCCGATCTGCTTCGCCTCTGTTCGCAGGGCGAGTCGCTGCTCGAACAGGCCTGGGCGCACCTGGTGCTGGAGGCCGCGGATCCTGGCGCCGAACTGGGCCGGTTCACCTACCTGGAGAACTACCGGCAGCTGAGCCGTCTGGAGGTGCATACGCTCGCGGGAGCGGGCCACGTTTCTCGTCCGGGGGGCCGTGTCTGTTTCCTCGGGGGCGGCCCGCTGCCCTTGAGCGCCCTGCTGATGCACAGGGAACTGGGTGCGGTCGTGGACGTCGTTGACAACGATCCGCAGGCCGCAGACCTCGCCCGGCGACTGCTGAACCGTCTCGCCCCCGGCCCGGGCGTGCGCGTGGTGCAGGCCGACGCCAGGTCCGCCGAGGACATGGCGCGGCTTCTGGCCGGCTGCGACGTGGTCGTCGTGGCGGCCCTCGTGGGGCACACCCGCTGCCAGAAGCGGGAAGTACTGCGCGCCGTGGGTCGCGCCCTGGATCCGGGCGCGCACATGGTGGTGCGCAGCGCTCACGGTCTGCGCTCGCTGCTGTACGCGGTGGTCGAGCCCGCTGACGTGGCGGAGGCAGCCGGCTGCGTGCCACAGGTGGTGGTGCACCCGCTCAGTGATGTGGTCAACTCGGTGCTGGTGGCGCGCCGCCGCTGAGCGGGATCGCCCGGCCGTGCAGGACCACCAGCCGCGGCCGGGTCAGCGCCGCGACATCCTCGGCCAGGTCACCGTCCACGACGAGCAGGTCGGCGGCCATCCCCGGGCGGAGCCGGCCGCGGCTGCTGCTCAGGCCGCACACGTCAGCCGCCGCGGACGTGGCGGCGGCCAGCGCCGCGGCGACCGGGAGCCCGGACTGGACCAGCTCGGCAACCGAGTGCGCCAGCACCCCGTGCGGTTTGGCCGGATGAATGCCCGCGTCGGACCCGGCCAGGATCGCTACCCCGGCCGCGAAGAGCGTGCCGACCTGCTCGAACCGAGCCTGCAAGGTCATCCCGGTACGCCGCATCACCTCGATGGCCTGCGGGGAGGGCGGCAGCCCGGGCAGGCGGCCGAAGGTCGGGCACACCTGGATCCCGCGCGCGGCCAGCGCGTCGATCAGTGCCGGCGGAGTGCGGATGCCCCGGGCGGTCAGACAGGTGCAGTGCTCGATCCCGTCGACGCCTGCGGCGACGCACACTTCGACCGACGGCACGGAGTGGGCGTGTGCCGTCACCGCCAATCCCCGGCGGTGCGCTTCCTCGACGACCAGCCCCACGTCGTCTAGCCCGAACTGCAACTCGAGCAGGTCCGAGTCGGCGGTCATCGCCCCGCCGCTCACCATGATCTTCACTGCCTGCGCGCCCCGCTCGTGCCGTTCGGCCACGCGGCCGCGCAACGCGGCCGCGCCACTGGCCTCACCGCCCATGGCGGCGCAGTGCCCGCCAGGGGAGGTGAGCGGGGGACCGGCCCCCACGACGGACGGCTCGCCGTCCTGCGCCTCGCGGTCCAGCACGGCCCACTCGGTGTCCCCGAGATCCCGGACGGTCGTCACGCCCCGCTTCAGCTGCTCCTGCAGGGACCGGCGGATCACCTGCTCGCGCTCCGCGCCAGACCGGCCGGCGTCGAGTGCCAGCGCATCGGGCTCGCCGTCGCCCACCAGATGCACGTGGGTGTCGATCAGCCCGGGCAATACGGTGCCGCCGGGAAGGTCGATCACCGGCCAACCGCCCGGGTACGGGCCGTGCAGCGGCTCCACCGCAACGATCAGGCCGCCGTCCACGAGAACCTGGGCGCCGCCGGCCATGAACTGCGAGCCGTCGAAGGCGTGCCTGGCGCGCACCACGTACCGCGGGCACGGATCACGGGCCTGCTCCCCCCCGCCGCCGTTCGATCTACCCCGATAATCCCCTTCGCGTGGCATAACACGAATGTACCCAGTGGCTAGATGGCGACACGAGATTCCATGGCAGGAACCGTTTTCCACTGCGGCACACGCCAGGAGCTGACAATTCACAGCCTAAAACTGCGGAAGCGTTCGTGGCCTCCTCGCCGCTCCCATGTGTAGAAAATAGCTATACGAATATCTTGAGTGCTTCTTTTTAAATGATGAAAAGAATAACCTTATGATTGGGCGCAGCGTGCTCTGGCATTTGCTGATGGCCGGGCCATAGCGCCAGCTCCTCAGACAGCATGGGCCAGGCCTTCAAATGCGCGATGGCCTGCCCGACCCGCCGCATACGGCCGGAGGCTGCCCGGACTGGGAGGACAACCGGATCCTAGATCCGGCGGCGGCGGTAGGCGCGTTCCTGATCGTCTCTGCCGATGCGGACCTGACGAGCATATCGCCTAGGCGGGGTCGGCCAATCGTGGAGCCGCCGCAGTTCGCGTCGATGGTCGACGCTTCCCGCCGGGCATGCCGACGGCGCCGGTGAAGGCTGCCGCACGCTTACGGTCAATGCCGGGCGGGGTTGAACAGGGTCAGACTGCGCTCATAACCCAGAGGTCGCAGGTTCAAATCCTGCCCCCGCTACCAACCAAGTTTTTTGCAGGTCAGAGGCCTGATCGCCGGGAACGGCGGTCGGGCCTCCTTGTTGGATGGCAGCACGGTGGCAGCAGGATCAGGGCGCACCGAGTGCTGGACGCACCGAGTGCTGCCGAGCGTCCCGCATCGGCTGAGAACGGCATGTTCGGAAAGCGTGGTGGTACCTGCGTGAGCGGCCCGAACCGGAACCGCATCGAGGAAGCCCGGCGCAAGCGGTTCGAGGCTGAGGAGCAGCAAGCCATCGATGCCCTGGCGCGCTGGATCGGTCATCCCGCTGTTGGCGGCGTCATCGAACGGCGCCGGGTCGGCGCTAAGACGGTGGTGATGCCGATCGCCCGGCACCTGACCGGCCAGGTCGAAGTGATCAGGTTCTGCTGGCATGCGTACGAGATCGCGGGCATAGAGCCCGGCTGGGAGCTGCGCAGGGGCCAGCCATGGCTGCTGACCGTCAGTGAGATGAATGCGATCGAGCGTGTCAAGGCCGACTTCCGCGGGGTTGTGCAGCTGGCGGTGAATGAGCTCGATGGCGTCGGCGTCGGCCTGGTCCCCAACTGGACCGGCGACCACGTCGTGGTCGGCGAGCTTCTTCTCCTGGACATCGCCCGGGATCTGCCGCCGGCGAACTGGCCGAGGCCCTACAGCCGCCGGCTATCGGCGCGATCCACGTCGACGCTTCCGGCACCGTTTACCGGCGTGGCAGCGGGGAGCGCGCGAACAACAACATCGGCGGCGGCGCGAGGCACTGGCCAGGGTCCGTGGGCGGTGGCCTGGCGTCACCGCCTCGCGAATAATCACGACCTTCGGCGGTCACGGGCTGCAGCGTGGCGGCCAGGCCCGGACTCCAGTCGGCTTCCTGTGCCAGCTGCTCGAACAAGATGCGAGACCGGGCGTTATCGTGCGCCGCCATCAAAGAGCACTCTGCACGAGGACCTCAAGGAACTCTGGGCTGGCTCGCGAGGCCAGAAACCATCCAGCTGAATCATCTGGCAACGTTCAGCCGAACGAGTCGTTTCGCATCCTCTCTCAGTAAACAGTCGACGATCCCTGGGCCCGGACCGGCGGCCATAAATGCAAACTGACGAGAGGGTCACCAAATGTATGTACCGCGCACGTCTGATCGATGCCGAGCAGAACCGGCCGCGCTACGCCGATCCCATCAGCTGCCCGGTCCTCGCCGTCGGCGCTCAGGCCACCTGGGGGACTAGGTATGCCGGCAGCTCGCCAGGGTCGCATCCGACGTCCGCAGCGCGGTCGTCGCCCAGTCCGGTCACAACATCGCGCTGGAAAACCCGGCCGGACCGGCCAAGGCATATCTCGACTTCTTCGCGGCACTTTAGGCCCACGGCGGGTCGTCAGAGCGGGCTGCCGCCGCTCCGGCGCCAGACGCCTGCTCGAACCGCGGACGTAGCGGAGGGGCTCGGAAGCTTCACCTCCCCGGCGGGATGGTTGATCAGCCAGTCGGCAATCCAAACGACGGCGGCCTGAGGCTGACACCGAGAGTGTCATGCATCGATGGTGGTGCTGCTCGTGAGGGAGTCTGCTTGGCGCTGGTGCGGGGCCGCTGCGGTCAGGCTGCAGCGCGTCCGGCCAGGGGGCGGCGGCGCGGCCCAGGGCTTGCCAGGGCAGGGGGCTGGTAGGCCTGATCGAGGATGCCGACGTCTGTGCCGGGAGGGACGATCTCGTCGATGCGGTCGAGGATGTCGTCGGTGAGGGTGACGTCCAGGCCGGCGAGCAGGCCGTCGAGGTGGTCCATGGTGCGGACGCCGATAAGCGCGCTGGTGACGCCGGGGTGGGCGATGGTGAACGCCATCGCGAGGTGGGTCATGGGCAGTCCGGCGTCGGCGGCGAGGGGTATGAGCCGTTCGACGACGTCGAGCCGCCGCTCGTCCTCGAGATGCTGGAACAGGCCGGCGCGCCGCAGGTCGTTGTCCTGGTTCTTGCGCACACGGCCGGTGAGCAGGCCCTGGCCGAGCGGACCCCAGACCAGGGTGCCCATGCCGAAGCGCTGGATGGTGGGCAGGACCTCGCGTTCGATGCCGCGGCTCAGGATGGAGTAGGGCGGCTGCTCTGTATGGAATCGCCTGAGGCCGCGCCGCTCGGCGACCCACTGGGCCTCGACGATGCCGGAGGCGGGGGTCTGCGACGCGCCGATCGCGCGGACCTTGCCGCTGCGGATCAGATCGGTCAGGGCGGAGAGGGTTTCCTCGATGTCGGTGCGGGGATCGGGGCGATGGAGCTGGTAGAGGTCGATGTGGTCGGTCCGCAGGCGGCGCAGTGAGTTCTCCACGGCAGTGAGGATCCAGCGCCGCGAGGCGCCCTGCTGGTTGGGGTCCTGCCCGGTCGGGCGGCTGAACTTGGTGGCGAGCACGACGCCGTCGCGGCGGCCTTCCAGGGCCTTGCCGACGACGTCCTCGGAGTCGCCGTAGGCGTCGGCGGTGTCGATGACGTTGATGCCGGCGTCCAGCGCCTTGTGGATGATGCGGGCCGAGTCCTCGGGGGCATTGCCCATGGAGGTGGCGAACATCAGGGCGCCCAGGGCGTAGGGGCTGACCTGGATGCCGGTCCGGCCGAGGGTGCGGTACTGCATGGAGTCTCCCTGTGAGCGTTTGGCAGCGGGCGGATGCTCGGCATGCCATCTGAACTAGATAACATGGAAGCTGCTTTCTAGTTATCATTATGGGGTCGGGTGAACTCTGATGCGTGCTGCTTGGTCACCGGAGACGAGAATGACAGCTGGCGAACATGGCAGGGTGGCGCTGCAGTGGATCGATGACGCGTGGGTTGATTCCCCCGAGCACCGGCAGAGTGTGAACCCGGCGACCGGCGAGGGGATCGGCAGCTACGCCATGGGCGCGCCGGAACAGGCTGAGAGCGCCATCGCCGCCGCCAAGCGCGCCTTCCGTGTCGGTCGTCCAGAACGAAGTGTTCGGACCGGTGCTGACTATGCAGACATTTCAACGGAGGCGGAAGCGATCGCCATGGCCGACGCCACCGAATATGGCCTCAGCGCGAGCGTGTTCTCCGCGAACGTGGACGTCGCCATGCGCGTAGCCCTGGCAGTGGAGGCGTGCTCGGTGTGGGTCAACGACTGGGCAAAGCTGCACGACCAGTTCGAGGAGGGCGGCTTCAAGGCCAGCGGCGTCGGGCGAACGCGCAACCTCGCGGTAATTGACGACTTCATTGCGTTCAAGCACATTCGCCTGCACCCGGGAGACAGCCAGGCTGCAGGCGGCGCCAGCTAGAGTTCCTGGCCTCTCGACCGATCGGTCGCATCGATCTCACGGAGCGCTGCTCGCGGCCGTTTCGGCGCTGCTCTTTTGTCGTACGCCTCATGGTGAGCGTCGATGTCGGGGTTGTGTTCAATGGCCCAGCTGGCCAGGGCGATCGCGTGCGGGATCAACGTGGCGGCGAGCTCGGTGGGCTCATACTCCACGCGGGGTGGCACCTCGGCATGAGCTGTGCGGGTGACCAGTCCGTCGCGCTCGAGCTTGCGAAGCGTGAGGGTGAGCATGCGCTGGGAGATGCCCGGGATGCTCTGCTGCAGCTCGGTGAACCTCAGTCGCTGCCCGTGCAGTGTCGCAACGATCAGCAGTGCCCACTTGTCGGCGATGCGGTCAAGCAGCGCGCGGATAGCCCGGCCCTGATCGCCCCTGATCAGGCACACCTTCTCTAAGTTGGGCACGGGCACATCCCTGTTAGCTAGGCACACCGGTGTGGCTTTTGTAAGCCCCTCAATTGTCACCGACAATGAGGCTACTTTCAAACAGTAACCAAGAGGTGTGCTAATGACCGTGGCCTACTGGATCGTCGCGGCGCTGCTGGTGCTGATCTACCTGTACGCGGGCGGGCTGAAGCTCCTGCGGTCTCCCGATCAGCTGCGGCCGATGATGGGCTGGATTGACACCCTGCCGCTGAGACTCGTGCGAACCATCGGGGGGCTGGAAGTGCTCGGAGCACTCGGGCTGATCTTGCCCCCGCTGACCGGCATTGGCCCGGCCCTGGCACTGGCGGCAGCCACAGGGTTCCTGCTGATCCAGGCCGGCGCCATCTCGCTGCACCTCAGGCGAGGCGAATCCAGGCTGATCGGGTTCAACATCTTCCTGCTCGTCCTCTCGGGCGCCGCTATCTGGCTTTCAACCACCTGGCTATAGGGGCCCGGAGGCTGACTGTCGCCACGGTTAACTGACAACTCCAATATCGGTCTTTGGTGCTGCAAGGGAGTACGAAGGTCATGCCCCGGAAGATGAGAGCGTCCCGGCCGACGGGCCTAGAAGGCTGCGGTCAGCAGCGTTCGGTGACGATCGAAGAAGCCCTGCGCGGCATCGTCCGATCGGACGAGCCCGCGGTCGTGCTCTCTAGCCTGGCAAGATGCAGCAGCCCGTCATTCAGCGACGGGTGCGCGATTGAATTGAGCGAGGGGACTGAGGGGCTGTTCCAGGTGAGTTTCCCGCTGGCCGGCGAGGCACGCCTCTGCGCCAGACACGCTGGGCCTGTTGCGCATGCCGGCAACACAACAATAGTGACCCCGTTTAGGCGGCCTCCCCTGCACGGGTACCCGGCATTCGCCGGGATGGCGGTGCACGCGTGGACAGGACGCGAACCCGGCCTTGATGACGCGATCATCGCTCGCCTGCTG
>Ga0335074_10013191_pt1 | contig 11611 bp, 7 predicted proteins | sample Lox_Sample_23_FD_206715 | JGI IMG/M metagenome (GOLD analysis project Ga0335074, IMG submission 206715) | Soil microbial communities from Loxahatchee National Wildlife Refuge, Florida, United States - Lox_Sample_2.3 | ecosystem: Environmental > Terrestrial > Soil > Wetlands | place: USA: Florida...
GCCCGTGCCGCCGTAAAGGTTTCCGCTCGTGTCGAATATCACGCCGGTGGGCTGGCTGCCGTCGCCGGCGCCCGTGAAAGCATGAATGACACTTTCTTTCCAGGATTCACCGGACTTAGACGGGCGGCTTAGTGAGTAAACGCCGCCATTGCCCGAATCGGAGCCGCTGACACCGTAACGCGCGCTTCCGTAGAACACCCCGTCGTAGGAAACGAGGAGACTCCATGGATCTTCTCCCGCAAAGAAGGTAGGAAAGGTGTAGATGATCCGGTCGGTCCAGGAGTTGCCGGATACCGCAGGAGGCGTCAGTTCGAACACGGTGCCGCCACCATCGCCGCCATACGTCGCGGTGCCAAATAACGCGCCGCTGCCGGTGATGAGGACCCCGGCCGTCGGTTCGCCGCCATCGGCTTGACCCATGAAGCTGTAGAGCACCTGTTCAGACCAGGGTTCGCCTTGTGAAGCGGGCGGCGTCAGCGAGAAGACCGTACCGAAGTTGTTGGCGCCCCCGGATGTGGTTGTGCCGTAGATCAGGCCTCCTTTTTCCGTCAGCGTGGACAGGTATGGCGACGCGCCATCCGGACCGCTAAAACGATACAGCACGGTGAAGGTTTGAGCGGCGGCGTGCGCCGCCAGTAAACCAAAGGTCAAGAACAAGAGATTGGGAAAGCTCTTTGAAGCGCGCATGGTTGTTCTCCTTGGGGCGAAACGTTTCATCCCCTATTCTTGAAAGCGCAAAAAGGCGGCCAAAAGGGACATCCCCACCAACGGCCCACCACGCACCACCCGCAACCCCGCCGGCCCGCGCCATAATAGACGCATGCCCCCCGTACCGGACTGCCTTAACGCGGTCCAAAAGATTCTAGCCGCGGCCTGCTTTGCCGCCGAACGCCACGCCGCCCAGCGCCGCAAAGGCCAAATCGCGGAACCTTATGTGAATCATCTCCTCGAAGTCGCCGAACTGCTTGCCCGCACCTCCGCGGATCTGGATGCAAACCTCATCGCCGCCGCCCTTTTGCATGACACCATCGAAGATGCCGGCGTCACCCGCGCTGAAATCGCCGCGCGCTTTGGTGAAGACGTGGCTTCGCTGGTTGTCGAAGTGAGTGACGATAAGTCACTCCCGCAGCAAGTCCGCAAGGCCTTGCAGATAGAGCATGCGGCCGCCAAATCGCCGCGCGCGCAAGCCCTCGGCACGGCCGACAAGATCGCCAACCTGCGCAGCATCGCTATTAGCCCGCCCACCAACTGGACCTTCGAGCGCCGCGTCGCCTACATCCGCTGGGCGCGCGAAGTCGTCGCGCGGTATGGACACGTGAATGGGCCGCTCGCCCAGGAATTCGAACGCGTCAGTACCTGGCTTCAAGAGTGGGAAAAGTCCGGCGGCACGAAAGTCTTCTCTTGAGGCGCGTCGGGCGCCCTCCCCGAATACCCGAACCGTCCGCGGGAACCGGCAAAGCGCAAACAAACGCAGCCGCGCCCGTCACAGTTAATTAAGGGGCTGCACTTTTCGCCGCAGCGACAGCCTGAATTCGCCGATGCCGGATCAGGATCGCAACGGCGCATCGCGGGCCGCTGGGGCCGCTGACCAAAGATTCCCTCTTCGCGTGGAAAGATATGATTGTAGGTTATGCCCGAATCCGCCTCCGAACGTCAAATGGGCTTCAGTACCCGTTCGCTGCACGCCGGACAGAAGCCCGATCCCACTACCGGCGCGCGCGCCGTGCCCATCTACCAGACGACGTCGTTCGTCTTTGAAGACAGCAACCATGCCGCCGAGCTTTTCGCCCTGCAGCGCTTCGGCAACATCTATACCAGGATCATGAACCCGACCACCGCTGTCTTCGAGGAGCGCGTCGCGGCGCTCGAAGGCGGTATTGGCGCGCTAGCCACCGCCAGCGGACAGGCGGCGCAGTTCCTGGCCCTCAGCAGCCTGATGCAATCGGGCGACGACTTAGTAGCGGCCAGCACGCTCTATGGCGGCACTTACACGCAGTTCGACGTCAGCTTCCGCCGCCTGGGCTTCAACGCCGTTTTCGTCGAACCGGACGACCCCGAAAACTTCCGCCGCGCCATCACGCCGCGCACCCGTGCGCTCTACGGCGAAACCATCGCCAATCCGCGCATGAACATTCTGGATATCGAGAAGGTCGCGGCTATCGCGCACGAACACCATATCCCGCTGATTATCGATAACACCATGGCCTCGCCGTATCTGTGCCGCCCGATCGAGCATGGCGCGGACATTGTGCTGCACTCCGCCACTAAGTTCCTGGGCGGACATGGTAATTCCATCGGCGGAATTATCGTGGATAGCGGGCGCTTCCCTTGGACCTCGGGAAACTTTCCGCAGCTTACGGAACCGAGTCCCGGCTATCATGGCCTGCGTTTCTCCGAGACCTTCGGGGAGCTGGCCTTCATCATCAAGGCGCGCGTGGAAGGGCTGCGCGACTTCGGCCCATGCATGAGTCCCTTCAATTCGTTCCTGTTTCTCACCGGCATCGAGACGCTGAAATTGCGCATGGAGGCGCACAGCCGCAACGCGCTGGCCGTGGCCCAGCACCTGGAGAAGAGCCCGTATGTCTCCTGGGTAAAGTATCCTGGCCTGGAATCCAGCGCCTATTATGACCTATCGAAAAAGTACTTGCCGCTGGGCTGCGGGTCGATTCTGACCTTCGGCATCAAGGGCGGCCTGGAAGCCGGACGGCGCTTCATTGATTCCGTGCAACTGTTGTCTCACTTAGCCAACATTGGCGACGCCAAGAGCCTAGTGATTCATCCGGCCTCCACCACGCATCAGCAGTTGAGCGATGCACAACAGCTTGCTGCCGGCATCACGAAGGATCTGGTGCGGCTCTCGGCAGGGATCGAGGATCTGGATGACATCCTGTGGGACCTCGATCAGGCGCTCGAAAGCGCGCAACGCGCATGAGCGGGGAGGTCAGCAGCACGTCGCCGGTGCTGGGCACACGCTTCGCCACCACGGCCGAGCAGCACTTGCGCATTCTGCGCGATTACAAGCGCATCGCCATGGTGGGGTTGTCGGCCAACCCCTACCGGCCGAGCCATTTCGCCGCGCTTTACATGCGCGCGCACGGCTACGAGATTTTCCCGGTGAATCCGCGCGAGCGCGAGATCCTGGGCCGCCGCTGCTACGCCTCGCTGGCGGAGGTTCCGCCCCCGCTCGAAATCGTGGACATATTCCGCGAGCCGGCCGCCGTGCCCGCCATCGTGGAAGAAGCCATCGCGGCTGGCGCCAAGGTCATCTGGATGCAGCTCGGAGTGATTCACGAGGCCGCCGCGGCGCGGGCCCTCGAGGCGGGGCTGGAAGTGGTCATGGACCGCTGCGTGAAGATCGAGCATGCGCGCTTTTTTGGCGGGCTAAGCACCTTGGGGCTGAACGCGGGCATCCTTTCGTCGCGTCGCGGACGCTGAGACGCGGAGACGGACGGTAGGCTCCAGCCCCGTCCCGTCAGGGCGGGGGTGGCCGATTTGAAAAAATTTGTAAATATCTACAACCTCGCACCCGGTTTTTGCGTCGGATGTGGTGGGAGGGAAGAAATCATGAAACCCGTCGTTCAGAAGGGTATCCCAGGGATGGCGCATTGCCCGATTTGCACCCACACGGTACCCGCAACAATCGATATTATCGGCAAGAAGTTACGCGTCTCGCCGGGACAGCGGTGCCCGCGCTGCGCGTCGCCTCTGGACGTAGCCATGGTAGTACAAGTTGCAGAAGCTGCCTGATCACTTCAGTACTTTTCTGAATTGGCGCTCGGTGCGATTACGCGCTATAGTGTAGTCAGACTGGGAAGCAGATGAGAAAAAAGACGCCCCTCAAATCCGAACCGGTAATCGCGCCGGAGATTTTGGAGCAGGCTAAGCGGTCGCTCGTGACCGACAACCTGAGAAAGCCAGGGAAATGTTCGGTCTGCGGGGGGGAAACCTCCCTGGGCACCGGCGAGCCGTTGTGTTGGGTTTGCCGCCGCTTGAAGATCAGCGCCTGGCGGGATAGCGAGCAGCAGATGCCCGCTCAGGAGTGAGGAATCGCGCTGCCGATACCCGCTTTCGAGGCCCGCTCGTAAACGAACGCCGCTGCAATTACGTCTTCCACAGCCAAGCCAATCGATTTAAATAGTGTGATTCCGGTTGGGTCACGCCGCCCTTGCAGGCTGCCCGCCACGATATCTTTTAATTCCACGATCCGCGGACTGTTCCAATCCTTCTCCTCAAAAGCCAGCAGCAAATCGCCGGACTCCAGGCGCGCCTGCTCCATGGAATCGACCGCGATGATTTCCGCGCGATCGACCAGTTCCGCGGGAATCTCGCGGCGGTTGGCCTGGTTCGATCCCATGGCGTTGATGTGCGTGCCCGGGGCGATCCATTCGGCGGCTATCACGGGTTCCTTGGAGTAAGTTGCCGTAACCACGATGTCGGCGCCGCGCACGGCTTCTTCGGCCGTGTCCGTGGCGCGCGCCGAATTCTCGACGGCGAAAGCGGCGCGGCGCTCCGGATTGCGGCTCCAGACCCGCGTTTCGCGGATCGCGCGCACCGCCCGCATGGCTTCCAATTGAGTGCGCGCCTGAAATCCGGAGCCAATAATGGCCAGCACCGAGGCATCTTCGCGCGCCATCAATTTGGTGGCCAGGCCGCTGGCCGCGCCCGTACGAATCTGCCCCAGGTGATTGGCTTCGATAATCGCCAGCGGTTGCGCGTCGGCGGCGCGATACAGCAAAAACAAAAAGTGCGCGCCATGTTTCGGATGAGTGGCGTAGATCTTCGCGCCGTAGTGTTGGCCGTCGCTGGCCGCCATGTAATGCAGCAGCGATCCGGTGGGCAGAATCAAACGGCGGCGCGGCTGATTGAGCGCTTCGCCCGAAGCCAGCCGCTCGAAGGCGGTCTGCATCAGCTCGATCGACACCGGCATGGGCAGCAGGTCGCGGACATTCTGTTCGGTCAGGTAGACCAGCTCGTGTTCCATGGAGTTCTCCAGGGATCGCGCAAAACGGGCGCCACGCGCCCGTTGCGCTCAGGGGACCACCTTGAATATAACTCCGCCGGCCGCGCCGAAAGTGCCCAGGACGTAACTAGACTCGCCGCCGTATTGCGCCGTGCCATAAAGATTGCCCTCCTGATCCATGATCAGATCCGAGACGGGATTGGCGCCATCCGTGGTTCCCTTGAAGCTGTATAGCACCGTTTCCGTGCCGGACGGGCCCACCTTGAAAACCACGCCATAGCCGCTCGAAGTGGAATATGGTTCGATGCCGCCCAGGTTCGTGGTCCCGTAGAGATTGCCCGCCGAGTCCTCAACCAGGCCGGCCTCCGGCGATTTTCCGTCCGCTCTTCCCGTGAAGCTGTAGAGGACGGTTTCATTCCCCGCCGCGTTGATCTCGAAGACCGCGCCAGCATTCGAAGCGCCTCCGCTCGCGGTGGTGCCGTAGAGATTGCCCGCCGAGTCCATCAGCAGTCGCGCGGCCGGCCCCGACCCATCCGGACCCGCAAAGCTGTGCAGCACCGTCTCCGTGCCTTGGGTGGTCATCTTGAAGACCACGCCGGCGTTGGATACGCCGCCAGTTGAGGCAGTGCCATACAGATTACCCGATGAATCTTCGATCAGCCCGGCCAGCGGCGCGCCGCCATCCAGCCCTCCGGTGAAGGCGTGCAGCACGGTCTGGTTGCCGGATGCATCCAACTCATACACCACGCCCTGATTGGACGCGCCGCCCGTGGATGCCACGCCATAAAGATTTCCCGCCGAGTCCTCTACCAAACCGCCCAAAGGCTTGCCGCCGTCCGCTCCTCCGGTAAAGCTGTACAATACCGACTCGTTGCCGGCATCCAGCTTGAAGACCGCGCCCGCGCCCGATGTGCCGCCCGTGGAGGCCGTGCCGTAAAGATTGCCCGTTGAATCGAGCAGCAGATCTCCCTTTGGATTGGCCTCCTGAGTGAAGCTATACAACACAGTCTCCTGGCCGCCGGCGCTCATCTCGAAAACTGTCCCGCAGCCCGGAGGTCCCGGGCCCAATGCGCCATTGCACGGATACGCGCCGCCGCCGAGCGTAGTCCCATACAGATTGCCCGCCGAATCACGCACCAAACCGGCGGCCGGTTGCGCGCCGGACGTCATCGCGGGGAAACTGAACAGCAGGCTTTCCGTACCGCTGGTGCTAAGCTCGAATATGGTCCCCAACTGATCGATCCCTCCATCGATGGTGGTGCCGTACAAATTGCCAGCGGCGTCTTGGATCAGCGGTCCCATGGGGACGCAAGCATTTAGCGACGAAGGATCGTTTTGGTAATAGTCGCAGGTGAACGTATACAAGATCGTCTCGTCGCCGGCCGGGTCCAGCATGAAGACTGTGCCGGGATAGGCGCCGGACGATGTGGCGCCGTAAAGATTGCGGGCCGCGTCCATGATGACCCCGGCGTAGGGGTAGGCGCCGTCAAATGGCGTAGTCGCGCCGCCAGTGAAGTTGTGCAGGGTAGTAAGCGCGCCTTGGGGATCCAGCTTGAACACAATGCCGCAGCCGCCGGTGCCGCCTTCTTCCGTGGTGCCGTAGAGATTTCCCGCCGAGTCCATCAGCAGATTTCCGCGCGGATAGGCGCCATCATATCCGTTGAAGGTATAGAGCACCGTTTCCTTTCCCGTGCTGTCGAGCTTGAAGATCACGCCGTAACTCAAAGCATCGCCGCCGTAGGCTGTCGCGCCGTATAGGTTGCCCTCCGCATCTTCGATAAGGCCCGCATAAGGCTCAGCGCCATCCGCGCCCCCGTTGAAACTGTGCAGCACCGTCTCGGTGCCCGACGGATCCAGCTTGAATACGACGCCGTAATTCGACTTACCGCCAAGAACCGTGGAGCCGTATAAGTTGCCCGCCGCATCGAGCAGCAGCGTGCCATATGGCTCGGAGCCGTCCTTGCCGGAGAAGTGATGCAGGATCGAGTACTGGCCGGAACGGGTCAGTTTGAATACCACACCAAGGTTCGAAGCGCCTCCCAGAAATGTAGTGCCGTAGAGATTGCCTCCCGTGTCGCGGATCACGCCGCCAAACGGAAGGTCGCCGGTTTTGAATGTGTGTAACACGGTATAGGTGCCCGTGTTACTCAACTCAAATACCACGCCAGGCCCGTTCGTAGATCCCGAAGCGGTGCCGTAGAAATTACCAGCCGGATCCTGCACCAGCCCGGCATAGGGAACCGATCCCTCGGGCGCTGCCGGGAAGGTATGCAGAACACTATACTTTGCCGCTTGCCCAGGAGCGGCCGCCAGGCATGCCAGCAGCAGGAATGCGTTCGATGTAGTCATGAGGCTCCTCCGTCTCTCAAGGTTCCAGCTTGAAAACCACTCCGCAGCCATAGACACAGAGACTCGATCCGCCTATCGAGGTGGCCCCGTAAAGGCCGCCCGAGCTACCGATAAAGAGGGTGACCGGTTGGTCCCCACCGGAGAAATTATCGAAGTTGTGAAGCATCGTGAAGTTGCCGGAGGTATCCAGTTTGAATACGATTCCGTCTCCTCCATCGAAGAGCGTCCCACTAAGCAAGGTGGTCCCATAGATATTGCCCGCCGCATCTATTACCAACCCGCCGTTGGGATCCCAGCCGTTCTCGTCTTCCGTGAAGTTATACAGAATGGTGACCTGGCCTGCTGTATCCAACTCGAATACGGAACCTATCTCGCTGTTAAAGCCCGTCGTGCCGTATATGTTGCCCGCCGAATCGAAGGCCAGTGGGCCTTGGGGCTGCCCTTCGTCCTTCTTGCTGCCGGTGAACTCGTGTAAGACCGTGAATTTGCCCGATGTATCAAGTTCGAAAATAAGCCCCTGGTTATCTTTGCCGCCGCTAGCGGGCGCGTAGATGTTGCCTGCCGCATCCAGCATCAGAGCGCCCGAGGCATAGCCGTCATTGCCGCCGGTGAACTGGTAAATGACACTAAACTTGCCGGACGGATCGACTTTGAACAAGTTACTGGAGGCGGTTCCGTATAAGTTCCCACCCGAGTCGCGCACCAGGCCGAAGGCCGGCTTGCCACCATCGCTGGTGCCGGTGAAAGTATGCAGCACCGTCTCATTCCCTTGCGTGTCCACCTTGTAAATCACGCCGCAGGAGCACGCCGGATCGCCCCCGGCACTGGTTACGCCGTAGACATTGCCTTCCCCATCCGGCGCCACATTCCCCACAGGACTCGAGCCGTCCGCGCCTCCCAGAAACGTATAGAGCACCTGCTGATTGCCCTTTGGGTCGAGCTCGAAGGCTACCCCGCAGCCAGCCGATATCGGCGTCCAGCATGGCCCGGTTCCGCCATTGCCGGTGGCGCCCCAGAAATTGCCCGAGGCATCCTGCACGAGGCCGGTTGGACCCGCGCCATCCACCTCGAAGGTAAAGTTCCACAGCACGGTTTCGTTGCCCGCCGTATCCAGCTTGAAAACGACTCCCCAGTCCATGGAGCCGCCGTGCTCCGCGGTGCCGTAGAAGTTGCCGGCCGCATCCTGAATCACGCCTCCTCCGGGACCATCGCCTCCCGGACCGTTGCTGAAGCTGTACAGTACGGTCTCTTCCCCACTCTGGCTTAGCTTGAACACCACCCCGCAACCGAAGATGTAATAAGGCTCCAGTTCCTGGGTGCAGCCTTCATTGCCGGCGGCCAGCGCGGTGCCGTAAAGATTTCCCTCGGAATCCATAATCAAGTTGCCCAAGGGCGTATCGCCGCCTGCGTCGTAGCTGAAGTTATACAGAATCGTTTCGTTGCCGCTGGGATCCAGCTTGAAGATCACGCCGCCAACCGCGTCCACCGGAGCCACATAAGGGCCGCCGAAAGCAGTCGCGCCGTAAAGGTTGCCTGCCGCATCCATGATCAAGCCGTTCAGCGGGTTCGCTCCATCTACCTGCTGGCCCGCGAAGCTATGCAGCACCGTCTCCTGGCCGTTGGCGCCGAGCTTGAACACAGTGCCCTTATAGGAGGCGCCGCCCTTACGCGTGGTGCCATAAAGGTTTCCCGCCGCATCCTGAATCAGATTGGCGTAGGGTTCGGAGCCATCGTCACCTCCGGTGAAGCTATAGAGCACCGTCTCCGCGCCGGTGGCATTCAGCTCGAATACGGTTCCTTTACCAGACGCGCCCCCCTCCACCGTCGTACCGTAAAAATTCCCCGCCGAGTCCATCATCAAAGCCGCCTGCGGTGATGATCCGTCCGTGCCTGTGAAGTTGTAGAGCACCGAATACGCGCCCGCAGTATCGATCTTGAAGATCACGCCGTGGTGTGATTGGCCGCCCGCGGAAGCCGTGCCGTAAAGATTGTCTGCCTGGTCCATGATCAGGCCCGCCATGGGAACCGCGCCATCCGAGCCATGGAAACCGTGCAATAGCGTGTAGTTTCCCGCCGCGTCGATCTTAAAGACCACGCCGTTATTGTCGTTCCCGCCATAAGCCGTCGTGCCGTAGAGATTTCCCGCGGAGTCCATGATAAGACCAGCCAAGGGGAGCGTCCCGACCGGCGAACCGCCGAAATCGTGAATCACCCGGAAACTGCCGGCCTGTAGAAATGGCCCCGCAATGCCCCACGCAAGCAGGATGGCCGGCATCGCGCGCCGTAACCGAGTCGTCATCTCCGACACCTCCGTTGACTCTTACGCCGTCAGAATACCAGAGCAAAAGCAGCCCGGCTGCAGAACCAGTACTGCTATTTGTTCGCCTCTATGGTTTGCGCCACGTCCTCCCATTCGGCCATCAGGTTCACCAGATCGCCGCGGCGGGCTTCCAGCAGATCGTTCAGGCGCATGGATTCATCGGCGTTGCGGAAATTCGAGAGGGCGTTTTCGTAATCGGCAATCTCTACTTCCAGGCGCGTGACTTCATCTTCGATGGCGCGGCGGCGCTCTTTGAGTTGGCGGAGCTTGATCGGATTCAGGCGAACCGGCTTCCGGTTCGCTGGTGGCTGGTGGCTAGTGGCTGGTGGCTGGTGGTTTTGTTTCGCCGCGCTTCGCTCGGCGGGAACGGAAACCTCGACCTGCTTTCCCTCTTTGCGCCACATGTAGTCTTCGTAGTTGCCGGGGTAGACTTCGACGGCTCCATCGGCTACTTCGAAGACGCGCGTCGCCAGTTTGTCGATGAAGTAGCGGTCGTGCGAGACGAAGAGCACGGTGCCCGAAAATTCCTGCAGCGCGTCCAGCAGCACGTCTTTGGCGCGCAGGTCCAGGTGATTGGTAGGCTCATCGAGCAGCAGGAAATTCGACGGCATCATCAGCATGCGCGCCAGCGCATAGCGGTTGCGCTCGCCGCCCGAGAGCACGCCGATGGTCTTGAATACATCGTCCTCGGAAAATAGAAAGCAGCCCAGGATGGATCGCAGCTCGGTGTTGGTGGCGCGCGGCGCGACGTTGCCCAGATCGTCGATCAGACGCGCGCCGGCATCCAGTTCCTTATATTGATCCTGCGCGAAGTAATCCGGCTGGGCGTTGTGCCCGAGCACGTATTCGCCCGAGGTCAGCGGCTCGGCGCCCGCCAGAATCCTGATCAGCGTCGACTTGCCCGCCCCGTTCACGCCCACCAGCGCTACCCGGTCGCCGCGCTCGATGGTGAAATTCACGCCCGCGAAAACCGGGTGATCGCCATAACTTTTCGCCACGTTCTTGAACTCCGCCACGATGCGTCCGCTCGGCTTAGGTTGCGGAAAATGGAAGTGGATGGTCTTCTCTTCGGGCGGCACTTCAATGCGTTCGATGCGCTCCAGTTCCTTGATGCGGCTTTGCACCTGCTTCGCCTTGGTGGCCTGATAGCGAAAGCGGGTGATAAAAGCTTCGAGCTGTTGGATACGATCCTGCTGGTTGGTGTAAGCGGCTTCAAGCTGCGCGCGGCGCTCGGCCTTCTGCTGCTCGTAGCGGGTGTAGCCGCCGGTATAGAAATGGACGCGCTTGTTCCACAGCTCAAGCAGCTTGCGCACCGTGACATCCAGGAAATAACGGTCATGCGAAACCAGCACGTAAGCATGCGGGTAGGATTCCAAATAGCCTTCCAGCCAGTTGCGGGCTTCCAGATCCAGATGGTTGGTGGGCTCGTCGAGCAGCAGCAGGTTGGGCTTTTCGAGCAGCAGCTTGGCCAGCGCGATGCGCATCTGCCAGCCGCCGGAGAAATCTTCGGTGTGCTTGGTCCATTCGCGCCGCGGGAATCCGAGACCGGAGAGCACCATGCCCACTTGCGCCTCGATGGCGAATCCGTCGCGGGCGCGGAATTGGCTCTCGGCTTGATGGAAGCGCTCGGCAACCTGCGCGTACTCGACGCCCGCGGGATCGATCTCGGACATCTTGTGGGCGAGGGTTTCCTGCTCCTGTTCAAGGGCGAGGAGATCGGCGAAGACGGTCATGCACTCGGCGAAAACGGTGCGGCCGGAGAGCGAAAGCCCCTCCTGCGGCAGATAGCCGACGCTGGCGCCTTTGGCGGTAACGATGGCGCCGGCATCCAGCGAATCCATGCCGGCGAGGATTTTAAGCAGCGTGGATTTGCCGGTGCCGTTGGCGCCCACGATGCCGGCGCGCTCGTTGGGCGTGACCAGCCAGTCGAAATCTTCGAAGAGCGTTTTAGGGCCGAAGCGTTTGGCGGCCCCGGTAAGTTG
>Ga0335074_10013192_pt1 | contig 11610 bp, 7 predicted proteins | sample Lox_Sample_23_FD_206715 | JGI IMG/M metagenome (GOLD analysis project Ga0335074, IMG submission 206715) | Soil microbial communities from Loxahatchee National Wildlife Refuge, Florida, United States - Lox_Sample_2.3 | ecosystem: Environmental > Terrestrial > Soil > Wetlands | place: USA: Florida...
ATCCGGTCAGGTCGAGCACTTCCGCGGGCGAGCGCCTCCAGTTCTCGCTGGAGAACGCATACAGCGTCAGCCACCAGACGCCGGACTGGATCGCCGCTTCGATCGTGCGGCGCACGGCGCGGGCGCCTTCGCGATGCCCGGCGACGCGGGGCAGGCGGCGGGATGCAGCCCAGCGGCCATTGCCGTCCATGATGATGGCGACATGCGTGGGGACCGGCTCGGTGCCGGAAGAGGGTCGAACGGCAGCAGACATGGGGGAGCGGACTCAGACCTGACGGATGTCCTTTTCCTTCTCCGCCAGCGCCTCGTCCACCCTTTTGGTATAGGCGTCGGTCAGCTTTTGCACCTCGGCGCTCCAGTCCTTCGCCACATCCTCTCCAATGTCATGCTTCTTTTCGAACGTCTTCACTTGTTCCATGCCGTCACGCCGCACGCCGCGCACGGCGACGCGGGCGCCTTCCGCGTATTTATGCGCCGTCTTGGCCAGTTCGTTACGGCGTTCGGTGGTGAGCTGCGGGATCGGCACCCGCACCAACTGGCCGTCCGCCGCGGGGTTCAACCCGAGCCCGGAATCGCGGATCGCCTTCTCTACTGCGCCGACAAGCTGTCGGTCCCAGACCTGCACCGTCAACATCCGCGCTTCCGGGGCACCGACGCTGCCCACCTGGGTCAGCGGCATCTCGGTGCCGTAGGCCTGCACCTTCACCGGCTCCAGCAGCGCCGGATGAGCGCGGCCGGTGCGCAGGCCGTTGAATTCCCGTCTGAGCGTGTCCAGCGCGCCGTCCATCCGGCGCGTGAGGTCCTGCTTCAGCTTGTCGAGGTCGGGCGGTGCCGGCATCGGAAGGTCCCTCGCTTCATGCGCCGCTATCTTATGACCGTTCGATGATGCGCGTGAAGCGGCCTTCGCCGCGCATCACCGCGGCAAAGGCGCCGGGGGCGTGGATATTGAACACCAGGATCGGCAGAGCGTTCTCCCGTGCCAGGCTGATCGCGGCAGCGTCCATCACCGCCAGGTCCTTCGACAGCACCTCCAGGTAGCTGAGCTCCTCGTAGCGGCGCGCATCCGGCACCTTGCGGGGATCGGCGGAATACACGCCGTCCACCTGGGTACCCTTCAGCAGCGCGTCGCAGTTCATTTCGGCGGCGCGCAGCGCTGCGGCGGTGTCCGTCGTGAAAAACGGGTTGCCGGTGCCGGCAGCGAAGATGACGACGCGGCCCTTCTCCATGTGCCGTTCGGCACGGCGCCGGATATAGGGCTCGCAAACCTGCGACATCGGGATCGCGGACTGCACGCGCGTGGGAGTGCCGCGTTGCTCGAGCGCCGACTGCATGGCGAGCGCGTTCATCACCGTGGCCAGCATGCCGATGAAGTCGGCCTGGGCACGCTCCATGCCCGAGGCGGCGCCGGAGACGCCGCGGAAGATGTTTCCCCCGCCGATCACCACGCAGACCTGCACGCCCATGCCGACCACGTCGCCGATATCCACAGCGATGGCGCGGACGGTTTCATTGTCCAGGCCGTAGTCGCGCCGGCCCATCAGGGCCTCGCCGGAGAGTTTCAGCAGGACGCGCTTGTAGTGTGGCTGGGATGGCATGCGGCGCGGCCTTTCGGGGGTAAGGGCCGGAAACTAGTGGGCTCGGGCGAGTGGAACAAGGTGCAGAACCGGAAGACGCCAGGAACGTCCATCAGGCGCTCAGGTTCGCTGTGCCGATGAACGAAGGCGTTCTGCCGGTAGCGGAACGTCCAGCAGATACTCGACAAGCTGCCCCACATGACGGTCGCGTTCCATCCCCGGCCGGCGGTGGATGACGAAATCGAATGATCCCGGCTTGACGCGATCGGGAAATACCCGCACCAGCCGGTTCGCGGCGAGCTCGAAATCGATCAGCGGCTGCCTGCCCAGCGCGATGCCCGCCCCGGCAATCGCTGCTGCGACCACAGCGTTGAACGTGTAGAATCGTACAATCGTTGCCTTCACACCGTGGTCGCTGCCCAACCATTCCAGCCAGGTAGACCAGTCCTTCTCGGGACTGGCAATGTTATCCTCCTGCAGCAGCGTGTGGCGCGCGAGCTCGGCCGCCGTCCCGGCCACTCCGAGCGACGGGCTGCATACCGGAAACACCGTTTCATGGAACAGCAGTTGGTCGCCGGCGGCCAATGCGCCACGAGGCACGCGCAGGACGGCGAGATCGAGTCCTTCCCGCACCATGTCAGGCGCATTGTCCTCGATCGCGCGCATCTGCCATTGCACCGAGGGATGCAGTGCGGCGAACGAAGCAAGCCGTGGCGCCAGCCACAGCGAAGCGACCGATCCGTTGGCCGAAATCGTCAGTAGCGGGCGCTCGCGCCGATCGCGCACAACCGCACAGGCCGCGCCGAGCTGTGCGAACGCTTGCTCCACCGCCCGCTGTAACGTCGCACCGTCCACAGTGACCACGGTGCGGCCGGCACCATTGCGGGCACGCAACAGGAGCGTTGCTCCGAGCGACTCCTCCAGCCCGCGCACCTGATGGCTGACCGCGCTGGTGCTGACGTTCAGTTCCGACGCCGCGCGTGCGAAGCTGCCCAACCGCGCCACCGCGGCAAAGGCCCGCAGGGCCGCCAAAGGAGGAATACGCTCCGCCATCACCGTGCAATTTAACTCAACAGCGGTTGAAAAACACTCGTTTGCGCAACGCCTTTCCGCCCCCCAGGATATTCCCTCGGGACAGGGAGACCGGACCGATGCATTTCGACCTCACGCTCTGGCGCATGACGCAGGGCTACCGCTGGCGAATCGCGCTGTCGGTGGCGCTGGGGCTGCTGGCGATGGTGTTCGGCATCGCCCGCTTCGTCTTCCTGGGCCGCTTCCTGGCCGGGGTGTTCCAGCACGCACCCGCCGCCACGCTGATCTGGCCGCTGGCCGGCGCCGGCATCGCCATCGTCCTGCGCGCGTCGCTGGACCACGGCCGTACCATGGTCGCGCACCGCACCGCCATGCAGATCCAGAAGGTGCTCCGAGGCCGCCTCTACGACAAGATCATCGCCCTCGGCCCCGCCTGGTTCGGCGCCGAGCGCACCGGCGGCGTCATGCTCTCCATGGTCGACGGCGTGGAGCAATTGCAGACGTTCTTTGGCCAGTACATTCCCCAGGTCGCGATCGCGGTTGCGGCCCCGGTCGCGATCTTCGCCTTCATCGCCTTCTGGGACATCCCCGTCGCCGCGGTGATGGTAGCCGGCGCGCTGGTCACCCTGGTGCTGCCGGCACTGGTGCACGAACGCTCCGGCCGCGCATCGCGCGCGCGGCAAGGCGCATTCAAGGCATTCGGCGAGGAGTTCCTCGACGCCGTCCAGGGCCTGCCCACGCTGAAGGCGTTCGGCCAGAGCAAATCCTATGGCGCGATGCTGGCCGCCAAGGCGAAGGCGCTGTCCGACAGCACGCTGTGGGTCCTTGCGGTCAGCGTGCTGACCCGCTGCTTCACCGACCTGGGCACCGCGCTCGGCGCCGCTCTGGCCATGGTGCTGGGCGCCTGGCGCGTCAGCCACGGCGAGATGTCGCTGACCGCGCTGCTGATCGTGCTGATGGCGGGCACAGAGATCTTTCGCCCGCTGCGCGATCTTCGCACGGTGCTGCACCAGGGCCTGAATGGACAATCGGCGGCACACGGTATCGTCACATTGCTCGCCGCGCCGGAGACCGCGCCCGTCGCGCCCGCGCGTCCCATCCCCACGATCAACCTGCGCCCGCGTATCGAATTCCAGGACGTCCGCTTCGCCTATCCCGGCGGCCGGCGGGCGGCGCATCAGGGCCTGTCCTTCGTGGTGGAGCGGGGAGAGCATGTCGGCGTCGTCGGCCCCAGCGGCTCGGGCAAATCATCGATCGTGCGGCTGCTGCTGCGTCTCTATGACCCGCAATCCGGCAGCGTGCGCATCGACGGCCAGGACTTGCGCGCGCTCGATCCCGATGCCTTGCGCCGCATGGTCGCGGTGGTGTCGCAGGACACGGTATTGTTCCATGGCACGATCGACGACAACCTGCGTCTCGGCCGCCCCGACGCCTCCGAGGCCGAAGTAGTCGCCGCCGCCAGGGCCGCCAACGCCCACGACTTCATCATGGCGCTGCCGCACGACTACGATACGGTGATCGGCGAGCGCGGCGCACAACTCTCCGGCGGCCAGCGCCAGCGCATCGCCATCGCCCGCGCCCTGCTGTGCGACGCGCCGATCCTGGTACTGGACGAGGCGCTGTCGTCCGTCGACGCCGAGAACGAGGCGGTGATCCAGCAGGCGCTCGACCGCCTGATGACCGGCCGCACCACGCTGATCCTCGCCCACCGCCTGTCCAGCGTGATCGGCGCCGACCGCATCCTGGTGCTGGAAGACGGCGCGGTGGCGCAGTCCGGCCGCCACACCGAGCTGATCGCAGCGCCCGGCCCATACCGCGAGCTGATGGCGCCGCAGCTCGCAGAACATGACGATGCACTCATCGGCGAGCTGCCCGCACCCGGCGGCTTGCCCGCGGTGGAAATCATCGGCACGGCTGCACCGCTGGTGCGCCCGCTGTCGGAAGACGCCGCCGAGGTCGGTTGGCCGGAAACCATCCGCACCTTGCTCGGCTTCGTCGGCCCCTGGCGCGGACAGATCGGCGTAACCGTGTTCGCCGGCATCCTGCGCGTGGTGGCGTTCATCGGCGTCGGCGTCTGGAGCGCGCTGCTGCTTGGCGCGGTGCGCGCGCACGCACCGATCCTGACACTGACCCTGGCGCTGCTGCTGACCGCGCCCATGGCGGGCCTGCTGCACTGGCTGGAATCCTGGCTGGCCCATGTCATGGCCTATCGCCTTCTCGCCCAGATGCGCATCGACTTGTTCCGTAAGCTGGATGCGTTGGCGCCGGCCTATCTGTTGCGGCGGCGGTCCGGCGACCTCGTGGCGCTGGCGACTCAGGATGTCGAAACGGTCGAATATTTCTTCGCCCATACGATCGCGCCATCCGTCGTCGCGGTCCTGGTGCCGGCGGGTGTGGTGGCGATCCTGGGCTGGACCTGTTGGCCGCTGGCCTTGGTCCTGGCGCCGTTCCTGCTCTACGCCGGCGGATCCCCGATATTCGGACGGCGCCGGATCGATGCGCTGGGCTCCGAAGCGCGCGCCGCACTGGGAACCCTCGGCGCGTTCGCCGCGGAGACGATCCAGGGGCTCGCGGAACTCGCCGCCTTCGACGCCACCGCGCGCCGCCGCACCGCCTTCATGGCCGCGGTCGGCCGCTATCAGGAGCAGCGGCTGGCGTTGCTGGCGGACCTGACCCGGCAGACCGCCGGGCTCGAAATCGCGACCGGTCTGGGCGGGTTGGCGGTGGCCGCGCTGGGAGCGCCGCTGGTGCTGAAGGGCTGGCTGCCGCCCTGGATGCTGCCGCTGCTGGTGCTGGTGTCGATCTCGGCCTTTTTGCCGGTGTCCGAGATCGCGCAGGTGGGGCGGCAGTTGGCCGACACGATCGCCTCCACCCGACGCCTGCATGTGGTGCACGACGAACGGGAAACGATCGTGGACGGACCGTTCGAGCCAGAGCAACATCCGGGCGGATCGGAGGTGACGTTCGAAGGTGTGAACTTCACCTATCCCGGCCGGTTGCGCCCGGCGCTGACGGACGTTTCGTTCACCGTGCCGGCAGGCGCGACGGTGGCGCTGGTCGGCCCGTCCGGCGCAGGCAAGACCACGATCGCCAACCTGCTGCTGCGCTTCTGGGATCCGGATGCTGGGTCGATCCGCCTGGACGGAATGGATCTGCGCGAACTGACTCTGGACGGGCTGCGCCAGCGCGTCGCCCTGGTGGCGCAGGATACTTACCTGTTCAACGACACACTGGGCGCGAATGTGCGCCTGGCACGGCCGGATGCGTCCGCCGCTGACGTCGCCGAGGCCTTGCAACGCGCCGCTCTGGCAGAGTTCGTGGCCGAATTGCCGGAAGGGCTGGAAACGCGCGTCGGTGAGCGCGGCGTGCAGTTGTCTGGCGGGCAACGGCAGCGCGTGGCGATTGCACGCGCGGTCCTGAAGGACGCGCCGCTGCTGGTGCTGGATGAGGCGACCTCGCATCTCGACACGATCAGCGAGCAATCGGTGCGGGCGGCACTGGCCGGGCTGATGCAACATCGGACGACGATCGTGGTGGCACATCGGCTGTCCACGATCCGCGCCGCAGATCTGATCCTGGTGCTGCAGGCCGGGAAAGTGATCGAGGCCGGACGGCATGCGGAACTGCTGGCACGGCGCGGGGTCTACGCGCGGCTGGTGGAGCGGCAGATGGCGGGAATGGCTGCCGCGAAATAGGGAGGCGTTGAGACCGCGAGGACCTGCGACGGGGCATCGTCGGCACGACGGCCTGCCCCTGACGAGGGCATGCTCACTTTTCGTCAACCATTCCACGCCATCCTGGCGCTGCACGCTTTGGGCACCATAGGCACCGCCAGGATGGCCACGCCACCCGAGACCCTGATCGCCGGACGCTTCACCGTCTCGCTCGGCCAGCCGATGCCCGAATCGGGCGGCGGACTTCCCTGCTTCGCCGCGAAGGACAGCCGCAGCGGCGACACCCCGCTGATCGCCATTCAGGTCCGCCGTGATTCCCCGGCACGCGCACATTCCCTGCAGATGCTGGGGCAGCCGATCGACGGCCTGCTGACTCCGCTCGCTCATGGTCCGGCGCCAGGTCCCCGCGGCGAGGCCGGCTATTTCGTCATCTGCCCTGCCCCACCGGGGCCACCGATCACCGGCCGTTTGCGGCCCTGGCCCGAGGCCGCGCTGATTTCCCTCGCGCTGCGGCCGATTGCCCTGGTACTGGAGAAGCTGGCCGGCCATAACGTCACGCACCGAGCCATCCGGCGGAACAACGTATTCGAGGGCCGGCGCGGGCAGCCACTGGTGCTCGGCGCCGCCTGGGCCGCCCCACCGGCCCTGCACCAGCCCGCCCTGTTCGAACCCCCCTACAGCGCCATGTGCCACCCCGCCGGCCGCGGCGACGGCCGGATCGCCGACGATGTCTACGCCCTCGGTGTGCTGCTGCTGACCTTGGCACTCGGCCGCGTACCGCTTGCCGACCTTGACGATGCCGCGATCCTGCGCCGCAAGCTTGAACTCGGCAGCCATGCCGCGCTGGTCAGCGAGGAGCGCCTGCCGGCACTGATCTCCGATCTGCTCCGCGGCATGCTGGCCGAGGACCCCGAGCATCGCCCCACCCCAACGCTCCTGCTCGATTCCGCCGTGGCGCGGTCGCGCCGCGTCGCTGCCCGTCCACCGCCCCGGGCGCAACGTGCCTTGCCGGTGGGTGAGACCGCGGTGTGGGACGCCCGCACGCTGGCCTACGCGCTTGGGACCGACGCAGAACAAGGGATCGGCGCGCTGCGATCGGGAACAGCGGTGCAGTGGCTGCGGCGCAGCCTTGGCGATGTTCAGTTGGCGACGCGGGTGGACGAACTCGTGCGTCAGCGTCTCGCCGATACCCCCGGCGAGGAGCCCCGCGCCGACGCCATAATGCTGATGCGCGCCGTCACTGCGATCGACCCACTGGCCCCGCTGTGCTGGCACGGCACCGCGCTGTGGCCGGACGGGCTGGGTCCGTTGTTGGCCGCGTCCGGCGATTCTGCACTTGCCGGCAAGCTGCACGACATGGTCGCCGTCGAGGCCCCCGCGAACTGGGGAAGCCTGCGGCCGGAGCGTTGCGACGTGCCGATGTTGCGCCTGGAGGCACGGCAGAATCGCGCCTACCTGGGCACGCCCGGCCCCGCCGGGGGGCGGTCCCGCCTGACCTATATGCTGAACCCGCTGCTGCCCTGTGCGAGCCCATTGGTGGCCGATCGATGGGTCATGCGCCTGGCCGATGTGCCCGCTGCGATCGAGGCTGCCATCACGGCCAACCCAAAGGCCGTGCCCTTGGATGCCCAACTGGCCGCATTCATCGGCGCTCGCGGTGACAGCCGGATTGAGACGGAAACCAACGCCCTGACCGGTAACGCGCAGGACGTGGTGAACCTGCCGGAACTGCGATTACTCGCGGAGTTGCAGGTCCGCTACCACCCCCGGCCGCTTCCTGCGCTGGCCGCCTGGATCGCCGGTGCGGCGGCGCCGATGCTTGCGCTCTGGATGAACCGCCCGCGCCGGCGCGAACTGACCGAGCGGCTAAAGGCACTCGCCGCAGCGGGGCAGTTGCTGCCGATGCTGGCGCTGCTGGAGGATCCGCCAGGGCGTTCCGCCGATGCCGCGGCGGCCAGGGTTGCCGCAGACGAGTTGAACCGTATCGATGCGGAACTGGCCGCCATAGCCGCTGGCGCCGATGAACGCCGGGCCGTAGCGACGCGGCTTGGGCAGGAGATCGCCGCCGGAGCCGGCTTGCTCGCTCTAACTGCGATGTTGGCCCTGGCGGTGCTGGGTTGATGCCGACAGTGGCGCGGCCCCCACGGCGGCACTCGCTGGTCTGGCTGCAAGGACTCGGCTGTGGTGCGGTGGTGACTCTGCTGCCGGCCATGGCGCTATTGCTCGGCGTGTTGCTGCTGCCCGGCGTGCTGGCGGTGTTGTCCGACCAGCAGCCCGGGCGTCCGGTGGCGCGCACCGTGCTGATATGCGGCACCGCGGCGGCGATTGCCCCGGTTCTGGCGCTATGGGGCGCCGGCTCCTCGATGGATGCCTGCCTGGGATTGCTGGGCGACCTGCGCGTGACCGGCACCGCCTGGAGTGCCGCCGCGGTCGGCTGGATCCTGGCGGAACTGGCACCGGTGGTGGTGCTGGTGGTGCTGGACGCGATCACTGCCACCCGCACTGCCCGGCTCAGGGCCGAGCGCAACAAGCTGGTCGAGGAATGGGGCTACGAGGGAGAACCGGACACGAACGCCGACGCGCACGAATAGCACTGTCTTTGCCACGCCGATGGAACCCTGACCGGCGGGCAGGTCGTAGCAGGCGTTCGCGCCTTGAAGGGCGCAACGCGGCATTTCGTCTCACGCCGCAACGAGCCTCAGCCGATGCGCGCAACTGCGGGGAGACGCAATAACAGCCCCGCCGCCAGGAAACATAACACGCAGGCGATCGAGCCAGTGAGAACGAACTTCAGTAGCGCCGGTGCCGCGACGTGGCGCCAGGCGAGTGCGGTCGCCACCAGGAACGGCGGATGGATAATGTAGATCAGGTAGGCGCGCCGCGCGAGTAACGGCCAAAGTCCGCGCAACACCGCGAACCGGCGTTGAAACCAGGCCAAAAGGCCGAGAATGAAGCCCCAGGCGACGAACGGTTCCCAGAACGCATAGGCCAGCGCCTGGAGATTCCAACCTCCCTCGGCGCGGCCGCCGAGCCACCCGATCCGCGATCCCATTATCGAAACGAGCGGGAATAGCGGCAACGCCATCCAGGCAATCCGTCGCCAGCGGACCGCCTGCCGCGCCGGAATATTCTCCAGCAGTCGCATGTCGGCTGCCAGGCAGCCGGCGGCGAACAACACGACGTATGACGCGAAATAGCCAGGTTGCAAAAAGGCAACGTTGACGCCGACCGGCCAGATCAGGCGCAGCAAGAACGCCACCGCGCCGGTGAGCAATGCGGCAATAAGAAGCGTTGCGTTCGACGGAAACGGACGCGGCCGGGCGGACCCGATTGGGTTGACTGGTTGCAACAGCAGCCAGGCGGCAGAGAAGATCAGCAGGGCCTCGGTGAACCAAAGTGGACCCGGTTCGAACGCGCCATGCGACCAGCGATAGGCGAACATGCGCATGAACGGGCGGCCGCGCGCGGTAGCGGCCAGTGCGATCGTCAGTGGACTCAGCAAGAGAGCGTAGATGACGATGGGTATGCCAAGACGCGCCAGGCGCCCGCGGATGAAACCCGCCGTCCCGTACCGGTGCCAGGCCGGGGGCGTGTAGTAGCCGGCCAGGAGAAAGAACAGACCCATGAACCAGGCCTGGTTAACCGTGCAGAACAATACCAGCAGCCGCGATCCGAGCGTGGCAGAGGGCAGAACTTCCTTGTAGTACCAGCCGCCGATGGCGCCGTAGGTGATCGCGGTGTGATGGAACACAACCAGCAGGGTGACGACGGCGCGAAGCGCGTCGATGCCGCCATTGCGTCCCGCTGCCCCGGCCGGGGCTGTCCGGCGCGTCGATAGTTCTGGCGTGACCATCGGGCTCATGCCGGGCCCTCCCTCAGGGGCATCAGGATAAGGCGCGGGCGGAGAAAAGCTCTCGCCCCTCCCACAAGAGGCGGGGGATTTCCTTTTGCATGCCCGCGTCCTGGCCCGATGCCAATGGGCCCTCCTGTGGAAGCGCTCGCCCCCGTCATGCATGACTGCGGCGGTTCGCGCTACGGTCGCCCGACGCACAACACCGGTTGCTCGTTCTTGCATGGCCACGACAAATTGCCCAGCCACATCGCCCGGCGCACAATGGCCGCACCGAGAGCACCAGGGCGGATCACATGGACAGCCTTTCCGAGCATACGCTGAGCAATACCGGTATCGTCGCCGCCTATCGCGCCCGCACGCCAGGGTCCGCCACCCTTGCACGCGAGGCTGCCGCATTGTTCCCCAGCGGCATCTCGCACGATTCGCGCCAGCTCGATCCCTACGGCATCTATGTCACGCGCGCTCAGGGGCCGCACAAATGGGATGTCGATGGCAACCGCTACATCGACTATTTCGGCGGCCACGGCGCGTTGTTGCTGGGCCACAACAACGCCACGGTCTCCGCCGCCGTCCAGGACGCGCTGCCTTTGGGCACGCAGTTCGGCGCCAATCACCCGGGCGAGATTGCCTGGGCGCGCGCGGTCCAACGTTTGGTACCATCGGCGGAACGAGTGCGCTTCACGTCCTCTGGCACCGAGGCCACGCTGATGGCCGTGCGCCTTGCCCGTGCCTTCACCGGAAAGCAGACGATTCTGCGCTTCCTGGGGCATTTCCACGGCTGGCACGACCATATGACCAGCGGCTATTCCAGCCATTTCGATGGGTCGCCGACGCCGGGCGTGCTGCCGGGCGTCGCGGAAAAAAGCGTGCTGGTACCGCCGAACGATCCGGCGGCAGTGCGCGCCGCACTTGCTGCCAATCGCGACATCGCCGCGGTGATTCTGGAACCGACAGGCTCGTCCTTTGGCCAGGTGCCGGTCGGGGGCGACTTCATCCGGGAGTTGCGGCAGATCACGCTCGACCATGATGCGCTGCTGATCATGGATGAGGTCATCACGGGGTTCCGGGTTTCGCCGGGCGGCGCGCAGGCGGCGTTTGGCGTGCGGCCGGATCTGTCGGCGTTCGCCAAGATTCTGGCGGGCGGATTGCCCGGCGCGGCGGTTGCAGGACGCGCCGACGTGCTTTCACTCCTCGATTTCGACGTTATGGCGCAACGCGGACAGGAGAAGGTGGCGCATCAGGGCACCTTTAACGCCAACCCGGTTTCTGCGGCGGCGGGAACATCGGCGCTGACGATCATAGCAGAGAGCGATGCCTGCGATCGTGCTTCGGCTACCGCGGCGCTGCTTCGCGATGCGTGCAACGAGGTACTCGAATCGGAACGCGTTCCTTGGGCGGTGTATGGCACGTTTTCCGGGTTTCACACCTTCTTCAATCCGCACGGCCGCGCGGTTCAGCCGCGCCGCTTCGATCCGGC
>Ga0335074_10013193_pt1 | contig 11610 bp, 9 predicted proteins | sample Lox_Sample_23_FD_206715 | JGI IMG/M metagenome (GOLD analysis project Ga0335074, IMG submission 206715) | Soil microbial communities from Loxahatchee National Wildlife Refuge, Florida, United States - Lox_Sample_2.3 | ecosystem: Environmental > Terrestrial > Soil > Wetlands | place: USA: Florida...
GAGCGACGAATCCGAGACATGCCGGAACGACCCCTCGACGACCGGTCAAACCAGAACCGCCTACGTCGCCGATGCGCCCGGCGCGGTCGGCCCAGACTCAGGCCTCGCAACCAGCCGAGTCCGAGCCGCCGCGGCGCTCGCGCGTTCAGGCGTTAGCTGCTGGCGGCGTTCGAGGCAGCCCTGAACGCCTGCAAGTCATCGACAATTCGGATGATCTCGTTCCAGCGGCCTTTGCCGAACCTACCTGCACGGTCAAGCCCCTCTGCGGCTAGCTCCCGTACCTTACGTTCGATCTCAGGGTCTCGTGTCTGGTAGGCAGCTTCGACAAGAAGCTGGGCCGCTTTCTTGTCGTCTCCGGCCTCGAGCTGCTCGCGTGCCCTTGCCACGACGGCGTGGGCGTCGGTGTAATCAAGCGTGTCCGACCCGGCGGTATCGCTTCGTCTCATCGATGACCTCCTCATCGAGTCATCTCCGGCCAAGTAACAGTGAAGCCGGGCCGGCCGCCGCCAGCCATTGGTACTCCTACCTATCTTCAACGCCTCCGCAATCCGACCGGTTGGATCACCGCGTCGATCTTGCCCTCGACGTCATGCGCCTGGCGAGGTCATCCCGACTCTCCCATGCGTCCGCTGAGCTTGGAAACACGTTCCCGCGGGAACGCAACCATCTGGTTGCTGCCGCGATGAGCGCAAATGCCCCGGGCAGGATCCGAACCTGCCCTTGGATTAAAAGCTGGCCATATGCAGGATATTTACCTGAGTTGGGGCAGTTGAGTGCAGTTAGCGCCGGTTGCGGCAGGTCAGAATTGCTGAGTTCGGGACGTGGGACGAATATCGGGACATGAGACGCGAGCGGACATCGCCCCCGAATGCGCTTTCTAAGCGATAGCGTCGCGCTAGATATCGATGCCTCTCGTCTCGGCTGCTGCGGCCCCGATCAGCGTGGACGCAGTCTCCTTCCTATGGATCATCGTGAGTGCAGCCGTGGCGGCCGTCGCGGCCACAGCGCTGAGCCCGCGCTTAATGGTGCCGGTCGTCGTGTTCGAACTCGTGCTGGGCATCATCATCGGCCCGCAGCTGCTGGGACTCGCGCAGCCCGACAGGTTCATCGAGTTCTTCGCGAAAGTCGGGCTCGGGATGCTCTTCTTCTTCGCTGGCTACGAGATCGACTTCCGCCGCATCAGAGGCAGCCCGCTCCGGCTCGCCACCTGGGGCTGGCTGCTCTCGCTGATACTCGCGTACAGCATTGGCGGCCTTCTCGCGTTGGCGGGAGTGGTCGTCTCGCTCGTGTACACCGGCTCGGCGATGGCTACAACGGCCATTGGCATCCTCATCCCGATCCTGAGCGATGTCGGGGAGATGCGCAGCCGGTTTGGCACGTACCTCCTCGGGGCGGGAGCGATCGGCGAGTTCGGGCCGCTGCTGCTGATCTCGCTCGTTTTCTCGGCCGAGGGGAGCCTCAGGAGCGCCGTCATCCTGGTCGCATTTGTGACCGTGGCCGTCGCCGCAGCACTCGCGGCGGTTCGGTCGCTGCCCCTTGGCTGGCACGCGCTCGAGCGCACCCTCGAGTCCAGCAGCCAGGCCGCAGTGCGCTTGACCGTCGTGCTGATCTTCGCGCTGGTGGCGCTCGCCTTGAAGCTCGGCCTCGACCTGCTGCTCGGGGGATTCGCCGCCGGAATCGTCGTTCGCCTCGCACTTCGAGGCCGCGAAGTGACGGTCTTCGAGTCGAAGCTGACCGCTATCGGCTACGGGTTCCTGATCCCGTTCTTCTTCATCGTCAGCGGCATGCAGTTTGACCTAAACGCACTTACCGGCAGCGCCACCGCGATGCTGAAGCTCCCGCTGTTCGTCGCGCTGTTCCTCGTCGTCCGCGGAGTCCCGGCGCTCGTTCTCTATCACCGGGTCCTCGATGCACGCGCCCGGCTCGCCCTGGGGTTCTTCTCCTCAACGCAATTGGCTCTCGTCGTCGCGATCACCACCATCGCCATCGCCACGGGCAAAATGCGTCCGTCGACGGCGGCAGCGCTGATCGGAGCCGGCATCATCTCGACGCTCGTCTTTCCGCTCGTCGGATTACGGTTGCGGGCCGGCAGAGCCGCGACCGACATCGAGGACCACTCGAACGTCACCGCCGGCCTCGAGATGCCCATCGTCGATCCGACCACGCCGCCCGAGCTGGGAGAGGTACATCCCTAAGCGACGGAGCAGAGACGTGGCTACGGGTGGCGACTGGCGGGTCCTAGTCACGCCCTGAGGCGGCGAGGGAATCGCCCCGGGCTGTTCATGGGCGCGATCCGGGTTCCGGAGAGGGATCCTTACGCCAGACCAGTCGACCTATCTCGGAGGTCCACATCAGCGCCACCGCTCCACAGGTGCCCCGGGCTCAAGCGCACCGATCTCCAGGAGCACGACCTGATATTCCTCGGCGCGTCGTGATCCAGAACCGCGTCGCGCTTGGCCCCGAGGCGCACGAACAACTCCGCGCGCTGGGGGCGACGCCCGCCGCCGCACATGCAGCGCGCCGCCCGCGCGAGCTCGGAGAGAGAGCAGTTCCCCGCGGACCGCGAGCACGCACCAGGTGCAACGCTGCCGGGGTTACGGCCCGCGAACTCGATGTCCTGGCACTTCTCGTGCACCGACTACGCAACAGCGAACTCGCAGAACGACTTCTAGTCAGCCCGAGGACCGTCGGCCACCACGTCTCATCGATATTAGGCAAGCTTGACCTCCAGACCCGCGGACAGGCAGGCGCGGCCGGACACGAGACCAGTGAGTGCCCGCACCCCACCTGTGAGCGGGCGTCCACCGTCGGGTCCCGCTGTCTACCCACGTGATCGCAACTCAGAATCCTGTACCAAGAGGCAGCTGCCCTCCCCCTTCCGCGTGCCGGCACACTGCAACCGGCGGTGTGGACGCCGGACCAATCCACCGAGTCCTCGATCAGCCCGTCACAGAGTAGCCATCCACAGTGAGGGTACCTGCGGCCCCAAAGGACAGGCCGAAGCTAATGCCGTCATACCCGGCCGGGAGCACTTGTGGCAGCGTCCACGATGCCGTCCCCCAAGCGCCAGCCGCGGTTGCTGGGAATGGCGAGGCACTGTCATCCGTCCAGTAGGTCCAGTTCCCGCTATCGCTGCGAATGAACACATCGAAGAACACTGGAGCAGAGGTGCTCTGATAGTCAGCCTTCAACGTGTACGTAGAACCCGGCGCCAGGATCGGCGAGCACTCGCCCAGATCCTGCGTGGTGACGATTCCTGCGTCACTGTCACTGCCGGCCTTAGTCACCGTCACTTGGCCACCTTCAGTAAAGCCAGTGAGTCCAGTCACGGCGACCCGGGCGATATATCCCGTGCCATTAGTCTCGGTGACCACTGGGGTGACTGTGTTGCTCCCGGAATCCTGCAGTTGGTAGCAGGGTGGCCCATCGGGGCTGCTGTACCAGGTACTTGGATTCGTCGCATCGGCGAAGGTCGAGTTGACAACGGCCGTTGCGAGCCCCGTTGAGGTCCACCCAGATACGCCCGACCACTCGTTCGTAGGCGAGGTCGTTGCGGGCACCACCGCCGGATTGTTCGGGCCACCGACTACCTGCGCCATCGTCTTCACAACGATGACGCCTGCTTGCTCCTGCTGCTGAATCCAGTCGATCAGATTCGTGTACTGCGTCGAGTTCATCTGATATCCGTCAGGACTGTCACACTCCGTGGCGCAGATGTCGTGGAAGGTGAGCGATAGCCAACCGTTCACCGAGGTATCCGCCGTCTCTGCATCAATGATCCAAGCTTCGACCTGAGCGGCTGTGGTGATGCCGTCGTCCGACCCGATGCTTGGCGTCGTCGGCATATCGAGCGGATCGTCAAAGGTGGTAGCACTATCAGCGGTGCTAGCATCGTATTGATCGGTAGATGTCAGTGGCACCGCTGCAGGAGTGCCGCTGCCGCTATCGACACCGGCGACTGTGCGGGCGCTATTAAGACCGCACGCCGAGAGGATGCTCTCGATTGTGTGTGTGCTAGCAGAGTCGCTGGCCGCCGAAGTCCAAGTACTGGGATCGGTAGTGGTATCAGGACTACCGGTAGCGATGCCCTCCCCGTCAGGATAGGCGAGACTGGCGATCGGACCCAGCGAACCCGGAGCCAAGCCCGGCGGGTTCAGCAGGTCATAGCGATCCTGGCAGATCTCCTGAATTGCCTCGTCGGTATCCACCTGAGACAGCGCTTCGTGCAGCACCGTATGGCTGCCGATCTCATTGCCGTCCCGATAAAGCGTCTGGAGTTGGCTCCAGGTCATATAGTCCGGCGAGGTGTCGGCGGAATTATTTAGAGCACCCGAGATAATGTAGAACGTCCCGTGAAGTTGATCCTGCTGCAGCACAGGCAGGGCGTTGGTGATCATGTCCTCGTAGCCGTCATCGAAGGTCAGCGTCACGACAGTCTTTGCCTCGTTAATCGTCAAGGACTGGCGAACTTGCGCCGCCGGCCTGTAGATCGCGTTGCCAGCCTGATTAGCGTCGATCACACAAGTGCCCGCTCCCGTAAAGCTCACGGTCGCACCCGACAACGTACACCCGGTGCTGCTCCCGTCGAGCGTCAGCGCTACCGGCAAGCCGGACGTCGCGATTGCCGTGGCGGGATAAGGGAAGCCATTGGCGACCGGATGGGCGGGAGCTGTGGAGGTGAAGGAGATCGTCTGGCCTTCCTGAGGGGCTGGAGGCAGTCTCCGAGACGACAGTTTGATGAGGACGAAGTAGATGCTTACCGGGTAAGGACCATAGGCCATTTCCCACGTCCCACGGACCAGCTTGGAATGCCAGCGCTTGCGGTCGCGAGGCAACCTCAACGCGTGTTTGAGCCAAATGCGGAGGTCGCGCCGGGCTGCCGCGCACCCTAGGTTCGGGGTCGCGCGGACATGTATCGCCCTATAGCGGCCGACAGTCACGCCGAAACACTTCCGTGTGCTGGTCTTAGCGATGGCCGGTCCCGCCATCACCATTGATTGCCCTAAGACTGCCAAGGCGGCGCCGAGCAACACGGTGCGTTTCACCATGTACCTTCCCCCTAAAGGTGGTTGCCAGAAATGAGTGAGGAGTGACGAGCGGTGGATCTTCTGCCTGCCTACGTTTCAGGTCCGGAGAGCGTGCGGTGGCAACCCCGAGGACTGATCGCTCGGCTGCGATTGGGCACCCGGAGACGCTTGATCGCGCCCGACGGACCATTCCGCGCGACGCCCGAGGTGGTTCGGACGCGCTTGCCACCTGCCCCACGCCCTGGAGCCCGTGAGGTTCGATCGCCCGCCTGGTGCCGATACGGGCGGGGCAGTGATCGTGCGCCAGCACCACCGTCGACGCAGGTGTCTCCGGTGCCGCCGCTACCTCCTCGGTTGGGAGCACGTTGATCGTCGCTCCCCCGTTGATGCCGATCTTCTGGACTCGTGTCGCCGACACAGTAGCCCTCCGAACCCGGATCTCCGAGGGGTTGCCTGGTGGAGACCCGCGTTCATTCCATGAACGGAAAGCTCGTCGTTGGATGAAGACAGGTCGCGCCTGTGTCAGCAGCGCTAAGCGTGCGAGTGATCCTGCCCGGCTTCTCGGACGTACGCTGGTTCCGCGAGGCGTTTCCCCGATTGCGTGGCGTACGGGTTCGTCGCGCAGCGGCATATGACGGCGCAGGACGCGGCTCCGCTGGTGCACGGCGCTGGTGAGCGGATCGGCTTTCGGACCTAGGCTTCGGTGCTGGCGTTGACGGCGATCTCGGGGGCGAACTGCTCGGTTGAGGCGGCGTTGGCGCCGTCGCAGAGCGCGCGCGTCTGGTGCGGCGCGAGCCCGAGCCCGAGCAACAGAAGTCCCATCGCGCTGCCGACGCCGAGCACCGTACGTGCGCCGAACGTCGCCGCGAGCGGCCCCGCGATCACGTAGCCCAGCGGCATCAACGCGAGCGAGCCCATCCAATCCCACGCGCTCACGCGCGACAGCGCATTTGGCGGAATGTGGCGCGCGAGCGCTGTCTCCCACCAGATGGCAAAGAGCGAGAAGCCGAACCCGGTCGCGAACGCGCACACGCAGACAAGCGCCAGCGGCGCGCCGACCGCGAACACCAGGTCCTGCACCGGCCAGGCGAGCACGAGCAGCATCCCAGCGCGCAGCGGCCGGGCAGGACGCCAGCGAATGGCCACGATCGCGCCGAGCACGGCCCCGACGCCGGCGAAGCTCTCGAGCACCCCGAATACGCCAGCGCTGCCGTACAGATCCCGCGCGATCGCGGGCGCGAGCGCGTACCACTGCGAGTACACGCACATCACCGCGCCCGCGAACACCGCGATCGTCACCCACACCCAGGTCCGCGACCGGACCTCGCGCCACCCGCCGCGCAACCCCGCGCGCAGCGACTCGGGCGCCCCCTCCTCGCCGCGCGGCCGCGGCCGAACGCGCGCGAGCAGGACTGCGCTCAGCACGAACGTCCCGGCGTCGAACACGAATGCCTCGCCGGCACCGACGCCGAGCACGAGCGCGGTCGCGAGCACGGGACCGATCACGAACGCCACGTTCGCCGTCGACTCGGTCAGCGCTCGGGCGTCCTGGATCAGCGACTCGGGCACGGTCTGCGGGATCAGGCCGCTATAAGCGGGCTGGAAGAACGCCTGCGCGGCGCCGAACAGCGCCTCGATCATGACGATCTGCCATATCCGGGCCGCGCCCGCGAATATCAGCACCGCGAGTATCGCGTGCAGCAGCGCGCGGATCGCGTCGGCCGCGATCATGATCCGATGGCGCGCAACGCGGTCCGCCCACACGCCGCCGACGAGCAGAAGCGTGACCAGCGTCAGACCTTGCGCGCCGAGCACCAGGCCGAGGTCGGTCGGCGAGCCTGTCCGAATCGTGATGAACAGCGCCAGCGCGACGACGACCAGGTGGTCGCCGATCGCGCTGACCGCCTGACCGGCGAACAGATATCGGAAGTCTCGGTGGCGCAGGATGCGCAGGTACTGATTCACGGCTACTCACTCTCGACACGACAACGACGAAACTGCGGCAGCCGCGTTAGTTCGGGCGGCTGCGAACGGGCGCTAGCGGACGGCTAGAGCGCTGAGCAGATTCTTCTGTCGAGGCGTAACCAACATCAGCCTCCGCATCTTACCATGTCGGTTGGTCGGGTTTGGGCAGTCTCGACGACGCTACGGACTCTTAAGCATGGCCTGGCACGCCACCCGTCGGCGCTGGGGATGCCAGGGATGGTGAAACGGGTCGTGTTCGCCGGCGTCTCCGGCACGGAGGCGAACTCTTCCAACTCCGCGGCTTCCTCTCGCACAGCCGCGGACGCACGGAACCAACGGTGTTCGACGTAGCTTGACCCCCCGAGACCGCTGCTGTCTGTAGTCCGTTTGGGACGTCCGCCGTCAGGCTGAAGCGAACACTCGGCCGAGGAAGCGCGTCCCGCGAACGCCGCTGGACTCGCATCACGAAAAGTGGCTACGGGCGTTCGACAAGCGCTTTGAAGTTCTGGAGACCCTCTTCCAGACTCTTGGCATTCATGCGCTTGACGACGAGCGCATCAGCGATCCTGCCGAACACGCCGCCGGGCAGGACGTAGTCGAATGTCGTGGTCAAGGCCGTTCGGTCCCCGTCCGGTGTGAGCTCCCATCGCGCCTTGCCTGACAGCATTCCGTGCATCTGGAAGAGCTGCAGCTTGGCCGGCTGGTATTCGAGAACGGTCTCGGTGATCTGCATGGAGATGCCCGCAGACTTGACCTTGAAGGTGACCTCGCCGCCTTTTTCGGGGAAGGGACCGGATTGGTGGATCTCGGTCATGCCTGGGTACCAATCCGGCCATCGGCTGGCATCGCTCAACAACGCCATGGTCTCCTCTGGCGATGCCTTGATCTCGACTCTGCGCTGTACGTTCGCCATCTCGGTGTCCTCGCTCTCCCTCGCGTAACCATGCCTCCGTCGACGCGGCCGAGTGAGTATGCCGGTCGCGTGCTGGGCGTCAAGCCCCCAAGCTGGCCTTCGCCGAGAAACGGCGGTTACGTCATCGTGACCCCTTCGGGTATAGGGCCGTCCTTCGCCCCGGACGCTATCGCCTGGCGTATTACCTCGCTGGAACGCCCGCGACCTGGCGATCACTTCTATAGGACGACGGCTAGCACCCGGCTTCTGCCTCCGTGATTCGCGATCGCTGACCGCCCGCCATCGCAAAGCCACGAGGGAACTCGCAGCCGATCGCTGAGCGGCCGACGTCTCAGCTCGCCAGATACCAGAGACCGTGACTGTAGGTCAGCGTGCTCAGACCACCCTCACCGAGCTTGGGCACGGTCGCGGTGTCGCCGTGTAGCGTGATCTTGACCGTCGATGCGTATGACCGAACCTTTGCTGCCTGCTTCGGGCTCGACTTCAGTAGCTGGCTGGCGATCTCAATGACCTTCTCACAGCCGGACAGGTGGTTGGCCTTGGCGATCTCCTTCTGAGCCGCGCCGGTCAGCAGCGCACAACCTGCTTTGGCATTGCCTGCGAGCAGGTCGGTGGCGTACGCACGTAGCGTCGCGCGTACACCAGCGACTGAGCGCTGCGCACGCGGGCTCGCGGCGTCCGCCAGACCCGGGAAGGCAAGCACGGCACAACCGGCGGCGACGATGGCGAGAAGTCGGGGACGGCGCATCGGCGAAACCTACAGTAGGCCAGACTCCTGCACGGTCTTCGTGAAGGCATGGCGCCTTTCGTTCTAGGCCCGATCTCGACCTCCAGTGTCGCCACACCGGCCGGATGCGGAGGGCATTCCGCAGTCTTCTCTCGCCCACAGTTCCAGAATGGCGTGGCGGGCATAGTGGGCGACACGCGGGGGACCCCTGACATCTCGCTGAGCGCCGCATGCAATGGATCGGTCGACTACTACAACACCACCGATCCGTCGGTCGCGGGTTGGGGAACGATTTGTGGGACGAGTGAGGCCGGTCCCCTGTTCTCCGGCATCGTTGCCCTGGCCGACCAGGTGGCGGGTCACCGACTCGGCGACCTGAACCCGGACCTGTATGCGATGGTGCGGCGCGGGTGGCTCGACGGGATCGTGCCGATCTCCCAGGGCAACAACACGTTCACTTTCTGCCCGGCCACGGACATCGAGCCCAACGGTGCCTGCGCCTCTGGCTCGGATCTGGTGAGCCTCCCCGGTCTCTCCGCGGACGGCTTTTACAACAACGCGACCGGGTGGGGCACCGTAGATGCTGCCGCGTTTGTTCCTGCCCTCGCTCGCTTCGCAACATCCAGGGGGTTGTACTTCAGCCAGCCGTAGCCCGATCGCCGGGCGCTCAACCGTCCCGAGAATGTCGTAGTCAGCACGGCTGCCGCTCTCCAGGCGGATAGGCTCCACCGCTTCGCGCGGCAAGAGGTCGCCGGCTAGCCGACTGTCCCTCCCGCGCTGAGCCGCGAGCGTCTCGGCAACCGTAACACGGTGCTCGGCCGAGCGAGCTACGTGCTCCCCAGCCCCAGTCGTCCATCCCGACCATTCGTCGCTTCCCGCCCTTCCCGACGCGGACGAGCACCGACCCGGTCTTCGGGTCCAGATCGGACTCGGTAAGCGCAAGGGTTTGGCCGATCCGCAAGCCCGCACGCCGCAGGATCGCAATCAGCGCCCGAATTCGATCGGCGTACGGGCCGGCACCGGCTGCTCTAGCGTTTGCTTGAGCCGTTCGAGGGCAACCGGAATGTCCTTGCGAATCCCTCTTGAGATCATCGGTGCGAGCAGCTTGAGCAGACCGTGGGGCTGCGGTGCCATGACGAGCTTGACCTTCGTACCCTCGGGGGAGTCCGAGAGCTCCCAGCGGCCGGACGGCTCCATCGACCCGGGCCCGGCCTTCGCCGAGGGTCCATGCCAAGCGAGCCTGATGTATGGCTCGAACTCGGTCCGCGAGAACGTCCCCTCGGTTCCGCGCTTCATTTTGTAGCGGTATTCGGTTCCGAGCCTCGGCTCGCCGTGTGAGGTCTGCTCGACCCAGACGAAGTCAGTCGCGTAGTCGGGCAGGTACTCCGAACGCGCCAGGTATTCGAACACCTGCGCTCGCGGGCGCGCAATGTTGATTTCTGCTTCAACGTGCATGTCCGGTCTCCTCGGTTTGCGTGGGGTTGACGCGTATCGTCTGGCCGACCTCGATCAGGTGTCCATCGGGGTCGCGGATGTAACAGCGAAGCTCACGTCCGTGGTCGGTCGGCGGTGTGAGGAACTCAGCGCCGCGTGCGCTGCACCGCTCGTAGATCGTGTGAATGTCGGCGACGCGGATGTTGAGGAAGCTGCCCACGCGATCGGGCTCGCTAGGGGTTACGAGCGTGACCGTCGGCTGGGCACGTCCGGCACGGCATCCAATCCTCCATCTCAGTTAGTTGACTGACTGGACGGTATCAGACGCGGTATCCTTTGGGTGAGATGACCGACTCACGAAACGCTCCGGCGCCGGGAAAACGCGAGCGCCTCAGGCGCCAGCCAGCCCTCCGGACGCTGCTCCTCCACACCTCAAGCGGTCACCGCGTCAATGACACCGTCGTGGCTGCTTCTGTGCTTGCTGTGCCGAGACTTCCAGCTTGCGGTTCTCCGGACTGGCCAGGTTGCTTAGCCCTGGACCGGCGTGTGTGTGCTTGTGGCGAGTGGCGCGACTGGGACGTCGTTGCGGCGGGGATCTGCCAAATGTCGTTGCGCGGGATGCACCGAAGCCATGATCCGTCGCTGGATGTGCCCGAAGAAGTCGCCGTCGTCGCGCCGATCACAGCTGGCAGACCCGGCTAATTTGGTAAAAGAGCAGCGGCGTGGTTGGCATCCTGCTGGCCGCGCGCGATCCGGATCCGAACCCAAGCCGACTCCTCCCCCGACGAGTCCGAGCGGCAGCGCGAGGGCAAGCTGCGGGGTCAGGTCGCAAAAATGGCTTGGATATTGAAGTGCGGTCAGCCCGGCGTGGGGTTGGGGCTGCGTCGCATGGCGATGATGCAGATGTCGTCTGTAAGGGAGCGGTCGGCGAACTGCACGACCGCGGCGCGTAGGTTGGCGATGATCTCAGTGGCTGGCGGGACGGTCGGGTCCGAGACGGCGGCGATGACTCGATCGAGCCCGAACCGTTGGCCGTGACCGCGTGCCTCGTAGAGCCCGTCGCTATAAAGCAGAATGGCGTCTCCGAGTGCCAGTGGGGCGGCTTGAGCGGCTATCTTCAGTTCGGAGTCAAAGCCAAGTGGGGCTGCGTAGTGAGTCGGTTCCAGTTCCGTTCCTCCAGGGACCGCGATTGGAAGCGGATGTCCGGCGCTGGCCCATCGCACCGACGCGTGGGCGGGGTGGTATGCGACGCAGACGACGGTGACGAACTCGCCGGTGCCCTTGGTGCGAGTCTGCACCGCGCGGTTGGCCAGTTTGAGTATCTCGGCGGGGTCAGCCGTACCGGAGATGATGCTGATCAACGAGATGCGGGTGAAGGTGGCCATCTGGGCCGCTTGCGGGCCGTGGCCCACGACGTCGCCGACGATCGCGATGCTCCACCCTCCGGGGCCGTTGGTCAGCAGGTAGAAGTCGCCGGCGACCGCGTGCTCAGCCGGCAACAGAGTGGCGGCAATGTCAAGTCCAGGGACCTCAGGCAGATTGTC
>Ga0335074_10013194_pt1 | contig 11610 bp, 9 predicted proteins | sample Lox_Sample_23_FD_206715 | JGI IMG/M metagenome (GOLD analysis project Ga0335074, IMG submission 206715) | Soil microbial communities from Loxahatchee National Wildlife Refuge, Florida, United States - Lox_Sample_2.3 | ecosystem: Environmental > Terrestrial > Soil > Wetlands | place: USA: Florida...
GAGTGCGCCGGTAGGCGAGAGCGGCGCTTTCTCCAGGAAGAATCAGCTCGGGGATTCATCCCCAGGGAGGCCGGGCCTTCGGGACCGACGATGAAGATCAGCTGCATTTAGCATCAGAGGCTGAGGTTTGAAAACTGGATGGGGCAGGGTCTGAGCCGGCAGATTGCGGGAGCGATTCTTTTGCTGTGCTGCTGCTGCGGTGCGTGGGCGGCGGGAGTGGATGCAGCGTGCACGCCGCAATTTCCGCTGCAGGCGGGGCAACACGACGGATGGCTGGGAGCCGATGCCGCGTACTCAATCCCCTTACCTAGCGGCCTGGATGCGTGGATCTTCGGCGACACGCTCTATGGAAGGCATCGCGCTGTGCACGGCAATGCGCCGGTGATGGTGCATAACACCATTGGTATCTCGACGTGCCGAAAGGGCCGATGGCGGATTCGGTATTTCATCCGCAGGGATGGGCAGGGACATCCGGTGAGCTTCTTCACGCCGCAACGTCCGGACACGTGGTACTGGGCGCTGGATGGATTCCGCACAGGCAAGGATTTGTGGATTACGTTGCTTTGCGTGCGCCCGACGAACCCGGCGTCAGCGATGGGATTTGCCACCTGCGGAACGGACCTGGCGCGGATCGACTCGACGGGGGCAAACCCGCTGACGTGGAAGATCCAATATTTTCCGCTGGTGCCGGACGGCGCGCATGCGTACCCTTCGGCGACCGCGGTGGTCGTCGGTTCATCCGTGGACATCTTCGCGCTCGACGAAATGCACGGGCGGCCGCTGATTGTCTCGCGAATTCCATTGAGCGGGCTCGCCGATCCGCAGGCGAACCTCGAATATCTGGCCCGCGACGGACAATGGCAGAAGGGATTTGATCCGGCCAACGCGAAACCGGTGATGTCACCGGGAATTTCGGAGCTGTCGATTCGCTACCACCCGGAACTGAAGAAGTGGGTGGCGGTTATGTTCGATCCGCAGGCATTTTCCAGCCATATCCTGCTGCGCACGGCCCCTTCGCCGACGGGACCGTGGAGCGCGGGGAAGGTCATCTACACAGTTCCGGAGATGGTGCCGGGAAGCCCGCGCTACGACAAAGACAACTTCTGCTATGCAGCGAAGGAACATCCGGAGTTTGAGCACGGCGATCTGGTGCTTACCTATGTCTGCAATACGTTCGCTGTGCCAAAGCTGGCGACGGAGACGGATATCTACTTCCCGCGCGCGATCCGCATGCCCATGCCCGTCGTGAGCGAGGCAGGCTCGCCCGCGGAGAAGCCGTGAGCCGGTTCCGGAACGCTAATCTCTCGGAGGCGCTGAACGCGGAGGGCGTTCGATTCGCCACGTTTTACTCGCCGGCGTTGGGTCGCCGCGGGGATGTGACGCTGTACGTGCCGGAGGCGGGCGGGGATGAGTTGCCGCTGCTGATCCTGCTGCACGGGGTGTACGGCAGCCACTGGAACTGGTGGGTCTTCGGCCACGCGCCGCAAACGGCTGGCGCGATGATTCGCTCAGGGGCAATCCGGCCGTTCGCGATCGCGATGCCGTCGGATGGGCTCTGGGGCGAGGGCAGCGGTTATGTTGCCCATCGGGACTTCGATGCCGAAGCCTGGATCGTGAACGATGTGCCGGAGTTTGTGGGCGAAGTGCTGCCGCGGGTCAGAACGGATCGGTTTTATTTGGCGGGGCTGTCGATGGGCGGGTTTGGGGCGCTGCGGATGGGCATGAAACATGCGGCGAAAGTGAAGGGGATCTCCGCGCATTCAGCGGTGACGAGGATTGAGGATCTGCAGGCCTTTGTGCAGGAGCCGCTCGAGGAGTATCTGGCGGCGGGGGAGCCAAACGCGGATATCCTGCACTGGGCGCGCACGAATCGCGATCTGCTGGCGCCGATCCGTTTCGATTGCGGAATCGAGGACTCGCTGCTGGAGGGAAATCGCGCGCTGCACCAGGCACTTGAGAGCGGGAGGATTCCGCACAGGTACGAGGAATTCAGCGGCGGCCACACCTGGGAGTACTGGCAGGAGCACGTGCGCAACACGCTGCAATTCGTTTCCGCGATCGAGGACAGGGACGGCCTTAACTCGAGCGGCTAACTCCGTTCTGCGAGATGCTGTATTGGCTGCCCTGGTAACGAAAACCTTCGAGCCGCGCGTGCGGGTCGAAAGCGGCTAGTTGTGGCGCGGCGTGGATTCCGTTGTAGAGCGACGGCGTGACGCCAAAAATCGATTCGACGATCATGTCGATGAAGGCGCCCCCAGAGACGGCGGACCAGTCTTCGATGTAAGGCGCATCATTGGAAGCCTTGTATGCGCCACCCTGGAGGGGCGGCACGACCTGTTCCACAAAATGGGCCTGGCCGATGGGCCCCTGATTGCCGGCCTTCGCAACTTCCGTCAGCCAGGCGGCGATGCGCGCTGGATCGTCGGTTTTGAAGAGCCCTTTGGCGCACTCGGGCGGCCACGCCGTATACGCGCCCAGGCAACTGTGGTCCGGACGAACATTCCAGGTCGCGTCAGGATCGCCACTGGCGAGCGCTCGCATCCATTTCTTCGAGGCGAGCTGGGTCCAGAAGAAGTGGGTCATTTCATGCTTCTGCTGCTCGCTGAGGTCTTCGCTCATGTTGTCGAGAACGGCGAGAAAGTCATAGCAATGCCGGACCTCGTTGAAGGAGCCATCGGGCTGACCGGCGCGCCACCAGCCTTTGCCCCGCATGTAGAGAATGCTGTTGATGCGCTGCGCGAGCGCAGTGGCTTCGGCGCGCATCTGCGCTGCCTCACTGCTACGACCGCGATGGTCGAGCAATTCAGCCACAAGCCGCATGCTGGAGACATTGCCGGCATTCATGCCTGCGACTTCGTGGATGTAGGTGCTAACGACCTCGAGCAGATTGGAGATTTGGCCGTAGTCCGCGAGGCCATGTTTCCCGATCAGCTTCTTCCAATAGGTGGCGTGATCGATGAGGTGATCGAGAACCGACCTGCCGCCGACCTGCTTGTCGAGCCACTGAAAATCGCCGGTGATGCGGAGATAATCCCGTGCGCAGCGGACGATGGCCATGTCGTTGACGGCGTACCAGGGGCCGATGGCTTCGCCGCTGATGTAATCCGTGGCGAGGTGCTGGTGCATGTCGCGCTGGAACCAAATCTCGACCAGGTTGCGCATCGGCTCCGGATCGAGGAGGGCCAGGCTCAGGCTGCTGAGCGATGTGTCCCACGGAAAGCTGAGGGTCGGGAGAACGTGCCCGCTGAGCGTGAGGAGCGTGGGCCCGTAAGCGGAGTCAGGGGAGTAGCGGCGCGCAGTGAGCAGATTCTTCAGACCGTTCTGCCAGAGAGTCCACAAGGGTTCGCTGCTGGTTTCCAGACGCGGCAGATGGCCCGAGAAGTCGCTGTTGCCGGGCGTGTACGCAGAATGGATCAACTGTTCAAATCGGTTCTCGTTTTGCCGCTGCGCGGCAGCAAATCCCGCCTGAAGCTGGTCGTGCAGGGCATTCGCTTCGGCGGCCGTGGGCGCCAGAGCGCAGACAAAATGCAGCTCGCGGGTTTCGCCGGGTTGGAGGGTGAAATGGTACTGAAGCACATTGCCGGCCACCAGAGTGTCGGCGGGAGGATGGATGCCCTGCGCAGCGGCGATCTGCGAATGCTGCGCGGTCCAGGTGATGCGCCCGTGCGACGCGTCCCACGAACTGAGGTTGTCTCCCTCGCCGGGAAGATTGGTGAACCAGGTTGTCGTCTTTTTTGCGACAGCGGCGCGCATATCGAAGCCCAGGGTGACGCTCTGTCTTTGCGAGGAGACGTTGCGAATCTCGATCTTCTGCAGAACGGCACGCTGCTTCGGCGGCAGAAACATCGTGGTGCGGAAGCGAAGGGCGTCGATCGATTGCTCGCGGACCACGCAATGCGGAAACCACTGGTAGATGACGGCGTGCGCGGGATCGTCGGAGAGCGCGACAAAGTCGTCGTTGACGAAGAGTTCGCAGGTGGTGAGAAAGCCGGGACTCCAGGGAACATCCGGGATGCCGCAGCAGGCGTAGGGCGGAAAGCCGATGGCGCTGATCGCGGAGACGGACTTGACCGTCTGCGCATAGCCCCAGTCGTTCATGGCGATCGGCAGATTGAACAGATCCATGAAAGTGTGCGGCATCCGCACGCTGGCGAGATCGGCGAGCGAGGGAATGGCGGGAAGTGCGCGCGGCGTGGCGGCGAGCAGGTTGTCCTGAGCGGCCATGGCGGCGGCGCCGCCCGAAACTTTGAGAAAGGTGCGACGATTCACTTCAATCCCCCGGGGATTCGGTCGAGGCTCACACGCGAAGGACTTCAACGCCGAGCTTTACGAATGGCGCGATCATCTCGTCGGTCGCGCCGGTGTCGGTGATCAGCTTCTGGATCACGGGAGTTTCGCAGATGCGCCAGTTCGCGATGACTCCGAATTTGGTGTGATCCACCACGGCAACATGACGGCGAGCGTGGCGCACCATGGTGCCGTTCAGTTCCGCTTCGTCGGAGCTGAAACAGCTCAAGCCCCACTTGGCGTCAATGCCATCGGCGCCGACGAACATGGTGTGGATGAGCATGTTTTCGAGGCTGCGGCTGGCTGAAGGGCCAACGAGCGAGAACCATTCGCCGTGGAGGTGGCCGCCGGTAACGAAGACGCTGATGTCTTTTCTCTTGGAGAGCTCCATGGCGATGTTGACCGTGTTGGTGACGACGGTGATTTTGCCGTCGAGCGGGAGGCCGCGGATGATTTCGGCGGTGGTGGTGCCTGGAGTGATGGCGATGGTCTCGCCGGGGGAAATGAGCGCGGCCGCGGCGCGACCGATTCTGCGCTTCTCATTGGCGAGTTTTTCCACCTGCGCCTGGAAGGAGCGATCCTTTTTGAAGGGCTCGTAGAAGAGCGGCTCGATGGAAACGGCGCCGCCATGGGTGCGGCGCAGCAGTCCCTGCTGCTCCAGGAGATCGAGATCGCGCCGGATGGTGACTACGGAGACGCCCAGCTGTCCGCTGAGATCGTCGACAGCCACCGAGCCGTTTTCCTGAAGTCCGGCGAGGATCGAATGAAACCGCTGCTGCTGGGCGTTCAGCGTGGATTCGGCATTCTCCGGAGTGAGCACCGCCCTCTTCCGTTTACTGCGCTTCACCATGGGTCAGGACCTCCCACTCTCGCTGAATCTGTTCCAGCGTCTTTCCTTTGGTCTCGGGAACCCTCGTCCATATAAACACGAAGCTGACAATGGAGAGAACCGCATAGATGGTAAACGTGCCGGAGACACCCAGGGCGTGAACCAGCGAGAGGAAGGTGAACGTCACTACCAGAGTTCCTGTCCAGAGCGTCGAGGTCGCGATGGAGGCTGCGCGGCCGCGGATCTTGTTGGGGAAAATCTCGGCAATAACGACCCACGGAATGGGACCCATCGCAAAGGCGAAAAAGCCCGTGTAACTGAGGATGCAGGCCAGGATGAGCAGCGGAGATAAGCCCGGTATCCGATAGGCGATGACGAACAGGAAGAGAGAGACGGCCATGCCTGCGGTGGCTGTGAGAAGCATGGTGCGGCGCCCCCAGCGGTCGAGGCAGCGCAACGCCAGCAGCGTGCAGATGAGATTCGTGCAGCCAATGATGACGTTGGCCATCAGCGCGGTCCCCGCAGTCTGCCCGCGGAAGTGCTGGCTGATGAGGATCGATCCGTAATAAAGCACGGTGTTGATGCCTGTGATCTGGCAAAGAATCGCGAGGCCGAGGGCGACGGTGAGCGGGCGGCGCATGGGCCGAGCGAAGACCTCTCTCCACGTTCCGCTCTCCGTGGCAGCGGCCTCTTCCACCAGCTTCACCTGGACCTCGGCCTGGCTCGCGCCATAGATGCGGGTGAGCACGGCTCGGCCGTCGTCGCGGCGTCCCCGGCTGATGAGCCACCGCGGGCTCTCGGGGATAAAGAGCAAGCCAACAAAGAAACCGGCCGCGGGAATGGCGGCGACACCGAGCATCCAGCGCCAACTGGAATCGCCGATGCTGGCGAGCCCCCAACTGACAATGTAGGCGACGAGGATGCCCACGACGATGGCGAGCTGATTGAGAGACACCAGCCTGCCACGGTTGCGTGCGGGAGAGACTTCCGCGATGTACACCGGGGTCAGCACCGACGCGAGGCCGATGGCGAGGCCGCCGGCGAAACGCCCCAAGGAGAAGATAAGCAGCGTCGGCGCCAGGGCGGCGCCTACCGTTGAAGCCGCAAACAGGACCGCTGCAATGATCAGCGACCGGCGGCGACCGATGCGATCGCCGACCAGACTGGCACCGGCGGCGCCAAACAGGCAGCCGAGCAACAGAGCGCTGGCCGCGACTTCAGTTTCCAGGCTGCTGAGCGCGAACTGCCGCTGCAGGAAGAGAAGCACGCCATTGATGACGGCGGTGTCGAATCCGAAGAGGAATCCGGAGACCGCTGCCACCGTGGCGAGAAACAGTACGTAGATACGCGAGCGCGCCGGACTGCTGTCCTGCGGCTCATCCGTCATCGTGGAGATGTGCATGTGCGGGTCTTCGAAGGAGCAAAAGCGAATGGGCACGCCGGAGCGGAAAACGCGCCCAGCGAAAAGCGAGCAGACAACCCCGTCGTCTCTCCGGCAAAAGGATAATTTGAAACCCAAACTGCGGGCGATAGTGCCCTTTTCGGCATAAACGAAATCATACTGCATTCGTTATGCTTGAAAACGAACAATTATGTCTGCTACGATCACGCCTGTCATGAATTCAAAGGAGTCGCAGGTTGCTGCCCTGCCCGTCCCGCAGGAGGTGCTCGACTGGGGCCGAGGAGGGTTGAATGGTCCATCAGTCCGCGAGCGCGTGAAGACGCTGGGCGAGCTCAACGGACTGTTTCACGATCCGCAAGCCTATGCGGCGATGGATCCGCAGCTTGTGGTGTATCGCGTGCGCGTCTGGACACCGGTTCCCGCAGGCGAAGAGGGCGGCCTGTTCTGGGGCGTGACGTTGCTCGAGCCGGGCAAAGTGGGCGACGAGTATTTCATGACCCACGGCCACTTCCACGCAAACTCGACGCGAGCGGAGTACTACGCGACCGTCGCCGGTAACGGAATCCTGCTGCGTATGGATGGGCAGCGGCGCACTTGGGGCGAGGCGATGAAAGCTGGCACGCTCCAGTACATTCGGGGAGAGCACGCACACCGCGTGGTGAACGTGGGTTCGGAGCCGCTGATCTTCTGGGCGTGCTGGGGCAGCGACGCCGGATACAACTACGGCGCAATCCGCGAACGTGGATTCGGCGCGCGTGTGGTGGAGCACGATGGGCATCCGATCATCCGCTCCAATGAATAACGCAGGAGTTTTCGATTCTGGCCTGGATGTCAGGCTCAGGGCCGCGGCGCTGTCGTTCGAGTACGGGCCCGGTGTGGTTGGGCCGGTCCCGGAAATGCGCCGCCTCGAGGACATTCGCCCCAGCCTGATGGATCCCAACTGCGAAGGCCCCGATCCCGTCTACGGCATTGCCATGGATGTTTGCCGGCGCGAGGATGCCGAAGATCTAAAGCGGCGGTACCTGTTGTTTGGACTGGTGGCATACGCGAGCGGACGCCTGGGCGAGGAGCCGGTGCGCAGCCAGGGGCACATTCACGCTCCCGCGCCCCACAGCGGCTGGTCCACTCCGGAGCTGTTTGAGATCTGGGAAGGTCGAGCCGTCATCTATGCGCAGGAATTCGCGGAAGACGAGCCGGGGCGGTGCATCGCAGTGGAAGCCGGCCCAGGCGATCAGGTGGTGGTGCCTCCTGCGTGGGCGCATTGCGTCATCAACGCGAATGAGCATCAGCCCATGGTGTTTGCGGCGCTCTGCGAACGGCAATACGGATTTCTCTACGACGGGGTGCGCAGGCACGGCGGGCTCGCGTGGTTCCCGGTGCTGCGCGGCAACAAAATCGAGTGGCGTCCCAGTCCGCGTTACCGCCCGTCGTCGCTGCAAATCAGGCAGCCGCGCAGTTACCCGGAACTGGGGCTCGATGCGAGAACCTCGATTTACCGGCAATACCAGTCCAATCCAGAAGCGCTGCAGTGGGTATCAGAGCCCGCCCGAGCGGCCAAGCTGTGGCCTGCGCTGGAGCCTTAAGAGGTGCGATGAAGCGGATCAATCGACGCACATTTCTCTCATCCGGTGCCGCCGCCGGCGTTCTGAGTGGCGTGGACTTTGCGTTGGCGCTGCAGAATTCTTCGGCCACGCAGACTACGCAGGACCACGCAGCGAGCGGTACAGTCAATTTTTGCTTCGCGCCAACAGAGTGGCAATCGACCGTCTGCTTTCCGGATGATCCGGATAAGACCGTGATTGGTAAGTGGGGCGATCTCCGCTACGATTTTCCGTCCAATCCTTTTGCCGGGATCGGCCAGTTCGGCACGATCGTGGAGTTCGCGCTGGCCGGGATGCCGCGCAGCCAGTGGGTGAAGCAGTGGATGGAGGCGCCGGGAATCTCCATCGCACATACGCTCATCGAGCAGCCAGCTGCGTCCATGGAACTGATTGCATTCCCCACGCGACGCGCCGGAGAGGGCCGCGTGGACAACGTGTTGATGGAGATTCGTGCCAAAGCGGGCGACATCAACGCGTCACCGCGGGTGCGACTTCGGTCTTCAGGCGCATTCCGCATGGGCCCGAACACGGGCCCTGCGAACAACATTTATCGCGATCCGGTGGAGACGCCGTGGTTGGTTTGCATTCCGGAGAACGCGTATCCGAGCACTGGCGACCTTTTCTGGCGCGGAGCCGAGGGCGGCTATGAATTCTTCATGGAGCACGGAACGGCCGGAAAAGTTCGTCCGCTGCGCGTGCTGTTCCGGCTGCCGCAGAAGGACTCCACGGGAAAAGTGGATACGGACGTATCTGGCGAGCAACTGCTGAGCGAAGCGCGCGCATGGTGGCGGAACTGGCGTCCCTTCGAGGGCAAAGTATCATGGTCGCTCCCATCCGCGAAGGGTGATTTTCTGGTCGCTTGCGCGCGAAACATTCAGCAGGCGCGGGAAGTGAAGGATGGGAGGCTGGTGTTTGAAGTGGGGCCGACCGTTTATCGCGGCATGTGGATCGTGGACGGGAACTTTCTTCTGGAAGCGGCGCGCTATCTCGGTTACGATCACGCCGCGGATCAGGGATTGCTCGCGGAGTGGACTCATCAGGTCTCTTCCGGACAGATCATTGCCTCCGCCGGCAAGGAACACTGGAAAGACACGGCCATCGCCATGTTCACGCTGGTGCGAGCCTGCGAGCTGAAGCAGGACTGGACGATGATGCGGCAACTCTCTCCCCAGGTGGGTCATGCGATCGAGTTCCTGATTCAGCTGCGCGATGAAGGGCGCAAAGGCGATTCGCCGAATGGCAAGTATGGCATCCTGCCGCCGGGATTCGCCGACGGCGGCATGGGCGGCATCCACTTCGAATTCACCAATACGTTGTGGGCGCTGGCGGGATTGCGCGCCGTGGCCCGGGCCAATGAGAAACTTGACCTTTCCGACCTGAGCCGTGCAGATGGCTTTTATCAGGAGCTGCGTGCGGCGTTCGATGCGGCGGCTCGCGATCAGATGGTGACCGATCCGCGCGGCTTTCAGTATCTCCCTATGCTGATGCGGCAGGATCCGGCAATGCACCTGGATGACTGGGACCGTCCGCGGCCGCAAACCTGCCAGTGGGCGCTTTCGCATACGATCTTTCCCGGCGAAGTGTTCGCGAAGGATAACCCGGTTGTGCGCGGGCACATTGCGCTGATGCAGGCCTGCACGCAGGAAGACGTCCCCGCCGATACAGGATGGCTGCACCACGGGGGCGTGTGGAACTACAACGCGGCATTCGTCGCGGAAGTCTATTTGTGGGCCGGCCTGCGCGAGTGGGCGCACCGCACCTTTACCGGTTACCTGAACCACGCATCGCCACTGCACGCCTGGCGCGAGGAGCAGCCTCTGCAGGACTCGCTGATCGGCGAGCTCTGGGGCGACATGCCGCACAACTGGGCCAGCGCGGAGTGCATTCGCTACCTGCGCCACATGCTGGTTCTCGAGGACAATCGCAAGCTGCGCCTGCTGGAAGGAGTGCTTCCTCTGGATCTTGAGGAGCGGAAGCGGTTCATGGTGACGGAGACGCCGACGCGCTTCGGAAGGATCTCGCTCGACGTCGAACCCGCCGGTCTGCGCGGCTGGAAGGCGCATTTTGTACGCGCGGCAGGCGAGGCGCCGCAAATGGTGGAGCTGTGCGCCAGCCTTGCACCGGGAGCGGAGCTAAGCCGCGTGGAAGGTGCGGCGATGCGCAAGGGCACGCGCGGTGAGGCGCTGGTTGATTCGGCAAGCGCGGAATGGACCGCGTACTGGGGAGTGTGAGATTCGCCAGGCAAAGGGCCACCGATTTTCGCCCGGCCCATGGGAGGCGCTTGATGGCAATCAAACAATGGCTGGTTCTCCTGAATGCACTGTTCATCCTGAGTCCGCTTTCGTCGTGCGGCAGCGGAGGAAACAAGTCGACGGGGACCGCGGCGACCACGTCCTCGTCTCGCAACACGGGCCTGTTCCCCTACGAGCAGGGGTGGCTGGGTGCGGACGGCGCCTATTCTGTTACCGTGGGGAACGGCCAGAGTCTCTGGTTCTTCGATGACACGTTCATTGGACCGGCTTCCGTCACCACTCGAACACAAGCCAACGGGTTCATTCACAATTCTGTCGGGCTCTCGAGTTGCTCGGGAATGAACTGCACGCTCCAGTACTACTGGAGCGGCATGAATACCTCGTCACCAGGGCCAATCTTCGTCGCCCCGGGCACGGACTGGTATTGGGCGATGGACGGCTTCATTTATAACCGCACACTGTATATCGCGCTCATGCAGATGCACGCCGCCGGCACGGGAGCGTTTGGATTCGCCTACAGCGGTTCGGTGCTGGCCAGCGTCAGTAACTATACGGCGCCTCCATCGCAGTGGAAGATTGCGTATCAGCAACTGAACACCGGAGGCAGCGTTGTCCCCGGCGTTTCCATCGTGGTGAACCAGGGACCGGGGGGAAATCCGGATCCCTCCGATACGAATGGAGCGAAGTACGCGTACTTCTTTGCCGGCGTAGGAAGTCCGCCCTACCTGGCGCTTTTGCGCATTCCACTGTCGGATTTGAGCCATCTGGCGAGACCAGGGAATACGGACTGGCAGTATCTCAATACCAGTGGAAGCTGGGAGACGTGGCAGGACTCCGCGACGACGCTGCCCAGCGATAACGCGCATGTGATCAATCCTGGCGCGACCGAGATGACGGTGCGCTGGCACAGCTCGACGAATCAGTGGATTGCTGTGTATCCAGGAGGCCTTACCCAACAGGCCTACTACGCCCTGTCTTCGTCGCTCACCTCCGGATGGGGCGCTTCGGAAGCGCTTTATACCTATCCGGAGATGCAGTCGACGAATGCGAACTACACGCCCAACGTTTTCTGCTACGCGGCGAAAGAGCATCCCGAGTTCGAGATGGCCGGCCAGCTGGCGTTCACCTACGTCTGCAATTCGACGGTGGAGAGCGACGTGACGAACAACATGAACCTCTACCATCCGGTCGTCGTCACGCAGCCGCTTCCGGACAAATAACGGGGGCAGGCGTACGTTC
>Ga0335074_10013196_pt1 | contig 11610 bp, 9 predicted proteins | sample Lox_Sample_23_FD_206715 | JGI IMG/M metagenome (GOLD analysis project Ga0335074, IMG submission 206715) | Soil microbial communities from Loxahatchee National Wildlife Refuge, Florida, United States - Lox_Sample_2.3 | ecosystem: Environmental > Terrestrial > Soil > Wetlands | place: USA: Florida...
CAGCTTGTACAGTCCATGCTGGCCGCCGACGGGCTCCTCGGCATCAGACAGCAGGCTCGTCACGTACTGGCGATGGATCTTGTCGTCATTGTTGACGTACATCGTCCGAAATTTTAGGAGAATAAAAGGCCGTTTGTCGCGGCCGAGGCGCTCCTGCCGGTACAGCGCCGGTCCTGCCGATGTCCACCGGACGACACACCACAACACGCTCAGCAACGGCGCAAACACGATGATCCCAACCAGCGAGCCGAAGATGTCAACGGCCCTCTTGGCTGCTTCCTGCCCGGTGTTGACGGCTTTTCCGGCCAAACCCCTGCGCCCTCCCCTGAACGCACTGCCGCGGTTCGCGCGGCGGCCCTCATACCATAGATGCGGACGTCAAGATGTCTCATCCAATGTTCAGGTGTGCACCGGCCACGGTCAAGATCGCGCCCGGACACCTCTTGCCGAGGGTAACCGCCCTGCGAGCCTGAAGGGATCGCATTGCTTATCCGGGACGAACCGCCATCGGATCCTGGCCGACGGGGCAGGCGCTGGCGGCGGATAGCCATACCGCTGGTCATACTCGTCATCGCGTTCACTCTTGCGACGGCTCGGTTGTTCGTCTGGCCGACCCAGGGAATGCCGACGCGGGTCAGCGCTATCGTCATGCTAAACGGGCCCGGTGACCGGCTGAACGTCGCCCTCGACCTAGCCTGGCAGCATCGGGCGCCGTTCGTGGTGATTTCCCGCGGCTCGCCAACCTACGGTCACGGGAGTGTCTGCGCCCCGCCAATTCCCCACGTGACAGTGATCTGCTTCGACCCTGACCCCGCTACCACCAAAGGGGAAGCCGAGTTCGTAGGCCACCTAGCCAGGAAGTATCGCTGGCGGTCGGTGGCGCTCGTGACCATCGCACCGCAGGACTCGCGGGCTCGCCTGTTGGTGGAGCGCTGCTTCACGGGTCCCGTCTACGTGGTGTCCGCCCCTCTTTCCTGGTCAGCGTGGCCGTACGAAATCGCGTACGAATGGGCGGCCATGGTCAAGGCGCTTGTTTTCCAGCGAAGCTGCTGATCCGTTCACCGCCGTGCCTCGCGGTCAGCCTCTTGCACATAAGCAACCCTTCTGCGCAACATCGGATACCGTACAGGCGGCGGGTACGAAGGCCGACGATACCCGCAGCAAACGAGGAGGGGGGCCTGTTGCCTAATACCGATGTCGTCATACTGGGGGCCGGACCGTACGGGTTGGCCGCAGCCGCGCATCTTCGCCAGGTCGGCGTGGACGTCAGGATCCTGGGTGATCCGATGTCCTTCTGGCGCGGCATGCCAACCGGGATGCTGCTGAGATCGAATTGGACCGCAACCTGCATCGCCGACTTCCAGGGCCCGTATTCCCTCGATGAGTACTGCCGCACGGCGGGTACCCGCGTCGACAGGCCGGTCCCATTGACGCGCTTCATCGAGTACGGTATGTGGGTCCAGCAGCAGGCCGCCCCCGACTTGGACCGTCGGCTGGTGAGGATGCTGGACGGCGAGCAAGGCCGATTCCGGCTCGAACTCGACGACGGCTCGCGACTGGACGCTCGTCGGGTCGTCGTCGCGGCTGGCATTAAACCCTTTGCCAACCGTCCGGATTACGCCGAAGACCTGCCTCCTGAAGTCGCATCCCATACCGGGGACTACCAGAATCTGGGCGGGTTCTCGGGAGCGCGCGTGCTGGTCGTGGGGGGAGGCCAGAGCGCACTGGAGTCTGCCGCCCTACTGTCCGAGAACGGTGCCGAGCCAGAAGTCCTCGTCCGTGAAGACCATCTGAACTGGCTTCATGGCGGCAAGTACCATCGCAGGCTGGGCCGCCTGGCGCCGCTGCTCTATGCGCCGACTGATGTCGGCCCCATGGGTCTGTCCCGGCTGGTCGCGCTGCCCGACGTTTTCCGGCGGCTTCCGCGCAGGATCCAGGATCCGCTCGCTTACCGGTCGATCCGCCCAGCTGGTGCCGCCTGGCTGACCTCCAGGCTCCAGAATGTGCCCATTACCATGGCTCGATCCATCGCCTCGATCCGCATAACCAGTGACGGCGTCCAGGTCACGCTGGCCGACGGCGAACAGAGAACGGTCGATCATATCCTGCTCGGCACCGGCTACCGCGTCGACATTGCCCGTTATCCGTTCCTCGCGCCACCCCTCCTGGCCCGCGTGCGCCGCGTGAACGGCTATCCGGTGCTCAGCCGCGGCATGGAGTCGTCGGTCGCGGGTCTGCACTTCGTGGGCGCGCCGGCCGCGTGGAGCTTCGGGCCCATCATGCGTTTCGTGTCCGGCGGGTGGTACACCGGTCGAACTCTGGTGCAGGTGGTGGCGGGCGTCCGACCGCCCGGACATCTCGGCACGGAGCCTATCCGGATCGCCGAGACGAGCGATGTTCAGTGACTGCTGGTCGTGGTGACCCACGTCGTGCACGTGCTGCCAGGCTGGTCGGTCGGATCGGCGGGGTGGTACTCGGCGGGGATAGTCAGGGGCTGGGAATCGCCCGAAGCCTGGGACGTCAAGGCATCCCGGTGTGCGTCATCGACGACGAGACCTCGATCTCCCGGACGTCGCGCTTCGTGCAGCATGTAGTCCGTGTCCGCGACCTGCGCCATGAGTCGTCCTTGCTCGAGGCCCTCGCCGTGGCCCATCGGCGGTTCAGGTTGTCTGGATGGGTCGTGTTCCCGACCCGGGACGAGAACGTCGCCGCCCTGGCCGCGAACCGTGACAAGCTCGCCGCGAACTTTCGGGTACCCACGCCTGACCTGGCTTCCGTCCGCTATGTCTGGGACAAGCGAGAGACCTACCGACTGGCCGAGCAGTTGTCGATCCCGATCCCCCGGACATGGTTTCCGCGCACGGAGGCTGATCTTCCCGCTATCGACGTCAGTCACCCGGTCGTGGTGAAGCCCGCCATCAAGGAGCACTTCTTTTATACGACTCACGTCAAAGCCTGGCGCGCGGATAACCTGGCCGAACTGACTACCGCCTTTCGCCGGGCCGCGCAGATCGTCGATGACGGAGAGGTCGTCGTCCAGGAACTCATCCCCGGAGGGGGCCAGGAGCAATATGCATACTGCGCAATGTTCCGGGGCGGTCATCCGGTGGCGAGCATGACCGTGCGCCGGTGTCGACAGCACCCGTCGGACTTCGGGCGGGCCAGCACTTATGTTGAGACGATCAGCCTGCCTGACCTGGCCGCGCCGTCGATCAAGTTTCTGCGGGAAATCGACTATTACGGGCTCGTCGAGCTCGAATTCAAGCACGATATCCGTGACGGTGCATACAAACTTCTCGATGTCAACGCACGCACCTGGGGATACCACAGCCTGGGCCTGGCCGCAGGGGTGGATTTCCCTTACCTGCTGTTCCAGGATCAACTGGGCAATGCGGTAGAAGAGGTGCACGCGCGGCCGGGCGTACACTGGGTCAGGCTAACGACCGACGTGCCCAACGCCCTACGCGACATTAGGGCCGGACGGCTGCGCGCACGCGATTACCTGCGCACGCTTCGCTGCGTCGACACGGAGGCGGTCTTCTCTCTCAGCGACCCTCTGCCCGGCCTCTACGAACTCGCGTTGCTTCCCTATCTCGCCGTCAAGCGTGGGCTATGACCAGTGCCCAACCCACAGGGGTGAGCAATGTTTGAAGCATCGCATCCTTTCGCCTTCTTCGACTACTTTCGCATACCGTACGAGGTTTCCCCGGCAGAGCAATCTCAGATTTCCGGCCCGGTGAGCTGGCTGCGCGCCAGCCAGCGAGGTGAAGGCCCAGCCCGAGCCGTGTTCTGGCTCCGGCATGAGGCGAGCGAGCGGTTGCCCAACAAGACCCGCCGACTTGGCCGCTACCAGCTCGCCGGCTTCACCATCTTCGGACAAGTGGCACTCAACACGGCGGTTCCCGGGATCCTGGACAGGCTAGGCTGCGGCTGGCGTCCCACCGATTCCCTGGTCGATGCTGACGGCCAGCCATCCTCCGCGATCTGGCGGGATGACGGCGGCCACGTCTTCCTGCCCTTCGACCCGGGCGAGGTAATGCATTACTTCTGGTCGGAGGAATACCGCGGCGTGGGGCGGTCATCGATGTCCGCCTTGGCCCGGACGATCGCGCTGCGGACATACTACGCAGCTCGACCGGTGCTGCCCCGCCCGGTTCAGTTGCGGATGCGACGCATCTTTACCAGGCTGCAGGGAAAGTCGTCTTTCCCCGGCTGGCCTATTGACGACAGTCTTCACGACTTCTATGCCTGGATGTTTGCCCTAGCAACCGATCTGGCGGGCCGTCCGGTTCCATTCATTGATCCATGGCCCGGTGGCCGGTCGTGGGCGCTCGTCTTGACCCATGACGTCGAGACCGACGCCGGTTGCCAAGATATGAACCTGCTCCGCGATGTTGAACGAGAACGTGGCTATAAGTCATCCTGGAATTTCGTCCCCCTTCGCTACCGCGTCGGAGACGATGTTGTTCGCGCGCTCCAGGACGAGGGATGCGAGGTCGGCGTGCACGGCCTCCTACATGACGGGCGCGACCTAGTCTCCAAGCGAATGATGGAGCAGCGGCTTCCGGCGATGCGCAAGTATGCCAAGCGGTGGGACGCTGTCGGATTTCGCTCTCCCGCCACGCAGCGGCATTGGGAACTGATGCCCTTGCTCGGCTTCGACTACGACTCCTCATATAGTGACACTGATCCGTACGAACCACAGCCTGGTGGGTGTTGCACCTACCTGCCCTATTTCAACCAGTCAATGGTCGAGCTGCCGATAACTATGGCCCAGGATCACACGCTGTTCGCGATACTGCAGAGTCCTGAAGCCAGCATGTGGCTGCGCAAGGCACATCTGGTCCGCGAACGGAACGGAATGGTGCTAGTCCTCACCCACCCCGATTACGCGCACGACCGGCGGATCGTCGACGGCTATCGGCAGCTTCTCGACGAGTTCGCCGGAGATGACACCGTGTGGCACGCGCTACCCCGCGATGTCGCGACATGGTGGCGCGACCGTGCCGCCTCGCGCATCTGTGACGCCGATGGCAGGTGGCGGATCGTCGGTCCGGCAGCAGCCGAAGGCCGGGTGGGCTTCACAACTTGAGGAAGCACGCCAGCAGAGTTGTACGGCCGGAGATCTTCACACTCGGAATTGTTACCCGGACCCTGCCAGGGAGGCACATATTCAATATCTGGACTGCCTTCGTACACCACCCGCGAGCAATCGGATTCGATCAATTCATGAATCCCGACCGATGCGATAAGTGATCAGCTTTCCTACGTAGCCATATTGATCCCGGCTGCTCGTGGGCGATACGTGTGGGAACCAAATTCGGATGCTCATTCCAGAGCCATGAGGCAAACAGCACTATCTCCCACTCGGCATTGCCGGATAGGAACGCGTGGAGGAAATAAGCCTCATTCCAGTCCCGCCGCTCGGCCAGCCAGTCAGCACGGTATGTAAACGGCCAGAAGACGTCGTGTATGTGTACGACGACTCCGGGCGCGAGCCGAGGCAGCACTCGAAGTAGCAGCCAGGCGACGTCCGAACCTGCCTTCGCCACGTGCGAAGAGTCAATAAACAGGATGTCTCCACTAGCCAGCCCTCCGAAGGTCTCCAACGGGACCTCCTGAACCGGGTGGCGCACCAGTGTCACCTGGTCGGAGGATCTCAGTAGCCCCAGAAGTCGTTCCGGATACGGCTCGATACAGGTAATCTCAAGCCCGGCTAGGTCCCGATTCACGTCCGCCTCGTCAAGGGCTACAGCCGTCGAGAATCCTGAGCCAACCTCGATGATTCTAGACGGCCGTAGGACACCGAGCATCGCCCGGTACACCGCTGCATCGGCCTGGCCGAACATGTCAGCCGGTCCGCGGTAACGCGGGCCCGGCTCCCGAGTCTCTAGGACCGACTGGATCGACGCGGCGAGCGAAAGCTGGTCGCTTTCGTTTAGCTCCACACCGGGCGCATCCTGCCATGATAGGGCCCGGCGGATATCCTCGCCGCTGGTAAGCGGCGAATAAAAATGACCAGGCTTAACGTAAGGCGGCGCAGCAGCCACTGCTGCGACCGCGCGCCAAGTTCGGTAAGCGCGCCTTATTACGGTCGATGTCATACTAATGGGACGCACCGCCTCCCCGCTCGGATGACACTGCTACTGATGCTAGGATCGTAGACAGGGACCTGCTCCCTCGGGCATCCGGTTGTGACTCTCTAACTTGGGCGCCGAGGGTACCAGCCCCCTTGGGTACCCGGAGGCCATCGCTTCGGGATCCGGAGAGCCGGTGATGCAGCCCCCGGTTGCGCGACCAGAGTAGGATAACTGACATACCCAATACTATCAGCCCCTTCAAGCTGATCGCCATTTTCGTAAGAACACACCGAGACCTTACTTAGTCCTTACCGCGATTAGCGACTTGATTAGGCCGGCTACCTTCTCATATCTTAGAATCGCATCGGGGAAGTAGAAGGCCATCTCCGTCTGACTAAGCAATTCAATCTCCATAGCCGAACGGACACCTTCCGCGCGGCTTTCCGGTTGGGTATGTACAAGCGGCCAGTACCGTGATATCTGCCCCCTCACAGCCAAGGGCAGGAACTGGAATCCCGGGAAGAGCCAGTGCGGCTCGATGGGAAAATACCTGTAGGGGGTCTGCACCCAATACCGGGGCGCGAGGTGACGCACCGTCTCAGCAAACTTTATTCGCTGGATATGACCTCCGACATGCTCGATCACAGAGTTTGAGAAGACAAGGTCATATCTCCGGCTCGCGATGGAGTCCGGGAGATCACAGGCGTCCGCACGATCCGTACGAATCCAGTCCGGCACGTCTACAGGCTGTGATTCGAGGTTGACCACATGCACGGCCGTCGGTTGTATCGGCGCCCGCAGCCAAGCCTCGACGGTCCCGCCGAGGTCGATAACCGACATAGATCCGATATCAGGGAACGTGTCCTGCAACCATGCCCACCGCCGAATCCGCTTGCGCGCGCCAATCGAACCCGGCGCGTCGACCACCCGATTACGTAGCGTATGTAGTACACTCATTAGTTCCCTCCTGCCCCAATAGTACGCTCAGCATACATACCGTAACACTCCTCGCTAGACTAGTGCGAGTCACGAAATTCGGTAAATCTTTACTTGGTAACTGTTGACGCCAGCGCCATAGTCGTTAGTTCCCTGGCCATCATCACCCACGAGCGAGTCGGAGAACTCGGCCTTCCCATTCAGCACGAAGGTTTGGCCCTGTTCGGAAATTGATGGATCATACCTCGCGGCCGAATCGTACACCAGCGTTGCCGTCTGGCCCGCGTAGCCGCGTACAGCATAAGTTCCAGTTGTCCGCCCATTAGCTCTGTCGGCCATGACGAACAAGTATTCGTTGCCATTGTAGTGCTTAGTCATACCCTGGATTGGTTCGGTAGGCGAGCTGGTGGTTATCGTAAGATTACCATTCGAGCATCGCGTCAAAAGTGCGTTGTCAATCGTCAAATACGTGCTCGGCTGCATCGTGCAGGCACCGTCGTTCACTGTGTTTAGTTCGCTCGCATAAGTCTCAACGATATGATTAATGTACTGCAAATTCGAGAACTCCGCGCGCGAGTAGGAATTAGCTCCGCCGCCCAAGCAGTCAGAATAAACGAATGGGTTCGAGTTCACGGCGCCACCGCTGCTGGTATTGTCAGTCGTACCGACCCCTGCAGAGCCATCACAGAACCAGATGATGCCCGCAGCACCATTTATAAGACCGCCCCAAACATTCGCATTTACTTGCGGTGCAGTCGCGTTGTACTCATGTGGAGGTTGACCCGCTCCGTTACAGATATTTGTTGAGGTGTTGCATGACGAGCCGTTCATCTCCGAGAAGTGAAAGACATCGTTGCCCGACTCGAAATCCTCCCAGGTTGGCTTCGCTCCCGCCAGCTTGACCTGGACCGCAGCTTGGTAGCCGTAGAGCCACGAACAATCGGCCCACGGCAACACCCTGACATCACGGGCGGCAGCACAGGTGCCGCCACCATAAGGATCGGTATCGTGGTAATCATCGGAAGCAGGGATGTCAGACCCGGCGAAGTTAGCGTCCGCCTTCGAAGCGCACCCGGAGCGACCACTCGTGACCCACGATGCCATACCCTCGTATGCCATCCGAGTCGGATCGGCGGCGTGAATGGCTGAAACGTCAGCCGGAACATTGGCCGCGCATTGGGGCGGTTCGTCACCGAACGCGTAGCCGGCAAGATAGCGCGAGCATGACTCGCCAGTGCCAGACGATTTCTCCCGGGACGCGACGGCTCGGACCGAAGCGATACTGGCCGTGTCGGTGATGCCGGAATAATTTACCGACCGCTCTGTTGGGGGCAATGCGAAAGTCAGGTTGACAGGCTCGGGCAACGGCCCACCATACGCCGCAGTGACGGCGCCAGCGCCGAGAACGCTATTGATTGCGGATTCGACCGCCAGAGCGGAGGCATTATATGGGATGCTATCGGTAGTATCGCCGTCCAACCTGAGCTTGAACGTTCCAGCGACGTCATTGGCTCCCTGCCCAGCACTTAGAACCTCACTCGTTCCCGATCCCCGCCAAACAATGGCCCCGGGGTCACCCCCAGCAATGACGTAATCTCCCGCATTGCAGATGCTCTGCAAAAAGCCGTTACCACTAGGGTCGGTGTCTTTCCCGAAAGCACCTGGCCAGCCCGACTCTCCGACGAAAATGTTGATACCCATACCGACCGCAGCAGAAGCTAGGTTTGAATAGCGTTTGTCAAAGCCCCAGGAACCGGCTCTTGAGCTGCTTGCCCCGTACTGGTCCCATATCGAAATAGGGAAGAATTTGCGCGAAGAAGGCAACCCGTTGCTGAAGCTCGCATAGTAGGCGCACCAACGACAATCGCCGGAGCCAGAGCCAGAGTTATCTCTGTTTGTGTGGGACGTAGCTATAGTGACACCTAGACCGCCACCAGCGAGGACAGCGAATACGATTACGACTATGCCCAGGCGCCGCCAACGATGGCGGCGCGATGCTGCATGACGACTCATGACGCTTTCCAGTAAAGGGCCGGGCGGATTCGCTGCTCACGAGGACTTGACAAACCGTTTCACGAATCTTCTTTCCGATCTCGACGATCGGGCGGACTGAAAACGCGAGGCATTGCCATTGTCGAATCATCGCCGAAGATCGCGTGGTCATCGCCGTCCGAAAGGTCGCTATGTACCTTCACTTCATTCGAGCGGCTGCTATTCTGCAGACCGTTGTATAGCTTCACCTCATTCGCGGGATCGCGATACTGCTCTACCTCGTTCGGAAGGTCGTCGCGCCGCCTCTTGAAAGCGTCGATCATTGAGATAGCGATGAAGATTACTATGATCCCCGCAGCAAGCAGGGCGATAAGCGTCCGAAGCTTTCCGGAAGACGATTCCTGGGCATTCTGAGGAGAATAGATCTCGACAGACTTAATCATGTATGAGGGATTTATACCCTGTTGCGCCTGCATCTGGTGAAGGCTGTTCATGACCGCCTTGCTCACCAAATTAGCACTAGCGAGCGCTTCTTGTGCGTTGGGCGCGATACCAGTGACTTCTATTATAGGAGGAGGCGGTTGGCCAAGGTCACTGCTCAGTGACAGCTGGAACTGAGGATTCGCTCCGGCTTGCACCAGCTGGGCCGACTCGGTATCAACGACTCTGATGACAGCATCAGCAACCACATCCAAGTTGCCGAAACCGGCAAAGGTATTATTAGTGTTTACGTTCCCGAGACTAGGGTCCTTGGCGATCTGCTCTGCCGTCGGCGGAGCTGGCGGGTTGACAAGCAGGATACCCGATGTTGCCTGATATACCGGAGCCTTAACCTTAACGATGTAGAGTGCACCCAGAGCGGTGAGAATAATTATCGGAATTGTAATTAGCTTGTAGCGCCAGACTTTCCCGATTATCGAAAGCAAATCCATTAGTTTCCTCCACCGACGTTGACGGCCCTGGCGCCATCATTGCGGAGTCTAGTAACCATTCCATTGTCGTCTTGCCATAGCAAGTTAACCCGAGGTATTCCCATCTCCTTCTTGTTGGCCAAGATCCAGGCTGCTCCGATCAGCCCAAGCACCAGCGCCTGCACGTTGACGAACATCGGAAAGGAAAGAGAATCGAAGGTGCCTGCGCAGGCCGCGGCCGCCAAGGCGGAACTCGCGAGTGCCGCACAGAGGTCACGTAGCTCCGGGTTGTGCGTACGGCGGCGAGCGGTAAGAGCTGCCAAGGCTGGCCAGATTAGGAAGAAAGCCAGGACCGCCAGTCCCACCAAACCGAGCTCAATTGCCGTGGTTAGGTATTGGTTGTCTAGAACATTGGTTCCGTATGCGGGAAGGTAGGTGCCGCCACCTTGTCCGAACCAGGGGGCCTGCCGTACCAACTGCTCTACGTAAGAGTAATTGTTCACACGGTGGGCGATAGACGGGTCGCTAGTGCCGGCAACGAAGTAGTACCTGAGCGTACTGATCAGTTTGGGCTCGGCGACGAATACCCCCGCTATAGCCATTGCAAGACCCGCCAGTATTCCCAGTCGAGGTACTGGGCGCAGCAGGACAACAAGAACACCTATCCCAATGCCCGCAGCCAGGATCGCAGACCTGGAAACGGATTCGGGCACCGCAGCTGCAATGAACAGGACAGGAAGCCAGCGCCTTGCCAGCGATTTGTCCTTGTCGTATATCGCAAGATAGATAGCTAGCGGGAGCAACATTCCAGCGACCACGCCGAGTTCGATCGGATCAATCGCGGTACCGGAAGCACGGTTGAATCCCCCGCGAACCGTGGCGGCCGCATTGGCGGCTACAACTTGGTCCACTGAGAAACCAGGCAGCAGTCGCACCAGAAAGGGGGTGATGTCCCGGTCGAGCCAGAACTGCAGCGTGGCGACTATGCCGCAGAAGGCACCTCCCAGCGTTAGTGCCCGCAAGACGCGGCGGATGTCGTCAACCGACCTTAGACATTCTGCTGCGACCAGGATGATACCCGACACGTCCGCCAGTTGGAGCAGCCATCTGTCAGCGGCTACCTGCTGCGTGCTACTCAGCATCGCCCGGTTCATCAACGCGTACGAGACGAGCGAGACGATCCAGAGGGCGGCCAATGCAATTCGAACCGGGTAGCGATACTTCAAGGGATTGTGGAGACCGAGCAGCGTGCAGGCCATCCAAGCCAGGAACGCGAAATATGCGATCAGAGCGGCCAGGTAGCCACCGCCGCCGATCGCCATGATTACCCCATCTGCGGGGAAGACCATCAGGGCGATAGCGAATACCTGAAGCAGCGGGACGGCATGGTTGTGGCGGGCGACTGGCAGTGCCAGTCCACCCCTGCTGACCTGTGCCGTCATCGCAGCTGTCCCCGCCCTGTTCGTCTCATACCACTGAGAGGGCGAGGCGACCGCCACCGGCTCAGCACTCGGATAATATCCGGAGGCCCAATCTACCATGCGCACCCCGTGAGGATCGCGAGCCCAGATCGTGCCAGGTCAACCGGCATACTGGGGAGAGCTCGCCGTGTCCCGACTGGCCGCCGAAGCGAACCAACTTTCCCGTGAGCTCACGGAAACCCACGGTGATGATCCCTGCGGGACACCCTG
>Ga0335074_10013197_pt1 | contig 11609 bp, 10 predicted proteins | sample Lox_Sample_23_FD_206715 | JGI IMG/M metagenome (GOLD analysis project Ga0335074, IMG submission 206715) | Soil microbial communities from Loxahatchee National Wildlife Refuge, Florida, United States - Lox_Sample_2.3 | ecosystem: Environmental > Terrestrial > Soil > Wetlands | place: USA...
AGCCCGATGGCGAGCGCGAGGAGCTGCCGGGCGTGCAGCCCGGTCCGGCTCCCGAACCCCCACAGAGCGAGCAGGCTGAGGATCGGGGAGGTGGCGTACACGATCGAGGCCGCCCCGCCCGTGGCGTGCTGGAGCCCCCAGTAGAGCGGGAGGTTGATGCCGGCGATGAGCAGCGCCCCGAGGCCCGCCGACTGAAGGAGCGAGCGCGCCGGAGGCCGCCCCGAGTGGCGGAGGAGGACCACGGGGGTCATTCCTAGGGCGGCGACCAGGAAATCCAGGCCGACCAGCAGGATCGGGTTCGCGCCCGCGGCGACGCCGACGTGCGCCACGGGGAACGTGATCCCCCAGACCGCGCCGAGGAGCAGCAGCTGCGGGATCCCCGTCGAGAGGATCGACCGGTCGGACGCCATCGGCTTCTCCCGGGCCCGGAAATCCCCACCCCCGCTCTTGGCCGCACGGTCGATTCGAGTTGACGGGCTCGGGAGGGCAGGGGCTCCGCCCGGGCGCCGGGCAACGGTTTAGCGGCGGCGTGGGTTCCCGGCGCCGTGAAGACCCGGCGCCTCGGCCGTCGGGGTCCGACCGTCTCGGCGATCGGGCTCGGGTGCATGGGCATGTCGCAGTCGTACGGCGTCCCGGACCTCGCGGAGGCCCGGGCGACCGTCGACCGCGCCCTCGAGCTCGGCGTGAACTTCCTCGACACGGCGGACATCTACGGTCCGTTCACGAACGAGGAGCTCGTGGGCCGGGCGATCGCCGGTCGGCGCGACGAGGTGTTCCTCGCCACGAAGGCGGGCCTCGTTCCGCCGGACTCGGGCCGGGCGAGCCGGGTGGATGGGCGACCCGAGCACCTCCGGGCGGCGTGCGCGGCGAGCCTCCGGCGCCTGGGCATCCCAACGATCGACCTCTACTACCTCCATCGGGTCGATCCCCAGGTCCCGATCGAGGCGAGCGTCGGCGCGATGGCGGAGCTCGTCGCGGAAGGGAAGGTCCGTTACCTCGGCCTCTCCGAAGTCCGACCCGAGACGCTGCGGCGGGCGCACGCGGTGCACCCGATCACCGCCGTCCAGAGCGAGTACTCGCTCTGGACCCGGGACCCCGAGGACGGCATCCTGGCCGCGTGCGAGGAGCTCGGCGTCGGGTTCGTCCCGTTCAGCCCCCTCGGTCGGGGCTTCCTCGCCGGCACGGTCCGCTCGCTCGACGGCCTGCCGGCCGACGACTTCCGCCGCGGACTCCCGCGGTTCCAGGCCGGCGCGCTCGACCGGAACCTCGTGATCGCCGATCGGCTCCGAGCGATCGCCGCCGGCATGGGATGCACCCCGGCCCAGCTCGCGCTGGCCTGGCTGCTCGACCGGGGCGAGACGATCGTCCCGATCCCCGGCACGAAGCGCCGACGCTACCTCGAGGAGAACGTCGCCGCGGTCGAGATCCGACTCACCGCCGACGATCGGGCCCGGCTGGACGCCGCCGTGCCGAAGGACGCGGTCGTCGGGGCCCGCTACCCTGCCGAGAGCCTCGCGAGCGTCAACCGCTAGCGACGGGGGCGGGGCCCCAGGACTCGGCAAGCGCCTCGGCCGAGAACGCGAGCCCGGAGCCGGTGAGGTACAGCAGCACGGTCTCCCCGGGACGGATCGCCCCCCGGTCGAGAAGGCCCGGGAGCGCCGCGTACGGCGCGGCGGCCTCGGGGGATACCGCCCGCCCGTGCCGTCGCGCGAGGGCCCGCATGGCGGCGACGATCGCCCGGTCGTCCACCGCGAAGCCTCCGCCGTGGCTCGCGCGGACCGCCTCGAGGATCCGCTCCGAGGCGAACGGGGCCGGCACGAGGAGCCCGGGCGCGATCGTGGCGGGCTCGGGCCAGGGTTCGGTGCGCGCCGCCCCCTCCGCGAGGGCACGGACGACCGGGGCGCACCCCACGGCCTGGACCGCATAGAGCCGGGGCGTCCGGTCGACGAGCCCGAGCGCGCGCAGCTCGGCGAACGCCTTCTGCATGCCGACCAAGCCGGTGCCGCCCCCGGTCGGGTAGACGATCGCGTCCGGGAGCCCGCCGGGCCCGCGGAACGCCTCGGCGATCTCGAAGCCCATCGTCTTCTTGCCTTCGAGCCGGTACGGCTCGCGCAGCGTCGACATCTCGAACGCCCCCCGACCGGCCTCGGCGCGTCGGGCCGCGTCCCCCACCTCCCGCAGCGTGCCCGGATACCGGACGACCTCCGCGCCGAAGCCGGCGGCGTGCTCGACCAGCGACGGCGGCGTGCGTTCGGGCAGGTAGATGCGGGCCGGGAGGCCCGCCCGGGCCGCATACGCGGCGAGTGCGACGCCCGCGTTGCCGGCGCTCGGGACGAACAGCGCCGGGACGCCGAGCTCTCGGGCGCGCGACACCGCGAGCGCCATGCCCCGGGCCTTGAACGAGCCGGTCGGGAGCCCCCCGTCGTCCTTCGCGAGCACGGTCAACCCGGGCGCCTCGGGGACGTCCCCCAGCGCCACGATCGGACTCACCGCCTCGCCGAGGGTCGTGATCGCGCCGGTGCTCCGCACGGGCAGCAGCTCGGCGTAGCGCCAGAGCGTCGCCGGCCGGTCCGCGAGTCCGTCCCACCAGGCCCGGGCGTCGAACCCCGCGAGGTCGTACGTCGCGAAGAGCGCGTGGCCGCAGGTGGGGCAGGTCCCGTGGACCTCGTCCGCGTCGGCCGTCGAGCAGCACGCCCGGCACTCGAGCCCGGAGAGCCGAGAACCGGTCGAGGTCATCGGTCGGCTCGGGCGCGACCGGCCCGCCCGCCGGGCGGAGGGCCCCGCGGGGAACGAGAATGGGAGAAAAGGTTGGACGCCGGGAGCGGCGCTACCCGCACCCGCAGCCGCCGGAACCGCACCCGCACCCTCCGCCGGCCTCGGAGGACCCGTGGTCCTCGGGGCCCGCCGCGAGCTGGGGCGTCGTGATCTTGAAGCCGGTGGCGTTCAGGTCCTGGACGAAGTCGATCCGGGCGCCGTTGAGCATCTCGGCGCTCAGGTCGTCCACGACGATCGAGAATCCGTCGACCTTGATCTCCCGGTCGCCCGTGCGGGGCCGGTCGAACGCCATCCCGAAGGATGGGCCGCCGCCGTGACCTCCGCCCCCGCCGCCGCATCCGCAACCGCCTCCGCCCGAGCCGCAGCCGCAACCGCCGCCGCCCCCGGACTGGAGGTAGACGCGGACCGCGGTCCCGGGCTTCTGGCTCTTGATCAAGTCCCGGACCTGGTCCTGCGCTTCCTTGGTGACTTCGAGTTGAATCCCACTATCGTTCATGCCCGGGGCCCTCCTCGACAACCCCGCAGAGCTATCGACGGACCGGTATAAAGGCGCGCGTACGCTCGCGCTACGCCGAGAACGATTTCCCGCACGAGCAGGTCTCCTTGGCGTTCGGGTTGTAGATCTTGAACCCCGACGCCTCGAGACCGAGCAGGAAGTCGACCTTCACGCCCTCGAGGAGCGGAGCGCTCGCCTTGTCGACGACGACCTTCAAGGGCCCGTCCTCGAAGGCGACCTCGTCCCCCGACTCCTGGTGGTCGAACGACATCCCGTAGGTGAGCCCGGAGCAGCCCCCGCCCTGGACGAACAGGCGGAGGGCGGAGCCGGGTTTCCCCTGCTTCTGCATGATCTTGAGGACCTGGTCCCGCGCGCTCGGCGTGACCTCGATGACGACCATGGAGCTTCCCTCGACGTTGAGAGTTCGGGATGCGGCTTAAGAGTTGCTGGCGCCGGGGTGACCGGGTTCCCCCGACCGCTCGACGCTTATGTACGGGGCGGCGGTGCGAGCGCCCATGTGCCGCTTGTTCGGCCAGTTGACCGCCGTCCCGGAGCCCGCGGTCGCCTGGCTCGTCGACCGCCCCGCCTCGCTCCTGGCCCAGTCGAACGTCTCCCCCGACACCGCCCAGAAGGACGGCTGGGGGATCGGCTGGTTCACGGACGGCGGACGGACCCGGGTAGAGAAGGGGGTCCGGGGCGCGTACGAGGAGCGCGACCGGTTCGTGGCGGCCGCCCGGGACGCCGCGGGGCCGCTCGTGGTCGGCCATCTCCGCCACGCGAGCAATCCGCTCCACCTGCCGCCCGAGAAGCTCCTCGGGCTCGAGAACTCCCAGCCGTTCGAGACCCACACGATCCTGTTTGCGCACAACGGCTCGATCCCGTTCCCGACCGAGACCCGACCCCTCACCGGGGTCCACGAACCGAAGATCCAGGGCGTCAACGACAGCGAGGTCCTCTTCTGGCTGCTGGTCCGGAACTCCGGGGAGCACGACGACCCGCTCGTCGGCTACGTGCAGACGGTCGCGGACCTCTACCGGGTCTGGGAAGGGATGGGCCGCCCGGCGATCCCTCCGTTCTCCGGCCTCAACGTGCTGTTCTCCCGGCACCCGGACGAGCTGTGGGCGTTCTGCCTGTGGACCGGCGACCACGGCACCGGGCTGCTCGACGCCCACCGGCCGTACTACCAGATGGCCTACCAGGCCGCGCCGCACCGGCTCGTCGTGGGCAGCGAGCCGTTCGACCGGGAGCCCGGCGTCTGGCGCGCGCTGACCTCCGGCTCGTACCTGGTCGCCCGACGGCGCGCCGGGCACGTCGACCTCGAGACCGGACGGATCCCGATCCCGGCCGTCGTGGAGCTCCCTCCGGCGGCCTAGCCGCCGCTGGGCGGGCCCGTCGGGCGGGGGGCCGGTGTCGAGCGACCTCGTCTCGGGGCCGGATCTCGGCGGCGGGTACCTCCACCAGCTCTCCATCGACCGGACGGACGACCGGACCACGTTCACGTACCACGCGCAGGACGGGGGCGCCGACGCGGGCGGCCCCCCGATCGGCGCGCTCGACGCGTTCGGCTACGCGCACCCCCCCACCGCCTGCCAGTTCGGGGGCCCCCGCTGCTGGCACCGCCGCTTCCTGCTGCCGTTCGCCGAGCTCCCGCGGGTCCGGCAGACGTATAACCGGAGCCGGTTCGTGATGGAGGCGATGCTGCGCCAGCGCTACGCGGGCGGTCCCGTTCCCGTCGAGGGCGCCCTCCGCGAGGTCGTCGGGCGCGTCGCACCGGCGTTCGCGCGCGAGGGGATCCCGTGGTACGTGGGCGGCTCGACGGCCGCGCGGCTCCTCGGCGCCGCGGTCGAGCCGCACGACCTGGACCTCGGGACCGACCGGGCCGGCGTGGACCGGCTGGGCGCGTTGCTCGCCGAGTATCTCATCGAGCCCGTCGCCCCGACCGATCGCCCCGGTGGGGGCATCGTGCACGGCGGCCGGGCGTTCGTGGGGACCCTGCAGCAGGGGATGCGGGTCGAGTGGGCCGTCCCCCTGGACCCCGTCCCGGCAGCCGGGGGGGCCGACGCGGAGTGGGCGAGCGTCGGCGCGGTGCACCTCCTCTCCGTGACGTTCGAGGGGACGGAGCTCCGGGTCAGCCGACCCGAGTACGCCCTCGTACGGGCCGCTGGTCGCGGAGCGACCGACCGGCAGGACGCCCTCGCGGCGCTCGTACGCCGGATCGGCCCGGAGCCCGGGCTGCTCGACCAGCTCCTCGCCCGATCGGGCCTAGCGGCGGATCGGGCCGACGCGCTCCGGCGCGCCGTCCAGGGACCGGTGGGGGCGGGCGCGAAGCTTTCCTAGGGCGGTGCCCTGACCGCCTTCTAGCGAGCCCCGGTCCCACGGGGTGGAGCCGCCATGGCCGCAACCGAGAAGGTGTATGTACGGTACGCCGCTGTTCTCGGGGTCGTCATCGCCGTGTCGCTGGTCGCGGGCGGGCTGGCGTGGCCCAGCAACGCCGTGCCCTCCCCCCTGGCGCCGGTGCTGGTCCGGATCTCGGAGGTCGCATGGAACGTTTCGGGCTGCCCGGCGGTCGGGAACGCGACCGAGCCGGGCGCGGTCCTCGTTTCCGGGGCGGCGTTCACGGTCGACCGGAACGTCTCGCTGCCCGCGTCCGCCCCCGCCTGTGCGGTCGACCGGCTGACCGTGGGCCCGGCCGGCTTCCTGGTCGAGAACGCGTCGACTCCCACGGCCGTCCCCGGCGGGCTCGTCACCTGGTCCGTGACGGTCCTCGCTCCGGCCGGATACCTCACGTCCTCGCTCACCGTGCAGATCGGAGCCTCGTCCGGCGGTTGAACCCGCGCCGAGGGTCCGTGCGGATCGCGTTCTTCACCGAGCTCTTTACGCCCAGCCGGGGCGGGCAAGAGTTCCGGTACGGCCGGCTCGCCAAGGCGCTCGCCGAGGGCGGCCACTCGGCGGCGATCTTCACGGTCGACCACACCGGCGGGTCGCTGCCCGTCGAGGAGACGATCGACGGGACCCCGGTCGTCCGCTACCTCGCGCTCCGGGACTTCGTGCGCCCGGGCCGTCGCTCGCTCGACGGCCTCGGCCGCTACGCGCTCGCGACCGCCGCGGAGGTCCGTCGACGGCGCGACGAGTTCGACGCCGTGGTCGTGAACCAGATGCCGCTCGCGCACCTGCCGTTCCTGCCCCGCGACGCGCGCCTCGCGGTCGACTGGTGCGAGTACGCGCCCGGCAGCCTGGCCGGGGGCTTGAGCCGGTGGGAGGCCGGGCGGTTCGATCGGAACCTGACGGTCGACGACACGGTGGGCCGCCGCCTCGCGGCGCCCCGGGCCCGGGCGGCGTGGTGCGTCGTCCGCACCCCCCTCGAGCTCGCGCGCTACGCGGACGGCCCGAAGGCCGAGGGACGGATCCTGTTCGTCGGCCGACTGGTCCCGCACAAGAACGTCGCGGCGCTCGCGGAGGCGGTCGTTCGACTCCGGGACCGGGGAACCGTGCCGTGGACGCTGGACGTCGTCGGCGATGGTCCGCTGGCCCCCGCGCTGCGGGAGCGCTTCGCCCGGTACTCGTTCGTCCGCTTCGTCGGCCCGATCGACGACGCGACGAAGTGCGCCCTGCTGCGGTCCGCCTTCCTCGTCGCGCTCCCCAGCCTCCGCGAGGGTCTCCCCAACGCCGCCCTCGAGGCGCTCGCCTCCGGCGCGCCGATCGTCACCTGCGACGCGCCCCAGAACGCGCTCGCCGACTTCGTCCGGGCGCACGGCGTGGGCGCGGTCGCCCGGGGCCCGGGTCCCGCGGCGATCGCGGCGGCGATCGCCGGGGTCGACCGCGCGGCCTGGGAGGGCTACCGGGCCCGGGCCGGGGCGCTCCGGGAGAGTCTCGACCCGACGCGCAGCGCGCGGGCCCTGGTGTCGTTTCTTCAGGGGGTCTCGACCTGACCGCGCGGTGCCCGGAGGGCCTCGGCTTCGAGCGCGAGCGCGGGACCGCCCGGGTCCGGCCCCCTCGGCGGCCGGCCGACGATCGGCCGCGCGCCGGCCGTGCCAAGCTATCTGCCCGAGGGGGGTGGGGCCCCGATGCGCGGAGCGTCCCGACGGTGAGCCGCGCCCGGACGGCGTAGGAGCCGCCTCCCAGCGACGCTATGGGAGAGCCCACGAAGACCCGCGAGGAGGGAGCCCGTCCTCCCGGGGACCGGACGTTCCGGGTCGTCTTCCTCGGGGCGTTCGTCGGCCTCGTGGCGTTCCTGGTCGTCCCGGTGACGGTCGTCCTCTCGCGCGGACTCCTGTTCGGTGGGGACTGGGGGCAGTACATCCTCACGGCCCAGCTGTACCTCCACCCCCAGGCGAACCAGCTCGAGTACCCGTACCCGGTCCTCCCGATCCTCTACCTGCCGGTCGCGCTGCTCGCCCCGAACGTCGTCGCGGTCGGGCTCGCGGCGGCCACGATCGGCGTCCTCCTCCTGCTCGCGCTCTACCTCGCGAGCTACCGGCTCCTGCGCACGCTCACGGGCTCCTCCTGGAGCGCGCTCGTCGGCGCGCTCACCTTCGCCACCGCGCCGTTGCTGCTCGACGAGCTCGGATGGGCCGGCCAGGCGCAGTATCTCGCGATCGTCTTCGGCCTGCTCGCGCTCGAGCGGTACCTCCGGGCCGTCGAGCCGGGGGGGCGCCTCCGTCCGAGCCTCGAGACGGGGGCGCTCCTCGCGCTCGGGGCCCTCACGGAGCCGTACTCGACCGCGTTCTTCCTGTTCGCCCTCGTGGCGCTCCTGCTCCTCCGGCATCGCCTCGCCGTCTTCCACCCGCGGCGGCTGCTCTCCGCGATCGCCGTCCTGCTGCCAGGGCTCGTCGCGTTCGGGGTGCTCTACTTCGCCAACCAGAACCTGGCCGGGAACACGGTCGGGATCCCGATCGCGGCGCACGCGGCCTACCTGCCGATGTACTCGGCGCTGTTCCTCCGGCTCACCTTCCACAGCGTGCCGGTCGCCACGCTCTACGTGGCGGTCGTCGTGGTGTACGTCGTGCTCTGGCGGCGGATCCGAGCCCCGGACCCCCTCGCGCGGGCCGTGGTGCCGGCGCTCTGGATCGCGTGGGTGCCGGTCTTCCTGTTCCTGACCCCCTCCGTCGACACCGACCGGGCGCTCTACTTCGCGCTGGTACCCCTGGTCGGGATGGTCGCGGAGATCGCCCGGGGCCTGCCCGGCATCTGGGCCCACGCGACCGATCCGGGGGCCGCGCGGGTCGCCCCGTACCGGACCCGCTGGGGCCCGATGCCGCGGGGCCGGTCGATGGCCGCCCCCGCGCTCGCCCTGATCGTGCTCCTCCTGGTCGGGGCCCAGGTCGGGGTCGCCTCGCACACGTTCTACAGTTCGCTCACGTACTACTCCTACCCGAGCGGCGTCCTCCAGCAGTTGTCGCCGCTCGAGTCCGAGAACGGGACGCTCCTCTTGCTCTCCCCCAACCTCGGCACGTTCGCCTCCGCCTGGGCGTCGGGCCGGAACACCTACTTCGGGCCCCCGATCCAGCCGGCGACGTTCACCCGGCCGGACCAGCAGGCGGCGGTGATCACCGGGACGCTCCTCTCGAACGGGCCCGCCTGGATCGACGCGGGCTCGGCGTGGGTCGTGAACGGAGCCCCGGGCTGGATCACGCCGGCGCCCGCCGTCCTCGAGTCCCGGGGCTCCTACCTCATCAGCGCGTTCGCGCTCAACAGCTCTCAGGCGACCGTCTCCTACGCTCCGGCGGGGGACCCCGCGGCGAACACGACGGTCGCGCTCTCGTCGGCGCCGTCGATCGTCGCCGCGGTCGGTCCCGCGAACCTCACCACGACCTACCGCTGGCCCGGCCTCACCGTCGTCGAGACGGAGTCGGTGGACGCCGGGGGCGTCATCGCCATCGACCTCGCGTACGCCTTCTCCGCGACGTCGCCGCGCTGGATCTCGATCGCGCTGTCCCTGCCGGCGCTCCTTCCCACGACGGAGAGCGGCAGTTCCGCGATCCCGACGTCGCTCTCGGTGACCGAGACGTACAAGAACGGCTACCTGCCGACCGCGTTCCCGAACACGGTGGGCGTCCGCGCGGGCGGGCTCGCCGGTTCGGTCGCGTACCGGGCGGCTCAGGATCCGACCCCGGCGTCGATCGTCGCGAACCTGACGCCGACGGCCCCGAACGCGTCGTCCGTCTCGGTCGCGTGGTCGATCGACCCGCAGGGGCTCGCCAACGGCCCCGTCTCCGTCGTGACCGAGGCGTCGGTGCTGGCCGCGAACGACATCGCCTGGGTCGCGGTGGAGCGGTCGAGCCCCGAGCAGTACCTCGAACGGTTCCTGAACGACCCGACGTTCGCCCTCGTGCGCTCGTCCGCGTACTACCTCACGTTCCAGACCCGCTGGACGTAGGCGACCGCGCGCTGCCGGTCGACCCGTAGGTTGATACGCCCCGCGCCCGGAGCGCGCGCGATGCAAGCCCTGGTCGCGCCCCCGGCGCTCGAGCACCTGACCCCCCACGACCTCGTCACCTACTTCCGCTGCCCGCACGAGATGGAACTCCACCGCGCGGCGCATGCCCGATCGACGAGCGGCACGATGGGACCGGTCCGCACGCCGCCCGACGTGGTGCCGCAACGCCACTCCCCGCTGTTCGCGCCGCCGCTCGGGCACCCGGTCGTGATCGAGGGCCGGCTCGACCTCGGGGCCCACGACCGCCTCGTCTACGAGGACGACGAGGAGGACGATCTCCCCGTGCTGTTCCCGCCGGAGCAGGTCGCGCTCGACCGCCGGTTCCTCGCGGCGCCGCGCAACCTCACCGATGCCGAGCTCGGCTTCGCCGGCCGCCCCGACCTCGTCGTCGAGCGCGCGAACGGGGCGCTCGTGCCGGTCGAGTACAAGGCGACGCACCTGTTCGTGGGCTACCACGAGGCCCACGGGCGCTTCTTCGACACGGTCCAGGCGATCGCCGAGTGCCGCCTCGTCCACGCCGCGTTCGGCCGACGGCCGACCGCCGGGATCATCCTCTACGGCGACCAGGCCGGCGGCGGACAGCACGAGGGCTGGGTGGAGATCCCGTACGGGGACGCCGAGGAGCGCTGGCTTCGGGTCGCGCTCGCCCAGATCCGGGCCGACGCGGTCCGGCCGCCCGTGCCCGCCGAGCGGAACTGCGCGGGGTGCGAGCCGAACGGCCTCGGGCTGTGCCGGTACGCCGCGGCCCGCTACGACGGGCCGCACCGGGCGCTCGCGCTCGCGCACGCCCCGCGCCTCTAGGGCGCGGAGCCGCGCCGGGCCGAGCGCCGCCCCGTCCGGCGCGGCGGCGCCCCCTCGCGCGCGCAGCCGTTAAATACCGGGCCCCCGTCCAATCCGGGCCGCGCCCGAACGCTGTTCCACGGTCGGCACATGCACCCGCAGAGGCCGGGGCCTCTCCGGGGAAGGGCGAGGGTCCGACCGCCCCTGGCGGGACGACCGATGACGCCGTACACACGCGTTCTGGACGCTTGTCAAGCAAAATCAGTGTAGCTGACTCCTGTCAGTTGGGGAATGGCTGGGCTCGGGCGCCGAAGAAGGACGTGCCAAGCTGCGATAAGCGGTGGGTAGGCGCAAGGAACCTGTGATCCACCGATCTCCGAATCGGAACTCCGGTCCCGTAAGGGACATTCCGCAAGGAAAGGGAACCCCCCGAAGTAAAGCATTCTAGTAGGGGGAGGACAAGAAATCAAACGAGATGCCGTGAGTAAAGGCGATCGAAAACGGCCCAGGACAAACCGAATCCCGACCCGGTGAGGGCCGGGAGATGTGGAGTAGAGGACCTTCGTACTCGCTGGCTTCCGGAGCCGAACGTGCCTGGAACGACGGACCGAAGAGGGTGATAGTCCCGTAGGCGAACGGAAGAGGCGAGATTGGAGGTATCCCGAGTACCGTGCGTTGGATATCGCGCGGGAAGCTGGGAGGTATAGACTTCCGATCCTAAATACGTCCCGAGACCGATAGCGCACTAGTAGCGTGAGCGAAAGCTGAAAAGTACCTCGGAAGGGAGGTGAAAAGAGCCTGAAACCAACTGACGATAAGCCGCATGAGGTCCCCAAGGAACGAAGTCGCCGAAGGGCGATGGACACAGGATCCATGCGTCCGTTTTGAATAACGGGCCAGGGAGTTTCGATCTATGGCGAGGCTAAGGCCCGCACGGCCGCAGCCGCAGGGAAACCGACAGTCCGCAACTCCGTAAGGAGCGAGGGACGGGGTGTGCTCGCCCGAAGTCATAGGTGGAAGACCCGAAGCCAATCGATCTAAGCGTGGGTAGGTTGAAGCCTGCCGAAAGGTAGGTGGAGGACCGAACCGGTGTTGACGTGCAAATCATTCGGATGACCTGTG
>Ga0335074_10013198_pt1 | contig 11609 bp, 12 predicted proteins | sample Lox_Sample_23_FD_206715 | JGI IMG/M metagenome (GOLD analysis project Ga0335074, IMG submission 206715) | Soil microbial communities from Loxahatchee National Wildlife Refuge, Florida, United States - Lox_Sample_2.3 | ecosystem: Environmental > Terrestrial > Soil > Wetlands | place: USA...
ACTTCCTGCAGAAATATCCGAATGCCTCGCAGGCCTCTCAGGCGCAGGATGCACTGAAGAAGCTGACGGGTTATCAGGCGTTGCTCTACTCGACCCGCTCGAAGGCGTTCGCCGACAAGCTCGCGGCGCGCCTGAAGGCCAAATTCAGCAGCGAGCTGCAGGATGTCGTGGTCGTGCCGCCGAGCGGCAAGTCGAAGCTGCTCGAAGTCCGCTCCGCGCCGATGACGGAGTCCGATGCCAAGGCCGCCTGCGAGAAACTGCACAAGGCGCATACGCGCTGCGAGGTCGTCAAGAGCGTTTCCTGACGCTCTTCGATTCGACTTTCCTGCCACATAACCGCCCGCCGCAGGTCCGGCAACTGCGGCGGGCGCTTGCGTCGGCCATCCGGTTGCGGTAAGTATTCCGGATGAGCGGCGCCGTGCCTCGACTCGATCCGGTCCACCGACGGCGGATCCAAGTGTCCGGCTGCGATCGCTCGTGAGCGACGCGAGCGATCTGCCCGAAGATGTGCGTGCGCTGCTCAAGGAGCACATCGAATCGTACGAGCAGCTCGAGACGCTGCTGTTGCTGCGGCGGGAGCGCTATGAGGAGTGGACGGCTGAAGGATTGGCCGCGCGACTGCGCGTGCGGGCGGAGCTCATCGAGTCGGCGCTCGGGGGTCTCAAGGCGAGCGGCCTGGTGGAGATCACCCGTACCCTACCCTCGTGTTTCGCTTATCGCCCGGCGAGCTCGGGCCTCGATGCCGCCGCCGGCCGTCTCGAGCGCGAGTACCTCGAGCGACCGATCCTCATCATCCAGCTCATGAGCGCCAACGCCATCGAGCGTCTGCGCACCGCGGCGCTGCATACCTTCGCCGACGCATTCGTGTTGAAGAAGGGCAAAAAATAGTGGCTCAAGCGGTATACATCCTGTGCGCCATCACGAGCATCCTCTGCGCGGTGCTGCTGCTCAGAGGCTATCGCGCGACGCGCACGCGGCTGCTCTTCTGGGCCAGCCTCTGCTTCGTATTCCTCGCCATCAACAACGTGATCCTTTACCTCGACCTGGTCGTGCTGCCGGCGCAGATCGACCTCTTCTGGTACCGCAACACGGCGGCGGTCATCGGCATGCTGTTGCTGCTTTTCGGTCTCACCTGGGAATCGCGTTAGGAGAGCGCCGATGAGGATCTTCATGTGGGGTGTCCTGGCGATGGCGAGCCTGAGCGCGGCGCTGTTCTTCCTGCGATTCTGGCGGGAGAGCCGGGAGCGGCTGTTCGCCTTTTTCGCGCTCGCCTTCGCCCTCCTCGCCGCCAACTGGGCCGGCTTGGCCATCATCAATCATCCGACCGACGAAGTGCGGCAGGAGTATGGCTACATCGTGCGACTGGTCGCCTTCGTGATCCTGCTCATCGGCATCTTCGACAAGAACCGGCGCAGCGGGAGGCTGTGAGGCTCAGCTGAGTGGGCCGCCCACCGCGAGCAGCAGTTGAATGGTGTCGAGGTACTGGCGCGCCTGCGCGCGCAGGAAGCCGAGCTCCGCGCGCTGGCGCTCACGCTGAGCATCGAGAACCTCGAGCAGGCCCGAGTTGCCCGCCTGGTAGCTTTGCCGCGACAGCTCGAGGCTCGCCTCCGAGGTGTCGCGAGCGTTCGCCTGCGCGGCCACGAGCTGCGCGTCATGATCCAGGGCATCGAGGAGATCGGCGACCTGACCAAAGGAATCGAGCACGACCTGCTGATAGCGCGCGGCGCTGGCATGCAGCGCATCGAGCGCCGCCCGCCGCTGCGCCCGCAGCGTCCCGCCGTCGAAGAGCGGCTGGGTGAGCCCCGCGATCAGCGACCAGGCGGTGGAGGAGGCGTTGAACAGCTGCGCCGGCGTCAGCGTTTCCTGCGCGAGTGTCGCGGTCAGCGCGATCTGCGGATAGAGATTCGCGGTCGCGACCCCCACGGCGGCGGTGGCGGCGTGAAGCTGCGCCTCCGCCGCCAGAATGTCGGGCCGGCGCCGGACCAGCTGCGAGGGCACACTCACCGGCAGCCGCCGTGGTAGGCGCAGCTGCGCGAGCTCGAGATCCGGTTGCGACCACTCGGCCGGCGGGCGACCGAGCAGCACCGCGAGCGCATGTCGCGCCATCGCGAGCTGCTGGTAAAGAGGCGGCAGCAGCGTCTGATCGCTCGCGAGCTGACTCTGTGCGGTGAGGACGTCGAGCTTCGACACCGAGCCGTTGTCGAACGCCGTCTGCACCAGATTGAGATTGTCCCGATCCTCCGCGAGCAGCCGCGCGGCCGCGCGGATCTCTCCCCGGGTTGCGGCGATGATGACGACTTCCGCGGCGACATCGCCCGTCAGCGTCAGTTGCGCCGCATGCAACTCGCTGCGCTGGTACTGCTCGAGCGCTTGCTGCTCTTCGACCGAGCGGGCGACGGCGCCGTCGTAGTCGAGCGTGTAGCTCACGTTCGCGCCGAAGGCCTCATAGGTGAAAGGCGGCACGGAGGGAACCAGCGTGCCGAAAAACTGCTTGCCGTACTTCTGCCGGCCGCTCGAGGCCTGAAAGCCGACCTGGGGTAGGAACCGGCCGGTCTGCGCCGCCACCAGCTCCTGCGCCTGCGCCAGCGTGGCTTTTGCGGCGGCGAGGTCGAGGTTGTCGGCGAGAGCGCGGCGCATCAGCTCATCGAGGGCGGGGGAGTCGAACAGCGTCCACCACTCCGAGACCGTCGGTCCACCAAGCAGGATCTGCTGCGCGTAGGGACCGGCCGCGGGCGCGCGCCGCTGTGCCGCGGCGGCCGCCTTGCCGACCGGGCGCGATTCGCCGGACGGACGGTAGACGGATGCCGCCGGTGCGACCGGGCGCTGAAAGTTGGGTCCCACGGCGCAGCCGCCCACGGCCGTCGCGACCGCCATCATCGCCGCCGCGGCGGCTGAACGCATGCGATTGCGGCCCACGTTCACGCTCAATCCAGCACCACCGGCTCGCCCGCGCGACGATGTCCGGGCCGCAGAAAGAGCACCAGCGGCATCAGTGCGAGAGTCATCACGAACATCATCTTGAAATCGTCATTGTAAGCGATCATCTGCGCCTGACGCGTCACCATGGCGTTGAGTGCGGCAAGCCCGGCGGGCGCGGTAAAGCTGAACGGCGCGTGCAGCTGTATCTGCCCGCCGAAAGGGACGATGTGCGCGGCCAGACGTTCGTGCATCACCTGCGTATTGCGCGTCAGCAGCGCCGCGGTTGCGGCAATGCCGATGCTACTGCCGACATTGCGCAGCAGGTTGAAGATCGAAGTGCCTTCGGAGCGGTATTGGGGCGCGAGCGTCAGGAAAGCTACCGTCGTGAGGGTCACATAGGTGAGGCCGGTGCCGAGCCCCTGCAGGAAGGTGGTCGACCAGACCAACCTTGGCGGCATGACCGTCGAGTAATCGCACATCATCCACAGGGATGCGGCGGTGATCGCGATGCCGGCGCCGATGAGCGCGCGCGCATCGACGCGGCCGATCAGCCGGCCCGCCACGTACATGGAGATGAAGCTGCCCACGCCCCGCGGCACCATGGCGATGCCCGAGGTGGTCACGGGATAGCCGAGCAGATCCTCGAGCAGCGGCGGCAGCAGCGCCAGCGTGGCGAACAGCACGACGCCGACGACGAAGATCAGCAGGTTGCCCATGGAAAAATTCCGGTCCTTGAACAGAGCGGGACTGACGAACGGCTCCGGTGCCGTAAGTGTCTGCACGAGGAACACATAAAGCGCCGCGACCGCCACCGCCGCCTCGATCCAGATCTCCGGCGAGCCGAACCAGTCCTTGAGCGAGCCGCGGTCGAGGAGAATCTGCAGCGCCCCGACGGCGAGACTCAACGCGCCAAAGCCGAGAAAGTCGAAACGCGTGTGCCGCGGCTGCGTTTCGCGCACGTAGGCGATGAGGCCGATGGTCGACAGAATTCCAAACGGCACGTTGATGTAGAACACCCATCGCCAGCTGTAGTTGTCGGTGAGCCAGCCGCCGAGCACCGGTGCGAGCATGGGACCCAGGACCACGCCTTGCCCCCAGAGGGCCATGGCGCGCCCGTGCCGCTCCGGCGGATTGATGTCGAGCAGCACCGCCTGGGACAGCGGCACGAGCGCCGCGCCGGAGAAACCCTGCAGCAGCCGAAAGAGCACGATCTGGTCGATGGACTGCGCCATGCCGCACAACATCGAGCTCACCGTGAACCCGATCACCGACAGGACGAGGACGCGCTTGCGCCCGAAACGGCCGGCCAGCCAGCCGGCGAGCGGTGTCATGATGGCCGCCGCCACGATGTAGGAGGTGAGCACCCACTCCATCTGGTCGTAGGACGCTGAAAGATTGCCACCGATGTGCGGCAGCGCGACATTGGCGATGGTGGTATCGACCGCCTGCAGCACCGTCGCCAGAGTCACCGAGATGGTGACGAGCGCACGGTGAGAGGACTGAGCTGCTTCCACTGAAGATCTGCGCCCGCGCGGGCGTCAGCCCGCTGCCGTGGCCGATCGGGCCTCACCCGAGGCCGGCGGCGCACGCGTATCGACCGTCACCGAAGCACTGAGTCCCGAACGCACGGGGGGCAGCCTTCCTTCGAGCCGCAGACGGACGTCGAGCCGCTGTACCACCTTCACCCAGTTGCCGGTGGCGTTCTCCGGCGGCAGGACCGAGAACTGCGCGCCGGTCCCCGGAGTGATGCTGGCGATGACGGCGTGAAAGGTGCGCCCCGGATAAGCATCGAAGCTGACGCTGGCGGAGTCGCCGGGGCGCATGTGCGCAAGCTGATTCTCCTTGAAGTCGGCCTCGACCCATACGTCTCGGGTCGAGACGAGCACGAACGCCGGCGCGGCGGCCTGCAGGTAGCTGCCGATCTGCAGGTGATCCACTCCGGTGACGATCCCGTCACTCGGCGCCGCGATGATCGTGTAGGAGAGATTGAGCAGCGCCCGATCGAGCGCGGCTTGAGCCTGCTCGACGAGCGGATGCGACGCCACCTCGATGTTGGGATCACCGCCGAGCCGAGCGAGCGCGGCGGTGATCTGCTGCCGCGCCGCGGCGACGCTCTGCCGAGCCTCGCTCAGCGTAAGTCGCGCCCTATCCACCTGCGATTGAGATGAGATCCCGCTTGCGAGCAGCCGCGATTGGCGGTGGTACTCCCGATCGGCGTAGGCGAGCGCGCTCTCGGCGGAACGCAGGTCGGCGACGCGCTGCTGGTAATCGGCTTTCAGCGATTGCACCTGCAAGCGCGCGGCGGCGAGCCGCGCCCGAGCGGCCTCGACCGCGATGCGCAGCGGCCGATCATCGAGTCGAAAGAGTATCTGGCCGCGATGAACCCGCTCATTGTCGCGGACGTCGATCTCGCTGACTCTTCCCGACACGTTGGCGCTGACCGCCAGCTCGGCGGCCCGCAGATAGGCGTCATCGGTCGACTCGTAGCGGCCGCTCGTCAAATACACATAGAGGCCGGCCGCGGCCATGAGGAGCGGCACGGCCAGCATGAGCGGCAGCCGCAGCCGCTCGCGCAGCGACCCCTCCCTCACCCGCCGGGGAGCGGAGTCGGGGCGATGCTCCTCCCGCCGCGCCGGCTCGCGCGCGGGCTCCTGGGAGCGCGCCGGCACGCTCATCGCGCAGACCTCGCGGACGGTGACCTCTCGCCCGCCATCGGCGGCAGGGAGGACAGGTTGGCATGCAGGCGCTCCAGAAGCTCGAGCAGCTTGGAGCGCTCCTCATTGGAGAGGCCCTGCAGCGCCTCCGCGCGGGTGTCGGCGATGAGCTGCGCGATGTGATCGAGTATCGGCTTCGCCTTGGGGGTGAGCCATAGGGTATGAGCGCGCCGGTCCGTCGGATCGAAGCGCCGCTGCACCCAGCCGTCGGCCTCCATCCGATCGAGGATTCTCACCAGCGTCATGGGGTCGAGCTCGGTCAGCTCCGACAGCCGCTTCTGACTCACGCCCTGGTTGTTCTCCAGATAAAGGAGCGCCCTACACTGCACCAGGGTGAGTGATAGCGCCTGCGCGCGCTCCTCGAACCGCCGACTGTAGCGACGGCTCGTGTCCTTCAGCAGAAATCCGAGCTGGCGATTGAGGTCCATATATGGAGCGAGTTTATCGTATATTTTGTGATTATATCATAGCTGATGATATTACCCAAATCAGCGCCGACATCGCACCTGTAGAATCCGCCTCATCGACCCATTGCCGCCCGCGGCGCAAAGGAGCCACGGTTCATGCTCGCTCGCCGGATTTCGTGTTCAGCCGTGCTCGGCCCGCGCGGCCGACGCGCCGCAGCCTGTGCCGGCCTGCTCGCCCTGGCGTGCCTGCGCGCGCTGGCGGTGGCGGCGCCCGCGCCCTTCGTGCCGACCCCGGCCGAGCTCTTCGGACCGCTCTTCGTTCAGGTGCAGATGGATGCGCTCTTCCCGGACGGGAAGACCTTTGTCGATGCGGTGCCGAAGGCCTCGCCCCTGGTCATCATGCGACGCTACCATGCGGCGCACCCGCGCTCGCACGCGGCGCTGCTCGGGTTCGTGCGGCGCAATTTCTCGTTCCCGACGTCGGCACGCACGCCGCCGGCGCCACCTGACAAGAGTCTGATGGCGCACATCGCGAGACTCTGGCCGATCCTGACGCGTCAGCCGGCGGTGCCGCCGCCCTACTCGTCGCTCCTTTACGTGCCGGAGCCATACGTCGTTCCGGGTGGACGCTTCCGGGAGTTCTACTACTGGGATTCCTATTTCACCATGCTGGGGCTGATTCCGGACGGCCATCTCGACACGGCTCGCGACCTGGTCGATGACTTCTCCTACATGCTGCGCGAGTACGGTCACATTCCCAACGGCGCGCGCACGTATTACCTGTCGCGCTCGCAGCCGCCGATGTACTACCTGATGGTGGGGCTCCTCTCCCCCGATCCGGCGAGCTCATGGGCGCGACACCTCGGCGATCTCGAGCGCGAGTACGCCTACTGGATGCAAGGCGCCTCGGGCCTGCATCCCGGGGAGGCGCGTCGCAACGTCGTCGAGATGCCCGATGGCTCCCCTCTCAATCGCTACTGGGATGCTGCCGACTCTCCGCGCGATGAGTCCTACCGCGACGACGTGCTGGTCGCGCGCGCCTCGGGGAGGCCCCCCGCGCGCGTGTATCGCGATATCCGGGCCGCGGCCGAGAGCGGCTGGGACTTCAGTTCCCGCTGGCTGCGCGATCGACGCAATCTCACCACCATCGACACCACCGACATCGTACCGGTCGATCTCAACAGCCTGCTTTATGGCCTCGAGGAGGCGATCGCGAACGGTTGCGCGGCCCGGCACGATGACGCGTGCGAGCAGACCTTCGCCGAGCGCGCCGGCCGCCGTCGACGGGCGATGGACCGCTACCTCTGGGACGAGCGCGCCGGATACTTCATGGATTACGACTGGCGGCATCACCGGCGCAACCCGGAGCTGAGCGCCGCCACTCTCTATCCGCTCTTCACCGGGGTGGCCGACAGGCGCCAGGCGGATGCGGTGGCGGCCGTCACCCGGGCGCGGCTGCTCAAGCAAGGCGGCCTCGTCACCACCAACATCACCTCCGGGCAACAATGGGATGCGCCCAATGGCTGGCCGCCGCTGCAGTGGATCGCGGTCGTGGGGCTTCGCCGCTACCATCAGGCCGCGCTCGCGCATGAGATCGCCCGCCGCTGGCTGGCGACGGTTCGGCGGGTTTTCGCCAACACCGGCAAGCTCGTCGAGAAATACGACGTCGAGCACGCGCTGCCGGGTGGAGGCGGGGAATACCCTCTGCAGGACGGCTTCGGCTGGACCAACGGCGTGACGCGGGCGCTGCTGGCGCTCTACCCCGACCTGCGGCCGAACCGGCCGCGGCAGGGCGGTTCCGCCAAGCCCACCATGTTCGCCGGTGGCGGCTACGCGATCGCTAGGCGCGCGACGCACGCGCGGGTAAACTGACGGCCATGGCAACGGGTTGGGCCGGCGACGGCGCCGTACAGGATCAGATCGATGCGACCGTGACGGACGGTATTCTGCGGGCGAAGAGCCGGCTGCCGCAGGGTCAGAGCCTCACGCACTGCGCCGATTGTGGCGCCGCGATTCCCGAGCCGCGCCGCCAGGCCATACCCGGCGTGCGCCTCTGTCTCGCCTGTCAGGAGGCGGCCGATCGCGAAGCCAGCCAGTTCAGCGGCTACAACCGCCGCGGCAGCAAGGACAGCCAGCTCCGCTGAGCCATCGTGGACCACCCCGAGTGATGGGGAAGCCCTATGCCGACGCCTGCGAGCGAAATCGCGGCCCCATACTCGAAGTGCTGCGGGATCATTTCGCCGACCGGCGCCGCGTGCTCGAGATCGGCAGCGGCACCGGGCAGCACGCGGTCCATTTCGCCGCCGCCCTGCCGCACCTGCTTTGGCAGACCTCCGATCTCGAGCCGAGTCTGCCGGGCATCCGGCGGTGGCTCGAGGAATCGGGTCTCTCCAATCTGCCGCCGCCGCTCGCCCTCGATGTGACCGGTCCCTGGCCCGACACTTCCTTCGACGCCGTCTTCAGCGCGAATACCCTGCACATCATGAGCTGGCCGCAGGTGCGCGCCCTTTTCGAGGCGCTTCCGGCGGTGCTCACCCCCGATGCCCTGGTCGCCGTCTACGGGCCTTTCAACTACGACGGCCGCTTCACCAGCGAGAGCAACGCCTCGTTCGATGCATGGCTCAAGCAGCGCTCAGCGCAGAGCGGCATCCGCGATTTCGCCGCCGTCGATGAGCTCGCGCGCGCGCGCGGATTCGTGCTCGTGGAGGACCGGCCGATGCCGGCCAACAATCGCATGCTCATCTGGCGGCGGATCGAGACCGGTCGCACAATCGGCAGTCCGAAGACCTGACATGCTCGCCGCCTGGTTGTGCCTCGCGCCGCTCAGGTCGCCCGCAATGCCGTGGTCACCGGCACCCGGGCGGCCCGCATCGCCGGCAGGATGCCGCCGATCAAGCCCATGACGAGCGCCCACACCACGCCGATCAGCACGAGGGTCGGCGTGACATCGAGCTTGAAGCTGTAGCCGAAGGGGCTTGCGGACAGTCCGCTGAAGAACACCCAAGCGAGAGCCGCACCGATCAGCGCACCCGGCAGCGCCAACAGCATCGACTCGCAGAGCGTCGAGGCGACGACCGTGCCCGGACGGAATCCGATCGCGCGCAGCGTGGCCAGCTCGCGGCGCCGGGAGTCGACGATGGCGTACAGGGAATTGACCGCGCCCAACGTGCCGCCGATCGCCATGATCGTGCCGACGAAGTAGCTGACGAAGTCGAGGATCGAGTTCAGCGGCTTGAAGGTCTGAGCCATCACCGCCCGCTCGCGCTCCGCATAGAGATGCACCGCCGGATCGGCCTTCACAGCCGCGCTGAACGCGTTGAAATCGGCCGGCGAGCGCAGCATCACCCCGAGCCCGCTGTAGGTATCGCGGGAGAATGTCGACATGATCGTGTTGACGTCGGCCAGTATCGTGCACTGGCCCTCCTGGGCCTCCCCGAAATGACCGACGATGGTCCAGGGTATGCCGTGAATCGAGCGCTTGTCGCCGATCCCGAACCCGGAAAACATCCGCGTGCAGGTGTTGCTCACCACCAGCTCGTGCAGGCCGGGTTCAAACATGCGTCCGGCGGTAAACCGCATTTCCGGACGGTACGCGGTGATGTTGGGTGTGACGCCGACGAGCGGAACGAAGACGCGTGCGCCCGTTCCGCGCCGGTGGCCGCTGATCGGCACCATCGACTGCATGACGACGATCGGCCGTCCGCCCCTGTCCCTGCGGATGTAGGGTAGGTTCTCGACCGCGGCCGCATCCTCCCGCGAAATGCTGCCGGCGAGCGGCCGCTGTCCGATCTCCGCGACGACGATCTGGTCGGCGCGCACTCCACTCATCTCCTGCCGCCGCGCCCCGCTGCCCATGGCCAGCATGGATACCAGCACGCCGACCGCGCAGCTCACCCCCACGATGATGGTGAGAGTCGGCCCCTTGCGATGTGCGAGACCCGAGAGGCTCACGGCAAGAAGGGCGAGAAACTGTCTGAGGACGCTCATCGCGGCGCCTTACCGCTCCGCCAGCGCCGTCACGACCTCGAGCCTCGCGGCCTGCAGGGCCGGAATCGCGGCACTGACGAGCGCCACCGCCAGAGCCGAAGCGAGCCCCACGAGGATGATGATCCACGGCATCGACACGCCATGGAAGAACCTCGAGGCGAACGGGAAAGCGCGAGTCGCCACGGCGAGCCCGACACCGCCGGCCGCCACACAGACGACCACGGACTCGGCGAGCGTCAGCGCGAAAACCGTGCCATTCGTGAAACCAACGGTCTTCAGCACCGCGATCTCAGGCGTCCGCTCCCGCACCGATTGCATCATCATGGTCGCCGTTGCGAAGAGAAGCGCCGCCATGACCGCGGCGACGACGGCGCGGATGAGGAACTCCAGATTGCCGATCGACTGCAGGTTCTCCTGCGCCATCTCCCGGATCGACTCGCTGCGCGTCTCGTTGGGCGAGTTCGCGAAGCGCGCATCGATGGCATCGGACACCGTCGCGGCCGCTTTCGGGTCCGCAATCAGCACATTGAAGTGATTGACCGTGTCCTTGCCGCTCGCGCGGGCTTCGTTCCAGTAGTCGTAGTTGATCAGCGTGTTGATGTTCCCGCCCGAGATGTCGCTGTCCGTGAAGGTGCCGACCATGTCGAAAGTCCAGACAGTCGAGCCGTCCTGCTGTGGGACTTGCGTCATGAGTGGAATTCGATCACCGATCTTCCAGCCGTACTTCCTCGCCAGCTCGGCTCTCACCAGGATGCCCGTGCGGGTGGCGCGAAAGGCTTTGACGTAGGCAGGAGAGATTGCATAGGTGAACGCCGACAGCCAGCCCTTGTCGGGTCTGAGAGCGACGAGGACAACCTGCTGTTTGGGATTCTGATAGGTGGCCAAAGACAGATCCACCGGAATCGCCTCCAGGACCCCCGGCACGGACCTGATCTGTCCGAGAATCCCGATAGGCAGGGGCACGCCCATGCTGAGGCGACTGTGGACGATGAGAAGGTCGGCGCGGGCCGCGGCGATCGCGTGATCGACACCGGTCTTCAGCCCCTGGAGCACACCGAACAGGGTGAACGCCACCGCCACCTGGAGGAATATCAGAATGGTCCGGCCGCGCTTGCGCCAGACTCCCGACCAGACGAGCGGCAGATACTTCATGCCGGATCCCTCACGCGCTGACCGCACCATAGGACGGCCACAACGTCCTGTCAACGCAACGGCAACCCGCCGGGCGCGTCCTTCTAACGGCTGGCCCGACCGACGTTGGCGGCGGTCTGCCCGAAGAGAATCGCGCGCGATTCCTCGCTCACGGTCGCCTGAGTGTTGATCTCAGCCGCCCGGGCGTAGGCGCGCACGGTCGCCGGCCGCTCCTTGATCCCGTGGAACCAGCGCTTCAGGTGCGGGAAGTCTTCGAGGTTCTGCTGTTGTCTCTCGTACGGAACGATCCAGGGATAAGAGGCGATATCCGCGATGGTGTAACTCGAGCCGGCGACATAGGGACGGTCCGCCAGCCGATGATTGAGCACCCCATAGAGGCGGTTGGTCTCCTTGACGTAGCGCTCGATCGCGTAGGGGATCTTCTCCGGCG
>Ga0335074_10013199_pt1 | contig 11609 bp, 11 predicted proteins | sample Lox_Sample_23_FD_206715 | JGI IMG/M metagenome (GOLD analysis project Ga0335074, IMG submission 206715) | Soil microbial communities from Loxahatchee National Wildlife Refuge, Florida, United States - Lox_Sample_2.3 | ecosystem: Environmental > Terrestrial > Soil > Wetlands | place: USA...
GCCGATGCCGGCGATCCTGCCACAATCCGTCAGCTATCATCCAGCCACGCAAGGTCTCATGCGAGACCGTGCAGCCATGGTGTGCCTCCAGCTTCTCTGCGGCGAACGTCGGACCGAAATCCGCATACCGCTCCCGCACGATCGCCAGTGCCAGGTTGCGGACCTCGGCCGGCAAGCGGTGATTGCTCGGCTTGCCGCGCCGCTTCGACACCAGGCTCGCGGCACCGTCCTGCTTCAGGCCGCGCAGCAGGCGGAACACCTGGCGCCGCCGCAAACCAATCAGCGTGCAGGCATCGGCCACGCGCAGCCGCCCGGATTGCACCCGCAGCAGCACCTCAAGCCGACTGAACTCCTGCTTGCTCATCGACACCGCCGCCATGGCGCACCCCCCAGGACCCCGCAACCCGGGGGAGTGTCACCTCTACTTTGCAGAGGGGTGTCATCTGTATATTGCGGCTACAGCCGATTGCCGCATAAGGAATATTATGTTAAGTGGTGCGGCAGCCTCCGTGGTGCAGAATGCCCTTACGCGCGGACCGCCTGCCGCCCGAGACCATCATATTGGTCCAGCATCCGCTCGAACCACGCCGTCACCACATCGCCGTCCGCCAGTACAGCAAAGCGCGAGCTGCAGCGCGGCCACATCAAGCTGCCGGCGATAATGGCGTCGGCATAGGACGGCGCGGCGCCGCCAAGCCAGGGCTGAGCGCGCAGCACCAGGCGCAGCGGCGTCAGCAACTCCCGGAACGCCGCCACGTGCGTCTCGCGACCGGCCTGCGTCTCTTCAAGGCTCGTGCCGAAGCGCGCCTCGCGGCTTTGGCGGAAATAGACGCGGTCAGCGGGATCTATCACGTCGTAAATATCGCGCAGGATCAAGCGTGCGATGCCGCCCACCAACACCGCATCCGCCCAGGCATTGATGAACCGCGCATGCGCTTGCGCGGACGCACTGCCGAACAAGGGTGGCGCCGGATATTGGGCTTCCAGGTACTCGGCGATCGCCCAACTGTCGGCGACAACGGTCTCGCCATCGCGGATCACCGGCACGCGGCCTTGGCCGGAGAACGCGATCGCAGGCTTGTCGGTGAAGCGCCAGGGAATGGTCTCCACCGGCAGCCCTTTATGGGCCAATGCGAAGCGGATGCGCCAACAGTAGGGACTGAACCGCAGCGCGGAGTCGGCACCGGCGAGATCGTGCATGATGATGGTCATCGGTCCCTCATATCGGTGTCGGCGCCCTGGATATCGGTGCCGGCGGCCTGGCTGGTGCGCCCCGCGCGTATCATGCTCGCGCGGCCGATCGTTGGCGCGCAAGCCCGCGGCTCAGTGCGCCTGCTGGCGCGCCAGCAGGTCGATGGCCGGCTGATTGCCTGCGGCCGCCGCCTTTTCCAACCAGAGATGCGACTGCTGCTTGTCCGCCTGCACGCCGTGGCCGTTGGCATACATCAGGCCGATATTGTAGTCGGCCATCGACAGTCCCTTGTCGGAGGCGAGGCGGAACAATCGCATCGCCTCCGCATAGTCCTGCGGCACGACGCGGCCCTGGCGATAGAACATGCCAAGGTTGTTCAATGCGATCGGGCTGCCTGAGTCGGCCGCCTTGCGGAACCAGTAAAGTGCCGTGGCCTCGTCGCGCGGCACGCCAATACCATGCAGATAGATCAGGCCAAGGCGCGCCTGCGCTGGCACAAAGCCCTGCGCTGCCGCACGTTCGAACCAGGTGCGTGCCTGTGCCATGTCCTTCGGTACGCCATCGCCGGCCTGATAGAAATTGCCGAGCGCCCACTCGCCCAGCGGATTGTTATGCAGCGCGGCGCGGCGGTACCAGGCGGTGCGCGCCTTGATATCGCGAGCCACGCCCAGGCCGCGGCCATAGAAGCGGCCCAGGGCGACCTCGGCCGGCGCATATCCCTGGTCGGCGGCGCGCTGATACCATTGCAGTGCGGTGGCGTAGCTGCGGGGACCGCCGAGCCCGCGCTCGTACATCGCGCCAAGATAGTATTGCCCCTTCCCTGCCCCCTGGTTGGCGGCGCGCTCGAACCATTGCCGCGCGGCAGCATAGTCGCGTGCGACCCCAAGCCCCTTTGCATAGGCGAGGCCCAGGTCGATCTGTGCGTCTGACTTGCCTTGCGCTGCTTCGGTTTGGAGCATCGCCAGGCGCCCCGCGGCATCGGGCGTGGATGCCGCAGCCGGTGCCGGGGACGGCGCCGTGGCGGAGGACGTGGCCGATGGTGCGGCAGACGCCGCTGCGGCGGTTGCCGCCGGCGTTGCGGCCGGGGTCGCCGGGGGAAGTTTTGCCTGGTTGGGCGGCGCCGCATTTCCCGGCGCGGCGCCGCGCGCGGTGTTGGTCCCGCCGGCTGGCGCTGCCGCCGCCGCGCTGCCTGTCCCCGTATCGAAGGTGCCCGCGGCAATCGGGTCCGCGATCGTGTCGGTCGCGGTGAAATAGAATTCGCCGTCGATCGGCGAGCTGGAAACCCAGGGCACCTGCACGCCATTGGTGCCGTGCTGCACTGTCAGGCCAACGCGGTTAAAGGTCTGGAAGATGTCCAGTCCCGGCTGGTGCATCGCCGCGGCGAGCGCCATCGCGTATGGGCCGTCGGCACCGGTGCCGTCGGTTGCCACGTTGCCCGGCTGGGTGGCGAAGGCGACCATGGTGCCTTCCGGCGCCTGCATCTGCGCCAGACCGCCATGCACCGCGCGCGTCCCCAGCACGCCGAACGGATTGTTCCGGCAGGCGTCCAGCACCATCAGGTTTAACCGGGTTCCCGCGCCGTTCATCTGCTGCAGCACGAGGTCGGCGTTCACCATCTGGAAATCGAGATCCTGCGGACGCGTCGGATTGGCGTCGATCGGCACCAGCCAGTTCTTGCCATCCACCTGAAGGCCGTGCCCGGCGTAGTAGAACAGGGCCACGTCGGCGCCCTGGATGTCACGGCCGAAGGACTGGATGGCCTGGTCGAACTGGGTCTTGTCGAGGTTCTGCTGCGCCGCACCGCCGATCAGCGTGAAGCCGAGCTGGCGCAGCGTCGTGGCGATCAGCGTGGCGTCGTTGCCGGGGTTCGCCAGCCGCGGCACATGCTGATAGCCGAAATTGCCGACCACCAGGGCGACCCGCTTGCCGCTGTCCGGGCTTTGTGCCGCAGCCGGCGATACGCACGCGATGACGATGACGCACAACAACGCGCCGAGCCAGGATCGGCAAAGCTTGAACCAGGTCATTGGCCGCATTCTAAGGGCTTGTTCGAAGATAAACGAATCGGAATGCACGGTCGAACAAGCCCTAAGCTTTTGCTTTGAGCGGCAGCTTTGTCGGCGTGCTGACGCACTTATTTGCCGACGCTGCCTAAGCTGATCCGCTGCTGGTCACGTGACGGGGAAAAGCCCGGACTGGGGATCAACTCCTCGGCATTACTGTGGGCATGGCCGCGGGTCAGATCGCGCCGCCGCCCCACACGACGCGGCCGACCACAGTCACTGTTTGCAGCATATTGCCGCTCACCAGGTCCGGTTGGTACGTCTCGTTGTCGCTGATCAGCACCAGGCTGCCGTCGAGTTTTCGTTGGACGCGCTTGACCAGCCGTTCGCCGCCGACCTCCAGCACGTAAACGCCGAAGCTGGCGACCGCGCGGTCTGTGGTGTCCACCAGCAGCAGGTCGCCGTCCCGGATGGTGGGCTGCATGGATTCGCCGACGGCCGTCTCCAGGATCAGGTGGGCGGGGTCGATGCCGAGGATCGAGCGCACCCAGTCCTGACGGAACGCGATGTATTCGGTGTCCAGCGTTGCCGGAGCCGGGTTCCCGGTGCCCGCTGCCGCCGCTTCCAGCCGTTTGGGCAGCAGGATGAAGTCGTCGGCCTCTGCGACGCGAGTCTTGTCCGCGGATCGCGCACGCCGGTCGCTGTTGTCGGAAAGTCCCGCAGAGGGCCCCGGCCCCTCCCCTTTCGCCAGCCAAGCGATGCCCACTTTGGCGGCATCCGCAAGCGCCACCAGGCGTTCACGACTCGGCTCGGCCTCACCACGGAGCCACTTACGGAACGCCGAAGGAGAAACGCCCATGGCACGAGCAAGCCGGTCCGCGCTGGGCCATTGCCGCAGGATCACCTGCAGGCGTGCGGTAAAAGCGGCGCGACTCGCGCCTTCTGCGCTCAAACTCTCGGGATTTTGGGGTTCAGGTTCCCGCACACGTGACATTCGTATTCGCTCCATCCAAAGTCCCGACACTTTTCGGCCTGGATGCCGCGCATTTCAGGCGTTTACGCTGTGCCGACGATAATCGATTCGGTCTCGATTCTCTAAAGAGAACACTATCACAGCAATGAACGATACAGAGAGCACCCCACCAACCCTGCCCGACTGGCATCCGGCCGACGTGCTCGCAGCGCTGAAGAAGCGCGGGCACAGCCTGGCGGGCCTGTCGGTGGCGAACGGCTATCATCCAACCGCAGCCGGCAAGGCGCTGAAAAGGTCGTGGCCAGCGATGGAAGCGATCATCGCCCGGGCTTTGGAACTGGCTCCGGCCGTCATCTGGCCAAGCCGCTACGACCCGGCCGGCCAGCCGGTCGTTGACCGGCCCAGACGCTAGCGCGCGCGGTCCCCTGTCGCTGCCGGAAGATGCTGGCGCGGACGGTGAACGGTTGTGCATGGCGCATCGGAGATGGCTTGAGTTTCGTCAGGAACTCCGCTGCAATCAGAGGGTTGCAGCGAAGCTTTCAGGCTGGCTGGCGGCCGTGGCCGCACCTTTTCGCGCCGTCCTCACTTTAGTGGCGCCGTTGGGCGCCATGTGCCTTGGTTCAGGCCGAAGCGCGCGCGGCCCGGCCAATTTCGCGCGCCACCGCCGCGATCAGGTCCGCCAGGGTGAAGGGCTTCAGGATGAACGGCCTTGGCTGCGACGTGAGGCTTTCCATCCGTTGCGGATCGCCGGACATGAGCACCACAGGCAGGCGCAACCTGTCGGCGGCCGGAATGAGGGTGGGATGGATTCCGTCCGGCAGCGTGCAATCGAGCAAGACCAGATCGATCCCGCCAGCGGCGAGGGCGTCGAGCGCGGCAGCTGAGGTCTCGACCAGGCTCGTCCGGTAATCGTCGTCCAGCGCCGCAGCGATGACTTCGGCCACCAGCGGATCATCTTCTACGACGAGAATATGCCGTCGCGGGCTCATCAGGGGACCAGGATCATGCCTCGGCTACTCGGGCGTAAACACTAGACGGACTGTTCCCATCACTAAAGTGGCGGACATGCCGCTCGCGCGATATTTATTAATGCGGGGCGGCCGGATCGCTTTCTTCATAAGGAACTTTCGCCCGTGCGGGGGAACGCTCAGCTCCGCACTTCGGTTCCCAGTGCCGTCTCGTACACCCGGATCATGGCGCAGGAATCCGATGTGCCGAGGCCCATGCCGCGTGCCATCCGCATCAGGTTCATCACCTGCGGCGCGATCATGCCGGGTACGCCGAGTTCATCCGCCATCTCCAAAGCCAGCCGCAAATCCTTGTGCGCGAGGTCCAGCGCGAAGGTGGCATCGAAGGCGCCCTTGAAGGCCTTGCTCGCCATGTTGGCATAGCCGCTGGACATGCCCGAGGCGTTGCGAATCACCTGATCCAGCTTGTTCAGGTCGATGCCCGAGCGCTTGCCGATCATCAGCGCCTCGGCGGCGGCGGCGGAATTGCAGAAAGCCAGCATGTTGTTGATCAGTTTTGCGACGGAACCCATGCCGATTTCGCCGCAATGCACCACCTCGCCGCTGAATGATTTCAGCAGCGGGAGTTGCGATTCGAAGGTCGCCGCATCGCCGCCCACCATGATGACGATCGTGCCGTCCTTCGCACGGGCGGTGCCGCCGGAGACCGGGGCTTCCAGCATCGGCAGACCCTTGGCCCGCATGCCCTCGGCGCAGCGGCGCGCGGTGGCGGGAGAATTGGTGGAAAGATCGATATAGGCCGTGCCCGGTTTGGCATTGGCGGCAATGCCGTCCGGGCCCAGTGCCACGTCTTCCACCACGCGCGGCAGCGGCAATGAGGTGATCACGACGTCGCAGGTCCGGGCGATATCGGCCACGGAAGCCCCGGCAGAGGCGCCGAGCTCGGTGCAGGCCTTCACCGCATCCGGGCTCAGGTCGAACACCACCACCTCGTGGTTGGTGTTGCGGATGATGTTGCGGCACATGGGGCCGCCCATGTTGCCGACACCGATGAACCCGACCTTCATGGCGTTCCTCCTGCCGTTTCCACGGGGTTGCCGATGATTTCACCGGCGCACCGCGCTGACAACCCGGTGCGTTGCGCACAGGGTGGTCGGGTGAAGAAAGCAAGGTCAGGGGCTTTGCCCCCACCCCGCCATCCAGCCAAACAGATGGATCGCAAAGGCACAGCCTTTGCCGAGAGGTCCAGGAGAGCAGAGCTCTCCTGGCGGGTTTCAGGGCGGAGCCCTGATCTTGCTTGCTCCAGCCGATTGCCCTGGCGTTACGCAACCTACTGGTTGCATTTCTGGTGGCGGCGTGCCAGGAAAAGGCAACCTGGAGGTTGCCTATGGACGCCGATCGCATCAAGAAGCGGATTTTACTGCATGCCTCGCAGCAGCGCGTGTGGCGGGCAGTCAGTGACGCTGCCGAATTCGGCCGCTGGTTTGGCGTGGCGTTCGATGGTTCGTTCGTCGCCGGCGCGCGGATCACCGGGCGCGTTGCGCCCACTACGGTGGATCCAGAGGTGGCGAAGTTGCAGGAACCGCATGCCGGCCTGGCGTTTGCCTTCCTGGTTGAAGACATCGCTCCGATGCGGCGGATCGCGTTCCGCTGGCATCCGTTTGCCGTCGATCCGAACGTGGATTACACGCAGGAGCCTATGACATTGATCGAATTCCTGCTGGAGCCGGCGCCGGACGGGACCTGGCTGACCATCACCGAGTCCGGCTTCGAGCGTATTCCGTTGGAGCGCCGTGCCAAGGCCTTCGCCGCGAATGACGGTGGCTGGACGATGCAGACGCAACTGATCGGGCAATACCTCGCGATGCAGGTTGCGGACTGACGCGCATGCTGTCCCATGCGCGCCGGCTGTCGTGACACGGGATGGCGAGAAGCGGCACCGCGCGCCTACCGGCCGACGCTGCCCCGGTCTTTGCCGCGCTCGGCGACCCGACGCGGCTGCGCCTGGTGGCGCGGCTTTGTGACGGGGGGCCGCTCTCGATCAGCCGGTTGGCTGAAGGCGTTGATATGTCGCGGCAAGCGGCGACAAAGCATCTGCAAGCCCTGGAGGGTGCGGGGATTGTGCGCAGCGCCCGCGCCGGGCGGGAGCGTATCTGGCAGGTGCGCACCGCCCGGCTGACGGAGATGCGCGACTATCTGCAACAGATTTCCGACCACTGGGATGCTGCCCTGGCGCGGCTGCGCCGGGAGGTCGAGACCGATGACACGTGAGGGACGTCATCGCTTGCGTTGGGGAGCTTGGGCTGGGGAGCTTGCGTTGGGGGCGTTGCCGCTTGCGCCCGGCCGGCACGGGTCTTTGGTAACCGGGCGATGGGGGCGGATGGGCGGGGCTGGCAGTGGGGCTGGCAGTGGGGCTGGCAGTGGGGCTGGCAGTGGGGCTGGCAGTGGGGGCTGGCAGTGGGGGCTGGCAGTCCCCTTGCACAACGCCGCAACCCCGGTTTTGAATACCGCCAAACACAGCGATCGGAGGACCGGCCATGACGATCCACGCGCGGCTCGCCCATATGGGCATCTACATCAAGGATCGCGACGTGATGGAGCGCTTCTACACCGAGGTGCTTGGCCTGTTGGTGACGGACCAGGGCGAGGGCCGCGGCGGCGCCCACCTGACCTTCCTCAGCGGCAACCGCAACAATCACCACCAGGTCGTGCTGGTGACAGGACGGCCCGATACAGCGGGGTTCAACCCGATCCAGCAGATCTCGTTCATGGTGGACTCGCTTGGCGACCTGCGCGAGGTGCAGCAGCGCGCCCTCGCGCTGGGTGCCACGGACATGCGCCCGGTCAGCCATGGCAATGCGTGGTCGGTCTATTTCAAGGATCCGGAAGGCAACACCGTGGAGGCGTATCTCGACACGCCGTTCCATGTGTCGCAGCCGCATGGGGAGTTTCTGGATCTGTCGAAGTCGGATGCGGAAATCCTGCGCGATACTGAAGCGGCGTGCCGCAAGGATCCGAGCTTCATGCCGTTCGGCGATTTCACCCGCAGCCTGGGTGAACGGCTGGCGCATTAGCGGAAACTTCTCAAGGGCTACAACGGCGCGTGGTGACGCGCTGCACCTTTGTGGTACTGGGTAAGCGACGCGAGAGCCGGTACCTGGGATTGGAGCGCGGCGAAGCGAGCCCCCGTGTCATTGCGAGTTTCCTACCGGCAGCGCCCGCCGACCGCGACTGGATGAAACTGCGCGCAACGATGCAAGGATCCTGGGTTTCGACCCCTCCCCCCAACCCCCTCCCGCAAGGGGAGGGGGAGGCCTTGTTGCTTGTCGGAAGCGTAGCGGCGGAGCAATCTCGGTCGTATGGGTGCACGGACGGTGCGGGGGCTTTCTCGAGCGAGATTGCTTCGTCGCTACGCTCCTCGCAATGACATATGTCGTGGGATGACACGCCTCCATGACATGTGTCGTGTGAGGACACGCCTCGCAATGACATATGGCGTGGGATGACACGCCTCGCCATGACATGTGTCGTGCGAGGATACACCTCGCCATGACATATGTCGTGGGATGACACGCCTCGCCATGACATGTGTCGTGGGAGGACACGCCTCGCCATGACATGTGCCGTGCGAGGACACGCCTCGCCATGACACATGTCGTGCGATGCGGGGGGCGTTACGCGGCCTGACGCGAGTCGAATTGCCTCAGCAGCGTCGCCAGTTTCGCGGCCGCGGCTTGATCCAGTTCAAATCGCACGTGCGCGACCCCGTCGCGGTTGGCGCGCACGACGAAGGGCACCTGCATGCCGAGACGCTCGGGGTCCAGCGTTCCGCGTGCACCGATATTCAGCATCGCGGCGTCGCCAATCGCGGCGCCGCCCTGCGACAGATCGATCAGCCGCGCAGCGATTGGCGGTTGCCCCGCGAGGCTCACCCGACATGGGGTGCCGATCGCGACGCGCGGTGCCTCGCGGCGATCGACTTCCGGCGTGGCAGTGCGGACCACGCGCGTGACCGCGGCCGTCAGGTCGTCGATAGCCTGCTGCAAGCGCTCGGCAAATCCTTCGACAGCGCCGGCGTGCTCTCCGGTTTTCGCGGCTTCGGTGGAGACCTCGGTGGTACGCCGGGTCATCTCATTGGCCGCATTGGCGGTTACCGTGACGTTGCGGGCGATGTCCGCGGTGGCCGCGCCTTGTTGCTCCACCGCGGCGGCGACCGCGCTGGCGATCGCGTTGATTTCGCCAATGGTTTGTTCGATGTGGCCGACCGCGGTGACGGACGCGCCGGTCGCCGTGCGGACTTCGCTGATATGCTGGGCGATTTCCTGGGTAGATCGTGCGGTTTGCGTTGCCAGCGCCTTCACTTCGCCGGCCACGACCGCAAAGCCTTTGCCGGCATCGCCGGCGCGCGCTGCTTCGATGGTGGCATTCAGTGCCAGCAGGTTGGTCTTGGCAGCGATTTCACCGATCATGTCGGCGACCACGCCAATGCGGCCGACCTTGTCGTTCAATTCGCCGATGATGCCGCGGGTCTCGCTGCCGGCCTGCACCGCGCGCGCGACGATGGCGCTGGATTGCTGCACCTGGCCACCGATCTCGCGGATCGAGCCAGCGAGTTGTTCCGCGGCGTTGGCGACGGCCTGAGCGTTGGTCAGCGCCTCGCCCGCCGCCAATGCCGCAGCCTGCGCCGATGCGCCCGTGCCGGCGGCCGCTTCGCGCATGGCCGTCGCGGTTTCCGCCAGCGTGCCGGTGTCGCGGCCAACGGAGGCGAGCGTGACCAGGGTCTCGTGTTCGATCGTGTCCGCCATCTTGAGCAAGGCGGCGCGCTTGTCGGCCTCGGCACTCAGGCGGCTCGCGGCGGCCTCGGACTCGAGTGCGGCGGTGCGGACCACGGCCTGCTGCACGATCACGACAGCGCGGGCGATCTCGCCCAGCGAATCGGTGCGATCCTGGCCTGGCACGTCACGGTCGGCCTGGCCTTCGGCCAAAGCGCGCAGTGCCGCCGCCTGTCGGCGCAACGGGCGCAGGCTGACCGTCACCATTGCCAAGATCAGCCCCAGGCCCAGCAGGATGGCGGCGCCGGCGCAGAGCAAGAGCTGCCACAGGAGGCGGCGCGACATGGCATCGACGAACGCCATCGGGCTGCCTGTGCTGACCATCCCGATGACCGTGCCGGACCGGTCGCGCAAGGGCAGGTAGGAGACGACGTTAACCCCGGAGACGGCGCTGTAGGAGAAGGTCTCGCGGCCTTGCCGGAGCACAGGCTCGAGGATCTGCGGATCGTTGATCGCTTCGCCGATCGGATGCGTGCCATCGGGCTTTACCAAGGATGAAGCGACGCGTGTACCGCGGAGGAAGACGGCGCCGGTACGGTGGATGGACTTGAACACGCGATCCAGCAGGTCCTGGAATTCTGCCGCGCCGGCGTTGCCGGCGTAGAGTTTTCCGTCCTCCATGTGGATCGGTCCGAGTTCCTGGATGCGGTCGCGCAGAGTCAGGCTGTCATCGTGCAATTGCTGCTGGAAACGCTCCAGCGCGAAGTCGCGCATCAGGCTGTCGGCGCGCCAGACGACAACGCCGAGACCGGCGAGGACAACGATGAATGTGCCGGCGATGAGGCATGCGGCGAGCGGCAGGCGGACGAGGAGGCGGTGCATGGAAGGCTCCGCTAATCGCAAAACCGCTGCCAGAATGCTGGGGGACGGTTAAGGAAGCGTGAAACGCGCTGCACTGCCGATCGCCGCTTCCCCCTAACCCGCTCCCACGCCGCCTCCCCCTAACCTGCTCCCACGCCCCCTCCCCTCACCTGCTCCCACGCCCCCTCCCCCTAACCTGCTCCCACGCCCCCTCTCCCCTCACCTGCTCCCACGCCCCCTCCCCCTAACCCCCTCCCACAAGGGGAGGGGGAATCTCTGGGGGTCAATGGCGTATGGCGGACCGTTTCCTCCGCCGTGAGCAACCGTTAGAGCCCGACCGCGGTCTCCGCCGCCACGAACTCCAAGGCCAGGTCGCGGGCCACGGCTGCATGCGTCACCTTGCCTGCATGCACGTTCAGGCCATGGCGCAGATGCGGATCGTCCGACAGCGCGGCGCGCCATCCCTTGTTGGCCAGCGCCAGCACGAAGGGCAGCGTCGCATTGTTCAGCGCGAAAGCGGAGGTGCGTGCCACCGCGCCCGGCATGTTGGTGACGCAGTAATGCACCACACCATGCTCTACATAGGTGGGATCGGAATGCGTGGTGGGCCGGCTGGTTTCGAAGCAGCCGCCTTGATCGATAGAGATGTCCACCAGCACCGAGCCGGGCCGCATCCGCTGCGCCATCGCGCGCGAGACCAGCTTCGGCGCCGCCGCGCCCGGCACCAGCACCGCCCCGATCACCAGGTCGGCGGACATCACGGCTTGCTCGATCGTTTCGGCAGTGGAAAACAGGGTGGTGGCGCGGGGACCGAATTGCAGGTCGAGCTCGTAGAGACGC
>Ga0335074_10013200_pt1 | contig 11609 bp, 11 predicted proteins | sample Lox_Sample_23_FD_206715 | JGI IMG/M metagenome (GOLD analysis project Ga0335074, IMG submission 206715) | Soil microbial communities from Loxahatchee National Wildlife Refuge, Florida, United States - Lox_Sample_2.3 | ecosystem: Environmental > Terrestrial > Soil > Wetlands | place: USA...
AGCGCAAGACAGACCCGCCGGATCCCACGGGCAGGGTGTTATCCACGCCTGCGCCAATATCCACAAACATTGATTTGGTGATGTGTAAGGGTTGTGGATGAGCGCTCGCCGAGCCCTCGAATGTTGCCATAGGATGGCGCACGCGAATAGCGCTGGCAAGCAGAGCTTTCGGCGGCCGTGGTACTGGCTCGCCGTGCTTGCGCTCGTGGCTGCGGCGGCGAGCCTGCTGATCGTCGGGAACGCTCGCGCCCGATACGCGCAGGAGCAACGCAATTTCGCGAGTTCTCAGGAGCTGCGGTTGCAGCGCGTCGAGCAGCGGGTGGACGAGTATTTTGCGCAGGCGATTGCGCTCGCAAGCTTCGGGTCGCATACGCTCGGGAGTTCGCGCGGCAACGTGGCGCTGACGCGGTTGCTGACGGTCGCGATGATACGCTCGAGCCATCGGCCAGACATCATCGGCGCAGGTGTGGCCTACGTCCCGTACGCGTTCGATCCGCGGTTTCGCCTGGTCTATGCGTACTGCTTCGCGTCAGCGCGCACGGCGGAGCTTTTCGAAGGCAACCACGCTCCACCGGGCAACGAGTACACGCAATTCGCCTGGTTCCAACGCGCGCTCCGGGAGCCGGCCCGCACGGCGTTCACGGGGCCCTACACCCACGGCGTAAGCTACATCTCGACCGAGAAGGCTATTTCGGTGGGCAGCCGCGTCGTGGGCGTCGTCGTCGTCGACACCCTGACCGCGCTCTTCAAGAGGTTGATGCGCATGCCGCTGGCAAGCGGCGACGTTGCGTGGATCGAGTCGAGCAAGCGGGGCCATGAGCTTCTGGCAACCGCGCCGATTCCCGCCGGCTACCGGGTCGACCGCCGAATGATGCTGCGCTACACCCATGCGTACGTGCATCTTTCGACCGACGCGACCCCGCTGCGCACGACGGCGCGTAGCTTGATCTCATCCGCCCTCGGTCTGATCATCGCGATTTGGTTCGTCGCGGTGCTCGCTGCCGTCGGCGTGCTGCAGCGTTGGCGTGCCCAGGAACGCGAAGGTGCGCTCGAAGCGGTGCAGCGCCGCCTGGAAGACGAGATCGCACTGCAGAAAACCGTCGAAGCGGAGTTGCGCAAGGCCGCATTCACCGACACCCTCACGGGCCTGCCCAACCGTGCCGCGTTTCTGGACTTCGCGCAGTCGGTTCTGTCGAGTGAGCGGCGAGACCGCTACACGATCTTCTTCATCGATCTCGACCGCTTCAACATCGTCAACGAGACGCTGGGACATCTCGCCGGCGACGATCTGCTGCGCTCGATCGGCGCCCGCCTGCGTACGGTCGTCGAACCGACGGATTTGATCGCCCGGCTCGGCGGCGACGAATTCGTCATCGTGGCAAGCATCGAGTCGCGTTCGTTTACCGAAGCCGCGGCGCTGCTGCTCGCCCACTTGAGCGATCCGATCATCATCAAGGGACGGTCGATCTATCCCGAAGCCTCGATGGGTGTCGTCGCCGTCGACGACTCGTATGCGAACCCGGAGGAGCTCTTGCGCGATGCCGACATCGCGATGTACGAGGCGAAGCGGCGCGGCCGGGCGCGGTTCGTCATCTTCGACGCTGCGATGCGGCGCCGCATAGCGCAGGATTCGCAACTCGAAGAGGAGCTTCGGCGTGCGATCGAACACGGCGAACTCGAACCGCATTATCAACCGATATACAGCCTCGACGCGCAACGTATCGTCGGGTTCGAGGCGCTGCTGCGGTGGCACCGTCAGGACGGTACCGTCGCCCTCGCCTCGGAGTTCATGGGGTTTGCCGAGGCGCACGGGTTCGTCGAGGCAATCGACGGTCTGGTTTTTCGTGCGGTCTGTTCGCACGGGAAAGCGATCTTCGATCTTTTTCCCGGAGCGTCCATTGCCGTCAACGTGTCGGCGTCGGAGATCGCGAGCACGGCATACGTGGAAAATACCGAGACGTTGCTGCGCCGCCACGGCTTACCGCCCGAACGTCTGAAACTCGAGATCACGGAAACGGCCATGATGACGAGTTCAGACGCGGCAAACCGCACGATGCAGCGATTGCGCGACCTGGGGCTCGAATTCGCGCTCGACGACTTCGGCACGGGGTATTCGTCCCTGGCGTATCTGCAGCGGCTCCCGATCCGCGGCCTGAAGATCGATCGATCGTTCATCGAACCGCTTCCCGGCGATCCGCGCGCCCTGGAGATCGTACGGAGCATCGTCTTGCTCGCGCGTTCCTTCGGCCTCTCGGTCACGGCCGAGGGCGTCGAGAGCGCAGAGCAGGTCGAACTCTTGCGTGAACTCGGCGTCGATTTCGCGCAGGGCTTCTTCTTCTCTGCGGCGGTGACGATCGCGGCACTAGGTAGTCTGGTCCCTACCGAGCAAGAGGGACCGTCGCCGGCCGCCGAAATGAACTCTCCGTGAGTTCGTATATCCCCGCGGACCCGACGATCGCCGAGTTTGCCGCGCATCTGCGGCTCGAACGCGGGCAGTCTCCGCGGACCTCCGAGGAGTACGCGCGGGACGTCGAGCTCTTCGGGCAGTTCCTAGAGCCGAGCCATCGCAAGAATCTGCCCTTTTCGACGTTGCCGAAGACCACCGTCTCCGATGTGCGCCGCTTTGTGATGGAGCTCATGGGTCCCCGCAAGTATTCACCGACCTCCGTACGGCGAAAGATTGCCGCGCTACGGTCCTATTTCGCGCTTCAAAAGCGCGAAGGGCGGCGCGCGGACAACCCGGCACAAGACGTGCCGCCGCCCAAGGCGCCGAAACGCCTGCCGCACGTCATGTCCGAACGCGAAGTCGGCAAGCTGCTGCGCACGAAGATCGCCGGAAAAACCGAGTTTGCACGGCGCCGCGACCTCGCGATGATGGAGTTGCTGTACGCCAGCGGCATCCGGCGAGCGGAGCTCGTCGGCTTGAACGTCAGCGACGTCGATCTCGACAAACGGCTGATGCGCGTCATCGGAAAGGGAAATAAACAGCGAACCGTCTTCATCAATCAAGCGTCTGCGGATGCGATTCGCGGCTATCTCGCGGTGCGCCCCCGCACGCCCGATGAAGCGCTCTTCATTTCCAAGCGAAAGACGCGCATGTCGCATCGCCAGGCGTGGGTGATCTTTCGTCAGTTTGCCGAACTGTCCGGTCTGAACAAGCACGTCACGCCGCACGTGATGCGTCACTCTTTTGCCACGCATCTGCTCGAGAACGGGGCCGACCTGATGACGATCAAGGAACTGCTGGGTCACGAGAGTCTCTCGACGACGCAGATCTACACGAACGTTTCACTGGAACACATGCGCCGCAGCTACGAGGAGGCGCATCCGCGCGACCGCAGCGAAGAACGCTAGCGTGAAATTACCGGCGCTGTTCCTGCTTCTTACTTTTGTCGCTTGTTCGTCGCCGCCGCCACCGTACGCCAACACGGTCGGCGTGCTCAAAGCGGGCTCGACGATGACCGTCAACATCGATAGCGGTGTCGTGAACGCGTACAAACCGGCGGAGGGTGACCCGCCGGACCGCTACACGATCTCGGCCACGGCGCTCTCGGCGTCTAGTCCGCCGCCCGCGCCGGCGGTGCGCTCAAACGGCAAAGGGATCGTCGTCGATGCAACCGGACCGTTGGCGTATCTCCTGGTGCGCGTGCCGGAGGGCGTCAATCTCGTGGTGCACTCGCGCAGCGGCAACGTAAACGTGACCGACATCAGCGGAAACGCCGACGTCACGGCGGAGAGCGGCGACGTGAAGATCATGATCGCCGGCCGGGCACAAGCGCACACGCGCAACGGCTCGATCGATGCGACGGTCGGCGCGGCGAGCTGGCCGGGTGTCCTGCGCTTCTCTTCGGACAACGGCGACGTAACCGTGTACGTGCGCACGACCGCCGCGTTCATGGCGCGGATGCACACCGACGACGGAACGTTGTTCACTGACTTCGACCTGCGCGGTACCTCGATCGGCAACAACGAGACGATCGACGCTCCGGTCAACGGTGGCGGCGCTTCTTCCGTGGATCTCTGGAGCAAACGCGGCGCGGTGCGGCTGCTGCGCTTGGTGCCGCAGGCATGAGGGCGCTGCGGCTCGCTTCGCTCGTTATCGCCTGCGCCGGCGTCGTGCTCACGAGCTGTTCGGGAAAAGGCGGCAACGGCGGACCGGCGGGTTGGAGCAAAGTCGACGCAACCACGTGGGTGCAGGGATCGGGCGCAGCGCAAGAGCGCTACGTCAGCACGAGCACCGCATTCAGCGGTTCGCTCAAGGATCTCGCCTCGCAGGAAACGATCAACGTGATTCTGCGCTACCCGGGCGCGCATTTCGTTTCGAGTGTCCCGCTCGCCGCGTGTCCCGGAGAAGCGGGGTTGGCGACGTTCCGTTCACGCAAAGCGACGATCGAGTCGGCATTTTCCGTCCAGAACGACCGAGCCTTGACGATCCTCTACGAACGACCGGCGGGCGCAAAGCCGTCGGATGCGGTAACGTCGGCGCTCGGCGCAGCACTCTGCAACGTTTAGGAGCGCACCGAAAGCACCGCGCCGGGGTTCATCAGTCCGTCCGGATCGACGGCGTCTTTCACCGCGCGCATCAAGGCTAACTCGGCGGCGCCGCGGTGCTCGCCCAACTCCTCGCGCCGGTAGCGGCCGATGCCGTGCTCGGCCGTGATGCTCCCGGCGAACTCCCGCACGATCGCGTGAACGGTCGCGGTGACCGCGTCTGCGCCGGCGTGCTCACCGAGTAGCACGTTGAAGTGTATGTTTCCGTCGCCGACGTGTCCAAAGGCGATGACGCGCGTCCCCGGGTGCTCGCGTTCCACCGCATGCGTCGCCCGCGCCAGAAACGCCGGGATCGCCGAGATGGCCACCGATACGTCGTGCTTCGCGCTGCGCCCCGCGCGCCGTTCGTTCTCGCTGATGCTCTCGCGCCAGCCCCAGAGCGCATGCGCCTGTGCGGTACTCGCAGCGAGAATCGCGTCGTCGGCATATCCTCGTTCGAGGACTTGGTTCAAAGCCGCCTCGAGGCCGTCGCGCAGCCCGGGAAGACTCGATGCAGCCTCGACCAGCAGATACCACGGGTGCTCGCCGGTCGGGCGCACGAGCTGGGGCTCGTACGCCAGACGTAGAGCGACCGCGCGCTCGCCGAAGAGCTCGCAGCCGACCAGCGCTTCGCCGAGCGCATCTTGGAGCGCGCCGAAGGCATCCACCGCGTGCTGCGGCGTTTGGACGCCGAGCAGGGCGGTCGCACGGTGCGAAGGCCGCGCAAACAGCCGCAGAACCGCCCCGGTGATGACGCCGAGCGTGCCTTCGCTGCCGATGAAGAGCTGCTTCCAATCGTACCCCGCGTTGTCTTTACGCAATGCGCGCATCCCGTCCGCGATCGTGCCGTCCGCGAGTACGACTTCCAGACCGAGGACCAGCGAGCGCATCGATCCGTAACGCAGCACCGCCGTGCCGCCGGCGTTGGTCGCGATCAACCCCCCGATCTGCGCCGTCCCTTCCGCCGCAAGCGAGAGGGGAAAGAACCGGCCGGCATCGGTCGCGGCCGCTTGCACGGCGGCGAGCACGCAACCCGCATCCACCGCGATCGTGAAACCCGCTGCATCGAGCACGCGCACACGGCGCATGCGCGAGAGACTCAGCACGATGGCGCGCTCCAAGCCGAGCGGCGTTGCGCCCGCGGCGAGGCCGGTATTTCCGCCTTGCGGAACGACCGCAACGCCCGCAGCGGCGCAAGCGCGCACGCAGGCCGCGACGGCGCTCGTATCGGCCGGGCGCGCGACGGCGAGCGCCGAGCCCGTGAAGACGCCGCGCCAGTCGGTAAGGTAGGAAGCGAGTTCGTCGTGATCGCGTACGAGGCCACCCGGGCCGCAGATCGTTGCGAGGCCGTCGAGCAGCGTTGCGCTCACGCCTGCGCCATCGTCCGCTGCGTCTCTTTCGCCTTGATCAGACGCACCATCGCGTCGTTGTACGGCGTCGGCACGCCGGCGCGCCGGCCGAGCGCGACGACGGCGCCGTTGATGTGATCGATCTCGCTCGGATGCCCCGATTCCAGATCGAAGGCCATCGAACTCTTGGAATCCGCGCCGACTTCGATCACCTGCACGACGTACTGCCACGGGCTCACGAACGGCAGGTTGATCTTCAACGCGGCGGCGACCGCTGCGGCTTCTTCCGCCAGCGACTCGGCGAGGTGTGCGGCATTCGCGTTGCGGATGATCTCGCCGCTTTCGCAGTCCAGCAGCGCGGAGATCGCGTTGATCGCGGCATTCGCGATGAGCTTTCCCCAAAGATGCGGGCGAATATCGTAGACAACCGACGCGCGCAAGCCCGAGCGCGTCAAGACGTCGGCGATGGTACGCGACGTCGGCGCTGCGGCGGATGCCGAACCGATCAGCGTCGTGCCGCCTACCGAACTGCGTGCGTGCCCCGGCGAGACCGTTATCGCCGATTCCGTGGTCACCCCGAGAACGACGGGGACCGCACCGCCCAGCGCCGTCTTGATCGCGTCTTCGTTGCCGACGCCGTTCTGCAACGAGATCACCGGGGTCGCGGGGTTGAGCTCGCCGGCGAAGGGACGCAGCGCACGCAGCGTGTCGACCGCCTTCACGAACAGAAACAGCATTTGCGAACCGAAGAGTTCGCGCGCATTGACGGCGACGTGCACGCGACGCGCCGGCTGTTCGTTCAAGCGGAGGCCCGATGCGGCGATCGCCGCGCTGGTTTCGGGATTGGCGTCGAGCACGGTAACGTCCGACGTCACGGCCAAGTGATAGCCGAAGAGCGTGCCCATCGAGCCGGCGCCGATGATGCCGATCTTCAGGCGTTCGGGGTTCGTTGTGGCCGCGCTCACGGGAATTGCGTCTGCAGGCCGTAGGTGAAGCGATGCTCGACGTGATTGAGCCCGCGCTCGCCGTAGAACAAATAGAGATTCTTCGTGAGATGCACGTTGCCGTACAGATCGATCTCGGGCCGCTCCAGGTCGTAGATCTTCGTATCGAGACCGAAGACGCCGGCATTGTACTGGCCGAGCAATCCGAGTTGCGAGTAGAGGACGCCGCCTCCCACGCGAAAATCGGAGCCGACCGAGTGCAGCCATGCCAGGTTGGCCGTCGTGTCGGAGCCGATGTCGTTGGCGCCGACCAGCAGGCTGTTCTCGGACTTCGGAAGCAGCACCGCATTGAGATCCCCTTGGGGGCCCTCGTTTTGCTTGAAGAGCGACGACGGGCAACAGACCGCCTCGGGTGAAAGCCGGCTGATGCGCAGCTGAATTTGAATCAGGTTGCTGGCGATTGCCGCCAGGCGGCTCTGCAGGTGCAGCGACTGCACCGTCGGTGTGCCGGAGCTGGGAGGCGCATTCCCGCCGGCCGGCGGTGCCGGAGCGCTGCTACCGAGCGGATAGGGCGTCGCGTTCGCGTCGACGCCGTACACGCTGCTCTTGCCGCCGAGCGCGCCCAGCAGCGAGTCGGCGCGCTGCATCGTCGCGTCGAGATTGGCAACCGTGTTCTTCAGTTGCGCTTGGGTCTGCGGGTCGCCGGTCACCTGACGCAGGTCGCGCGTGATATCGGCGATGTTCTTCGTGGTATCCGCGATGTTCTGCGTCGTTGCCAAGACGTTTGCCCGAAGATTCGGATCCTTCGCGATGGACTCGAGCACGGCCATCGAGGTGTTGAGCGCATGCGCCGTCTGCTGGAATTGCGTGAGCATGTCGCTGATCCGCGGCGAGTTCAGCTGCACGGTGTCGTTGAGCGTGCCCGTCAACGCCACGAGGTTCGAGCTCGCCTGCGCAAGGCTGCTCTGCAGTTCGCTCGACAACGCGGTGAGCGAGCTGCGCATCGAGATCGTCAGCTCGTTGGCGTTCGTGAGGGTCGACTGCAACGTATCCAGCAGCTTGGGCTCGCGCCGCTGCAGTTCACTGAGCATCGCATCGAATTTGACGATCTCGCCCTGACCCTGTTGGAGGAGATCGGCGATCGTTGCGGTGTTGATGCCTTGCGGTTGCTCGGCGACCGGCAGAACTTCGCGCGCGAGCATCGGCGGTCTCACCCCGGCCTGCGGCCGCGGCGGCAGAATAATGAGATTGGGGTCGCCCGTCAGCGGCGCTTGAATCAAAAACTTCGAATCCGACGGAATGTCGACGTCGCGATTGACCGCCAGAATCACGTCGACCGTGTTATCGGGCAGCAGCGTGATCGAATCGACCGACCCCACCGTCACGCCGCTGAAGTACACGAGCGCCCCGGAGTGCAAGCCCGCCGCCGACTCAAAATGCACGCCGATGCGATAACCGGTGTGCCTGGTGCCAAAGTCCGTGACCACATAGAACACGGCGAACAACAGCAGCAACGCCAGAATCGCGAATGCTCCAACCTGCGCCTGCCTACTCATTGCCGGTGTCTTACTCGAAGTGGCCCCGATGAACCTTGGCGACCGGCTCGGGGCCCCACGACGTGGGCCGCTGGGCCTGGGCGAGGCGCCTTTTCAAATGGGTATCGGGCCAACCTCGCTGCCCGTCAAGAATTGCTGCACGATGGGATTTCTCGAGCTCTTGATCTCGTCGACCGTTCCGTACGCGATTACGGCGCCTTCGAAGAGCATCGCGACGTAATCGGCCATCATGTAGATCGAGTGCAAATCGTGCGAGATCACGACCGCGGTGCCGTTGAGCTTCTTACGCAGGTGCAAGATGGTATCGGTGATGAGATGCGTGACGATGGGGTCGAGTCCGGTCGTGGGTTCATCGTAGAGCACGAGCTCGGGGCGGGTGACGATCGCGCGCGCGAAGCCGGCGCGTTTAAGCATACCGCCCGAGAGCTCGCTGGGCATCGCATCGTACGTGTGCGCGAGGCCGACCGAGTCGAGGGCTTCTTCGACCGTCTTGCGGATCTCGGCGTCACTGGCACGCGTGTGTTCGCGCAGGGGGAGCGCCACGTTCTCGCCGACCGTCAGACTGTCGAGCAGCGCCGCAAACTGAAACGAGAGGCTGATCGCGCGCCGCACTTCGTTGAGCTGCGTCTCGTGCATGTGGCAGATGTCCTTATCGTGCACGTACACGTGTCCGGAGGAGGGCTTGATCAAGCCGTCGAGGAGCCGCAGGATCGTCGACTTACCCGCGCCCGAAAGACCGATGATGCACGTGATCGCGTCGCCGACGACGTTGAGGCTGCAGTTTTTGAGAACCACGCGGTCCCCGTAGTTCAGATCGACGTCGTCGAGACGTGCAATGACATCCGACACGGTTTAGTGACCGCCGAAGAGCAGAAACGAGAGGACGAAGTTCGATACGAAGATCAAGATGATCGAGATCACGACCGAGCCGGTCGTGGCCGCACCGACGCCGGCTGCGCCGCCGCGCGCCGTAAGGCCCTGATAGGCGCCGACGAGCGCGATGATCAACGCGAAGACGAGAGACTTGAAGAGGCCCTTGACGACGTCGTCGAAGCCGATCGTCTGCCGCACCGAAGACATGAACGTGTCGTACGAGATGTGCGCGTAGGACTGCGCGATCCACATGCCGCCGCCGATTGCGACGACGTCGGCGAAGATGGTAAGCAGCGGCAGCATCACGACCATTGCGAGGACGCGCGGCAGTACCAAGAAGCGCGGAATCTCCAAGCCCATCGAGGTGAGCGCCTCGATCTGCTCGGTCACGACCATCGAGCCGAGCTCGGCGGCGATCGCCGAACCGGCGCGGCCCGCCACGACAACCGCCGTCAACATCGGGCCGAGTTCGCGTATCGTGCCGTAGGCGACGGCGCCGCCGACGAAGTTGCCGAATCCGTACTGCACCGCCTGAAGCGCGGATTCGAGCGAGATCACCATGCCGGTAAAGAGCGAGGTGAGGATGACGATCGAGAACGACTCGACCCCCAGGAAGTAGCACTGATTGATCGTCTCGACGAAGCGGATTCGCAGTTTGACGAGGAATCCACCCGACTCCGCCGCCAGGACGACGATGCCGCCGGCGTACTCGAAAAACTCGATCGTCGCGCGGCCGAAGCGATCGAGAACTTTCACGAGACCTCGATCGCGTCGAGTGCGGTGAGGACGGCCCGCGTCGCCTCGATGCGCTTGACGGCGACGCCGCGTTCGGCGGTCAAGTTGAAGTGTACTTGATTAACGTGTTCCAAACGCCGGTCCACATCGCGCAGATGCGCTCGTGCCTCGCGCTCGAAGCCGGAAAAGTAACGCCGCACCGCTGCGAGGTAGGCCGCTTGCTCTTGGCCTTCGAGCGTACCGCCGGCGACCGCCGCCGCCGCCGCATCCTGCGCCTTGCGCATCGCGCGGTCGGTGATATGGAAGCCGCCGACGTGGTTCACCAGCGCCGCGATCGGGTCGTCCGCCATTACGGTTCACCGATGGCTTCGCGTTGGCGTTCGAATAGCGTGGAGATTCCGCGCTCCGCCATCGAGAGCATGAGGTCGAGCTGGCCGCGATCGAACGGCGCCGCTTCCGCCGTCCCCTGAAGCTCCACGAACTTGCCGGCGTCGGTCATGAAGACGTTCATATCGGTATGCGCCGTCGAATCCTCGTCGTAGGCGAGATCGAGCATCGGTACGCCGTGCACGATGCCGACGCTGACGGCGCCGACCATGCCGGTCAACGGCCAGCGGCTTCCGCGCAGGTCCGGGATACTGCGCAAGGCGAGCGCGAGGGCGACGTACGCCCCGGTTACCGAAGCGGTACGCGTCCCCCCGTCTGCTTGCAGCACGTCGCAGTCGATCCAGATGGCGCGCTCGCCGAGCTTCGACGTATCGGTCACCGCGCGTAATGCACGGCCGATGATGCGCTGAATCTCATGCGTGCGACCACCGAGGCGGCCCTTTGCGGATTCGCGTTGCGTACGTTCCTGGGTGGCGCGAGGCAGCATCGAGTACTCGGCGCTGACCCAGCCCAAGCCCTTGCCTTTGAGCCATTGCGGTACGCGGTCCTCGACGCTTGCCGCGCAGATCACGCGCGTGTTGCCGATCGTGATGAGCGCGCTGCCTTCGGCGTATTTCATGAAGCCGGGCTCGATCGAGACGGGGCGTAGTTCATCGGGCCTACGCCCGTCGGAGCGAATCATACGCCGGCTACTCTTTGTCGCGCCCGGCGGTCATTCCGCCCTCTCTTCGCCGCTATTCCACCGTCACGGTCTTCGCGAGGTTGCGCGGCTGGTCGACGTCCTTGCCCTCGATGTCGGCGATGTGATAGGCAAGCAGCTGCAGCGGAATCACGTTGACGATCGGCGAGAGGAGCTCGTCGACTTTCGGTACCCAAAACACGTGATCCGCGACCTGGGCCGCTTCGGTGTCGCCGTGATTGGCAACGAGGATGACCGGCGCCTCGCGCGCTTTCGACTCCATGATATTGGAGAGGATCTTCTCCCGCACGCGGCCGTCGGTCATGATACCGATGACCGGCGTTTCCGGATCGAGCAAGGCGATCGGTCCGTGTTTCATCTCGCCCGCGGCGTAGCCCTCGGCGTGGATGTAGCTGATCTCTTTGAGCTTGAGGGCGCCCTCGAGCGCGGTCGGATAGTTGATGTAGCGCCCGATGAACAAGCAGCTTTGCATCTTGCGAATCTTGCGCGCGACCTCACGGATGCGATCGGACGTGTTCAGGACGACGTCGACGCT
>Ga0335074_10013201_pt1 | contig 11609 bp, 7 predicted proteins | sample Lox_Sample_23_FD_206715 | JGI IMG/M metagenome (GOLD analysis project Ga0335074, IMG submission 206715) | Soil microbial communities from Loxahatchee National Wildlife Refuge, Florida, United States - Lox_Sample_2.3 | ecosystem: Environmental > Terrestrial > Soil > Wetlands | place: USA: Florida...
AACAACTTGCCGATCGTGCCAGGCGCGATATCGTCCTCTCGCATGACTGAAACGATCGGCGAGCACTCAGTAATGCCATACCCTTCAAGAACAACGCACCGCGGGCAGACAGTTTTAACAGACAGATAGACATCACGTGAGCATTTGTCAGCGCCGGTGATGCACAAGCGCAGTGAACTCAAATCGCGCGCCGAATTCGCCCTAACTATGTTGGCGACAAAAGTCGGCGTACTCAACACAATCGTAGGCCGATAATTTGCAATGATGGTGCCGATCGCCCCGACCTCATTGGGGTCCGCGTGATGGACCACCTTTAAGCCGGCCAAGAGCGGCAGCAGCAGCGTGCCGGTTAAACCGAAGGAATGAAACGGCGGTAGGATACCCAAAAACCGGTCGCTTTCGAGTACGTTGAAAATGGACAGCGAGTCGCGAATATTGGTCAATATGTTCAGATGAGTGAGAGGCACCGCCTTCGGCAGTGCTTCGGAGCCGCTGGTGAAGAGCACCACCGCCGTATCCTTTACTGCGACGCGCCCTAGGCTGCGCCAGGAGCAGAAACTGCGGATGAGGGCGGAGAGTCTTTCCGCCCAACGGATCGTTCCGGCCAAGGCTTCCAAGGGCACTAGGCGATCTGCGAACGCTGCCAGGGGGAACCCTTGCGCCGATAGCCGCCTAAGAAGCGCTTGTGCCGTGAGTATTTTAGGGACACCTACCCTATCTAGCCCCAACTGCAGCACTCGAGGGCCAGCCGACCAGTTGATCATCACCGGCGTCTTGCCCGCAAACAATGTAGCCATAAAGGCCGTATCGGCTGCGACCGATGCCGGGAGCATAATCCCCACGAATTGACCTGGGAGCGCTGCGATTTTTGGGCGCAACGCCAGAATGGCCGTGACCAACTGCCGATAGGTAAGACTTCCTTGGATCAGGTCCGCAGCAATCACTTGACCCGGGTGGCGGCGAGCCTGGGCGAGAAATACTTCCTGGATGCTACTGCCGGCCGGGATTTGCACCCGTGCGTTGCCGGTATTCGCTTGCCATCCGGCCGATGGATGGTCCCTGCGACGCACCTGCGTGGATTCAACGGACGCGCCGCCACAGGCCGCCATGATCAGATCACCGACAGTGCGTACGGCTTCGGGGTTCGGTACTGATACCCCAAATTCCGTCTCCAGCCACAAAAGCGCGTCTACGATCGCGAGGCTATCGAGACCAAGGTCTCGCGCCAACTCCTGATCATCCTTGAGCCCCTTCATGCCCGTCACCGCCTGCAATCGACCAATTACCGCGTTCCTTGTGGCCTCAGGCGCATCGTTGATGGTTTGTGTCTTGGAATGCGTCGGTTCCGGCAGCTTACGCGGGCCACCCTTTTCCCAAATGCTGTAAGGCACGTACAGCGCGGCCGGCGCGACATGGTTGTAAAACTGGTCAAGGTAGGCGGTTAATTCAAGCCGTTCTCCTCGGCGCGGAAGATCCTCTGCCTCAACGAGCTCTACATGCACTGCTCGCTTGGGCATGAAAAATACTCCGCTCCTCAACATCTGGCCAAGATGCTCAAGCAGACCACGTTGCAACTGTGGAGCCTCGCCAGAGCCCCAACCGAAGGAGCTTCCCCAAAGTCCCGTCGTTCTGACTAGCACGACTCTTACATCGGGGAGCTCTGAGATGACGCGGTGCGCGCCGCTGACACCGCCCAGTTGTTCGCAGCGCTGACGCATCAGCCGGCCTGCGGGATACAGCAATACATTGTCCCCCTCTCTCAACGCCCGTATGCACCGCTCGATGGACTGCCGAACTGCATTGACGTTTTGCGCGTCAATTTCGGACAGCACGGGAATGCGCAATACACCAAACAGCTTCGCCAGCGCACTCACGACCGACCCCTTGATCTGATCCCCCGCTGCCACCGGCCGGATACCAAAGCTCCCGTATAGGTAGGCTATGAGGATTACCGGATCGATCAGTGCAGGATGATTGGGTAGAAATAGGATACCCTGCTTGCCGCGCTGCCGTATCGTCTCTATTCCCTCTACCACGATGCGATAGCGCAAGGCTAGAAGTCGTCTACCAATCAAACACAACAACGCCGCGCCGCGCGAAGGATGCCGCAGATCCGCGGGCCGACCAGGCAAGTCAACAGCGCGTACTATACGTGATGGTCTTTGGGTGCCGCCTACCGTCGTATCGCAGATCAACTGTTCGGGTGGCGGCAAGGGCTTATCCGTGAGCAGCGCGATAAGGCATGCGTTGGTCGCATCGCTGGCATCAAAGGGTGTGCCATGACGTGAGCCCCGCACGACCGCAATATTGGCGTGCAGACGTTTGGCGAGGGACAGTTTTTCGGCCAGAGGGGTATGGTCGTACTCACCCGCAATGAGCAGAATCGGGCTCTTGATCTGACTGAGCTGACGGGTCGCGGACCAAGCTTCCAGCGCCTTGGACATTCGCAGATACTCGCGGGCGGGAATAGTCGCTACCTCGGTAACCGCACGCTCGCGAAGCTGCTTTTGCGACGATTTGGGAAAAAGCACTGTCGCAGAAAAACTCGCGGCTTGGCGCATACCCAACAAGCGGATCATTGCGGCCGACAGGCGCGCATAGAGCCACTTATGCCAATCGCCATGATAACTTTCCAACGAATTAATGAGGGCCAGGTGCGAGACCTGAGTGGGACGTTGCAGTGCCATTTCCAAGGCGATCGCCCCGCCCATTGAGAATCCAACGATGTTGGGTCGGATTGCCTTTAGATCGTCAAGAAGTGCCCAGAGCAAGGTGGCGGCTCGCGGAATCGAATAGCCGCTCCTCGGTGGAGGGGTCAATCCACATCCAGGAAGATCGGGCACGATTACATGTGCCAAATCCTTCAACGCCGGGATTTGCAATGCCCAGTCGGAACCACTACATCCCAACCCATGAATGAGCAGCAGGGGCTCTCCCTGCCCATACAGCTCATAATGTATTGGTAGTGCTTTGTAATAGAACGTTGCCATCCGGTGACAATCCTTCACTACCCGCAGGCAAGCGCACTACTCTGAGCGAAAGCCACCTAAGCCGATAGGCGGACTTATACGGACTAGCGGGCAGGTTGGGGCGCGCCAAAGAAGGGTCAAGCGCCGGGGTAAAACGTAGCGCTCAAAAGTGATACGCCAGTACTGGCGCTCATTCCGATCAACCCGATCAAGGCACGACGATCGTGGGAAGCGGTGCAAGACTCACGAGTTTCTGCGAGATGCTCCCGAGCAGCAGGCCAGTCACTTGTCCTGTTCCGCGCTTGCCGACGACGATGACGTCGGCACCTTTTTCCTGGGCGATGGTCACGATGGTTGAAGCAACGTCACCGGGACGTGATTCGAGGATAATCGTGCTGACACCAAGGGCGTGGGCGCGATCTCTGGCCTTGTTGAGCATTTCCACGGATAAAGACGCCAGCAACTCATTCAGCCAAACCTGCTGATCACGCGTAAAGTGCCGAAACACGCTTCCCGGAAGGCCATAGCCGCCAATCACGTTGGTGATCAAAAGCTCAGCGCCATAGGTCTTTGCCATTCGCGCCGCATAGTCCATCGCTCGATCGGCGCCGCCGGAGCCGTCCGTTGCCACTAGGATACGCCTCATGATGCACCTCATTCGGTCATTCAGGGCAGTCGGCGCACGACAACTCAACGAGGTCGCGGGACATGATTCACAAGCCAGGCTTCGACACGTGCCAGATGTGCGGCCTGTCCAGGGCCTCGTTGCTGCAGCAGCTTGTAGGCCAGAATTTTGAAGCCGCTGTTGATAAAGAACCAGCCGAGTGCATAGGCCCAAACCAAGCCCGCATAGCGCCAGCCGATCGGGGTGATGAACCAGCCATAGACAGCGGCGAGTGTGCCGAGCACTTGGGTTGCCTCGGCAGCGCCGATCAGTTTCCAGCTCGGCCAGGGGCGCTGCCAGATTGGCCCCTTGTTGCGGGTCAGGTAGATGGTGAGGTGCCCGGCGACCAGCAATTTGAGGAAGATCAGTGACTGAAGCACGTCACGACGCAGATTCAGGTAGCGTTCGCCGATCCAAAAGAGGCCGAAGGATGCGAAGACACCCAGTACGCCGAGCAGCATGGCGATGGTCAAGGTAACTGGCATATCCCAGCGCACCGGGCGCGCCGCAACCGGCGCGTTATCATAGGCAATCATCATGATCGGAAAGTCATTCAGCAGCGCCAGCAGCACGATCATGATGGCGGTCACGGGATAGAAATTGAATACCAGGATTGAGACCGTCATGAAGAGCAGCACGCGGATGGTCTCGCTGATGCGGTAGATCGCATAGCTCGTCATACGCTCGAAGATGCGTCGCGCCTCCTCGATGCCGCTGGTGATCACTGACAGGCCCGGTGCCGTCAGCACCAATTCAGCGGCGGCGCGAGCCGCATCGGTCGCGCCGCTCACTGCGATGCCGATGTCCGCCTGCTTGAGTGCCGGGGCGTCATTGACCCCATCACCTGTCATGCCGACGATGTGATTGCGTGCCTGCAGGGCCTTGACGATGGCGTACTTGTGTTCGGGAAACACCTGCGCGAAGCCGTCAGCGGACTCGATGGCCTTCGGATCGAGCGCCTCGCCGGCGGGTCCAAAGGCTTGGCCGGCCGGCAGGATATTCTGGCCGAGCTTGAGCACCCCCGCGATCTCGCGCGCGATCGCCTGATGGTCACCCGTCACCATCTTGATGTCGACACCCATGCCTCGCGCCCGCTCGATCGTGGCGGCGGCGTCTTCGCGCGGTGGATCGAACAGCGGTAACAGGCCGAGGAAGCGCCAAGCCGCCGCGCCGTTTTCCCGACGGGCGACCCCGAGCGTGCGGTAGCCTCTGGCGGCCAGCGTATCCACCGCAGCCTGAACGCGGCTCGCCATCGCAGGGTCGGGGTTTGCCAGGCCCAAGATGATCTGTGGCGCGCCCTTGGTGACCTGAAAGGTCGCGCCGGTGTGCTCGAGCGTGGCCTCAGTGCGCTTGCTCACCGGATCGAATGGTCGAAACGCCTTGACTACGTAATCGGCCGGGTTTTCCGCGGATCCCAGGGCATCGAAGATCGCCTGATCGATGGCATCGGTGCCCTCGCGCCGCGAGGCGAGCGCTGCGGCGAGCAGCAGCTCATCGGCATTGGCGGCTTGGATCACCACCGGCTCGCCGAGCGTGAGCTTGTTCTGCGTCAGGGTGCCAGTCTTGTCGGCGCACAGGACATCGACGCCGGCGAGCTCCTCAATGGCAACCAGGCGCGAGACGATCGCCTTGAGGTGCGCGAGACGCTCGGCGCCCACAGCCATCGTGACGGACAGCACTGCGGGGAGAGCGACCGGGATCGCCGCGACCGTGAGGATGAGTGCAAACAGCAGCGTTTGCAGCAGCGGATCGCCGCGAAACAGGGCCACCACCAGGATTAGCGCCACCAGGCCGATCGTGCATAGAATGAGGAAGTTGCCGATACGCAGTACCGCCCGCTGGAAATGCGAGACCGTGCCGGCGCCTTGTACCAGGCGCGCGGTTTCGCCAAGGTACGTTGCCATGCCGGTCGCGGTGACCACGGCCTTCATCTCGCCGAGCTTGGCGATGGAGCCCGAATAGGCTGTCTCGCCGACCTTCTTCTCGACTGGCAGCGATTCGCCGGTCAAGGCGGACTGATCGACGCTCAGGTAATCGCCCTCAGCGAGGCGCACGTCGGCCGGCACGATGTTGCCGAGGCGGATCAGGATCACATCGCCTGGCACGAGCGCTCGCGCGGGCAGATCCTGCCAGCGGCTGCCGCGCAGCACTCGGGCGCGCAGCGCCAGGCGCTCCTTGAGCGCGGCGATGGCACTATCGGCCTTGAATTCCTGCCAAAAGCCGACCCCGGCGTTGAGGAGGAGCAGGACGAGAATGATCAAGAAATCGGCCCAGTGCGCAACGAGCGCCGACAGCACGGCGGCGATCTCGATCATCCAGGGGATCGGCCCCCAAAAGTACGACAGCAGCTTCGCAAACGCGCTGACATGGGTCTCTGCCAGGGCATTCTCGCCGAATTGCGCTAGACGCCGGGCCGCCTCGGCTTCAGTCAGGCCGACAGCTGGGTCAGTATCCGTGCTAACGGTCGATGCCTTTGGCGAGGGACTCACCAATGAGGGGTAGGCGCTCACGGGCGATTGATCCAATCGTGCCAAGGATGTGGAGCATGGACAAATCGGAGCGATCTAATTGATAGTACACACAGCGTCATGTGGACGTAATCCGTACAAGACGCAGCTCTCAAGCGTGGACGGCCGCCCGATCTGAGCTCGTGGCTGGTGCCGGGGCCGCCCCCGCCCCCGCGGCTCCGAGGTGCAGCAGCTGTTCCACCTGCGTGCGATCGAGGACCTCTCTCTCCTCGAGCGCGGCGGATAAGGTCTCGAGCGCCGTTCGATGCGTGGTGAGGATTTCCTTGGCGCGCCCCTCGGCCTCATCGATGAGCGCGCGGACCTCGACGTCGATCAATCGTGCTGTTTCCTCGCTGTAGTTGCGCTCCTCCTCTCCGGCTACGCCGAGGTAGGCGAGCTGTTGGCGTCGTCCATACGTCAGTGGTCCGAGCGTGCGGCTCATACCCAGCTGCGTAACCATAGCGTGGGCAACCTCCGTGGCGTGCTCCAGATCGTTCTGTGCGCCGCTGGAGATCTCGCCAAGCATCAGGTGCTCGGAGACTCGACCGCCCAGCAGGATTGTCAGCTGATCCTTGAGCTGCTGCTCGGTTGAGAGGAATCTTTCCTGCACTGGCAGCTGCATCGTATAGCCCAGTGCCGCTACGCCGTGGGGGATGATGGTGACTTTGTGCAGCGGCTCGCCGGTCGGCACCGTCAGCGCTACGAGCGTGTGGCCGGATTCGTGGATCGCAACTCGGTGCTTTTCCTCGGCGCTGAGCACCCGGTGTTTCTTCTCTGGCCCCGCGACGACCCGATCGATCGCTTCTTCGAAATCAGCCATGTTGACCGCGCTGTGCCCGTGGCGCAGCGCACGGATGGCAGCCTCGTTAGCGATGTTGGCAAGATCGGCGCCTACGAAGCCCGGCGTGCGCTGTGCGATCGTGCGCGGATCCACGTCCGCCGCAAGTTTCATACCGCGCATATGCAGCCGCAGGATCGCGTCCCGATCGACCAGATCGGGCTTGTCGACGACGATCTGCCGGTCGAAACGGCCGGCGCGCAGCAGCGCCTTGTCGAGGATCTCGGGGCGGTTAGTGGCCGCCAGCACGACCACGCCGCTGGAGGGATCAAAGCCATCCATCTCGGAGAGTAGCTGATTGAGTGTCTGCTCACGCTCATCGTGTCCGCCGAGGGCCGGCCCGAGGCCACGGGCCCCGCCTACGGCATCGAGCTCATCAATGAAGATGATGCAGGGTGCCTTCTGGCGCGCCTGCTCGAAGAGCTCGCGCACCCGTGCGGCTCCCATGCCGACAAACATCTCTACGAATTCCGAACCGTTGATGCTGAAGAACGGTACCCCGGCCTCTCCAGACACCGCGCGCGCCAGCAGAGTCTTGCCGGTGCCCGGCGGACCCACCAGCAACGCCCCCTTCGGCATGCGTGCCCCGAGCGCGCGGATCCGGGAGGGATCCTTTAGGAAATCGACAACCTCGCGCAGTTCCTCCTTGGCCTCCTCGGCGCCCGCCACATCGGCAAAGGTCACTCGCGGACCGGTCTCGGCGTGCACGTGAATGCGATCAGCCCCAAGGGTGAGCAGTCCTCGGCTGCCCATGCGCCGCGAGAACCAGCTCCACAGCAAAAACATCGCGCCCAGTGGTAATACCCAATTCAGCAGGAAGCTCAGCAGCCAGTGCGGCTGATGCACCACATCGAACTGCACGCCGTGCTGGGAAAGTGTCTGCGCGAGCGCATCGTCGTCCGGCCGCTCGGTGGTGAACTTCTGCGGCTGGTGGGTCGTGGGGTCAAGCTGGCTCAGCGTACCGGCAATGCTTTGATCGACCAGCGTGACCTGCTTAACTTTGCCGGCGGCAAGGTCCTGAAGGAACTCGCTGTAGGGAATCTGCGTGGGGACCCCCTGCTGCGCGCCCTCCCAGATCCAGAGAGAGCCGAGCATCGCGAGGATATACAGCCACCAGAGATTGCCGGGCTGCTGCCAGAACCGGGTCTGACCCGGCTTGTTGATCTCCAGCTGCGGCTTTTTGGGTGGCGTTAGATTGAAGCCGGATTTCTTGGCGTCGGCCATTCGATGCTTTCCGCTGCCAGCGCTTGCCGGCAGGGCCCGACCGCCAGCACTTCACCCGACGGGCCCGCAGCAAAGCAGACATGGCCGGTCTCCTCGGCCAGTAGTCGCAACGTCACGGGAATAGAGTCGCCGCTGTGCACCACACCGCGCCAATTGAGCGAGCCGTCGGCGCGGCGCTCGAAGAGCTCGTAGTCAGCGTACATAGTCGGTTCCGCCAGTTGGCCGCACGATGGCGGTGGCAATCATTTTCCGCGGAACAGCGGGGCCGTCGATACGCGGTTATACGCATGCCGCGCTGGTACCGCGCGGCGCTCATCGCGGCCGGCCCTCGAGTCGATGTCGGCTACATACTGAGGACGGGGACAACGGAGTCGCGAACTAGGGCATAACCTGCGCCGTTCGCGCCGAGGTGGCCGCCGCCTGGCAACCGTCCAATCATCAGCAAGTCTGCATGCGTGTCTTGTGCGACACGGTTCAATGTCTCTGCCACATTTCCGCTGTCGATGATCGACTCAAAGGCGGTGTCTTCCTTCCGCTGCAGTCTCTCCAGCTCCGCAGCGGCGACGGACCTCAATTCCTCTCGCCAGGCCGGCAAGGGAACGGCTCCTCCTGGGCCGTAAATTTCAACGCCGGCCGTCACATGCACCAGTGTCAATTTAGCGTTGAAAGCGTTCGCGACTTCCCGAGCATGCGCAAGCGTGCGAGCGCTGTGCGCTCCCAAATCGATGGCGCATAGGAGGCGGCGCACCGAGAACTGCTCGCTGGACGTAGCTTCCTCGCAGGTCGCCGTCCAGACGGGATAGCCTGTCTGGCGCAGGACCTTGGCTGTGACCGACCCGAGCGCTAAGCGATGTATTGCGCCATGGCTGTGTGGGGCCATCATGATGAGATCGATGCTCTCATTCCGTGCCGTTTGTTCGATTTGCTGCGCCACCTCGCCTTGGACGACCTGCCATTTGACCGCGATGCCGGCAAATTCGCTCCCCACGATTTGCTCAAGGCGGTCGTGAACCATTTCCGTAGCGCGGTCGCTAGGCCTCACCACATGCAGTAGCACGATCTCAGCGCAGAAGCGCCGGGCCACGTAAGCCGCCTGACGTAGTAGATTTGCGCTATGGTCAGCCAAATCAATCGGCAGAAGAACTTTATTCGGTCTCACGGCTACGACCCCGGCAATCCAGTCCATCTGAACGCGATGCCTTTCGCTGAATGAGCCAAGGGCTACCTGACCCTGCCGGATCGATGCCGCGACAAAATAAGCTAACCATTTTCGAACTCGGCGATCAGGTCACTGAACACTTCTGGCCGAGGGGATGCACTATTGATTGCTTTTTTGCCAGCTGGCATCGGGCTCGTAATCAGCCATGGCTTTTGCAATCGCAGCCGTATCCTTGCCCAGGTCCTTCTGGTAAACGATCCCGTCGTCGCCAACAATGAACGTCATCACGCCTGATGAGCGGTACTGGGCTGGATAGGCGACGAAAGCGAAGCCAATCATCCTACCGTTGGTAAGGTAATCCTTCGCTCCACCCGGGGCCGTTGGGCCCTGACGGGTCAGGATGTGGTAGTAGTAGCCGCGGTAAGGAACTGACCGACTCGCACCCGCTGTTTCGACCGCCCGTGCAACCAAGGGTCCGATCGGACTTCTCACCTGGCCATCGGTGACATTCCAGTAAAGGCCGTTCCGCTGTCCCCCATCACTGACGATCTTATGAGCGTATTCGCCCTGATGCGTAGAGAAATACTGCCGTTCTGCGGCGACCAACTGCTCGCAGACGCGGATGGCAGACAGTTCATTGCGTCCGACACGCCGATAGAGAATCTCTCGTATGCCCGCAGCGGTGTCGAAATACCAGGTGCCCTGCGAACCCACGAGCGGAATCGGCAGCGGCCAATTCTCCGCACCAATATATAGAGTCGTCGATCCGTCCGGTTCTTTGACCAGACGATGCATCTGCTGATAGCCCTCCACAAAGTTCGCGTGATCGCGCGCATCTTCTGCCGGATCCCCGGATGAGACGATACGCTTTGCACCGCGCCCGAGGATAGCCAGCATGGCTCTGTCGTCGTTGCTGCGCACGGCATTCAGCAGTGCACTCGCTGCAGCTTCGGGCGATGCGAAGCTCTTCTGTCCCGACTCCTGCGCGGCCGCACTTGGCGAAAACAGAGCCCCCGCGCTCACCAGGCAGGCGATCGCCGCGATGAGACGAAGGGCCGGAGAGGTTCTCAGTAAGTTAACAGATGCTGGCCGCATGATTGTGTCTCCTTTTCTCACCGGGGTCGCCCGCCACCGCCTCGAGATCCCCCGCCTCCAAAGCTTGCGCTTCCACGGGATGAAAACCCCCTGGCATCCCCACCGCGGCCGAAGCCGCTGAAAGCACCCGAGCGCTCGCCGCTTTGCCCTCGTGGTTCAGCATAGCCTCGCGCCGCCGGCAGGCTTCCGTTGAAGGGTCGAGCGGTTACTCCGGGATTGTTGAATACGCGGCCGGGCACGCCATGTGGGGCGCCGCCGGCGACGCCGCTACGTGTTGTCGGAGACCGGAAGAAATTACTCCGATTGTAGAATGTCGTGCTGCCAGAAAAGTATGGGTGATGATCATTAACGACGAAGTGGTGGCGCCAGTCGAGCCCCCAATGGTGCCAACCCCAGCCAAACGGCGCAAAGAAGCCAATCGGGAAACCGACACCGAATATGCAACTCGGGCCCGTATACCAGATTCCAGGATAGGGATACCAGTCTGGCCATGCAAACACGGGGGCACCGTAGATGACCCACGGGTCGCATTCGGGTACGTAGATGACGTCGGCATCCGCAGGCTCGATGCTGATGTCTGCGTCGTGCGTCGTGACCACCTGCTGTCCCGTGCTCGCCAGGTTACCGGCCGCCTGGGCTCGCTGACGCATGATTTGGATGGCACCCATGACGTCCTGCGGCTGGTTATAGTACGCATCGCCCAACGATGAGGTCCAAGAGAGATTCTTGTCCATGTTTCCAAGCACAGCGGGAAACGCAGTGAGAGCCTTCACACTGGCATCCCAGGATTGCTGGTTCACCGCCGCCGCCAACGCTGCACCCTGCAGCTGGGCGTTGCCCTGCATCCAGCGGTCGGCCTCGACAACCTGCTCCGGAAAGGTAGCCGCCGTCAGGATTTGCGCGACGAGCGAGTCGGGATAGAGCGCGATCGGTGCGACGAGTTGCTGCAGTTCTTGTGCGGACTGCTGCGCGTACGGCGGCGGCGCCCCCACCGGAATCGGCGCCTCTTGCGCCTCCACGCAACCTTGCAGGCCCATTCCGACGTTGAGCACAAGCAAGGTGAGCATGATTCGTGCGCACGACTTATGGAGCTCAAGCGAATGAGCCACCCGCCTGCACCTTGGCATTTTCATCACTGCACTCCAGAATAGCT
>Ga0335074_10013202_pt1 | contig 11609 bp, 10 predicted proteins | sample Lox_Sample_23_FD_206715 | JGI IMG/M metagenome (GOLD analysis project Ga0335074, IMG submission 206715) | Soil microbial communities from Loxahatchee National Wildlife Refuge, Florida, United States - Lox_Sample_2.3 | ecosystem: Environmental > Terrestrial > Soil > Wetlands | place: USA...
CCCATGTCTTCGAGAGTGTTCTCGATCACTTGCGGGCTGGACGGCTAGCGCCAAACGGCGAAATCTTGAGAACCATGCTGCGCGCGGCGGATATGCTCGCCGATCTCGTGCGCGCGGCCCGCGATGGCAGCGGCACCGACGCGGAGCGGCGCGACGCCATCGCCTCCGAGCTGCGCGCCCTCGATCCCGATGCCAAGCGCCAGGAACTTGATGACGCTGGCGTCGAAAGCCTCAGCAATGACACGGACGGCCTGGCATTCGAGCCGGTGACCATTTCGTTTGATGATCTGGAAATAGAATCCGCGCCGGCCGAACATCATTTCATCATCCGCTTCACGCCCAAACCCGAGCTCTACGCCAAGGCCAACGAGGCCGCGCTTTTGATGCGGGAGCTTGCCCGGCTTGGCGAAGCATCTGTCACCTGCGATGTCTCCCGCCTGCCCATGCTGGACGAACTCGATCCGGAAGGCAGCTATCTCAGTTGGACGATAGAGCTGCGGACCGTCCAAGATGAAACCGCTATCCGCACTGTGTTCGAGTTCGTCGAATGGGATTGCGAGCTCGATGTCACGCGGGCCGATGCGGCGCCGGAATTCAATGACGCGGTCTTGGATGATTTCATCGAAAAAATGCAGGCCACCGTCGAAGCGAAGCTCGCCGCGCCACCGGCGCCGCCAAACGCCACGGGAGCCCCCATTGAGCCGCGTGCCGCGCAGGCCGCGAGCGTTGTGCCAGCTTTAAGCAATTCCGTGGGAGGCAAGCCGGAAGCCAGCACCTCGCCGCAGGCCACGATTCGTGTCGATCTCGATCGCGTTGATCGCTTGATCAATCTCGTCGGCGAACTGGTGATCAACCAGGCCATGCTGACGCAACGGATGCTGGAAGCCGGGCTCGCCCGTGCATCGGGTGTGGCGAACGGCCTCGACGAGTTGGAGCAATTGACGAGGGAAATCCAAGACAGCGTGATGGCGATCCGCGCGCAGCCCGTCAAATCGGTGTTCCAGCGTATGCCTCGGCTGGTGCGGGAGGTCGCGGCGATGACCGGCAAGTCGGTCCGTCTCACGACCGAAGGGGAAAACACCGAAGTTGATAAGACGGTGATCGAGCGTTTGGCCGATCCGCTGACCCATATGATCCGCAACGCCATCGATCATGGCCTTGAATCCCCCGAGCAGCGGGCGGCGGCGGGCAAGCCGGAGGAAGGCCTCGTCCATCTCTCGGCTTTGCACCGGTCCGGCCGCATCGTCATCGAGATTGCCGACGATGGCGCGGGAATCGACCGCGCCCGAGTCAAGACACTGGCCGCGGCGAAGGGTCTTATCGCGGCCGATGCGTCGCTTTCCGACGAAGAGGTCGATAATCTGATTTTTCTGCCTGGCTTCTCGACGGCCTCGACCGTTTCGGACATCTCCGGGCGCGGGGTTGGCATGGACGTCGTTCGGCGGTCCATCCAAGCGCTCGGCGGCCGGATTTCGATTCGCTCAAAGCCGCGGCAGGGATCGACCTTCACCATGAGCCTGCCGCTCACTCTTGCGGTGCTCGACGGAATGGTGGTGACCGTCGCGAGCGAGACTTTGGTGGTTCCATTGACCGCCATCATCGAGACGTTGCAGCCAAAGCCAGCGACGGTGCATGGGTTCGGCGGCGCCGCAAGAGTGATCGCAATCCGCGATCAATTCATTCCGCTGATCGATGTCGGCCGCGAGCTCGATTACCGCAGTGAATATGCCGACCCATGCAAAAGCGTCGCGCTCCTCGTCGAGTCCGAGGGACATATGCGAAGCGCCCTGCTGGTCGATGCGATTTTGGGCCAGCGTCAAGTCGTCATCAAAAGCCTCGAAGCCAATTATCAGCATGTTCACGGTATTGCCGCGGCGACCATTCTTGGCGATGGACGTGTCGCCTTAATTCTCGACGTTGATGCCGTGGTCTCCGGCTCGCTTGCCGCGGCCACGGGTTTCGAACCCCTTTACGCAACAGCAGGCTAAACACATGACCGAGATCGACAACACGCAAGGCCAGCGCCGGACCGATTTTTCTCAGGCGCGTGAACTGATCGCCTTCCGCATGGGAACCCAGGAGTTCTGCGTCGATATTATGTCGGTGCGCGAAATCCGGGGTTGGACGCAGGCGACGGCGCTGCCGAAATCTCCAAGCTTCGTTCGCGGGGTCGTCAATCTGCGAGGCACGGTGCTGCCGATCGTCGATCTTGCCGCGAGATTGGGATTTCCGGCGGCCGAGGCTTCCGCCCGCCACGTGATCATCGTGGCGCAGATCGGCGCCCAGACCATCGGTCTTCTCGTCGATGCGGTTTCCGACATTCTGACGGTGTCCGACGATCTCATCCAGCCGACGCCCGATGTTGCCTCGGACATGGCGAAGACCTTCGTGCGAGGTGTCCTTGCCGTCGACCAGCGCATGATCAGCTTGATCGCACTCGACCAGGTGCTGCCCGTCAGCGAACAGGACGCGGCATGAGCGGCGTTTGCTCCCCTATGCAGGCGAGCGGGACGGGTGGCGGGCTCGTGCCCGGCGAGTTCCTGCTGACGGACAGGGACTTCCGTGACATCGCCGCGATGATTCACGCGGACGCGGGGATTCATTTGCCGGAGTCCAAGGCGGCACTTGTCTATTCACGGCTGGCCAAGCGATTGCGCGCCCTCGGGCTGGCGAATTTCCACGAGTATTGCCGGCTTGTTGCCACCAGCGAGGGCCTGGACGAGCGTCAGAAAATGCTGGCGGCCCTGACCACCAATGTCACCCGCTTTTTTCGCGAGCCGCATCATTTCGACCATCTTGAACGGAAGATTCTACCGCCTCTCATCGAGGCTGCGCGCCGCGGCGGACGGCTCCGCTTTTGGTCATCGGCCTGTTCGAGCGGGCAGGAGCCTTACTCGATTGCCCTCACCTTGCTCTCGGTCATGCCGGATGCCGGCAAATACGACATCAAGGTTCTCGCGACCGATATCGATCCCAATATGCTCGCGGCTGGGCGGCGGGGGACTTACACCGAGGATGATGTTGCTCCCGTGCCAGTTAAACTGCGCGCCCGATGGTTCGCCCCGGTGAGGAACGGCCGGCTGGATCACGTGGCGGCAACCGTGGAGGCCGCCGCCGGGTTGCGCGAGCTTGTCGTTTTCCGCGAGCTCAATTTGTTCGGACCCTGGCCGATGAAGGGCCATTTCCAGGCGATCTTCTGCCGCAACGCGGCGATCTATTTCGACGAGCCTGCTCAGGAGCAGCTCTGGAGCCGCTTCGCGCCGAAGCTGTCGCCTGACGGGGTCATCTATGTTGGTCATTCCGAGCGAATCACCGGTGCCGCCGCGAAAGTGTTTCAGGCGGAGGGCGCCACGATCTATCGCCTGCGGCAAGGGAGAGGCGCATGAAACCGGTCCGCGTGCTCATCGTCGATGATTCGGCAACCATGCGCGGCCTGATCCGGGAATTGCTTCTTCGCGATCCCGCGATTGTGGTCGCGGGAGAAGCCGGTGACGCTCATGAAGCGCGCGCGGCGATCAAAGCGTTGAATCCGGACGTGATCACGCTTGATGTCGAGATGCCGAAAATGAACGGCCTTGAGTTTCTCGACAAGATCATGCGGTTGCGCCCAACTCCCGTGATCATGGTGTCGAGCGAAACCGCCAGCGGCGCCGCAGCGGCGATCACGGCGCTCGAAATCGGGGCTTTCGACTGCATCGCCAAACCAGGGCCGGGGGAGAGCGAGGTCTTCGCTCAGGCCTTGATCGGCAAGGTCCTGGCGGCGGCCGGGCCACTTGCGCAGTTTGCGGCTCGCCGGGCGCGATGCGCCGAACCCTGTCAAACATCCTTGCCCATTGCCGCCGACTATTGCCCGGACGGGCGCCTGCTGGCGATCGGCGCGTCGACCGGCGGAGTCGAGGCGATTACCGCGATTTTATCCAACTTTCCCGAAAACTGCCCGCCAACCCTGATCACCCAGCATATGCCTCCAGTCTTCACGAAAAGCTTTGCCGAGCGCTTGGATCGCCGCTGCCGGCCAAAGGTCAGCGAAGCTCAGGACGGAGCGCCGCTCCTGCCAGGCCGGATCTACCTCGCCCCGGGAGGAGCAACTCATTTGGTCCTTTCACCAACCGTGCCGCACCGCTGCAGGCTCGTTGCAGGGGATCCGGTCAATGGCCATCGCCCGTCGGTGGACGTGTTGATGACATCGGTTGCCAAGGCCGCCGCCTCGAATGCCATTGGCGTTATTCTCACCGGGATGGGCCGCGATGGGGCCAAGGGGCTCCTCGCCATGCGCCGCGCCGGTGCAAGGACCCTCACCCAGGATGAAGCCTCCTGCCTCATCTATGGAATGCCCAAGGCGGCATTTGAATGCGGCGGCGCCGAAACGCAGCTGCCGCTCGACAGAATTGCTTCAGAAATTTTGCGGATCAGCTCATCGGAGCAGAAGGAGAAGAACGATGCCTTTCGCGTCATCCATGCGCGTCCTCATCGTCGATGATCAGCTCACCAGCCGTCTTCTCATTCGCGGCGGCCTGCAGGATCTCGGCGTGTCCGACATTGAGATGGCCTCGAATGGCGAGGAAGGGCTCAATTTGATGAAGACAAAGCCCGCGCATCTGGTGATTTCGGATTTCAATATGCCGAAGCTCGATGGGCTCGGCTTTCTGCGTGCGCTGCGCACCTATCCCCCGACTCAGAAAATTGGCTTTATTCTCCTAACAGGGAAGAGCGACAAGGAGCTGATCGAGCGCGCCGCGAAGCTCGGCGTAAACAACGTGATCGCCAAGCCATTCACGATGCCGGTTCTGAAGGCGAAAATCGAAGCCGTTGTCGGAAAGTTGAAATAATGAGGATCGCCTCCCGCCGGAACATCGTTTTGCCGACGCCGCCTTCCGAGGGTGGACGACGGATCCATATCGTCCAAGGTGAATGTCATGTCACCAGTGAGGCAGGCGTCATGCTGACCACGCTTCTTGGTTCCTGTGTCGCGGCTTGCATGCGCGATCCCGGTCTGGAGATTGGCGGGATGAACCATTTCTTGCTGCCTGGCGAGGTCGGAAATCTTGGCGCAAGCTCCCCGCAGGATGCGGAACGCTACGGGGTGCATCTGATGGAGCTTTTGGTCAACGGACTCCTGCGTCAAGGAGCGCGGCGCGACCGGCTCGAGGCAAAACTGTTCGGTGGCGCAAGAACCATGGAAGGCCTTGCCGATATTGGCGCCCGCAACGCGGCCTTCGCCGAACATTTTCTTCAACATGAAGGGATTCGAATCGTCGGCGGCAGCCTGCGCGGTGAGCAGGGGCGGCGGATTCAATATTGGCCGGGCTCGGGCCGCGCCCGCCAAATTTTAATCAATGCCGATCAAATTCCGCCGCCGCCAACCGCCGTGTCGGCCCGCGTGCCCTTGGGCGACGGCGCTGTCGAATTCTTTTAGACATGGCTGTTTCGGAATGCTGGAACATTTCGATGCTCCACTCCCATCCTCGATAGCCGTGCGCCAACCGATTGAGAACCCTTTGGACAATGAGCTTAATCCTCCGTGCATTCCGGTCGCCGATGTGCTGAGCCGCGCGGGGCATGAATTGGTGCAGCTTGCTTGGCTTTTAGAGCATCTCCAAAGGCAGATCGGTCCGCAGCTTCATGAGGCCGCAAGCCGCGACGCGAACATCCTTCATCAGATGCAAAGCTTCGACCATATCGGGCAAAAAGTGACCGGCCTCGCCGATTTCTTGGCGGCTTTGGCGCAGGGGGTGCCGCGCCAATGGCTTGTGGATGCGGGGGCCGCCGCGCAAAGCGTCACACTGGCGGATTTGTCTTCGCGGCTGGGGTTCACCAACGAAGAAAAGGATTCATGCGCCACCGCGTGGGGCGACTGCGAATTGTTCTAGCGCCTGATGCAATGAGCTTTTATCGCATCCAGGTCTCGCCAGACCTTGCAAAGAAGGTCTCTTCAATCGAGCTTACGATCACGAAAGCCGTCAGCGGCCTTCCCAACCCGTTCCTGCGCATTAGCCCCCAAGCTTCGACAGGCCAAGATGCGACCCTGTCCGCACGCTCTCATTGATCGTCAAATCACGCCGCTCTCGAATCGGCCACGTGAGCGACCGGCTCGAAAGATGCGCGCCAATCCAGCGGCTGGGTGGCACTTCAACGGCTAGAGAGCATCACGTCAATTTAGTCAATACCTTGAGGAGAGAATCGCCGTAGGGGAAATCCTTAACAAAGGCCTCCGTGCGCTCAGGTGCTTGGCCCCAAGCTATTAAGAACGCCGCGAGCATGAAAAATGGCACGGCAAGCAAATTGGATGTGAGCGCGGCAATAACCGCAACCGCGATGATAATTCCCAGCCTGGTTCTACTGTTCAAAGCCATTATCGTTCCTCCCATATCCGGCCGCTAGCCAAACGGTCGCGCCCGATTCCCTCGTCGCTTATCACGATCCCTTTCAACCGGCCGGTCAAGCTTTTATACATCCGCAAGCTTGCCGCCTTCCTCGATGCCGTAAGGCAAAGCCATGACCTCCGCTATCCGGGGACTATCGAACCGCTTTCCGAAGGGGACGGCGGCGGCTTTGTCGCCTTTGTCCCGGATCTTCCTGCCTGCATGAGCGAGGGCGAAACCCCGGAAGCCGCGCTCGCCAACGTCAAAGACGCGATCGCTGTGTGGATCGAGGCGGCAAATGACATAGGGCACGAGGTGCCCGAGCCTTCCAAGCCTTTCCTCATTTTCTAATAGAGGCCGCCGGTCCCAGTACCGACCAGGCGGTCGGTGTCGTGATCAACGGTTTGTGCGCGCGGCGTCGCGTCTTCGGCGGCATAGGAATCCGGTGGCGCGGTGCCTGGCTTGAACGCCTCTTGAATGGCGCCTGGCGTACTCGCGCTCGTCCGCATGCCCGTCTTCGCATTGACCCAGATCAGCTTGATGCCCGGGGGGGCCCGGAAGGGAATGTCGGGCTTGCCGGCGAGCGCCATTTTCATGAAGTCGCGGAAGATCGGCGCCGTGTAATGCGCCGCTTGTGCCGAATCGCCGAGCGAGCGCGGCTGATCGTATCCCATGAAGACGCCGACCGTGAGATCGGGCGAATAACCGATGAACCAGAGGTCCTTGGCATCATTGGTCGTCCCCGTCTTGCCGGCAAGGTGCTTGCCGAGCTCCTTGATGGCCTGACCGGTGCCGCGCTGGATGACGCCTTCCATGATCGAGGTGATCTGATAGGCGGTGAGCGGATCGAGAACTTGCTCCCGTTTGTCGATGAGTTTGGGCTCATCTTGATTTTGCCAGACCGGCGCGTCGCAGCCTTCGCAGATTCGCTCGTCATGCCGGTAGATCGTATGGCCCCAACGGTCCTGGATACGATCGATCAAGGTTTCCTTGATTCGCTTGCCGCCATTGGCGAGCATCGAATAGGCAGTGGTCAGACGCATCAAGGTTGTTTCACCGGCGCCGAGCGAATTCGCGAGATAGGGCGGCAGATCGTCATAGATGCCGAAGCGCTTCGCATATTCGGCGATGAGCGGCATGCCGACATCCCGGGCGAGCCGCACGGTCATCTGGTTGATCGAATGTTCGACCCCGTAGCGCAAGGTATGCGGACCACTAGACGTGCCCTCGAAATTTTCCGGCCGCCATACCCCAAGCCCCGGCCCTTGATCGATTTCGATCGGAGCGTCGAGAATGATCGAGGACGGCGTATAGCCATTGTCGAGCGCCGTCGCATAGACGAAGGGCTTGAACGAAGACCCCGGCTGACGCATGGCCTGGGTCGCACGATTGAACTCGGACTGGTCGAAGGAAAATCCGCCGACCATGGCGGACACGCGTCCGGTATAGGGGTCCATCACGATGATCGCACCGCTGACTTCCGGGATTTGACGCAGCCGGTATTGTTGCGGTTTGCCGTCGATCGGCTCGACATAGACGACATCGCCCGGTCCAAGCGAAGAGCGCGAGCCGGCGCCCCTCGTCCACTTCAGCCCGATATTGGTGAGCGTGGCCGATTGCCGTTCGCGTTCGATCTCGCCGGACTTTTCATGGTGAGGTTGCAGGCCAATCCGGGCGCCGGACTCATTGGCATCGAGAACCACGGCAAGCCGCCAAGGCGCGACATCGCCCAAGGCCGGAACGTCGGCGAGCGGAATTCCCCAATCCTGGCTGATGTCGATATGGCGCATGGGGCCACGAAAGCCATGCGCCTCGTCATAGCGGACAAGGCCATCGACCAAGGCGTGCCTTGCCATCAGCTGCATTTTCGGATCGAGCGTGCTGCGAACCGAAAGGCCTCCTTCATAAAGTTTCTTTTCGCCGTAGCGTTCGCTGAGTTCCCGGCGGATCTCCTCGGCGAAATAGCCGGCGGCAAAAGTATCGGGCGAGAGAACCCTCGGATTGACCCCGAGCGGCTCGGCCTTGGCTTTTTCGCCATCCTGGTGCGAGACATAGCCGTTCTCGACCATGCGGTCGATCACCCAATTGCGCCGTTCGATCGCCCGTTCGCGCTTCAAGAAAGGATGATAATTGTTCGGCGCCTTCGGCAAAGCGGCGAGATAGGCGGCTTGCGCGATGGTCAGCTCATGGACGGACTTGCCGTAATAGTTCAGCGCCGCCGCGGCGATGCCGTAATTCCCGAGACCAAGATAGATTTCATTCAGATAAAGCTCGAGAATTTTCTCCTTGGAATAGGCGCCCTCGATACGAAATGCGAGGAGCGCCTCCCGGATTTTGCGCTCGAAGGACCGTTCATTCGTCAAAAGGAAATTCTTGGCGACTTGCTGTGTGATGGTCGAGGCGCCTTGGACATGTTTGTCGCCTTGCGCAAGCACCAAGAGGGCGCGAAGGATGCCCTCAGGATCGACGCCGGCATGGCTGTAGAAATTCTTGTCCTCGGCGGAAATAAACGCCTCCTTGACGAGGGCTGGAATGGCGGCGCCGGGCAGATAGAGACGCCGCTCGCGCGCATATTCTGCGATCAGCGAACCGTCGCTCGCGTGAACGCGTGTCATCACCGGCGGTTCATAGTCCTTGAGGGTCCTATAATCTGGCAGGTCCTGTTCGAATTTCCAAATGAGAAGTCCTGCCGCGCAAGCCCCGACGACAAATATGATCGCACCAGTCGTGAAAAGGAAACCAAGGAAACGGGTGATGTGCCGCATTCAGCGAAACCTTTTCAATCCCGGAAGCTCTTGCCGGCGAAATTAATGAGATCGCGAGCTTAAAAACGAAACCCGTACTCAATCCAGACAGCGGTCTCCCTCATCCTAGAACCCGCTTTTGATCATGCTGACCGTCACTTTCCTAGCGGCCAATGCTGGCATTGTCGTCTTCTTCGTGAGGCGATTTTGTGTTGAAAATTTGTCGAACGGGTTCAGGAACGCTTCAAACGGCGTCACGGCCGGTTTCCAATCAGTTGTTTGTTGCATGATCTGATCCAAAAAGTCTGCAATTTTTTAATGTTTTGCTCACGCCCCCCATTTAAGCGCGACCTTCATGTGTGCAAGGGGATTGAGCGGCCCTTGGCACCACGGAGGGTGTCTGGCTGATCGGTACGGCGCATCGGCTCAACAACTCCCTCATCAACAACTCCCTCACTTGCCGCGCGGCGGGTTTGGCCGGGCGGGTGCCATTTGGCACAGACGCCAGCGTCTTTCTTACTTATTGATGATGCTCATGTTGAGGGCGTTCGGGGCAGGCTCGCCACGAGATCGGGGATACTCACGGCCAAGCCGCGGGAATGGCCGACCAGGACAACGCTTGCTTCGGCACAAGCGAGGAGGACCTATCCATGATGGATTCGGATTTGGAACGGCAGATTGGCGAGACAATGGCGATTGTTCTTCGCGAACGGCTTGTGGAGCTTGAAACTCTGGAAGCGACCGGCGATGTGACTGACGACGTCCTCAAGCGGCTTGCTTTTGTGCGCAAACTGCTGATCCGGTTTGACACGAAGGACGGGGCGCCGCTTTTCGGCTTAGGCATGGATGCGGGTGTGGGTAAAGGGTTAGTTTGACGATCCAATCGTGGAGCGGCTGTGGCGGTCCGTGGCGGGGCCGTGCGGTTCCTGGAGCGGCAGTCGCCCTGAAGGGCCAATCCCGAGTGACTATCACGGCTCGCCCGTTGGAATTCCAAGGGGCGCCTGATCGGGGCCGGTCTTGATCACGGCCGTTGTGCTCTCCCGTGCCGAGAAGAAAGCTTTGATCGCTTCCGCGACTTGACCCGATGCCTTGTCGCGCCATTCCGCCGAACTTAGGGCCAGCCCATCATTTTTATTGGAAAGATAGCCGAGCTCCAGGAGCACGGAGGGCACGTCCGGTGCCTTCAAAACCCGGAACCCGGCGGACCGCTGCGGATTTTTGTTGAGCCGGCCAGCGACCCGCCAGTAATTCGCCAAAGTGTGTGCGAAGTAATGGCTGTAGGCGCGCGTCTCCCGCCGCGTCAAATCGAACAAAATGTCGGAAACATCACTGGCGTCCTCGGTCTTGTCCAGTCCCGCCGCGGCATCGGCCTGATTTTCCTTCTGGGCGACGCGTTCGGCTTCCGCATCCGAGGCCCGATCCGATACGGTGTAGACCGTCGCGCCGGACACATCGGAAGCGTCCGACAAAGTATCGGCGTGAATCGAGACGAACAGGGCCGCATTGCTGTCGCGTGCCATCCTGACCCGTTCGGAGAGTGGAACGAAACTGTCGTCGTCACGCGTCATGACAACCTTGAAGCGGCCATCCATCTCGAGTTTGGCGGCGAGGTCCTTGGCAAAATCGAAAACCAGATCCTTCTCGACAAGGCCTTTCACCACGGCGCCCCGGTCGATTCCGCCATGTCCCGGATCGATCATGATCACAGGCTTCGCCGACGCCGTCTGCGGCGTTGGCGTTTCTTTGGTTAGCGCCTGGGCCTCCAACTGCATCCGCGCGGTTTGAACCGCCGCCCCAAAACTCGCGCGGTCGGTCTTGGCGAGCTCCACGACGAGGTTTATGCGGCCATCCCCATCGTTTTTTTCGCAAGCAGCCCGCAAGACCTTGGCGGGGGCGAGAAGATCGATGACAATCCGCGATTTTCCCGGCGCGAGCTGGCCAAATCGGAAGGCGGCGATCAGGCCGGTTTTCTGGTGCGGACCGGAGGCCAGTTTGCCGCTCTCCGGGTCGAGCTGAAAATCGGTTTGCGGCAAATCGACAATGACGCGATCAGGATCGGCGAGGACAAAAACCGCGGCATCCACCGCTGTGGACAGTGCGAATATGAGCTTGGTCCGATCCTCGCTCTGTTCTATTCTGAATGCCGTAGCGATGGGGTGCGCCGAGGACTCCAGCGGGGCTGGAGCCGCTTCCGCGCGCGAGCTAAAATCAAAGTTGCTGAAGCTGGAGTATTTTATGGCTGGAAACGGAATTTCCAGCCAGGGTGAGGTCAAGGCAAGCGCCATCACCACAGGGCGGGCCGTGGCAAGTATGGAACCAGCGGCCCGGCAGAAAAAAACGCGTCCCGGCATTGTTTCGCCTGCTTTTTCGCCGATGAACGACGAGCAACTCCGGTCATCACAAGGGCGGCCATGCCAGTCCATCGGCATGGCCATGGCGCTCTCATGATGGATGAACCGCAATTTCCATGTTTGAACTATCGAGGTTAACCAATTATGATCAT
>Ga0335074_10013203_pt1 | contig 11607 bp, 13 predicted proteins | sample Lox_Sample_23_FD_206715 | JGI IMG/M metagenome (GOLD analysis project Ga0335074, IMG submission 206715) | Soil microbial communities from Loxahatchee National Wildlife Refuge, Florida, United States - Lox_Sample_2.3 | ecosystem: Environmental > Terrestrial > Soil > Wetlands | place: USA...
GCAAAACCGCGATTCGGGTCGCCCAAGGAGATGCCAATGAGGATTCTAATCACATCGGACCTGCATGCAAACCTCGAGGCGGTTCATTCTTTGCCTTCCGATTACGATCAACTCTGGGTTCTGGGCGACATCGTCAACTATGGGCCAAACCCCGGTGAGGTGATCGATTTTGTGCGGGAACACGCGTCTCTCGTAGTGCGGGGAAACCACGATGACGCGATCGGCTACGATCGAAATCCCCAATGTTCGGCCCTCTACAGCCGCTTGGCGGAAGAGACGGGGCGGTTCACCACGGCGGTGGTCAGCGACGAGCAACGAGAATATCTGCGCGGGCTGCCACTCATAGCTGGGCGCGATGTCGTAGGTATTCGTTTCCTTCTCTGCCACGCGACGCCGGGCGATCCCTTGCATGAATACCGTCCAGCCCATTCGGACCTTTGGGCCAGGGATGCTGGCCAAAAATTCTGTGATGTTCTTCTGGCCGGGCACACACACATCCCGTTTTGCCGGACCGTCGGCGCCCGCCTTGTCGCAAACCCTGGTAGTGTTGGTCAATCGAAGCAGGGTGGTGGGCGGGCCTGCTATGCGATTTGGGAAGACGGGCATTTGCGTCTCGAATCGACCGGTTACCCGATTGAAGAGACAGTCACCAAGCTACGAAATCTTCCGGTTTCGCCGGAAGTGCAGGATGAGCTGGAGACCGTACTCCGTACCGGGGCGCTGCCGGTCGTTGAGGGCCAAGGCCCTATATAGTGGGCTCTCCTCAGAGAGCGACACTTGGCGGCGGAGAACGTCGCCAAGTTCTCTATGGCATCGTCTGCGATATGAAGGTTTACGCGGTTTCAAAAGTCTACTACTCACTGCTAAGCGAGGGTGTGCAGGCGGGTATACCGGCGGTGTTCATCCAGTTCGGCGCTCACAGTCCCAAGGTCGGGAGAGAGCTTGCCGCGTCCGATTATGAGAACGTCGTTCCGATGCGCGATCGCATGACGGCCAACGAAGTGGCCAAGCTCGCTCGAATCTGCAATTTTCGCTGCAAGTGGGCAGTCCTGATTGGCTATGAGCCAGAAGCACAATTGGATGAGAATCTCGTGGATGCTCTGCGCGCGGTCGGCTTCTATATCGCGATTGAGACGGCCGGGACCGCGGCACTGGACCAGGTATCGGTAGATTGGCTGGCGATTTCACCGGAACCAGGTAAGGAGCTTCGCGTGAAGTCCGCCGACGAGATCAAGTATACGATCCGCTACGGCGATCCGATCCCATTGCCGCCCGTTCCGGCCAGGAACTACGTTTTATTGCCAGCCCTCGATGGCGACCAGCTCGATAAGCGGGACCTGGAATGGTGCATCCAACTCGTGAAAGACAATCCTCCATGGCGGCTTTCGGTGCAGCACACTAGAATTCGCAAGTTCAGGTAGCCGCCACATGCCGGATCTTTTCGGTGGCGCGGTATGCCCGGTGAGCTGTGCCGAAGTCAGCGCCGTGGCATCGGCCCTTGGAGCATTGACATACGCCCAGAGCCGGGGCGGCGGGATCTAACAGATGTAGCCGTTCGGATCGAGAATGATTGCGATGCTCGGTGGCGGCGTACCCCCAGCGCCCAAGACAATTCGCATCACTTATAGCTGCGCTGAGAGGGGTGTACGTATTCGAAAGTCAAGGGCTCCTTATGCAGTGCAGGCGCGGTGCCCGCGCCGCGAAACTCCCAGGCAGCGACATGGGAATAATGCTCGTCGTCGCGCGCGGCTTCACCTTCCCCTGTCTGGTACTCTTCGCGGAAATGACCGCCGCAGGATTCATCGCGTTTCAAGGCGTCTAGGCACAACAGCTCGGCCAACTCGAAGAAATCCGCCACGCGGCCGGCCTTCTCCAGCGACTGGTTCAGCTCTTCGCCGGAGCCAAGCACCCGCACCTCGCTCCAGAACCTCTCCCGCATCTCGGGGATGATCGAAAGCGCGTGTTTCAGTCCCGCGGCGCTCCGGGCCATACCGCAATAATCCCAAAGGACTTTGCCCAGCTCGCGGTGGAAGGAATCGACGGAGCGGCTACCTTTGGCTTCGAGAAGCCGCCGAATGGTCGATGAGACCTGCGATTCGGCCTCACGCACCGCTGGATTCGAGGTTTCGACTTTCTCCAATTTTCTGGATGCCAAGTAGTCGCCGATCGTGTTCGGGAGGATGAAGTAGCCGTCTGCCAAGCCCTGCATGAGCGCGCTGGCACCGAGGCGGTTAGCGCCGTGGTCGGAGAAATTGGCCTCACCGATCACGTACAGCCCGGGCACACTCGACATGAGGTTGTAGTCGACCCAGAGGCCGCCCATGGTGTAGTGGATAGCCGGGAAAATGCGCATTGGCGTCTCATAAGGATCTTCGCCCGTGATCCGGTTGTACATGTCGAAGAGGTTGCCATAGCGTTCCCTGATGACATTTTTGCCCAATCGCGCGATCGAATCCCGGAGATCGAGGTAAACGGCGAGGCCGCTCTCGCCAACGCCGCGGCCCTCATCGCAGACCGCTTTTGCGTTGCGGGACGCCACGTCGCGCGCCACCAGGTTCCCAAAACTTGGATACTTCCGCTCCAGGTAGTAGTCGCGCTCGGCTTCGGGAATTTGATTTGCGGGACGATTGTCGCCCTCTTTGATCGGCACCCACACGCGGCCGTCGTTGCGCAGCGACTCGCTCATTAGGGTGAGCTTGGACTGATATTCGCCGGAAACCGGAATGCAGGTCGGGTGAATCTGCGCGAAACAGGGGTTGGCGAATAGCGCCCCGCGCTTATACGCGCGCCAAACGGCCGTGGCGTTGGAGCCCTTGGCATTGGTGGAGAGCTAGAAAACATTACCATAGCCGCCGCTCCCGAGCACTACGGCATCACCGATATGCGACTCGATCTTGCCGGTGATGAGGTTCCGCGTGACGATGCCGCGCGCCTTCCCGTCGATGACGATCAGGTCGAGCATCTCAGTGCGCGGGAACATCTCCACTTGGCCTGCGCCGATTTGCCGCTCAAGAGCCTGGTAGGCACCGAGAAGGAGCTGCTGGCCCGTCTGCCCGCGGGCGTAGAACGTGCGGGAGACCTGAGCGCCGCCGAAGGAGCGGTTATCGAGGTAGCCCGAGTATTCCCGCGCGAACGGCACGCCCTGGGCGACGCACTGATCGATGATGTTAAGGCTGATCTGGGCGAGGCGGTAAACATTCGATTCTCGCGCGCGGAAATCTCCTCCCTTCACTGTGTCATAGAAGAGACGGTAGACGCTGTCACCATCGTTGTGGTAGTTCTTGGCGGCGTTAATGCCACCCTGCGCGGCGATGGAGTGGGCCCGCCGCGGCGAATCCTGAAAGCAAAAGGATTTGACTTTATAGCCCAACTCCGCAAGCGTTGCCGCGGCCGAACCGCCGGCGAGGCCAGTGCCGACTACGATGATCGTGTACCTCCGCTTATTGGCGGGATTCACCAGCTTGAGACTGAACCGATGCCGTTCCCATCGCGTTTCAATTGGTCCTCCGGGACATTTTGAGTTGAGTTCCATTCTGTTTTCCTCATCTGCTCACCAGTCAATACGTCACAATCGTCAGCGAGATAGATCCGGGACCACCACTCGCAACGGCACCGAAGGAATACGGGTGCGTGGCAACAGAGCTTTCTGTAAGTTACCGGCCGGACTGCTGGCGTGCATAACGACTTCCGCTGCAAACTCTAAGGTTGTAAGGACGCTCTGGGCGGGGAAGGCTTTGGACCGAAAACAAAACTCCTCCCCAGGTCAGGTCCTGGTAGGGGTCATCAGTCCTGGTTGCGACGATTCTGAGGCGAACCCCATCGCCTACAACGATGGCATTCAACCTAGCACCCCGCCTCCAATCTTGTCAAGTTTACGTGTATTGGATTGTATTAGCTGGCGGAGCGTACGGGCCATGTTGGCGCGGTTGCGAGTCCCGTGTATCGCAGTCGCGCTGGCATGGAGTCGCCCCTCAGGTTCAGGTACGCCACGGCGCTCCACGGCCGATCCGGGCTTGACGCTTGCGCGCGCGGCATAGTAGTGTATACGTGAACGCGGTGGAGTTCGCGTAAAGTCGTCCACCACGACCGATGACTCCTGTGACAGTGGAATTGCTCGCAGGAGCATTTTTCTTTTTCTCTCTCCTGGGCGCTTCCACTAATATTAACCTGATCGCGCGGACGATGTGCGAACATGCGTCGGAGACGTAGGCTACATGGAATACCGGGAAGCAATGCAGTCGTTCACCGCACAAGACCTGCAGGATAGGGATGTGACCATTCCGGAATGGGCAGTTTTGACGGACTTCCGAATCGGTCCGCGGAGCCCCCGTGGAGAAGGAGCAATTGTTTCATTCATTCAGTCTCGAGGGAAGCCACTACCACGCTGAAATGTTGGCCATAATCGGGAAAACGAGGTTAATGCGAACTCTTGTAAAAGTTCTCGGCTCGCAATCCATTATGTGTGAGCATCGCGGTTGTGGGGAGCCAGCATCCTTTCTTTTTCGCACTGATGAAGGACCCATTTTGGGGTTGTTGCAAAACCCATGCTAAACACCGTGCCGCCGAATTGGGGGCGACTCTTCCCAAAACGGTCATCGAGCTGCTGTCAGCGGACAGATAGTGCGCGGCTTCTGAGCTGGCCGCCGTCGCCAATGCGCCTTCAAAGCGAACAGAGCGGCGGCTGCGGCAGCCACGGTCATGACATTGAAGGGAGTTGCGAACCGCCGTGTGGACCGGCCGACACAAGGTGAGGTCAGAGATCATGAATCACAGAGCGGCGCCAGAGATCGGAACTGCAATGAGTATTGGAGCGGTCCATGAGGTTCTAAGAGCGGCACATTTCGCCGCACGAAGGCACGCTGGGCAACGCCGAAAGGGAGCCGCTGCTGAGCCGTACGTAAACCACCTCCTCGAAGTCGCTGAACTCGTTTGCAGTGCCCTGGATGAACTTGATGCCAATCTTGTGATCGCCGCTTTGCTGCACGATACCGTCGAAGATGCAGGCGTTACGAAAGAGGAACTCGTTCAGGCATTCGGAGCCGACGTGGCCGAACTCGTCGTGGAAATGACTGATGATAAGTCGCTGCCCGCACCCGAGCGGAAGCGGCTCCAGGTAGTCACGGCATCCAAGAAATCCGTGCGCGCGCAAGTCATTAAACTGGCGGACAAGATTTCGAACGTCCGATCCGTCCTCTTCAGCCCGCCTGCCGGCTGGAGTGTCCAGCGGAAGCGGGAGTACTTCGAATGGGCAAAGCAAGTCGTGGACGGCCTAACACGGCCGAATCCGAAGTTGAAAGCAGAATTTGACAGGTTATGTGAACAGGCCCGGAGCCTGGGTTAACGGTCGCTTGAAAATCCGCTCACACGAGGACGTGAAGCCCAATGGCGCGCGATAATCTCACGCCCAGCAATTCCGACGCATACGTCGCGGAACTATCTCGGGCCGCCCAGCCGGTTGAGAGCCGCGCGGCAAAAACGATTCGGGAGATCTTCGAGTCCGGCCGCCCGCTCACCTATATTTGTTCGGCCGAAGAGAAGAGGGTCACGAGGGTTTTGTGCGAAGTGAGCCGAGGGCTGCTTGGTTCTGGGCCGGTGCCTGTTTGGACCTGGAGTATCACCGAGGGAGTGAATCGCGACACCCAAGCATCTGAAGCACGCGCTCGGACCCCGCGCGGAGCTCTCGATTTCATTGTTGCCCACAAGGCCCCAGCCATCTTTCAGCTCAAGGATTTCCACGAGCCGCTACGCGAATCCCTAAGGCTCAGGCGGCGTCTTCGAGATGTTTACGAGAGCTGTCTCGGGCAACAGAAGTTCGTGGTAATTACTGCTCCAGTCCGTTTCATTCCGGATGAGATCGAGCGGAGCATCGTGTACCTGGAACTGCGGCCTCCCGATGCACTTGAGTTGATGCAGTTTTTGCGGGGCGAAGTGGCACAGATCCCAGAGTGCACCGGTACGAGTGATGCCATCTTGTACCAAATCGCGCTAGCCCTTCGGGGGCTGACACTCGACGAAGCGTGGTATGCGCTGCGCCGCGCCCTCCGCGCAAATCCAACTCTTGGACCGGAGTCCGTAGCAGCCGTGCTCGAAGAGAAGCGGCTGCTGGTTAACCGAAGCGGCTTCATCGAGTATGTTGCCGGCAGTACGAGTCTTGCAGAAGTTGGAGGTCTTGAGCGCCTGAAGAGCTGGCTGCTGGAGCGACGCAAGCTCTTCCAGTTGCGCGACAGCTTGTCTGAGGAAATCGTGCCAAAGGGAGTCCTCATAATGGGCGTCCCCGGCTGTGGCAAGAGCCTTTCGGTTAAGGCGATCGCGTCTTGCTTCCAGCTTCCCCTCTATCGGATCGATATGACCGAAATCTTCTCAGGGCGGCACGGTAAGCCAGAAGCCGCATTCGTGGCAGCCTGCAGAATGATGGAAGAAATGGCGCCAGCCGTCCTCTGGTTTGATGAAATTGAGATGGGAATCAGTTCGACGAATTCGGGAGGCGAGCAAGGAAGGATCTTTGCGTTTTTCCTGACGTGGATGCAAGAGAAGGCACGCGGGCTGTTCGTAGCAGCCACGGCCAACCGGATCGACCTCCTGCCAGCCGAGATGATTCGCAAGGGGCGTTTCGACGAGGTCTTTTTCGTGGACCTGCCACTCCCTAGCGAGCAGGCCGAGATCTTCAAAATCCACCTCAGCCGTCGAGGGGTAGATGTGACTTATCTCGATCTCGCGGGTCTGGGGGGGCGGCTCACGAAGGGCTGGAGCGGGGCGGAGATCGAACAATGTGTCGTATCGGCAATCACCAAAGCGCGCCTTGAGAACAGGCCTTTAACGGCGCGAGACCTCACCGGCATCGCGGCAAAAGTCATTCCCTTGTCGCGTACGATGCAGGAGCAAATCAGCCGTATCAGAAGTTGGGCGTTCGAGCGTGCCGTGCGCGCTTCGCCGGATCAATTTGGCCGGTGAAGTTTGGGATTCGGACGTTGACAGACGGCGCTCTCGTCGCCAGTATGAAGCAGCACTACGAAGAGAGAAGCCGGCCACGTCTCCATGATCATCTTGGCCTTTCGCGAGCAGACGGGTGAGGTCGTGGTGATCGTCTGCGAAGTTGTAAATTGACGCAACACGTTTCTTTTTGATAGGCTGTTCATCGCGGTGGAGTCCGCGTAAAAATCGCGCACGGCGATCAATGACTCCTGTGGCGGGGTTGCCCAGAGGGTGAATTCGCTCTCGGTAATTCCCGAATCAGATGCACGGGAGGGCAACTTGGCGGAAGCCGCGAAATATCTCTTTACTTCTGAATCGGTAACCGAAGGCCATCCAGACAAGATGGCCGATCAGATTTCCGATGCCATCCTCGACGCCGTACTCGCCCAAGATCCGGGCGGCCGCGTCGGGTGCGAAACGCTGGTGACCACCGGAACCTGTATCGTGGCCGGCGAAATCACGACCACGGCGCAGATTGATGTGCCCAGAGTTGTGCGCGGCACAATCGAATCCGTCGGCTACAACGACGCCGGTTATGGATTTGATTGCCACACCTGCGGAGTCCACAACCTGATCCAGACGCAATCGCCGGACATTGCGATGGGCGTAGATACGGGCGGCGCCGGCGACCAGGGCATGATGTTTGGCTACGCTTGCGATGAGACCAACGAGCTGATGCCGTTACCGATTGAGATGGCGCATAAGCTCGTACAGCGCCTCTCCACAGCGCGGCGGCAGGGCATTCTCGACTTCCTGCGCCCGGACGGGAAGAGCCAGGTTTCGGTAGAGTACCTGAACGGCAGGCCAAAACGCATTGAGGCCGTGGTGATTTCCACTCAACATGCGCCCGACATCGGCACCGAGGAGCTGCGCCGGGAAATCAAGAAGCACATTGTAGACGCGGTTCTGCCGTCGAACATGGTTGACGCCCAAACGAAATACCACATCAACCCGACGGGCCGATTCGTTGTCGGCGGACCGCACGCCGACACCGGCTTGACCGGGCGCAAGATTATTGTCGACACCTATGGTGGGGTCGGCCGCCACGGCGGCGGCGCGTTATCCGGCAAGGACCCCACCAAGGTCGATCGTTCGGCGTGTTACATGGCACGCCATATTGCCAAGAACATCGTGGCTGCGAAGTTGGCCTCCCGCTGTGAGGTGCAGCTCGCATACGCGATTGGCGTGGCCGAGCCGGTTTCGGTGCACGTGAACACCTTCGGCACGGGTGTTATAGCCGACGCGGACTTTACCGATCTCGTGCGGAAGAACTTTCAGCTCACGCCGCGGGGCATCATTGACGCGCTGAAACTTCGTAGGCCCATTTACCGTAAGACGGCGGCTTTCGGACATTTTGGCCGGAATGAGGAGGACTTCACGTGGGAATCCACGGAAAAGGCCCACGCGCTACGAGAACAAGTCGCGGTGGCAACTGCCAGCAGCCGGTAGTATGACCCTAGGCGCCATATCCACGTGGGTCGTTCAGGCGACCGTTACCTGGCTCGTCTTTCGTGATCTCGGGCCGGACGGCGGCAAGTTTGTTGCGCGCGCTTTGGGGATTCAGCCTGGCTACGGTGTGTGGATCTGCCTGATTGGGCTGGCGATGGTTTCCCTGTTGCTGAATAGCCGTATCGCAGCAAACACGTTCTCGGCTCACACGGGTAAGCGTCCAGCGCAGGATTGGCACTCATATGGCCAGTCCGGTGCAGCCGGGGCTTGCTATTGGTGCGGATTGACCAGTTTTGGATTCTCGCTACTGGTGGCTGCGCTGGTGTTGCCCACTATCGGCGTACCGGCGGTGAAGGCTGGCGCCGTCTGCGCGCTTGCGCTGCTGGTCAACGCTGTTCTGACCCGATTCGCGGTGCACTTCTTGCTCGCGCGACGATACGGGCAGGCGGTTAAGCGGCAGCAGCAGCCGGCAGGTTCAGCCATCCGGTGGCCGTCGGAGATCGCATAGGCACTTACATGCCGCCCCTGGATTCCTGTTTCTCGAGCCAGTTTTGAAGCCCAGGGTGTAGCAAAAGGACATGCATGTCCGCCAGCGTAAACCAGCCGGTGGCATCGGTTTCTCGCACGCAGTACGCCAGGAAATCATCGGCCACGTCGGCGGCTACGATGTAGAATTTCCAGTTTCCTCCGCAATCCTGGACCTCGATCCCTGTAACGCGGTACGGTGGCAAAGACCCAATCTCCTCTTCAGCCTCCCTTCGAGCCGCCATTTCGGGAGTTTCTCCATCTCTGATGGCTCCGCCAGGGATGCCCCATGTGCCGCCGTAATCCACCGATTTGGATCGTAGTTGCAGCAAGTAGCTCGCCCCTCCTTGAGCCGACACGTGACGGAGGAGAAGCCCAGCTCCGCCCCGGGCGCCCCAGTGCACGTGTCCCTTGTCACACACCGTCCAAACATCCATACATCGTGATTGTCCTCCGAAACGATCCGCTGTTTGGGAGCATCGTGGAAGCGTTGACACAAACCGGATGACGCTGTAGCCTTAAATCCAGGCGGTGGAGTTCGCTTAACCGTCGCTGCGCGACCAATGACTCCTGCGGCAGCCTGCTGCGGGAGGATGGCTTTCGTTCCCTCAGACGGCTCCCGGTCGGGTCTTGAGCATGGGCAAGAGCACGTCGGCGCGGCTGAACAGTAGCTTCCGGAGAGCTCCAAAAACTTGGCGGTCCTCGCGGTCGCGGCCCTTTCTGTGCAACGACCGGCTGGAGGCGCTGCTCCTATGATCCGCGTCGACGGCGTGTCGAAATTTTTCGAGCGCGGGAGGGGGGCCAAGCAGATCCTCCGCTGCCTGTGCGGCCGCGGAGAAAACCGGGGCCGCTTTTGCGCCCTGAAAAACGTCTCCCTCCAAGTGAACGATCATGAAAGCCTGTCCATCATCGGCGCCAATGGGGCCGGAAAGAGCACTCTGCTGAGCCTGATCGCCGGCTTGGCGCAGCCCGATGAAGGCCGCATCGAAGTGAGAGGTTCGATGGCCACCCTGTTGGAATTGGGATCGGGATTCCACCCAGACCTGACCGGGTTCGAGAATCTGAAGCTGAACGCATCGCTTCTTGGATTCACTAGAAGGCAAGTGGAAGACTTGTGCACGCAGATCGTGGAATTTGCCGATATCGGCGACTCCCTGGACGAGCCCACCCGCACCTATTCCACTGGTATGGTGCTCCGATTGGCTTTCTCCATAGCGATCCACCTGGATCCGTCGATCCTGATAATCGATGAGGTCCTGGCGGTTGGCGATGCGGGCTTCCAAAGCAAGTGTCGCGAGAGGATCCGCCAATTTCGACAGCGCGGCAAGACCTTGCTGTGCGTGACTCACGACCATGGCGCGGTTTTGGAACTCTGCGATAAGGCAATCTGGCTCGGTCACGGAGAAGTGATGATGTATGGAAAGCCGGGCAATGTCCTGGCGGCGTACCAGGAGCGTGCCGGATTATTACAGGCAGGCACCAGCGCGCTCGTGGATCTGAACACCGCTCCGGCCAGCGCTGAACGAGCAACCGCAAGCTGATTGGCAGCCCTCGGGCGCCACATAACTTCCGCATCCTCGGATTACATTCCGGCATCGAAGAACTGTCCGGCATCGAAAACTGGCTGAGTAAACTTTAGTAGACCTTGACGTCTACGGATTCATTCGCTATCCTAGTTCAAGAACGCGGTGGAGTTCGCGTTAGTGTCGCGTATGCGAACAATGACTCCTGTGGCGGAATAGCTGCCGGAGGCCAACCACTGTAAGCTCCCTCCTTGGGCAATTCCCCAACAGCTCGGTTAGGAGACGAACCATGGAACAGGTGTCGCTTGCCGCAGACCTGTGGCTGATCGTTGCTCTTTTCGTGACATTGCTGTCGAAATTGATGATAGGCGCGAGCTGCTACCCGAGCGGTCGGGAGACCGCTTCTTGGGCTGGTCTCGAGGTGGGGACACGAGCCATTGCGCTGACTTTCGTGGCCGGAGCAGACGTGGAAGCCTCGATTCTTTATACGAACGGGCAGAGGCTTCCGTCTTGGGCTTGGCCGCGTTCTTTGTGCCGCTCCTCGACGCCGCAGTAGTCGCCCACATCCGATCTGACAGATAGACCGAAATCGAGTAAGAACTTACGAGGACCAATCTTATGCCGAGCTACACGAATTATGAACCATCTAAGATGCTGCGCCTGCTCTTTACGGAAGGAGATAAATACGGAGGAAAGCCCCTGTACGAGGCGATTGTGGACAAGTGCCGCGATCTGCATATCGCCGGCGCTACGGTGTTCCGGGGAATTGAAGGATTCGGCAGCACGGGCGAGATCCATCACTCGCATTTGGTGGGGCACGACTCACCGATCGTGGTGACCATAGTGGACACTTCCGAAAATGTGGAACGGCTGCTCCCGGCTATAGAGGAGATGATGGACAAGGGGACCATTGCGGCATCCGAGGTCATGGCAATCAGGGTACGGAAGCCTGCCAGGAGCCAGAGTGTTTGAGAATATCCTGCATGCGCATTGCACGCAACAGTTGGGATGCCAGGCATAGCTTAAGCTTGCCGGGCAACGAGAGAGCAAGGATTCTTCCTGATCTTGCCCGTGGTCCCTTGCAGCGCTCTACTCGCAAAGTAGGCGCGGCGACCGGCCACGGACGGGAGTATAGGTG
>Ga0335074_10013204_pt1 | contig 11607 bp, 8 predicted proteins | sample Lox_Sample_23_FD_206715 | JGI IMG/M metagenome (GOLD analysis project Ga0335074, IMG submission 206715) | Soil microbial communities from Loxahatchee National Wildlife Refuge, Florida, United States - Lox_Sample_2.3 | ecosystem: Environmental > Terrestrial > Soil > Wetlands | place: USA: Florida...
CGAGACCGAGCTGACGTCGGTCTCTTGCGTGTCGGCCTGGTTCTGCCTGGCATCTGACACCTCGGGCCCGCTCATCGAGCGGTGGAACGGCACGAAGTGGACCGCGACGACGATCAGGAACGGCACCGATTTTCCCGCGATCTCCTGCACCTCGGCGAAGTTCTGCGTGGCGGTCGGCTGGTCAGGCACCAGCCTGATCAGCGAGCAGTGGAACGGCACCGGCTGGAAGCGCGCGACAATCAAGCAGCATGCGGGCGGCAGCCAGGAGCTCAGCGCCCTGTCCTGTCGTTCGGCCGCCTTCTGCGAGGCGGTCGGCTACGACCGGGTGACAGGCACAGGGGCGTACTTCGCCGCGGAGTGGAACGGGAAGACCTGGCGTACCCGCGACGTACGCGGGCCTGCCGTTTTCTATCAGGGGAACTCGCTGAACGCCGTCTCCTGCACGTCGGCTCGTTACTGCCTCGCCGGCGGCGCTTCCTCTGACCCAGTCCAGACCGTGAAGTTCAACGGGACTTCCTGGTCGGGCGTGCCCGTGCTTCTTCTCGAGAGCCCGGTCAGCAACGACCTCAACGGCGTGTCGTGCGTGTCGCCGACGTTCTGCGAGGCGGTCGGCGTCTCCAGCGGTGACCCGTCCGCGCTCCCTGAAGTGTGGAACGGCAGCGCCTGGAAGCTTCAGGCAGACGGCACGCTGCGCGCGATGTTCTATTCGGTGTCGTGCGTTTCCTCGACCTTCTGCGAGGCGGTAGGCGACGGAGGCGCACGATGGAACGGCACCGCCTGGATAGATCAGGGAATGCCCGCTGACGACTACCAGTCCGTTTCCTGCTCCAGTGCTACCTTCTGCGTCGCGGTCGGACCGGTCGACGCGGCTGAATGGAACGGGACATCATGGACCGCCATCACGTTGCCCGACGCGAACAGCGCGAGCTACGTCTCGGTGTCCTGCGCGTCCGCGAAATTCTGCGAGGCGGTCGGCCCGGGTGACACTGGCCTGGGCGGTCCGGGCGTCGCGGCCAGGTGGGACGGAACCGCATGGACCACGCAATCTGTGCCCGGTCCTTCTGGCAGCACGAGGGTGCAACTCGATGCGGTGTCATGCGCTACCTCGATGTCCTGCGAGGTCACCGGCTATACCGGCAGCGAGTCCTTCACTGACGGCTGGGACGGAACCTCATGGCAGAACCAGGGCCTGCTGCCTGTGCCCTCCGGGTCGGTCAAGCTGCTGCCTCTCGGCCTGTCCTGCCCCACCGCAGCGAGTTGCACGCTGGCCGGGTCAAGCCTGCCGTCCTCGGGAAGCGGGCAGCCCGCGGTCGAAGCCTGGGACGGCACCGCCTGGACGATCCAGTCCGCGGCAGGGCCTGACGGGTCAGGACTGCGTGCGATCTCCTGCTTGGCCAGCGGCTATTGCGAAGCGGTCGGCAGCCAGCCGGCCGGCCAGCTATACCGCACCTTCGCCGAATCCGGTAGCTGAGCGCCTGCCGGCCCCCACGCTGGCTGAACGTCGGGCGAGCAGCCAGCGGGTCGGCGCTTCGAGCCAGCGGCTGACGGGCCGCAGATCGAGCATCAGGACCAGAGCACAGACCGTGCCCGCGCCGAGGGCTGCGCCTCCGATGGTGTCGGTGAAGAAGTGCCATCGCAGGCCGATGACGGCAATGGCGACGCCGCAGGCGATCACGCCCGCGGCAACCGGGACCAGCAGGCGCGCCCGCCGTTCGATGAGCGGCTGCGGCGGCAGGACAAGCAGCACCGTCAGCATCGCGGCAAGCGCGAGCACGGACGCGACGTGCCCGCTGGGAAAGTCCTGATCGATGCTTCTGTGAACCAGGGGCTTGATTACCGAGTCGCAGAGGGCCGACGCGACGGGGATGGCTGTTGCCGCGAGTATCGCGCCCTTCAGGCGGCCGGTCATCAGGCAGATCGCGACCATGATCAAGCTCGTGAGGCCGGCGGGACCGAGTTCAGCCGGGCTCGCCAGCCAGAGCAGCAGGCTGCGGTGGCCGCCGAGCGAGCGAATCACCCGAGAGTCCACCGCCCTGTCGAGGCCGTCGATGCCGGTCTGGTGCGCGAACAGCAGTCCAAGCACGACGACTATGACCGCGCAGCAGCCAAGCAGAACCCCCGCCCGGCGGCGGAGCGGGCCGGCCAGCAACGGATACGCAGGCTCCGGACGCATCCCGTCACTCTACGTGGCGGCACCGAGCCGGGCGCGCAACAGCATCGCGGAGCCATCGATGTCGTAACCGGCCCGCCGCGATCAGCCTCGGTGGCTCCGACCCACGAACGACAACCCCTGTTACTCGAGCACGAACCAGGCGATGCGAAGCGGCTCGGACGGGTGCTTCGACAGGGTGAGCGTGAACGACTCCTCGCCGGGCTCGGCGCCCTCGACGTGGACGCCGCTTTGCGCCTTCTGGATGGTCACGAACACCATGTTCGTCGCGCTCATGCCGCTGACCGGGATCTTGGCGACCCGCTGGCCGCCTGGCACGGTGGCCACGCCGCTGGCGGTGCTGTACTTCGTCTTGCCCTCGACATGCAGAGCCAGGCCATGAGCCGACTGCCCGAAAAGGGCGGTGCCGCCGCTCGGCGCGCTGTCGACAGCCTTGACCGCGCTAAAGCCTGAGGTATTCGAATGAGCGCCGACGCCGTTACCGCCGCCGATCCCGATGCCGAACACGCCGTTGCCGTGGTTCGTCTGGCCGTAAACGCCATTGGCGCCTTTCACCTTGCTGAAGTCGATCCCAGCGACGCCGCTGTAACCTGCGGTGCGCGTGTGCCCTTCGAGCCCGTTCTTGTGCTGAGATCCCACGGAGGTGGAGCCGCTGGTGATGTTCTGCTTGCCGAGCAGGACAGGAGGCGACGAGTCCGGAGCCGCCTCGGCCGTGCCGCCGGCCACCAGGTCCGCGGCCAGTCCTGCGCCGGCCGCGGCCGCGCCCAACATAAGCGCGCGACGTCCGTGGCGCGCCGCCAGCGAACGGATCGGGTGCTCGCTGGCCTGGTCATTTCCGCCAAACTGCTCGGGCTGGTCACTCATGACGTTGTGCCTCCATTACCTCGGCGTCGAGATGCCGCCTGGCCCGCACATTCCTTTCGGGCCACTACGAGCATAAAGACGCCGGTGCGCCCGCTCAATCGGCCTTTGCCCGTGCTAGTGGCGGCCAGGGCTTTGCGGCATGATGATCAGATGCTGATGGGGGCCGAGACAGCAGCAGCCAGGCGGCGGCTGCGGCGGCGGGGACCCGATCTCGCGGCCAGGCCGAGACCCGCCGAGGATCCTGGCACGGACGGCCTGCCGCAGATCGATCACATCGTGATCTTGATGATGGAGAACCACTCCTACGACAACTACCTGGGCATGCTCGCCGGCCGGGGCGACGGTTTCACGCTCGGCCCTGACGGCAAGCCGGCCGAGACCAATCCTTCGGAGAACGGCACGCCGGCCGGACTACGGCACCTTGACTCAACGGTGCAGGTCAAGCGCGTACCCACGCAAAGCTGGGCGGCCAGCCATCTCCAGTACGCGAGCGGTGCCTGCGACGGCTTCGTGACCAGCCTCGGCATCCTCGATCCCGGACTGGACCAGACCGCCGCCATGGGGTACTGGACGAAGCGCGAACTGCCGTTCTATTACGACCTGGCCAGGACCTTCCCGCTGGCGACGCGCTGGTTCTGCTCCTGCCTGGGCCCGACGTTCCCCAACCGCAGGTTCCTGATCGCGGGCACCGCCAACGGCCTGATCGACGACCTGCCCTTCGGCATGACCGACTACCCGGCCAGGGGCACGATCTTCGACCTGCTCACCGCGCACAAGATCACCTGGACTAATTATCACCTGATCTCGCCCGTGCGGATCGGGTGGCGCAGGCTGAGCCACGCACGGGGCCTGGGCTTCCTGCGCCCGCTAGGCGGCGTGATCGCTGCTCTCGTGCCAGGTACCGCGGGCCGGATGCTCGCCAAGCTCCAGGTCACAGCCGACCTTTACCCGCTTGGCCTGCTGCGCTCGGTCAATCACGTCAAGCCCGTCAAGCATTTCCTCCAGAGGGCAGGTGCGGGAACTCTGCCCTCCGTAAGCATCGTGGATCCGGACTTCAGCCACTGCTCGGAGGAGAACCCGCAGGACATACAGGCGGGGGAGAGCTTCGCCGCCGAGATCATCAACGCGGTGATGTCCGGCCCAGGCTGGCCGAAGACGCTGCTGATCTGGCTGTACGACGAGCACGGCGGCTATTACGATCACGTGCCGCCGCCCGGCGCAGCCGAGCCTGACGACGTCAGGGCAGTCGGTTCCTTTGACCGCTTCTGGATTCTGCGGCAATTCGCCCGCACCTCGCTTGGGCGGCGAGTCACCCGCGACGATGACGGCCCGGACACCTACGCCCGGCTCGGCTTCCGCGTCCCCGCCGTCATCGTGTCGCCGTACGCGAAGCAGGATTATGTCTCTGACCAGGTCTTTGATCACACTTCGGTGCTGAAGCTCATCGAGCACAAGTGGAACCTGCCGCCGCTGACCAGGCGCGACGCCGAGGCGGCCGCTCCGCTTGACCTGCTCGACCTGGCCGGCGAGCCGTCGTACCTTGACCCGCCTGAACTGGCCAGGCCTGCCAGGCCGGGGTTCTGGCGCTATTGGGAGCCGCCCGGCGCCTAGCCGGCCGCTGCCCGCGCCGTCGAGTGCGCGGCCACGAGATCGCCGGCCCTGGTCAGGTCGGCGCGCAACTCGGCTTCGGCTCCCGGCCAGTTACCATCGCGCTCGATGATGACCGCCAGCGGCGAGGACCGCGCGAGCAGGTAATCGAGAAGCTCGAATACCTCGCCGTGAACGGCACGGGAATGGCTGTCGATCCATTCGCCGTGAACCAGGATGCCGCCGGCGAGGTGGACATAGCCGATCCGGTCGGCGGGGAGCGCGTCGATGAACTTCACCGGATCGACTGGCCGGTTTCTCGAGTTGATCCAGATATTGGTCAGGTCGAGCAGGCAGTCCCACTGGTCGTTTTGCTCGAGCAGGCCAAGATAGAACTCCTCCGGCGTGTAACGGGAACCGGAAATCATCGTTTTAACCGCCAGGTTCTCCAGGCAAGGACGCCGGCCGGTCAGCTCGGCCATCCTCGTGACGTTGGCCGAGGCCGCCGCGAGTAGCTCGTCATCGAACAGGTTCGGCGCGAGATGACCGAGTGCCCGTCCTGGCACGCCGGTAAAGGCGAGATGGTCGCTGTAGGCGAGGGCGCCGACCGCGTCGGCGAGGCGGCTGATCCGGCCGAGGTAAGCCGGATCGGGACCGTGTACCGACGCGGCGTTGCCGCACAGCCCGTGAACGAGCACCGGCGTGCCGGCCAGACGCCGCAGTTCCCAGGCCCGGCTGAAGCCTTGCTCGCCGAAGTACCTGTCGGCGATCAGTTCGGCACAGCCGACCGCCGGGCTGTCGCCGCTGAAGAGCCCGGCCAGTTCGGGACGGTAACTGACGCCCACGCGGGTCATGGCCCGGTCCCGGCAACCAGGTCCTTGACAGCATCGCTGGCCCGCCGTTGCGGTAGCCCAGGGCGGCGCATACAACAACGCTGGCTTCCCGATGCTGTACGCGCAGCATCGCAGAGCCATCGTTGCTGCTGCCCGGGCAGGTCACGCGACATCGGTGGCCCTCCGATGCTGTTCGATCCCGCGATTCCCGCTGACGACGCCGAGGCTGGCCAGCTTCGCGAGCCCTGGACCGGCGGCGGCGGTCAGGTCGCGGGCGGTGAACTCGCCAGGGCGCCGCCCGATGAGCCTGGCCGTGCCAGCGCCTTCGTCGTCGAGGCGGACGACCACTACCTCGCCGTCATCCGGCCGCTGGAAGCACAGCAGGTTCGCCGGGTCGGGGCGCAGTCGCGCGAGCATCTCGGCAGGGCGCCCGGCCCGCACGGTCCGCACGTCGAAGGCGAATCGCTCGATAGCTGCGCTACGGCATAGCCAAAGCGGACAATCCTCGTCGAGGCGAACCGGATCAGGTCGCGGCCTGAGCGGCCATTCGGTATGGAAAGCCCGCAGCCGCATTTGCTCGAGCCTGGCGACGTCGCGAATGACGTCACGAAAAGGGAAGTCACCAGCGAGCTGACCGATCTGGGCAATCAGGTAACCGGCGAAGCCGAGCGCGTCGGCGGAGACGGATTCGGCCGGCGGACAGGCCTCCGTGTAGTCCTCGAGCACGGCCGTGGCCTCGGCACCGAGCAGTGACATGGTCAGCGCCATCGCCTGGCGAAGGCCGCGCTCCCGCTTGCGCACGAAACCGGGCATGAGTACCGCGAGATCTCCGGCCATCGCGGCCAGCGACGCCGCTTCTGCTCCGGTAAGGCCGAAATGAGCCGCGAAATCACCAGGAGAGGCGAGAATCAGGTCCTTGGCGGTGCGACTGGTCAGCACGGCTCCCATAGCCGTCTCAAGTTCGGAACGCAACGCAAACCATTCCAGGTAAGGAAATCTCGGACCAGAAACCAGCGTACCCCGGCCGCCCGTGGTCACGTGCTCGCTGTGTCACGATGGATCACGATGGATCAGGTGCGTACCGGCAGTGCGCGGGCATCGGGGATCGTACGGGCCGCGAGGACGGCCGGCTACGAGTCGCTGCGCTGGGTCGCGAGTGCCGCGGTCCTGGCCGACGGTGGTCTTGCGTGGCCGCTCACGGCGCTTCCTGGCTCCCCGGTGGCCGACGACCTGTACGACGGGACCGCTGGAGTACTTGCCGCGTTCACCGAGGCCAGGCTGAGCGGCAGCACGAGCTTCGACGATCACGCGAGAGCGGGAGTGTCCAGGCTGCGCCGAGTCGCCGCAGCGGCGAGGCACCGGGGAGACGTACCTGACCTCAGCCTTTACACCGGCCTGAGCGGCATCGCCTGGGCGCTGGCAACCTGGGCGGATGACGACTCGCGGCCCGTCGCGCGGTCCCTGGTCAGCGACATCGCCAGACTTGCGGTTAGCCGGCCAGACACCGGAGTACGTGACCTGCTTGAAGGCGACGCCGGGGTGCTGCTGACCCTGACGTCGCTCGGCCGCGATGACGCCCTTCAGGCCGCGTCCGCGCTCGCCGACCGCATGGTGGCGGGCGCGCACTGGCCGGGCGGCGAACCCGACTGGCCCGCCGGACCGGGGATCGGCGCAGTCAGGCCCAACTTCTCGCACGGCGCCGCCGGCATCGCTTACGCGCTGGCAGCCGCGAGCACCCGGCTCGCGAGGCCCGATTTGCTGCATGTCGCGTCGTCCGCCGGACGGCGCCTGATCCGCCTCGGCGACAGGCCGGACGGCTCGCTGGCTGTCCCTTACCTGGTACCGCCCGATCCTTCCGAGCCGGAGGTGAGCTACGGCTGGTGCCACGGGCCGACCGGCACGCTCCGTCTCTTCGTGCTGCTTGACCGGTTGCGGCCGGGTCAGGGCTGGGACAGGGCAGCCGGCGCCGCCAGGCGCGCCGTCCGGCTGAGCGGCGTGCCTGCCCGGCTGTATCCGGGCTTCTGGGACAATCTGGGCCAGTGCTGCGGGACCGCCGGCGTCGGCGAGCTAGCGCTTGACCGTTATCAGGAGACAGCCGACGGCAGGTGGCTGGCCTGGGCCCGCGAGCTCGCTGCCGACGTTCTCGGCCGCCGCATCGAAGACCAGGCTGGGGTCAGGTGGTCGCACACCGAGTACCGGGCGTCGCCGCCTGAGCTTGAGCCGGCCATCGGCTGGATGCAAGGCGCCGCCGGAATAGCCGCCTGGCTGCTCCGCCTGGCCCGCCTGCATGAGCAAGGCCCGACCGCCCCGCGCCTGCCCTGGCCCGACCGCCCGAGTGCGCGCAGATAGCAAACACAGAATCTTTTTCGTAGGTTTCTCACGTAGAATGCCGATCAGAGTGTTCTGCTGTCGCGGAGGAACCATGTTGCTCAGGTTTGAGGTGGCCAACCACAGATCCGTACTGCGGCCGGCTGAATTCTCGATGGTCGCAGTTGACCGGAACCGTGCCGCCACTCGCGGGTTCGACTTGCTTAGTGAACGCATACTGACCGTCGCAGGTATCTACGGCCCGAACGCCTCAGGGAAGTCAAACGTTCTCGAAGCCCTGGCCTGGCTCTCGACAGCCGTCGGAAACTCGCTGCGCGACTGGGCGGACGAGGTTCCCAGGGATCCGTTCAGATTCATCCCAGGACCGAGCGAGCCGTCGGTCTACGACATACAAATGATCGCCAGTGGCGTCCGATACGCATATCACGTCGAGGTCGACGATTCTGAAGTCCTTTACGAGTCGCTCTACAGCTATCCGGAACGCCGTCGGCGCATCCTGTTCGAGCGCGACGGGCCTGACGTCGACTTCCGGCGCGGACTCGGTTCGGCACTCGCAGGCGGCACCCGGATGCTGCTGACGCCAACAACACTCGCCTTGTCAGCGATCTTGCGGCTCAACCATCCGGATGTTGAGCCATTCGCTCGCGAGCTAGCCGGGTTGAGAACTCTCAACGTCGGGCTGACGAGAACTTGGCGCAGGGGCGTACGGCGCGTTCCTGTGTCGTCACGCCAGATGACAGAGCGGATTTTCATGGCAGGTAACCCGCTGTCGCAAGAACTGCCGGCCGATGATGATGACGATCACGCCATTGAACGGAATCTGGCCCTTGAGTTGCTGAGGTTCGCTGATCTCGGGATCGATGACGTGCGCGTTGTGAACGATGACAATGACCGAGAAGTATGGCTTTCGCACCGCGCAGGGAGCGAAGAACTGCTCTTCGCATTGTCTGACGAATCAGCCGGAACGCGTACGTGGTTCAACCTCATCGGACCGGTTCTGATGGCCTTCCGCTACGGTCACGTCCTGCTAGTAGACGAGATCGATGCCCGTCTTCACCCAAGGCTCTCCGCGCGCCTGATCGAGCTTTTTCAGGATCCGGTGACTAACCCTCGCAACGCGCAGATGATCTTCACGACTCACGACACGAGCCTGCTCAATCATCTCAACCGCGATGAAGTGTGGCTGACGGAGAAGGGGCTCGATGGTGCAACCACGCTGACAGCACTCGCTGAGTTCGGCGGCGACAAGGTGCGGCGGTCCCTCAACCTCGAAAGAGCGTACCTGCAAGGCAGGTTCGGTGCTGTCCCTGAACTAGACCAAGTCAGGCTCCGTGAGGTTCTCGGCATGCTTCCGGAGGCATATTGATGGCAAGGAAGGCCGAAAAACCCAAACCTCGCCCGCTGTCGCGTAAAGTCGCAATCCGTCAGCCCAGGAAGACCCTCGTCATACTCTGCGAAGGCCAACGCACCGAGCCCGTCTATCTGGGAGCCCTGAAGCTACAGCCAGAGGTTAAGGATGTAGCAGCCGTCGATCTTCGGATCGAGGCGCAGCACGGTGAGCCGGCCTATCTGGTGGAGTCGGCCATCGAGGCTCGAGTCAAGTCGGCCGACGAGGAAGGAGAAGTCGACGAATTCTGGTGCGTCTTTGATGTCGAGTGGCCGCAGAATCATCCCAGGCTTCTCGATGCCGTCAAGGAGGCAACCGAGAACGGAATAAGGCTCGCCATATCGAATCCTTGTTTCGAACTATGGCTGATATTGCATTTCAGAGACCACCATTCCTGGCTAGATAACGCTGATGCGAGGAGGTTGCGGCGTCATCTCGACGGGGCGACGGGCAAGGACCTCGAGCCAGCTAAGTACATGCGAAACATTCATCAGGCGGTTGCCCGGGCGGCGTCACTGCACAAACGTCACCTCAGGGATGGTTTAAAATTTCCGGAGAATAATCCATCATCTGGCATGCACCTGCTCATCGAAAGTACTGGCGCACGGTGGCGCGGCCGGGCCTGATGACCCAGCTATCTTGGCAATTGTCACATATAGTGATTAATCTATCGCTCTGCGTGACGGTAGGCTCGGGATATGGCGACGACGCGATGCCCGGCGTTGATCGGCCGCCGTGGTGAGCTTGAGGTCCTGACCGGCATGCTTGGCCAGGAACCCGGCATGGCCGGCCGGAGTCCGGGCGTCGCGTTCCTGACCGGCGAGGCCGGGGCGGGAAAATCCAGGCTCGCGCTGGAACTGGCCCGCATAGCGTCTGAGCGCGGGTTTACCGTACTCACCGGCCGGGCCGCGCAATCGGCTAACCCGGTACCGCTCAGGCCGATCGTCGAGGCGCTGATCGGCATCGCCAGAACCATGCCGATGCCTGATGACCCTGCGCTGGCGCAGTACCGTCCTGCCCTCGCCGCGATCGTGCCAGGGTGGAGCGCGGACGCGGAACGCGAACCGGAAATCTCGCCGCTGATCCTCGGTGAGGCCATGATCAGGCTGCTGGCTGCCTTGCCTGGCCGGGGAGCGCTGCTCGTGCTCGAAGACCTTCAGTATGCCGACCCCGAGACGCTCACGATCGTCGAGTACCTGTCAGACAGCCTCAGGGAAGGTACAGCGGGCGGCACGGTCCGGTGCGTAGCCACCGTACAGGATGCCGAGCCCTCGGTAACGGCTGACCTGATCAGGTCGGTGCATGCCAGGCGAGCCGTGAACGTCGTCAACGTCGGGCGCCTCCGAGAGCAGGAGGTGCGGGCGATGGCCGCCGCGTGCCTGGAGCAGCCGACGGTACCCGAGCCGGTACTCGGCCGGCTGCTCGCCGACTGTGACGGCCTGCCGTTCGCCGTCGAGGAACTGCTCGCGGCGGCAGTGTCGTCAGGCGAACTGGTCAAAGGCGAGTCGGGCTGGTCGGCGAATGAGGCCGTGGTCACCGGAGTTCCCGTGTCGATCGCCGAATCGGTCAGGTACCGGCTAGCCGACCTGGGCCCGAAGGTCGCCGACGTGGTGGTCACCGCGGCCGTGCTCGGCCGGCAGTTCGACTGGACGCTTCTTCCTGGCCTGACCGGAATAGCCGCACCCGAGTTGCTCGCGGCGCTGCGCCGCGCTTGCGAGGTACAGCTCATCGAGCCGCACCCGGTCAGTTCCGCCATCTTCCGGTTCAGGCATTCGCTGACCAGGAACGCCATCGTGAGCAACCTGCTGCCTCCTGACCTGGCCAGGCGTTCGGCGGCAGCCGCCGGGGCGCTCATGACCGCCTATCCGGGCCTGCCAGTGCCCTGGTGCGAGCTGGCTGCCGAATTGCACGAGACCGCCGGCCAGCCAGCGCAGGCGGCGACGCTGCTGCTTATGGCCGGCCGGCGCGCGCTCGCGGCCGGCGCGATCACCAGCGCGGGAACGTCGCTGCGCCGCGCCAGCAACCTGGTCGCGAAGATCACGCCCGCCGAACCTCAGCTGCAAGTCGACATCGACGAGGCGCTGACCAGCGTTCATGTCCTGGCCGGTGACTGCGACCAGCTCGTTCACGTGTCACGGCGACTGTTCACCGAACTCGACGCCGTCGGCGCCCCGCCCGCGGTCAAGGCGCTGACCAGGCTCCGCGTGGCGCGCTCTCTTTCCGAGTGCGACCGGACGGCCAGCGCTGAGGAATACGTGGCTGCCGCTCGAAAGCTCGCGGGCGGGGCATCCGATCCCGCACTCGGCGGCTGGACCGACGCGGTCGCGGCGCACTGCTCAATCGACGCCGGGGACCTGGACCGCGCGCTCGAACTGGCCATGCAGGGGCTCGCGGCCGCCGAGGCGGCCGGGCTTGACAGTGACCGAGGAGGCACGGGT
>Ga0335074_10013208_pt1 | contig 11606 bp, 9 predicted proteins | sample Lox_Sample_23_FD_206715 | JGI IMG/M metagenome (GOLD analysis project Ga0335074, IMG submission 206715) | Soil microbial communities from Loxahatchee National Wildlife Refuge, Florida, United States - Lox_Sample_2.3 | ecosystem: Environmental > Terrestrial > Soil > Wetlands | place: USA: Florida...
CCACGCGGCGGATGCCGGTGCCGTGGCGCTGCTCCTGGCGCTGATGATCTTCCTTGGGCTTGCGGCCCGCCAGATGGTGAGTCCCCTGTCTTCGGGACACGCGCCGCCGATCGATCTCGCCCCGAGCTCGCTGCCCATGTATACCCTGCGCACCGTCGCGCGCATGCTCGTGGCGCTGCTCGCTTCGCTTCTGTTCACCTTCACCTATGCCACCTGGGCGGCGAAAAGCCGCCGCGCCGAGCAGGTGTTGATCCCGCTGCTCGACGCGCTGCAATCCGTGCCGGTGCTCGGCTACTTGTCCTTCACGGTGGTATTTTTTCTGTCTCTCTTTCCGGGCAGCGCCCTGGGCGCCGAGCTGGCATCGATCTTCGCCATTTTCACCGCCCAGGCATGGAACATGGCCTTCAGCTTCTATCAATCGCTGCGCACGCTCCCGGTCGATCTGGACGAGGCCAGCCGCAGTCTTCGGGAAACCGGCTGGCAGCGTTTCTGGCGGCTCGAGGTGCCCTTCGCCATTCCTGGACTGCTCTGGAATACCATGATGTCGATGTCCGGAAGCTGGTTCTTCGTGGTCGCATCGGAGGCGATCGCGGTGGGCGATACGCGAATCGCCCTGCCCGGCATCGGATCGTATGTGGAGCGCGCCATCGAGGCGCGCAACCTCGCCGCCATCGGCTGGGCCATCGTCTTCATGAGCATCGCCATCGTGGTCTATGACCAGCTGCTGTTTCGGCCGCTGGTGGTGTGGGCGGACAAGTTTCGCGTCGAGCAAAGCGCGGCGCAGCCGCGGCCGGCAAGCTGGGCGCTGGATCTATTCAGCCGGTCGGGGGTCATCCAGGGTCTGCGCGGACCGGTTCAGGGCGTGCTCGCGCATCTTGCGCGGGCGCGGCTCGCGCTGCCAGGGGGACACCGGGCTATGACCGAGCGACCGCGTGGCGCGGGGGACATCCTCTGGTATGGCGGCATCGCCGCGCTTCTTGTCTGTCTCGGCTGGTATCTCGCGGGATTTTTGCGGCCGGCGCTCTCGATGAGCGACCTGCAGGCCGTCGCCTTGGACGGTGTGCTGACGTTGCTGCGGGTCATCGTCCTGATCGCTCTTGCCTCGGTCGTGTGGATTCCGGCCGGGATCGCCATCGGCCTGCGACCCAGACTGACACAGTACGTTCAGCCCGTTGCCCAGTTCCTGGCGGCATTTCCCGCCAACCTGCTGTTTCCCGTCGCGGTCTACCTGATCGTACAGCACCGCCTGGCGCCCGCCATCTGGCTCAGCCCGCTGATGATCCTCGGCACCCAGTGGTATATCTTGTTCAACGTGATTGCCGGGGCGAGTGTTTTTCCCACCGATCTGCGCGAGGCGGCCGCCAGCCTGCGCCTCGGTTCCTGGAGCAAGTGGCGCCGCGTGCTGCTGCCCGGGATCTTTCCGTATTACGTGACCGGAGCCATCACCGCCTCGGGGGGGGCGTGGAATGCCAGCATCGTCTCGGAAGCGGTGAGCTGGGGCAACACGCGCCTCTCGACTCCCGGCCTCGGGGCCTACATCGCGCAGCAAACCGCGGCCGGCGACTATGCCCGGATCACGCTCGGCGTGGCCATGATGTCGGCCCTCGTGGTTCTCATGAATCGAGTGGTGTGGCGGCCGCTCTATGCGCTTGCTGAACGACGCACGCGCCTGGACTGAGCCTGCCAGCATGAGCAGCGCTCAGATTCCGCCAGCGCCCGTCGTGATCGAGCTGCGCGGTGTGTCCAAGCGCTTTGCAAGGCCGTCCGCCGAGCCCTTTCCGGTGCTCGAAGGAATCGACCTGACATTGCACGAGGGGGAAATCGTCGGTCTGCTCGGCCGCTCGGGTTCGGGGAAGTCGACCCTTCTGCGCATCGCGGCAGGACTGCTTGCGCCCACCTCCGGAACCGTGTGGTATCGAGGTGCGCCGCTCGCCGGGCCGAGCGAGGGCATTGCCGTGGTGTTCCAGACGTTTGCCCTTTATCCCTGGCTCACCGTGCTGCAGAACGTCGAGCTCGGCCTGGACGCCTTGAATCTGCACCGCGCAGAGGCGGCACACCGCGCGCAGGCCGCGATCGACTTGATCGGTCTCGATGGATTTCAATCAGCCTTTCCGCGCGAGCTCTCCGGCGGCATGCGTCAACGGGTCGGCTTTGCCCGGGCCATCGTCACTCAGCCGCTGTTGCTGCTCATGGATGAGCCGTTCTCGGCGCTCGATGTGCTCACGGCCGAGACGCTGCGCACGGACTTCATGGATCTGTGGAGCGAGCATCAGCTACCGACACGCAGCGTGCTGCTGGTCACGCACAATATCGAGGAAGCCGTTCTGTTGTGCGACCGGGTGGTCGTGCTGGGGAGCAATCCCGGCCATATCGCAGCTCAAATCCCGGTCGCTGTATCGCGCCCTCGCGACCGCATGGATGGCGCGTTTCAAGCGATCGTGGGGGAGATCTATTCGATCCTCACCACCCGCCTGAGCGCGGCACTGAAATCACAGAGCACCCTGCGCCAGGGCCTCGCTCCCCATCTGCCGGACGTGTCGGTCAACGAGATCAGCGGCCTGCTGGAGACGCTCGCCGCGCCGCCGTACGAGGGAACCGCCGAATTCGTCAAGATCGCACGGTCCCTTGCGCTCGAGATCAACCACATCTTGCCGGTCGCCGCCGCCCTGCATCTTCTCGAGTTTGCCGAGGTCACGGGCGAGTCCATGAAGCTGACCGCCGCCGGACGTGTGTTCGCGCAGAGCGGTACCGAGCACCGCAAGCAGCTGTTTCGTGAGCACCTGCTCACCTTCGTGCCGTTCGCCGCCCATATCCGCCAGGTCCTCGCCGAGCGCGACGATCACCGTGCGCCGCGCGCGCGATTCGAGTTCGAGCTCGAGGATCATCTGAACACCGCCGACGCGGAGCGAGCGCTTCGCGTCACCATCGGCTGGGGTCGATATGCCGAGATCTTCACCTATGACGATTCGACGCGCAGCTTTGCATTGGCCGCGGGCTGATCGCGGTTGGAGGACTACTGCATGACATTGCAAGACACCGTATCGATTTTCGCGCCGGCAGGCTCGGCGGCGTTTGGCAGCCAGGTCGCATCTCATCTGGGAGTGACGCTGTGTGTGCCCGAGGAGCGGGAATTCGACGGGGGTGAGCACAAGATACGCTCGCTGCAATCCGTTCGCGGCCGATCGGTGTACATCATTCAGTGTCTCCATGGCGATGCGCTGGGCTCGGCCAACGACCGGCTCTGCAGGTTGCTGTTCTTCGTGGGCGCGCTCAAGGACGCCGGCGCACGCAGCGTCAGCCTGTGTCTTCCCTACCTGGCTTACGCGCGCAAGGACCAGCGCACCAAGGCCCGCGACCCGACCATCACCCGTTACGTGGCCCAGATGGTGGAGGCCGTAGGGGCCGACCGGGTGATGATTCTCGAGGCGCACAATCGCGCCGCCATCGATAATGCCTATCGAATCGAAACGCTGCATCTGGAAGCCACCGCGGCTTTCGTTGGACACTTTGCGCAGGTCTCAGCCGATCGCATCGTCGCCTCGCCCGACATCGGCGGAGTCAAGCGAGCGCGGCATTTCAAGGAATACCTCGAGGCGGCGGACGGGCGAGCCGTCGATCTCGGGTTCATGGACAAGAAACGCAGCGGCGGCACGCTCAGCGGGGACACCTTCGTCGGTGAGGTGCGCGGCCGGCAGGTGATCCTCATCGATGATCTGATCAGCTCGGGGAACACCATTCGGCGCGCCGTGACGGCGTGCCGCGAGGCCGGGGCCGCTCGCATCGATGTCGCGGTGACACACGGTGTTTTCGACTCGCCGGCGCACCAGCTGTTCGCGCCCGGCGGTCCCGACTCCATTCTCATCACCGATTCCGTTCCCCTGGCGCCGGGTTTCTCGGGCTACCTGTCCCGGTCGCTGCGAGTGGTGAGCGTTGCACCGCTGTTCGCCGAGGCGATCCGGCGGCTGGAGCTCGGCGGGTCGCTGTCCGAGCTCGCCGGCGTCGGGTGAGCGGCGCAAGCCCATGATCGCGCTCGACCTGCCTACCCGGATCCCGGTATATTGCCGCACCGGGCGGCACCCTCTCGGCTTGGTTGCAGCGCCACATAGGTCGCTGCAATTCACTCATCGCAAGGAGCATATCTTGCCAAGGAGCATATCTTGACGGGTCGTGGATCGCGTATTGCACTCGCCGCGACTTCGCTTTTGCTGGCGGTTGGGAGCCAGGCGAGCGAGTCTTCATGCGCAGCGCCGCAAGCTATTCCAGCCCGCCCGGCCGCGGCCATGTCGGGGAGTGCGCTGGCGCGGGCGCTCGGCGCCATGGACGATGATGCTCGCGAGGACCTCATACGAAGCGAGATCCTGGCGGGCAACTTTCCGCAGTTCCTGAGACGGCTCCACCCGGTCGAATTGCGCGGCGATCAGCCGAGCGGCGAGAGCACGCGCATCGTCGTGTGCGTCATGCCGGATTACCTTGCGGTCGGGTCGGATCGCGATTACCTGCTGGTGCCGATGCGCTTGCAGACGGCGCTCGTCGTGGCGGCTCGTTTCGGGTTCGCGCTGCCCACACCCGCCCTGGTGGACGCCATCTATGCCCAGTCGGATGTTCACTTGGCGCCGCAGCCGCTCCCGGCGAGCCCGGCGATGCGCTCGACGAGATATTATCTGAGCCACGATGCGCTGATCCGCTCGCAGCGCGACGAGCTGCAAGCGGCGCCCGGGATGCTGATTTCCGGCGACAAGAAGGATCTGGTGCTCACCAACCGGCTGTGGAGCAATCTGGAGCGCGTCGCCATCTACGGCTGGCACAGGCTCGATGGCCGTCCCATTCAGCCCTTGAGCACGGTGCACGGCTGGCACTATGTGGACTATAGCCACGGCGTGAGGCTCGTCAGCACCCGTATCCTGGTGAATGGCGAGCCGCGCGGGCTGCTCGCAGCTATGCAGGATTCGATGACGGCGCACCTTCTGAGCCGCGAGGGCGGCCTTTCAAGGGCCTCCGATCTCATCGCACGGCTCACCGAGCCTCACGCGGAGCGCATCAGCGCGCTGGCTCGATAGGCCGGGAACGGCGGCTCACCCGTGCCGGCGGCCCATACCGCAGCGGGCCACCGCGGCGGGCGGCACCGCATCGGGCCACCGCGGCGGCGGGCCGTATCCGCGCCTCGGCGTCATGCGGATCAGCGGGCGGGCGCCTTTCGCAGCAGATAGAAAAAGTCGCGGTCATCTGGAAAGCCGATGAAGCGCGGAGCGAGTCGATCGCCGCCCTTGCGGTCCACTTCGCTCATGCCGGCGATCAGGTGCTGCACGATGAGGCTTCCCCCCCTTCTCACATACAAGGCCAGATAGGTGTGCTCCAGCGCGTTCATGTCGAGATGCATGGCGTAACGGCATCCGTATGCCTGGAATACTCGGGTCATGGCCGAGGGCGTCGAGTCCGAAAAGTAGCCGTAGATGAGGTACCTCGATTCGGCCGATTCCTGCATGCACACCCCCGCACGCAGCGTTCGCAGATGCTCCTCGCTCGACCCCGACCAATTGCCCGGTCCCCAGCGATTGACGAGCGCTCCGGGCCTCGATGTCCCGTCCGCGCCGACCTCGATCAGAGGCACTCCGTTCTGCCGCGCCTGGCGCACATGCGCCAGCGCGGCATCGTCCTCGCGGCTCCAGGTTTTCATCGTCACCTGCCCCGAATCGCTCACCAGCAGCGTGGCCAGTCCGGGCTGCAATTTGCTGAATATGGTGCCCTGCTCGATGAAGCCGTAATGGCTGCCCTCGTTCTGCTCGGCGAGCGCGCCATAGCGAAACGCGCCATGTTCGCGCTTGAAGCCGCCCGCGAAGGTCGCCGCCGTTCGGCCCACCAGCACCGGATTGACCATGCCCGTGGTCACGAGAGGCGCGACCTGCCCGATGCCATCCGGCCCGGGCAGTCGGGGGTCGCGCACGGACTCGAGGCTGCGCTCGGACCATCCCACGCGCGGATGATCCGTGCCGAGCTCGAAGCCGAGGTCGAACTGCGCAAGGTCGAAAGCCACCAGATAATCCAGTGCGTTGGCCTCGACCGTGTCGAGCGCATTGACCAGATCGGCGCGCGATACCAGGATGGCCTGCGCAATCGCGTGCGGCTGGATCACGCTCACGAAAACCCCGGGACTCCCCGACACCGCGTACCAGCGGCCCATTGCAAGCTCCGAGATGCCCGGACCCACGTCGATGGCCAGATGCTCGGGCCGCACGCCCACGCTCTGGAACTCGGGGGCAAGCGCAGCCGCCTTGGGCGCCGGGCCCCTCGCCTCCTCCGGGAGCGCCGCGAGCGCAGCGGCAGCTCCCTGCTCGCGGAAGGCATCCTGGAACACCTCCTTGCGAACGAACTGGACGATCTTGTCCCCGCCCCACACATGATCCCGCAGCAGGTTCGTCATGCGCTCCAGATTCGTATAGCTGCCCGGCACGGCGTTGCGCAAAGACAGCCGATTTTCGCAAAGCGGCGCATACGGAAGACCGGAGGCGCGCGCCCGCTCCAGATCTTCGCTGCCGTTCCCCCAGAGAGGACAGTCGATGGTGGCATCGCTCGAGACGATGCGTATACCGAAGGGAAACGAGGGATCGAGCGTGAGGCGCTGCGCGCCCGGATTGGAATTCTCCAGGTGATAGAAGCTCTCCCGCTCATCCGCAGGACGCCGTACGGACAGCAAGAACCACGCATTGATCGACGGATTCAGGTTGATCAGCGTAACGCTCGGGTCGCTGGGCGTGCTTGCCTCGAGGCGCGTGGTCTCGCGAAATGGCTGCAACTCGACGATGCCCTTCGGCCGCACCGCCAGGTACTGCGCCCATTGCGTCTCGGCCACGCCGGCCACTGCCGCGCCGTGGGCGCCGAGCAGAAACGCAGCCAGCATCCGCGAGCCACGGATCGCGCGTGTCCTCAGAAGACCCATCCGGCGACTTCGAGCAGGCCCCGCTTCCACGGCAGCCGGTGAGTGACTCCGCTGCGGCCGCGGTATTCCTGCCGATGCTGCACGTACCAATCGTAGTTGCGCAGCAGCGCATCGCGATTCGAATAGCGCGGGGCGAAATTCAAGCACCGCGCGGCGTGATCGATCGACACGAAGCTCTCGCGCCCGGCGGTCTCGTAGACCCATTCGTACAGCGGTGAAAGATGGAGCCGCTCCAGAACGCGCAATGCGGCGATCGCCGGCCCCGCCGGCAAGGAGACCACGTGCTTGCCATGTCCGGCGCGATCGAGGACTGCTTGCAACCCCTCGCGCAGCGTGCCGAATTCGCTCGCCCCGATGTTGAACGTGTCGTTGACCGTGTCCCTGTCCAGCTGCATGCACCGATGGATCACCTCGCACAGGTCCTCGACATCGAGAAGCTGATAGAGATTGTTCCCCGAGCCGAGGACGGGGAAGTTGCGGCCGCGATAAGCCCAGTCATAGAGAAGCTCGAAGACGCCGAGCCGCTCCGGGCCCACGAAGCTCTTCGGCCGCAGGATGGGCACGCAAAGACCCGCCCTGCGGTATCCCAAACAGTCCTCCTCGGCATGAATCTTCGCTTCCCCGTACGCGCCGACACCCTGAAGGCGATCGCTCTCGCGGATGGGATGATGATCCGGGATGCCGTACACGGCGGTCGAGGAGATGAAGACGAATCGCGATACGCCGCAGCGCTCGGCCTGTTGCAGCAGGCAGTGGGTGCCGCCGACGTCCGTCGAATAGATCTCGGCGGGCGTGCTGCGCGGCAGGGCCGCCGCACAATGAACCACCACGTCGACCTGCGCAAGCGCACGCCGTACCGCCGCCTGATCCCGGATGTCGGACTGCATGACGTCGATCAGGGGCCTCTCGGGGTAGTCGAAGTCGGCGATATCCATGGACCGCACGGCGTAGCCGCGCGCCAGGAGATGGCGGATCAGATTGATTCCCAGGAAACCCGCACCGCCCGTGACCAGGCACAACCGCTTCAAGATTCACCGACCCTTGCGTTCAGATGACGACCGCGGCGCGCAATGGCCGCCCGAGCCACAACCCATTAGATCCTGCGTTCGCTCGGCGTGCCAGCGGAGAAGATCCGCATGGACTCAGGAATATCCCTTAGTCGCATGGCGTCGCTTTCGTATCGTCTGCGGCAAGCCGCAGCGCAATCCGCACAAGTGCGGGCGCAGCGGCCGGCGGCCGCGTGATACAAAGCCCCAATGTCGGCCTGTGGTGTCGGCCTGTGGGACCCAATTCCGTGACATCGACCTGCGAGACGCACCCCCCCGCCGCCCCCTCGGGCATTGAGGGTAAGCGCCCCGGCACGCTGGTCCTGGCGGCGCTCGAGAGCCTTCGCCCGTATCAGTGGATCAAGAACACACTGGTCTTCGTGCCGCTGGCCGGAGCCCATCGGCTGGGCGACATCGGGTTGCTCACGAATGCCCTGCGCGCTTTCCTGGCATTCAGTCTCTGTGCCTCCGCCGTCTATCTCATCAATGATCTGCAGGACGCAGCCGCCGACCGGCTGCATCCTCACAAGAGGAGCCGCCCGATCGCCTCGGGCCGCCTTCCGCCCGCATGCGCCGTCGCCCTGATACCCGTGCTGCTGGCGGGGGCCCTCGCCGCAGCGTGGCCCCTTGGTCGTTGCGCGGCCGCCCTCGCTCTGTACGTGGCCCTGATGGTGGCCTACAGCCTGTGGCTCAAGGCCATGGTTCTGCTCGATGCCTTCGTTCTGGCCGGCGGATATGCGCTGCGGGTGATCGCCGGCGGCCTGGCGGTGAGCATCCCGCCCTCGCCCCGCCTGCTGGCGTTTTGCATCTTCATCTTCGTCAGTCTCGCATTGCTGAAGCGCTATGCGGAGCTGGCCCTGCTGCGAGTGCGCGACGGGGCCAACACTCATGCGCGGGGCTACCTGCTGGAAGACCAGGGCTTCATCGTCTCGCTCGGCATCGCCTGCGGGACGCTTGCCGTGCTGGTTCTCGCCGTCTACATGAGCAGCGAGAACATCGGGCTTCTCTACAGCCGATCGGAGCTCATCTGGCTCACTTGCGTGCTGCTGCTCTATTGGATCAGCCACGTCTGGCTCGCAGCTCACCGCGGGCGCATGACGGACGACCCGCTGGTCTTTGCCGTCAAGGATCGCACGAGTGTGGCGCTGATCCTGTTGATGGGAGCGAGCGCATGGCTTGCGGTATGAGCGCGGCACGGAATCCGGGCGCGCGCGGCCGAGGGAGAGAGCCTTGTTGATCGAAGCGCTCCGAAAGCACGAGAAATATGATGCCTTGATCCGCGCGAGCCAGGCGCTGGTGCCGATGCGCACGGCGGTGGTCCACCCGTGCGATGAGAGCTCGCTCACCGCCGCGATCGATGCCGCCGCTGCCCGCATCATCCAGCCGATTCTGATCGGCCCGCAGGCCCGTATCCGCGCACTGGCGGGCGAGCTGCGGCTGGATCTGCGCCCCTATGCATTGATCGACACTGCGCACAGCCACGCGTCGGCCGCGAAAGGCGTCGAGATCGTACGGTCGGGTCAGGCCGAGGCGCTGATGAAGGGAAGTCTGCACACCGATGAGCTGATGGCCGAGGTGGTTCATAAGGACACGGGCTTGCGCACGGCACGGCGCATCACTCATGTCTTCATCATGGATGTGCCCACTTACGGCAAGACGCTCTTCATAACCGATGCGGCCGTCAACATCTTCCCGAGCCTCGAGGAGAAAGCCGACATCGTGCAGAACGCAGTCGATCTCGCTCGAGCTCTGGGTGTCGAACGACCCAAGGTGGCGATTCTTTCCGCCGTCGAGACGGTGAGCTCCAAGATCCCATCGACGATCGACGCCGCCGCACTGTGCAAGATGGCCGAACGAGGGCAAATCACCGGCGCGCTGCTCGATGGTCCGCTCGCGCTCGACAATGCCATCAGCCTCCAGGCCGCGGAAATCAAGCACATCCGCTCGCCGGTGGCCGGCGACGCCGACATACTGGTCGTGCCCGACATGGAGGCGGGCAACCTGCTCGCGAAGGAGCTCACCTTCCTCGCCAATGCCGATGCGGCGGGTATCGTTCTCGGTGCGCGCGTACCCATCATTCTCACCAGCCGAGCCGACAGCGTCCGCACGCGCCTGGCAAGCTGCGCCGTGGCAGCGCTCTATGCGCATGCGCTCGCCGCCCGGCGATCGTCCGGGTAACCACACGGCGCAATAAGGGAAGTCGCGCATTGGCATTGCCCGCCGGCTCGGCGACAGTATCCCTGGCAGAAGAGGATGAGCACATGGATATGGACCTTCGCAAAGCACTCTACGAGCGTCGCGCGGTGCGCGAGTACGCGGACCGGGCGGTGGACCATCAGGTCATCGATCGGCTCATCGCTGCGGCTGCCGGTCCATGGTGTATCGAGGATTGCGCGCTTGCCGCCCAGAACTTGATGCTCGCCGCTTGCGGCGAGGGACTGGGGTCGTGCTGGATCGGATTCGCGCAAGCCTATCTGAACACGCCCGCCGGCAAGGCGCTGCTGCGCTTGCCGCCCGCCTGTGTGCCCGTTGCGCCTCTCATCGTGGGGTTCGGCAAAGGGCCCGTGCAGTCCGTTCCACGCAACAAGCCGGACGTCACCTGGCTGGGCTAGGGAGCGAGCATGGCATCCCCGCACCCGCACCCGCACGCCCATCCCCGCCCCCGTGCCTTGCGCGCCCCGGTGAGCATCTCGGGAACTCATGTGCATCTGACCGCTGCCGCCATAGAGGCGCTGTTCAGCGACCACTACCGGCTCCACGAATACTCCCGGCTTCTCCAGCCGGCCGTGTACGAGGCCTACGAGACCGTGACGCTCATCGGGCCGCGGGGGCATCTGGACCATGTGCGGGTCATCGGGCCGCCGCGGTCCGAGAATCAAGTCGAATTATCCTCCACCGATGCGCTCGCGCTCGGGATCGCTGCGCCGGTGCGCAGATCGGGCGAGGTCGGCGACACTCCGGGTATCCTGATCAAGGGCCCGCGATCCACGTTGCGGCTCGAGCACGGGGTGATCCGTGCCCTGCGTCATGTGCACATGAGCCCCGCGGATTCCCTGCGTGCCGGGGTCAGGGATGGCGATCGTCTCGAGGCGACCGCCGGTCGAGCGCCGGCCACTTTGCGCGACGTGCTGGTTCGAGTCTCGCCCGACTACCGGCTGGAGCTCCACATCGACGCGCACGAGGCCAATGCGCTGGGCCTGCATGCCGGCGATCGCGTCGAGCTGCGCAAAGTCAGCGCCGCCGCCCCTCGATCGGCCAGGTAGCTTTTCTCATCGCCTCCGCCCCGCACCGGGCTTGCGGCGTGCAGGTGGCCTTGCCGGGAGCTGCCGGTTCGCGACATGAAAATGGCGGATTCTTGCAGGCGAATCCGCGGCGGACTCCGTAGGTTCATGGCTGCTCGCCCTGCAGCTCGAGTCCGATGTCCCGCCCCAATATCGTCATTTTGATGTGCGACCAGATGAGCGCACGTGCCTTGCCGGCCTACGGTCATTCCCTGGTAAGGACGCCCCACATCGACGCGATCGCCGAGCGCGGCGCCGTGTTCGAGAGCTGCTACACGAATTTCCCGTTGTGCGCCCCGGCGCGCCTTGCGCTCATGACCGGCAAGCTCTGCTCCAACATCGGCG
>Ga0335074_10013209_pt1 | contig 11606 bp, 5 predicted proteins | sample Lox_Sample_23_FD_206715 | JGI IMG/M metagenome (GOLD analysis project Ga0335074, IMG submission 206715) | Soil microbial communities from Loxahatchee National Wildlife Refuge, Florida, United States - Lox_Sample_2.3 | ecosystem: Environmental > Terrestrial > Soil > Wetlands | place: USA: Florida...
GCGGGCTGGCAATAATTGCGTCGATCAGCGAATCGAACCGATAGCCATTGGCAGCCAGGCGGGTGTCCATTCGCTGAACGGTGAGTTCATCGGAAAGCTGGAGCGTGCGGTTCAAGGCGTATGAAAGCAGTTTGCGGCTGAGATTGTCTAAATAATCACCTTGGCGGTGCTGGCGGATATATTCCAGGACCCCTTCGAATCCGGTGCCCTGGCTGCCGCCCGGGAAGACCGCGCTGGCGTCGATCGGGCGTCCGGCGAGGTCTTTGGTGCGGGCCTCGCCCACGGGTCCGTAGCCTTCAAATGCCAGGCCGAACACATCGAAACGGGCATGGCAGGAGGCGCACACCGGGTTCTTGCGATGTTGCGCCAGCATGTCGCGCAAGGGCAATTCGGACTTGGCCTCGTCGTTGGGCAGTTCCGGCACCACCGGCGGCGGAGGAGGGATCACCTCGCCGAGCACGCGCTGCACGAACCAATGCCCGCGTTTCACGGGGCTGGTTCGCAGGCCGGGAGAGTTCTCGGTCAAAAAGACCGCCATCGGCAGCAGGCCCCCGCGGTGATAACGGCCGGCGTCATCCACCCGCACCCAGTTGTCCGGATCGCCGGAAACATCCGGCATCCCGTAAAACTTGGCCAACACGGGATTGACGAAGGTGTAATTGCCGTACAGCATGTCCAGAACCGAGCGGTCGTTACGGATGACGTCCTGCAGCATCCGGATCGGCTCCTGGAACATGGCCTCTTTGAGTGCGTTGGTGAAGCTGGGGAAGCGCTGCCGGTCCACCGAATTGATGTCTTCGAAGTGGCGGAAGTCCAGCCAGTTGCCGCCGAACTCAGTGGCCAGCCCGCGCGCCTTGTCGTCTTTGAGCATGCGGTGAGCCTGGGCCAACAGCACGCTGGTTTTTTCAAGGTCGCCGGAGGCCGCGTGGTTCAGCAGCTCCTCATCGGGCATGCTGGACCACAGAAAGTAACTGAGCCGGCTGGCCAAGTCGTACCCGGAAAGCGGGCGCACGGGCGGCGTTCCCTTTGCAGTGCCGCGATCGGTGGTATCCAGCAGGTCGATGCGGTAGAGGAAATCGGGCGACATCAGGATGGAGACGATCGAATCGCGAATGGCCTCCTGGTGAGTCAACCCCTCCTTGTCGCGCAGCGAGTGGTAATAGGCCACCAAATCGTTCCGCTCTGCCTCGGAAAGCGGCCGGCGGTAGGCCCGCTCGGCAAATTGCTGGAGGGCTTGCAGGTGGCTGGGCTCGGCATCCAGGCGCATGCGCTCCATCCGCCGCAGCGTGTCGTTGACCCACTGAAAGTGTACCCGGATGGCCTCAGCGGCCACGGGGCTGTTCCTGGGGTTGGCCGCGGCCTTGGCCAGATATGCGTCGCGCAATCCGAAAATCACCGCCGGATCGTTGACCTTCTTATCCAACGGGCGCGCCCGGCCGGATTCCGCGCCCTTGCCATCCACTTCGCCGCTCTCGTTGAAGTAATACTGATCCCAGGTGCGGTTGGTGTGGTCGGCGATAAAGTCGAACTCGTCCCAAAGCTCGTTCAACTCCTTCTGGCCGTTGTCATCCAGAATCAACTGCATCAGCGGAGTATCGTCGCGCCAGTAGCCCATCACGTTGTGATAGCCGGCGCTCAGAAAGCGACCCTTGTCTTCGGAATCGTCCGGGAAGTATCGGCCGCGCTCCTTAACGTAGAACGCGTCGGGGAAAATGGAAGCAAAGCGACGGAAGGAGGCCTCATAGAGGCTGCGTTTCGCGGCCGGAACCACCAGGTCGGGATCGCCGGCGCGGGACTTGTCGACTAAAGCTGCCCACCGCGGGGCGGCTTCCCGGTGCAGGCCGGGATATTTCGGGATGACCGGAACCACCGGGGGCGGATCGGTATCATTGCGCAGCGAGGCCGGATCGAAATCCAATCTGTGGGAGTTGAACTCGCGCAGTTTCCAGTTCAGCAAGGGCTGCGAGGCGGCCGGCAATCCCTGCACTACCGGTGCGGCGAACTGCATGGCTGTGTCGTGGCGGATGCGCACCACGAAATCGCGCATCTGGATGCACTGCGCGCGAACGGCGTCTTTCACCGCGTCGGGGTCGTTTTTATCGGGCGCCGGAAGGGCGCGCCACATGGCCTGAAGCTTGGCAATGGGTCCGACCTCTTCGGCGGCCACTTTGGACGGTTCGTCCAGGAGTTGCCAGACCAGGGGCAGATACTTCGCGCTGACCTTGGATTCCGCGGCGATGGCTGCCAGCGAGGCGCCGGATTTTCCCAGGGCCGACCGATGGCGGTAGCGCCAGGCGGCCTCGAAGTAGTCGGCGTAATCGGTGGGCTGGCTGTCGTAGAAGTTGACGATCCGCTCGATGCAGTACTTGTCCCGATCCGTCTCGACCAGCATGGGATTGGGCGCGAAATCGAACCCTTGCGGCTTGAGCACCATGTGATTGGCCACTTCGCGGGCGGCCTGCAGGTACTTTTTCAGCAGGGCGGGGGACATGGTGAGCGATTCGCCGGAGTTGTCGAAGCCCTCCGGATTGGCGGGATCGACCGGAAACTGCCGGGTGGGCTGAATATCCTGGCCGGTGAGGTCGCGGATGCTGTAGTTGTACTCGGCGTTACTCAGGCGGCGGGCCAGCACCACACCGGGATCGCCGGCATTCTTGCGCGCTTCGTTGGCGCGCATGGCTTTGATCCAGTCGATCACCTGCTGGCGCAGTTCCGCCGGCGGCTGGGGCATCGGCGGCGGCGGCATCTGCTTGGCGGCCAGCTTGTCGGCCATCAGGGCAAAGCGGGAGTTGTCGCGCACCACCATATCCATGGTGGTGTACGATTTCAGATCAAACTGAGCGGCCGGCGAAGAACCGCTATGGCACGCGATGCAATAGTGGGTGACGAAGGGGCGTACGGTTTGGGTGAACCGCTGTTCCAGGGCGGAATCGGAAGCGCCGGCAGCCGGTATGGCCGCCAGAGCCATCAATCCGGATGCCCAGCGCAGGGTAACGGGCAGCGCGCAACGTTGCATCAGCCTCCAAGTGCCTACACAAACGATTGGTTCGATTATACAAGGGCGCGGCTCCGGGTTCAATGGGCCGGGGCGAGGGAATTCGGCGTTTTCTCACTAAATCATTCAGAAATCGGGTCGATATAAGAGATTGAGAGCCGCAAATGGCTTCGAGAGCGAACCTGTGAATAGCGTAGCAGTGTGCGATACGGAACCGATTGCCATCGAGGGTCTGCGGAGCCTGCTGGAATCGGCGGAGGGGTTGCGGGTGGTCGCGGCCGAGAGTTCTCTGACGGACGGCATGGCGGCCGTTGAAGAGTTGAGGCCCTCGATCCTGGTCCTCGATAAGTCTTTCGGGATGCAAGCCGTGATGGACTGGCTGAGGGCGTTGCAGACCGCCAGCTTCCGGACCGCGGTGGTGGTCTGGAGCCGCTTGATCAGCGAATCCGAAGCGCTGCACTTTTTGCAAGCCGGCGCCGCCGGAGTGGTCCGCAAGACCGCATCGCTCGAAACCCTGCTGAGCTGTTTCGATACGGTGACCTCCGGGGCCACCTGGATGGAGGCTGAGATGACCGCGGCCAACGAACGCTCCCTCCGCCATATGCGGTCGCCACTGACCGCCCGTGAGCTGCAGGTGATGGAACTGGTGGAGCGAGGGATGAAGAATAAGGATATCGGCATCGAACTGGGCATCCGCACCGGCACCGTCAAAATCCACCTCAAGCACATTTTCGAAAAGACCGGCATCCGCGGCCGCTACGGGCTGGCGCTATCGGGATTGAAACAGAAAGGGGTGATTGCCCCGGTCATGGTGACCATGTAAGAGGCTGGAGAGCAACGCAGGCGACGGCGCGCGGGCAACCGCCTGCGCGAACCGCCGGCGGTATGTTATATTGGCTGCAAACCAGGAAGCCCCTGCAATCAGGCATGATGCCCCAACGGAGAGGTGGCTGAGCGGTCGAAAGCAGCGGTTTGCTAAACCGTCGTACTGGCCTAAACCGGTACCGGGGGTTCGAATCCCCCCCTCTCCGCCATTGACTCAATACTTTCCAAGATCCGCGAAATGAGCGGTCTGGAAGTGGCCGCCGGCCACGCGCCGCTTTACCGGCCGCGAAAGATCGGGATTAGCTCGACGATCAGGATCGCGATCACCAGCAGTTCCAGAATAAAGCTGCGGGCTTCGCGGAATTCGTTGACCATGAACTCATACAGATCTCCCGCGGTTCGCAGTTTCTGGTCTACCAGGCTGCGGTAATCTCCCGCGCCGACCTTGGCGGCAGCCAGGCGGTATGCGCGCGCGTAATACATGTCGCTGAGGAACTTGATAGCGTTATCGGCGCGCTCGGTGATCTCAGTAACATCGAGGCGGAGGCGGTTCAATCGCGCGGCCTCGCGAGCCAGGCGCCAGCGGGAGAAGAGGCCGCCGCGCCGTTCCAGCGCGTCATAGGCGTCCTTCAGCAGAACCGTCAGGATCTCGTCGTAGCGGCGGTATTCCAGAAGCTGGGTGTTGGCGTATTCCAGCAACTGAATCAGCGGTGCAGCGCCTTCTGGCGTGTCGTAGACCATGGCCGCCAGCCAGCCGACCACCACCAGATCGGTGGGGTAGTAGGAGAGGCTGGAAGCAAGCACTTCCTTCTGCTCGCCTTCAGAAAGAGCCTGCGTCTCACCACGGATCACCTGGCTGATTTCGCGCCCGAACTCGGCAATCAACTGCGATCCCGTCAACGGAGTGCCGGGCATCTCGCCGACCTCGCGAAGGTGGATGACGTAATAGACCTCGTCGAGCCACTCGGCATAGGGCTTGCGAAGCGCGGGGTGCAGGCGGGCCAGGCGGTCGCGAACGGTCTTGGGACCGCGCCGCTCCACCTCGCCGGCCTCGATCCACCGGTTGGAGAGCGCAATCAGCCCCGGCCAGTCGGTCTCGAACGGCATTTCAATTTCGAGGCTGACCACACCGTAGTCGAAGTATCGCAGGCTGGCGGTGGCGGATTCGCCGGTGGCCAGTTCGACGGGATCGCATGACTCGGATAGCGGAGGCCGCTCAAAGCGGACATAGCCGGGGGCAGGCAGCTTGAAGCCCGGTGAGCGCACCGAACGGGGGCCACCGATCAGCCCACGAAGCACGTTGAAATCGAACTCTTCGGCGATATCGTAGAGCAGCAGGGCGTGGAACGAACCGCGGCAGACGGGCACGCTACCAGTGTAGGCAAACGGGCGAAGATGGGGGAGTTTAAGGTCAGGGCGCTCAAAGCCAGGCGGCGAGTGTGCCAGGGAGCGGGTACACCGAAAAAGGACGGGAGCCTCCGCGTAGGCTCCCGTCCTACCTGCCAGTTACCTCTTGTCGTTTTTCTCGTTTTCGTTGTTGGTGTTGCGCAGATTCGGCGGCGGAGGGTCTTTCACCCACTTATCGAACCAGCGCAGTTTCTCCCAGTTGACGTGTTCGATGGTTTCCTTGGCGCGATACCCGTGAGCTTCGGCCGGCAGGAAGACCAGTCGCACGATGCCTCCATTGCCGCGGACCGCTTCGTACATACGCTCCGACTGGATGGGGAACGTGCCGGTGTTATCGTCGGCTTCCCCGTGGATCAACAGTAAGGGAGCCTTGATCTTATTGGCGTACAGGAAGGGGGACATCTTCATGTAGAGATCCGGGTCCTCCCAGATGGTGCGCCTTTCGTTCTGGAAGCCGAACGGCGTCAGGGTGCGGTTGGGCGCCCCGCTTTCGGCAATTCCGGCTTTGAAGTAATCGGAATGCGCCAACAGGTTGTCGGTCATGAAGGCGCCGTAGCTGTGTCCGCCTACGCCGACGCGGTTGCGGTCGGTGACTCCCATTTCCACCGCCTTGTCGATGGCGGCCTTGGCATCCATCAGCAACTGATCGAGGAAATGATCGTTCACCGTGGCGCGCGGACCGACGATGGGCATTGAGGCGTTGTCGAGCACCGCGTAGCCATCCAGCGCGAAGAAGATTTCCGAGTATCCGCCGATCTCCGTAAACCGCTCCCGCGAGCCGTTGGTGGAGGTTTCGCTGGCGGCATCGGCGGTTTCGTATTCGTACGGATAGGCCCAGAGGATCGTCGGCAAGGGCTTGCCGGGTGTGTAATCGGGGGGCAGATAGAGGGTGAACGACATCTCCACGCCATCGGGCCGCTTGTACGTCACCAGCTCCTTGTGGACCTTGCGCATGATGGGCTGCGGGTCGGGATAGTTGGTAATGGCCGTCAATTGCCCCGAGGAAGTACGCACATAGTAGTTGGGCGGCTCGGTGGGACTCTCCCGGCGTGTGAGGAATTTGTCCCCGTGCTCATCCAGCAGCGCTTCGAAAGCTTCGTAGTGCTGGTCGTCGCATTTGAAGAGCGGCGTGGTTTCCTTGGTGGCAAGGTTATAGCGGCTCAGGAACGGGTGGTCGCCGGTGGTCGAGGGACCATTGCCTTGCAGGAAAATATTGTCGCCATCCAGCACGATGGCGCGGCCGCCGCTGGGAAGCGCTTTTTCGACGGGGCTGCCGGGATTGTTGTAGCGCGAGGGGCCGCTGGTCCAGAGTGGCTTGGGCGGCTCTTTGGGATTAGCGAAGTCGATCAGGTAAGCGGTTTGCGCACGCCCACCCCCGCGGCCTCCACCACCGCCACCGCCGCCGCGCCCGCCGAATCCGCCACCGCCAATGATGGCGGTATGCAGATTTTCCGTGAACGCGAAACCCTCCAGGCGCTGGTCGGCCTCGTAGATTACCTGCCCGGTTCCAGAATAAGGCGCTTTCAGAGCCAGGATCTTTTCGTGAATCTTTTCCGGCGCGCCGTTGGATGCGGCCGCGCCGCCTCCAGCACCGCGGCCTCTTCCGCCACGGCCTCTCCCGCCGGCACCGCCGTTCCCTTCGAACCAGATCAAAGTGGATGGCTCCGTCATCAGCCAAGCCAAGCCGCGCGGGCCGGCGGAGATAGGATTATCCGCATCCGCGGCGGCATTCGCCGCGCCCGCTCCACGCCCGGTGCCGCCCAATGGAATACTGGCCTCCTTCTTGAGCATCTTGCCGGCGCGGTCCCAGATTTCGATTTCCGTGGGGAACTGCCGAGCGGTATACGAATACGAGAACGGTTTGTGAATATAGTTCACGATGAAGTACTTGCCGTCGGGAGACATACGCGCCGATTCAAGGATTGTGGGCTTGCCGATGGGCGATGCGGCCCCGCTGACGCTGTCCACCACCTCAAGCTGGGCGGTGCTGTAGTACTCGAACAAATCCTCGTCGTGCGGATTCTGCAGCAGGTCCTCATACGTAGGGGCGCCTTTTTCGCCGCCCATGCTCTCGGAAATGTGCGGGCCTATGGGCACCGTCGGCTCGGGCGGCGGCGCGCCGCGATGCGAAGGCACGGCAAATACCAGCAACTGTTTGCCGCCGGGCATCCATTGCAGCGAACCTCCTCCTGCACCAGCTCCCCCGCGGCCTCCGCCACCGCCGCGGCCTCCGCCGAATACTTCATTCAGGCGCAAGTTCGGCACTCTGTGGGTGTGGCCCGTGGCGGTGTCGCCAATCCATACCTCGATTCCATTGGCCGTCGAGTTAGTGAATGCGAAATGGCTGCCATCGGGAGTCCAAGGCCCAAGTCCCAGTTTGGGGTTCGGGGGCAACGCGATCTTGATCTCCGTACCTTCGGGGATTTTGCGCAACAGCAGGTTCGATTGGAACGTGGCGTTGTGCAGGCCATTGGTCTTCGGATTAATGCGGATACCGGCCAAACGCAGCATCGGTTCGGAAAGCTCGGCGATGGGTGGATAACGGACCGGGCTTCCCTGAAGCGCATATGCGTGGTTCGGGCTGAGCACTAACGTGGGCGTGGTGGGTGAGTTCAGGATGTCTTCGATTGCTTTGGGTGGTTTTTGGTACGTCTCGGCGCCAAAGAAAACGAGGGCTGCTGAAGCGACTAGGGGAAGCGCTCGAATTACAGGTTTCATAGAGATTAGGAGAATGGTATGCGACGCGGGGCTGGATGTCAATCAAAACCGCTGTTTTGGGTCCATTTCTCGGCCGTCCCGCTGGATATGCGACCGAGAGCCGGATATTTGCAGGCCTTGAGAGGCCGCAGTCGAGCGGGTGTCCGGCGCCCGGGTTCTAACCGCGTCTCCCCGCCCGACCAGGCGTTCCTTTCGGATCATACCGGAGACCTCGCGAATCACCACCAACTGGTTGGTCTCTCCATCGGTCACCGTCTTAGGCCAGGGATGTGCAGGCCGGCTTTGGTTTGCGGCCCCACCGCCTGAGCCTGCAGGATGCCGCCATCCTCCGCTACCAGTGCGGCACCGATTCCCCTGAGGTTGGACGCCACGCCGACAGCCGCGCCTTGAGCCAGTAAGGGTCACTGGTCACGTCGTTACGCAGCAGCGAGGCGGCTCCTGCATGTTCATGATCAGGATGTCGATATCGCCATTGAGCTTCGGTAACGCCGCAAATTTGCCCCCGTCCAGGTTCCGAAAGAGCAGGCAAGACGCGCTTGCTACTTCAGCTTATTGCATCGCTTCCGGGCTGTAAGTACCGATCGCCTGGCCCTGCGAGTTGCGCAACACCAGGTTGGGAACCGCGACCTTGGCTGTTCCTTTGCCGACGGCCTGGAAGCGCAGTACGCAAAGCAGACCGCTGGCCTTGACGCCCGGTGTACCCGGAGTCCGCAGAATCTCCACGTCGGCCGATCCCGATTCGTTCCTCACATTCTTAATCAGCGCCGGCGCTTGCCCGTCCACCGCCAGCAAGCCACCCGCCTCCACGCCGCTCAGTTGTAGAATCTTGGGATCGAACTGAAGCCGCATTTGCGCCGATGTCAGATCGTCCGCATGGTCCACCACCAGCGCCACCGTGAACACGCCCGAAGCTGTCGTGTCGATCTGGCGGGGTTCGAAGTGGACCGCAGCACTGGGCGCCGGCGCCGTTGCCGACGGTAACTTCGCCGTGGCGGGCGACTCGGCGGGCAGATTAGCCCGTGGACCAGGCGGCGCCGGTTCTTCCATCAGCTACGCCGCAAGTTGGAGATCGATCCCCAGGGCGCGCCACTTCCTGCGCACCGTTCACGGAACCGGCTATCTGTTTGCCGACAGTTAGGGCCGTGTCCCAGACGAGGATTGGCTGCCGCTCCCTCACGACCGCGGCTACGGCCCGCAGTTTCGGGCGCGCGCGGAGGGTAGCTGAAAAGGCACACCGGATTCACGCGTTCCTCTCCCGGCCGGCTGACCGCCCGGCCCAAAGTGATATGCTCATCAAGGCTCCGATCCGGCGACGCTTTCAGCCCGGACCGGGACCGATTCAGGAGCGGAGATGAGCACGGAAAGGAAGGCCGCCTACCGGTCGGCAGCGTGGTTCGGCAAAAACGACAGGGATGGTTTCGGGCATCGAAGCTGGATGCGCATCGAGGGGCTGCCGGGAGATGTTTTCGATGGCCGCCCGGTGATCGGCATCTGCAACACGTGGTCGGAGCTGACCCCCTGCAACGCGCATTTCCGCGAACTCGCCGAGCGTGTGAAACGCGGCGTCTGGCAGGCCGGCGGTTTCCCCGTGGAGTTCCCGGTCACTTCGCTCGGCGAGTCCCTCATGCGCCCCACCGCCATGCTTTTCCGCAACCTGGCCAGCATGGACGTGGAGGAATCCATCCGCGCCAATCCGATTGACGGCGTCGTGCTACTGTGCGGCTGCGACAAAACCACCCCTTCGCTGGTGATGGGCGCGGCCAGTTGCGACATCCCTGCCCTGGTGGTTTCGGGCGGTCCCATGTTGAACGGCAAATATCAGGGCCGCGACATTGGCTCCGGCACCGACGTCTGGCGGTTCAACGAAGAAGTCCGGGCCGGGACGATGACGCTTCCCCAATTCATGCAGGCGGAGGCTTGCATGTCGCGCTCGGCGGGTCACTGCATGACCATGGGCACCGCGTCCACCATGGCCTCCCTGGTGGAAGCGCTAGGACTCTCGCTGCCGGAGAACGCGGCCATTCCAGCCGCCGATTCGCGCCGCTCCGCGCTGGCCCACTTGGCCGGACGCCGCATCGTGGAGATGGTTGCCGAGGACCTGCGCATCTCGCGCATCCTCACCCGCGAGGCTTTCGAGAACGCCATCCGCGTGAATGCCGCCTTGGGTGGGTCCACCAACGCGGTGATTCACCTGCTGGCGATTGCCGGCCGGGTCGGCGTTCCTCTCAGCCTGGGCGATTGGGATCGGCTGGGCCACGATTGCCCCACACTGGTCAACCTGATGCCGTCGGGCCAATATCTGATGGAGGACTTCTATTACGCCGGCGGCGTGCCGGCGGTGGTGCGTGCTCTGGGAGAGCACGGCCTGCTACACCGCGACGCCCTCACGGTAAATGGCAAGACGATTTGGGAGAATTGCCGCGAGGCTCCTAACTGGAACGCGGACGTGATCCGCCCCTGGGACCGGCCGCTGGTGGAGCGCGGCGGCATCGCCATACTGCGCGGCAACCTTGCACCGGATGGCGCGGTGATTAAGCCCTCCGCCGCCTCGGCGCACCTGATGCGCCACCAAGGCAGGGCCATCGTGTTCGAGAACATCGAAGACTACAAGCAGCGCGTGGAAGACCCTGCTTTGGAGGCCGACGAAAACAGCATTCTGGTACTCAAGAATTGCGGCCCCAAGGGCTACCCCGGAATGCCCGAAGTGGGCAACATGGGCCTTCCCCCGAAACTCTTGAAGCGCGGCGTCACCGATGTGGTGCGGATCTCCGACGCGCGTATGAGCGGCACCGCCTATGGCACCGTGGTGCTGCACGTGTGCCCGGAAGCGGCCATCGGCGGCCCGTTGGCGCACGTCCGCGACGGTGACCGCATCGAGTTGGACGTGGAAGAGCGCCGCCTGCACCTGGATGTACCAGACGAGGAGATCGCCCGCCGGCGCTCCGCCTGGCAGCCGTCGCCACCACCCATGTCCGGCGGCTACCAGCGCCTGTACTTCGAACACGTCCTGCAGGCGGATACCGGCGCCGACCTGGATTTTCTCCTCGGTTGCCGCGGCCACGTGGTGACGAGGGAATCGCATTGAGCGCCCCAACCGCCTTGACGGGTACGCCGCGGCCCACACGGACTCGTTTCGTGGTTCTCACGCTGCTGTTCGTCTCGGTGGTCATCAACTACCTGGACCGCGCCAATCTGTCAATTGCCGCGCCGCTTCTGGGGAAGGAATTGGGCATCGATTCCATCCGCATGGGGCTTGTGTTTTCGGCCTTCGGCTGGAGCTACGTGTTCTGCCAGGTTCCGGGCGGCTGGCTGGTGGACCGGATTGCGCCCCGCAAGCTGTACGGCGTGCTGATTGCCCTGTGGTCCGTAGCCACAGGGCTGCTGGGATTTTCCGCCGGGCTGGCCATGTTATTCGCGCTCCGGCTGGCCATAGGTTTGCTGGAAGCGCCGTCGTTTCCGATCAACAACCGGGTGGTGACCACCTGGTTCCCGGAACGCGAACGCGCCACCGCCATCGGCTGCTACACCTCTGGCCAGTTTGTCGGCCTGGCGTTTTTGACACCGGTCCTGATGTATCTCCAGGTTCATCTCGGCTGGCGCAGCATATTCATCTCGGTGGGCGTCCTGGGTCTTGTCTGGGGCGCTGTCTGGTACGTGGTGT
>Ga0335074_10013210_pt1 | contig 11604 bp, 8 predicted proteins | sample Lox_Sample_23_FD_206715 | JGI IMG/M metagenome (GOLD analysis project Ga0335074, IMG submission 206715) | Soil microbial communities from Loxahatchee National Wildlife Refuge, Florida, United States - Lox_Sample_2.3 | ecosystem: Environmental > Terrestrial > Soil > Wetlands | place: USA: Florida...
GCCGGGGCGGCCGGGCTCGGGGTGGCGGACGCGGTGGCCCGGGCCCGGCAGCGGCCGGGTGAGATCCCGGCGCTGTGGTCGCGGATCATCGCCAGCGGGGCGGTGGCCGCGCCACTGGGCTGGGCCGCGGAGCGTCTGGCCGGGGCCGGGCCGGTGCCGGTGGCCACGGCGGCGGGCGCGGCGGCCGGGGCGTTCGGGTTGCGGCCGCAGAAGGTGGCGCTGGGGCCGGTGGTGGGCGCGGCGGTCGGGCTGGGGCTGGCGGGGCGGGGCCGGGCTCGCGGCCGGGTGGTGCCGGGGGCGGCGGCGGCCGCGGCGGCGGTGGTGGGATTCCGGGCGGTATCGGCGGTGGTGTTCCGCGATCCGCAGCTGCGCCTGCTGGCCGAGCGGGTGCGGCCGCAGGATGTCCCGTTCGTGGTGCCGCTGGCCAGCCAGACCCGGTACGTCGGCACCGGGTACGTCCGGTCGCTGGCCGGGGTGCTGGGCGGGACGTACACGCCGGACGTGGCGGACGTCGGGATCGTGGCGTCGCTGGACGAGCTGGCCGGGCCGTCGTTCGACCCGGCCGCGGTCGATCCGCTGGTCCGCGAGTTCTACGAGCACACCACCCGGTTCGCGCTCGACATCGTGCCGCAGTGGCGGCTGTGGGTGCGGCCCGGGTACCTGCTGTACCGGACGCTGGTGGCGCGGCCGCTCGGGCAGGCCAACGTGCCGATGAGCCAGCGGGAGGCGCAGCGCGGGGTGCGCAGCCGGATCGACACCATCACCGGGCTGCCCTCCGGTGCTCCGGCCATCCGGGGCTGGATCCGGTCGGCGGCCGACACCGGCGAGCCGATCTACGTGGGCATCTACACCACCTACCGGCGCGCGGGCTACGGGTACGTGAGCGTCGGGTTCCCGCTGCCGCAGGCCAGCTTCACCGCCACGCTGGCGCCGGCCGCCCGGCCGGGCGCCGGGCTGGTGCTGAGCAGCCGCAGCGAGCTGGATCAGCCCGGCCACTACCTGACCTACATCGACCCGGTTTCGGCGGACCTGACCACGTTCGCGGTCCGCGGGTTCGCCGAGCGGCTCGACGTGTACGTGTCGGACGACGGGGAACTGCGGGCCGAGCACGCGTTCTGGGTGTTCGGGTTCCCGTTCCTGGTGCTGCACTACCGCATGCACCGCAAGCCGCCGCGTTCGCCTGCCTAGTTCTGGAGCGGCATCAGCTCGCGGACGAAGCCGTCCACGAACGAGCCGAACGGCTCGGGCCGGGTCGCGGGCCGGACCACGAACTTGCTCAGCCCGGCCTGCACGTGCTGCTCGATCATCCGGCGGGCGCCGTCCCAGCCCGCGGCGACCAGCAGGTCCGGGTCGGTGTGCGGCCTGCGGCGGGCGATCGAGGCGCGCAGCGATTCCGGCAGGCCGGTGCCGTCCAGCACGACCGGCAGGCTGAGCCCGAAGTGGTCGTCGTCGACGCGGCGTCCGGCCTGGGCGGCGGCTTCGTTGATGGTGGCCACCGCGTCCCCGGCTTCGGCCGGGGTGAGCAGCGAGCCGAGCCAGCCGTCGGCCAGGCGGCCGACGCGTCGCAGGCCACCCGGGGCCGAGCCGCCCAGCCAGATGTCCAGCGGCCTGGCCGGGGGCGGGCCGACGCTCGCGTCCTTGACGGTGAAGAAATCGCCCTCGAAGTCCACGGGTTCGGTGGTGAGCAGGAGCCGGAGCAGTTCCAGCGACTCGTCGAACAGGGCGGCGCGGTGGCCGTCGGGTGCGGGGAACAGGGGGCGTTCGGCGGGCTGGGCTGGCTGCAGGCCGAACACCGGCAGCACCCGGCGGGGCGCCAGCCCGGCCAGGGAGGCCAGTTGCTTGGCCACCAGCACCGGGTGCCGCCCGGGCAGCACCGAGATCCCGCTGCCCGCCTTGAGCCGCCGGGTCCGCGACAGCGCGAACGCCATTCCGGTGAACGGCTCGACCAGCGGGGAGTACACCATCTCGGGCAGCCACAGCGAATCCACCCCGGCCTGCTCCAGCAGGTCGACCGCGGCCGCGAACTCATCCGGGCCGCCGGACGGGCCCAGGGACACTCCGATCCGGACCTTCAAGCCTTCCGTCATGCCTTCATCCGATCACAGCTTCACGGCGGAGTCAGCGGCGGCGGACGACCAGGACGGCGGAATCGACCCGCGGCGGCGGGCGGAAGGCGCGCCGCGGCACGACGAGGCCCGCGCTCATCCGGTGGGCGCGGGTCCCCCGCGGGCCGCGTTGCCCGGCGTACTTGCGGACCACGGCGCGCTGCGGTACCCGCGCCGATGTCGAGGACCAGCTCACCCGGCCTGACCGCGGCCGCCGCGACGACGCGCGCGGCCCACTCGTCAGCGAGCCGATGCCATCCCCAGGCCCGGCGGGACCGCCCGGAGGCGGGCACGGCGGACCATCACCATGCAGATACCCACCGGCCGACCGTAGCTTCCGGCGCTCACCGGCGGCAACCCGATTTCCCGGCGGGGCCGCCTGCCCGGTGCGTGCCGATGGACCACCGGTGCGTGCCGATGGACCATAGGCACCGCCGTGGGCCCGGCCCCGGCGCGTGATGCGGGGCTTGCGGCACACATGCCCCGATAGACGGGGGTTGTGGCACACATGCCCCGATCCGCGACACCCTGGTCACCCATCCCGGGCTCACACCGTTCCCGCCAGCCCCGCCAGCCCGGCCCGCCCCTCAGCAGCGGTGAACCCGACAGCACGGGAGCAGCAACCTAACGGCCGGAGCGAACACGGTGGCGCCATCGACACGGCGCCCAGCCACCTGATGCGATCATGAAGCGTGGCAGTTGGCGATGGGCAGGCTGAGCTGGTCTTTACCGGCGGGAAGATCCGGTCCCCGGCGCATCCGTCCGGGTTCGTGCAGGCCCTGGCGGTGCGCCGCGGGCTGATCCAGGCGGTGGGGACGGACGAGGAGATCAGGCAGGTCACCGGCCCGCGGACCCGGGTGGTGGACCTGGGCGGGCGGCTGGCGCTGCCGGCGTTCGGCGACGCGCATGTGCACGCGGTGGCGGGCGGGCTGGAGAGCCTGCGCTGCAACCTGGCGGGCCTGCGCACCCGGCAGGACAGCCTGGCCGCGGTGGCCGCCTACCGCGCCGGGCTGGGCCCGGACGCCTGGGTGCTCGGCGGCGGGTGGACGATGGCCGCCTTCCCCGGCGGGCTGCCGACCGCGGCGGACCTGGATCCGGTCACCGGCGGCCGGCCGGCCTTCCTGCCGAACCGCGATCACCACAGCGCCTGGGTCAACACCGCGGCCCTGGACCGGGCCGGGATCGACGCGGGCACGCCCGACCCGCCGGACGGCCGGATCGAACGCGACGAGGCCGGCCGGGCCACCGGGGTTCTGCACGACGGGGCCATGCGCCTGGTCGCGGAGCACGTCCCGGCGGCCGGCCCGGCCGACCTGCGGGCCGGCCTGCTCGCGGCCCAGGGGCACCTGCACTCGCTGGGCATCACCAGGTTCCAGGACGCTTGCGTCGGGGCGGCCGACGAGATCGGCATCCCGGACGTGTTCGACACCTACCGGCAGGCAGCCGAGGACGGCGTGCTCACCTGCCACGTGGTCGGCGCGCTGTGGTGGAACCGCGGCCGCGGCCTGGGGCAGGTTGACGACCTGCTGGCCCGGCGGGAGCGGGCGAGCCGCGGGCGGTTCCGGGCGACCACGGTGAAGCTGATGCTGGACGGGGTGTGCGAGACGTTCACGGCCGCGATGTCCGCCCCGTACCTGCAGCGGCACGACGAGCGGGGCCGCCTGTTCATCGACCCGGACACGCTGCGGGAGGCGACCGGCAGGCTGGCGGCGGAGGGTTTCCAGCTGCACTTCCACGCCATCGGCGACCTGGCGGTGAGCACCGCGCTGGACGCGCTGGCGGGCTTGCCGGCCGGGCAGCGGCGGGCCGGGCGCCACCATCTCGCGCATCTGCAGTTCATCGCGCCCCGGGACATGGACCGGTTCCGGGCGCTGGACGCGGTGGCGAACTTCCAGCCGCTGTGGGCGTGCCACGAACCGCAGATGGAGGAGCTGACCCTGCCCTTCGTGGGGCCCGAGCGCGCGGCCTGGCAGTACCTGATCGGCTCGCTCGTCCGTGGCGGGACGCGGGTCGCGTTCGGCAGCGACTGGCCGATCTCCAGCGCCGACCCGCTGCAGGAGATGCACGTGGCGGTCAACCGGGTCAAGTCGCGGCGGCTGGGCCGGGCCGGGGAGCCGGAATGCGAGCATCCGTTCCTGCCCGGGCAGGCCATCACCATCGACGACGCGATCGGCGCCTTCACCTCGGGGGTGGCCTGGGTGAACCACGAGGAGCACGCGGCCGGGACCCTGCTCCCCGGCCTGCGGGCCGACGTGGCCGTGCTCGACCAGGATCTGTACGCCATCCCGGCCGGCGATATCGGCGGCACGTCGGTGGTGATGACGGTGGCGAGCGGGGACGTGGTGTTCGGCGACCTCTGACCGGACGCTGAACGCCAGGCGAAATGCCGTCGCCACGGTAGGGCCGCCCGTGACCGGACGCGGAGAATGTGCTGTGCTTGGAGGGTGACTGAGTTCAACGCGCTGCCGGAAGACTGGGCCTCCGATCCGGTTCTGATCGCCGGGCTGACCGTGGACGACGACGACGAGCACGACGACCCGGTGCTGCGCTGGCCGGACGGCCGGGAGGTCGACACCTGGCGGGAGGACTACCCCTACGCCGAGAAGATGCAGCGGCACGAGTACGAGTACCTGAAGCGGCCGCTGCAGGTCGAGCTGGTCAAGCTGCAGAACTGGGTGAAGTCCACCGGGCAGCGCATCGTGATCGTCTTCGAGGGCCGCGACGCGGCGGGCAAGGGCGGCACGATCAAGCGCTTCACCGAGCATCTGAACCCCCGCGGCGCGACGGTCGTGGCCCTGGTCAAGCCGAGCGAGCGGGAACGGACCCAGTGGTACCTGCAGCGCTACGTGCCGCACCTGCCCGCGGCGGGCGAGATCGTCATGTTCGACCGCTCCTGGTACAACCGGGCGGGCGTCGAGCGGGTCATGCACTTCAGCACGCGCGACGAGTACGAGGAGTTCATGCGGGAGGCGCCGGATTTCGAGCGCATGCTGACCCGCTCCGGGCTGCACCTGGTCAAGTTCTGGTTCTCGGTGACCCAATCCGAGCAGCGCACCCGCTTCATCATCCGCCGGATCGACCCGGTGCGGCAGTGGAAGCTGAGCCCGATGGACATCGAGTCCCTGGACAAGTGGGACGACTACACCGACGCCAAGGAGGCGATGTTCCACTACACCGACTCGCCCTGGGCGCCGTGGACGGTGGTCAAGAGCAACGACAAGAAGCGGGCCCGGCTCGAGGCGATCAAGCACGTGCTGCTGAAGTTCGACTACGACGGCAAGGACACCTCGGTCATCGGCGAGCCGGACAAGCTCCTCATCGGGCCGCCGTCGGTGCTGTCCGAGCATGACCCGGACCGCGTCTACCCCGACCTGTGAGGGCGCGGGTTTATCGTCATGTCATGACTGCGAACGCGGGGATCCCGGCCGTCCGCCGGCCGGAGCAGGTGCTGTCCCGCCCGCTGGCGCCGGGCGTCACCGCCGCGGAGATGCTGAACGACCAGCACGGCTGCCGCGGGCTGCACCAGCGCAGGCTGAGGCTGGCGGGGGATGCGGTGCTGACCGGGACCGCCGGGGGCCAGGGCGAGGCCTGGTACGTGATCAGCGGATCCGGGGTGCTGGACGCCGGTGCGGCCGGGACCGCGGAGCTGCGGGCGGGGACAGCGGTGTGGCTGGAGTCCGGGACGGGGTATCGGGCGGTGGCTGGCCGGGAGTTGGAGGTGCTGGCCATCACGGTGCGGGCCATCACGGTGCCGGCCATCACGGTGCCGGCCATGACGGTGCGGGCCGGGGCCGGGGAGGGGCCGGGGCTGCATGCGGTCCGGCTGGAGGACTGCGCGGTGGAGCGGACCGGGGACCGGGAGTTCCGGGTGCTGCTGAGCGCGGGCCTGTCGATCACGCAGTTCGCCGGGCTGATCCCGCCCGGCCGGGCGCCGGAGCACCAGCACACCTACGACGAGGTGGTGCACGTGCTGGCCGGGCAGGGCGTGGTTCACCTGGGCGGGAGCGAGTCCGAGATCGGGCCGGGCACCTCGGTCTACCTGCCTCCGCAGACGCCGCACTGCCTGGAGAACACCGGCTCGGAGCCGCTGCAGGTGCTGGGCGTGTTCCATCCGGCCGGGAGCCCGGCCGCCAAGCAGACCACCTAGGGTCGCAGGTCCGGGGGAAGGCTAGGAGGGCAGCGGCCAGGTGTGGACCGGCTCGTTGGTGTGCATGTGCTCGATGTAGCGCTGGGTCATCTGGCGCAGCGCCTCCCGCCGGTCCGCTCCGCCCCGGGTCAGCTGGGCCACGGCCGCGATCTGCCAGGCGGCCCCGGTCTGGCCGGTGAGGCAGCGCTGCTCGATGATGCCGAGCAGCCGGTCGGCGTGGGCCTGGCTGACGTCCCACCGGGCGAGCCCCTCACGGGCCAGCGGCAGCAGGCGGCGCAGGATGAGCTCGGCGGCCGGGGTGTCGCCCACGCCCGGCCAGTACAGCTGGGCGTCCAGGCCGTGGCGGGCGGCCTCGTGCAGGTTCTCCGCGGCGGTGGCGAACGACAGCTGGGTCCAGATGGGCCGCTGGGCTTCGGCCAGGTAGCGGACCAGCCCGTAGTAGAACGCCGCGTTGGCCATGACGTCGGCGATGGTCGGGCCGGCCGGCAGCACCCGGTTCTCCACCCGCAGGTGCGGCATGCCGTTGACCACGCCGTAGACGGGCCGGTTCCAGCGGTAGACGGTGCCGTTGTGCAGGCTCATCTCGGCCAGCTGGGGGCTGCCGCCGGCGTCCAGCACCGCCAGCGGGTCCTCGTCCTCGCAGATGGGCAGCAGCGCGGGGAAGTACCGCAGGTTCTCCTCGAACAGGTCGAACACCGAGGTGATCCAGCGCTCGCCGAACCAGACCCGGGGCCGCACGCCCTGTTCCTTCAGCTCGTCCGGCCGGGTGTCGGTGGCCTGCTCGAACAGCGTGATCCGGGTTTCATGCCACAGCTGCTTGCCGAACAGGAACGGCGAGTTGGCCCCGAGCGCGACCTGCACGCCCGCGATGGCCTGGGCGGCGTTCCAGTAGTTCGCGAAGCCGTCCGGGCTGACCTGCGTGTGCAGCTGCACGCTGGTGCAGGCCGCCTCGGGGGTGATGCTCTCGCAGAAGGCGAGCAGCTGCTCCGCGCCGTCGATGGCGATCCGCATGTCCTCGCCGCGCGCGGCGAAGATCTGCTCGTTGAGCACCTTGTAGCGCTCGTTGGCCGACATCGAGCTCTCGTGCACGTCCTGCTCGGTCAGCGTGGGCAGGATGCCGATCATGACCAGGTGGGCGCCGACCGTGCGGGCCTTGCCGTCGGCGGCGTTGAGGTCGGCGCGGACCTCCTGCTCCAGCCCGTCGAAGACGTCGCCGCCGAGCTGGCGGGGCGGCACGTTGATCTCCAGGTTGAACTGGCCGACCTCGGTGGCCCAGGCCGGATCGGCGATCGCCGCCAGGGCCTCGGCGTTGCGCATGGAGGGCATGCCGCGGTCGTCGGTCAGGTTCAGCTCGATCTCCTGGCCCACCATCGAGGGGTTGTCGTCGAACCGCTGCTCGCGCAGCATGCGGGCGAACGCGTCCAGCGAACGCCGCACCTTGTCCCGGTACCTGCGCCGGTCCTCGCCGGTGATCTTGATCGCCTGGATGTCACGGCCCATGGAGGTCTAGTCCCCTTCTTTACGCATTGGTACGCCCGCGGGGTGGTGGCGGGTCAGGCGCCGGCGCTCAGCCGGGTGGTTTCCTCGCGGACCCACAGGCCCAGCAGGCCGCGCAGGTGAGCGATGAACTGGTCGTGCTCGTTCGGGGGGTAGACCGACTGGACGGTCCGGATCAGCAGCTGGTCGAAGTCCGGGCCGGCCACCCAGTCCAGGACCACCTCGTCCAGGCGGGCCTGCAGGCCGGCCCAGAAGTCGTAGTAGCGCGCGGCATCGAAGTAGGCGTCGGCCAGATCGCGGTAGACGGCCAGCCGTTCGGAGTAGGACAGCCCCGGCTCGTCGGCGACCTGGAAGAACCGGTCGGTGTCCAGGTCCAGGCGCGGCCGGCGGCCGGTCACCAGCGCGAAGACGCACCACTTGACCAGGGCTTTCATGGCCCAGGGGAAGTAGTAGTGCAGGCTGGTCAGCGCGACGTCCGGGCAGGCGTTGGCGTAGTCGATGGGGTACACCTCGGCGCCGCAGACCAGGGTCTCGCACGAGTTGAACTCCCACCGGAAGAACGCGTTGACCAGCCGCCCGATCGTCACCACCTCGTTGCCGACCTCCGGGGACAGGAAGCTGTGATCGACCGCGTAGCGGGCGTGCATGGGCTGGTCCGGCTGGAACCGCATGACCATGGTCTCGGGGCCGATGGACAGCGAGCGGGAGAAGACGTCGTAGTCGATGGCCTTCTGCAGGTGCATGAGCATCTCGCCGCTGGCGTCGTAGGCGGCGTGCAGTTCGGCCGCGTCGCGGACGCGGGAGACGCCGCGCCAGGCGCCGCCGTCGTACGGCTTCATGAACAGCGGATAGCCGATCCGCTGGGCGATGGCGTCCAGGTCGAAGGACTTGTTGTAGCGGGCCGCGGTGTAGGCGTAGCGGGCGTTGTCGACCGGGTTCTTGTACGGCACGAGCACCGTGTCGGGCACCTTGAGGCCCAGCCGCATCATCGCGCAGTAGGCGGCGTGCTTCTCCATCGACTGGAAGGTGAACGGGCTGTTCAGCAGGTAGACCCCGTCCATCATCGAAACCTTCTTCAGCCACTCCCTGGGGTGGTAGTACCAGTACGCGAGCCGGTCGATGACCAGGTCATAGCGGGGCCGGTCGCGCAGGCTGAACGGCTCGATGGTGATCCGCTCGGTGTCGAAGGCGTGCCGGCTGCCGTCCGGGCCCGGCACCGGGCCCAGCCGCCGCAGGATCTCGTCGAACGCCGTCGGCCAGTCCTCTTCGGTCCCGAGCAGCATTCCGACCAGGTGGCTGGTTGCGGTCAAGGCTCCCTCCTCAGCAGAACCGCGGCATGTGATGGGCGAATTGAGCGCGCCAGGACGACCAGTCGTGGGGCACGTCATGGCCCCGCACGTCGAGTTCGTGCTTGATCCCCTTGCTGGCCAGCAGCGCGGCGAACTGCCTGGTGCTCGGCAGCACGCCGGTGGTGTCCTCCCACTGGCCCTGGCCGCAGACCAGCAGCAGGCTGACCTGGCCGCGCAGCCACTCCAGGTGATCGCCCTCCAGGTGGGCGACGTAATCCATGGGGTTGTTGAAGTACGCTTCGTCGCCCCGCTCGCCCCAGGCGTGCCACCCCGACGGGTCGTAGTTGCCGGAGAAGCACATGGCCAGCGGGAACAGGTCGGCCCGTTTGAGGGCGAAGTTGGCGGCGTGGAACGCGCCCATGCTGCAGCCCAGGGTAATCACCTCGGCCGGGCCGCCGCAGTCCCGGTAGATCCACGGCACCACGTCGCCGACGATCCACGATTCGTACCGGCCGTGCCGGCGGGCCCGTTCCTCCAGCGGCAGATCGCGGGCGGACCAGGACCCGGCGTCATAGCTGTCGACGCAGTAGAGCTTCAGCCGCCCCTGGTCGATCAGGCCGCGCACCGCGTCGACCATCCCGAAGTTCTCGAAGTCCCAGGCCCGGCCCCGCTCGGAGGGGAAGACCAGCACCGGGCGTCCCCAGTGGCCGTAGCGGATGAGCGTCCCCGCGGCACCGAGAGCCGCCGACCACAGCTCGGTCATCTCCCGGTTCACGCACGCACCTGCACTCGCACATCGTGCCCGTCCCCGCGCGGGATGACAATAGCGGGCCGCCGCGGCTGAAGCGCGGCGGCCCGCTATCTCACGTCAGGTCCGGCCGGTGGATAACCAGCGGTACCAGCGGCTCCGCGATCCGCCTTCGCCCACCCGGACGAGGAAGCCGAGGATCCAGACGATCAGCACGATCAGGGCGATCCACCACAGGATGTGGACCGCGAATCCCAGCCCGCCAAGCAGCAGGGCGAGCAGGAGAACGAGCAGGATGAGCGCCATGAGCTTGTTTCCTTCTTGGTCGATGGCGGCCTAGAACGGTCAACGGCTACCCGGGTACGGTGAAGTTATGCCGCGGTACACGCTGTTTATCGACGGGCGCCGGACCGAGGCGGCGTCCGGGCACCGGTACGACTCGGTGGACCCGTTTCTCGGCGAGCCGTGGGCCAGCGCCGCCGACGGGGACGCGGCCGACGTCGACGCCGCGGTGGCCGCGGCGCGGCGGGCGCTGGCCGGGCCGTGGGGTCAGCTGACCGGGTTCGGCCGGGCCGCTCTGATGCGGCGGCTGGGCGACCTGATCGCGCGGGACGCGGACCGGCTGGCCGAGATCGAGACGAGAGACACCGGCAAGCTGCTGCGGGAGATGCGCGGGCAGCTGGGCGGCCTCCCGGAGTGGTTCTACTACTTCTCCGGGCTGGCCGACAAGCTCGAGGGCTCGACCATCCCCACCGGCAAGCCGAACTTCCTCGTCTACACCCGGCGCGAGCCGGCCGGAGTGGTGGCCGCGATCGTGCCGTGGAACTCCCCGCTGCTGCTGCTGTGCTGGAAGCTGGCCCCGGCGCTGGCCGCGGGCTGCACGATGGTGGCCAAGCCGTCGGACTACTCCCCCGCCTCGGCGGTCGAGCTGGCCGCGCTGATGGACGAGGCCGGGTTCCCGCCCGGCGTGTTCAACGTGGTGACCGGGTTCGGCCCGGCGGTGGGCCAGGCGCTGGCCGGCCATCCGGACGTGGACAAGGTGGCGTTCACCGGCTCGACCGCGGTCGGCGCCGAGGTGGCCAGGGCGGCGGCCGCGAACATCACCGGCGTGCTGCTGGAACTGGGCGGCAAGTCCGCGCACGTGGTGTTCGACGACGCCGACCTGGACGCGGCCTGCAACGGGGTGCTGGCCGGGGTGTTCGCCGCCACCGGGCAGACCTGCATGGCCGGGTCCCGGCTGCTGGTGTCCCGGGGCGTCCACGACGAGCTGGTGGCCAGGATCGCGGACCGGGCCCGGTCGATCCGGCTGGGCGACCCCAGGGCGGCCGAGACCGAGATGGGCCCGGTGGCCACCGAGCCGCAGTACCGTAAGGTCTTGTCGATGCTGGACGGCGCGGCCGCCGAGGGGGCCACCGTGGCCGCGGGCGGCCGGCCCGACGAGCGGCTCGGCGGGTACTTCGTCCAGCCCACCGTGCTCACCGGGGTCAAGCCGACCATGACCGTGGCCTGCGAGGAGGTGTTCGGCCCGGTGCTGGCGGTGCTGCCGTTCGACACCGAGGACGAGGCGGTCGCGCTGGCCAACGACAGCCGTTACGGCCTGGCCGGCGCGGTGTGGACCAAGGACATCCACCGCGCCCACCGGGTGGCCCACGCGCTGCGCGCCGGCACGGTGTGGATCAACGCCTACCGGGTGGTGGCGCCGGACGTGCCGTTCGGCGGGTTCGGCCAGAGCGGGCTGGGCCGGGAGAACGGCATCGACGCGGTGCACGAGTACACCCAGACCAAGGCGGTCTGGGTCGAGCTCAGCGGCGGGACGCG
>Ga0335074_10013212_pt1 | contig 11604 bp, 16 predicted proteins | sample Lox_Sample_23_FD_206715 | JGI IMG/M metagenome (GOLD analysis project Ga0335074, IMG submission 206715) | Soil microbial communities from Loxahatchee National Wildlife Refuge, Florida, United States - Lox_Sample_2.3 | ecosystem: Environmental > Terrestrial > Soil > Wetlands | place: USA...
TCGTCAGCGCCGAACGCTCGCATCGCCGCCAAGGAAGCATTGGCCGCGCGCGACATGGCCGGCATGGACGACGATGTTCGGCCGCCGCCGGCGCTTGCGCCGGGCGCGCTGCGTACCGTGCTGGACGAGCTGATCCGAAAACTGGAGGGGGTAGGGGCGTAGCCCGACCCATTGACGCATTCGGAAAGGGGGCAGGGATGTTCGGTAAAGTCCACGCAGAGTTCTGCAGGTCATGGCCTGGCGAGGGGTCGCGGATGATGGCGGTATTGCCGCGCCGCGTGCCACGTCCTCTCATCTATCTTGCTGCCATCGCTGCGGTCACGTCGATCCTTGTCTGCATCGCCTGGCCGCCCCGGTTTCTCGGCGTTCAACACATCAACGACTGCTATACGTATCTCCCAGGAAGCCATGAAAAAGTATACCTGGAGTTTGGCGTCCCCGCCGGCACGGACCAAGTGTTTTGCGGCGGACCTCATGCCTACCAGCAACTGTCGGCATGGGTTCTGGGAGCATCACTTGTTGGTGGGATTTGGCTGACCGTTGCTGGAATCACACGTGCGTTCAGGTCGGGTTGGCGCGCCAACAAGCTATTGGTGGGCCTGTTGTGCATGATCGCGGGGGAAGTATTGTTGACGATCAACTTCTGGGTGGCATATGTAAGCCTTGTAGTTTGATAGATTACTACTGGGTATAGAAGCTGCCGGCTCAGCGTCTCCATGGACCGATGCCATCCCAGGCTTCGCTGAGCGCGGATCTGACGACGCCTACGATCTCCTCGGTCTCAAGGTATCGATCGTCGTTCGTGAATTCGTAGTAGCGCTCCCGCATCGCGATCAGGTCTTGTGGTTGGCGCTGTGCGGCGAAAGCCCGGAGCGTTGCCATGGCGCACCTGATGCCGGGCAGAAACCGGGCCATGGACGCCTCGTAGTCCTCGGAGGTGTCGATATCGAGATCGTCATCATCGGGGTCGGGTTCGATGGCGATGAGGTATTCCAAGGCCTCGTGAACGTCGTCCTCATCGACAGCATTGGAATCAGCGGGACCGGCATAGGTCGGAGTGTCGGCCATGATTTGCTCCTTCTCGATGAGTGGCGAAGGCCCGTCACACGCCTGGACCTGGCGCGCTGCCGCGACGCGTTGCCTGATCGCTGGCGTTCTCCGTGGCACGTTCAATGCGCCCGCGACTGTGTTCGAACCGGTCCTTGAGGTCCGACAGATGTTCGATGACGCCCTGCGCGACATCGAGCGCCGTCTCGGCATTGCGGGCGATCGCCGCGCTCAGGGCGTCGAGCTGTCCGGCCAGGGAGTGCCGGATAGCTTCAGCGCGAAGCCGATCGCGAATCTCCCGGCGATGGTCGCGTCCCTGAAGAGCCTGGCTCTGGATGCGGTGGTCAATGCGGGTGAACAGATCGACGGCTTTTGCATGATGAAGCACTGGCCGTGCGCGACATGGCTGGCATGGACGATGATGTCCTGTCTCCGGCGGCGCTCGCGCCGGGCGCACTCCGCCGCGCCCGCAAGATCGCCGCCCTGGCTGCGGAGATAGCCGCACTCCGAAACATCATGGCGACGGTGGATAACCGCCTGGATAGCCTGGAACACGAGATGGTGCTGCTGGCGAAACCACGCCATCACGCTCTCACACGCGACGCCCTCACGATCCTCCGCAACGCGCCCGAGCCGATGCCGCTCCGGGCATTGACGTTGGCGTTGATGGAGGCGCGCAGCCTGGACGCGTCCGATACGCGCCTAACCCGCCCGATGACCGAGCGGATGCGGCTGCTGCTGTGGCGGCAGGAGGCGGCTGGGGTGGTGCGGAAGGCTAAGGGGAAAGGGTCGGAGGAGCGGCAAGTTTGGGGCATTGCGGGGTAGGCACCCCATTTGGCTTCTCTCCCGCGCTGCTAGGGCCGTAGAGTCTTAGTCGAGTCGGTCTGAGCCATACTAGACTCATCGGCGCCAATAATGCGCCTACCTCTTGCGCCAAACGTCAGACTGTGGCATGAACGGGTTAGACGCCGGCCCCGGTAGAGGTGGACGTGAGCGGTAACGAGAGTTTTCTGCAACGGTTGTTGAGTGGCGTTGGCACTGCGCTGAGCATTGCTGCCCAGACGCTGAACAAGGTCGTGGAAGATGCGTATCGACAGGGTTACGCGGAAGGGGCCGCAGCAATGCGCGAATCGATCCTGCGGGCCGCGCAGGCTCCGTTGTCCGTTCCTGATGCCCCGAAATTCCGCTTTCCTACGGCTGATGCCCAAGATACTGCGCAGACTAGGCTGGAGCTGAAGTCCAAGTCGGGACGCGCCCCACGGGGGACGGTTGGTCGCATCATTAACGATGCTCTGGGGAAGCAGGACGGTCTGACGCAGCAGCAATTGAAGCAATATGCCGATCTTGTGGAGGACATCTCAGCCACGAGTATAGGCAACGAGCTAAGGCGCAATGAGGGAACGAAGTACCGTAGAGACGGTAATCGCTGGTTTCTGATTGCGCCAAATGGATCGGCGGCGGGTCACCCTGCGGTGCCCGCCGCCCAAGAAGTCAGCCTAGCTCCAAACTAGGTTCGACGGCCGAAGGCCATGGCCCCGGCGCCTATCGTGCCTACCCCGGCCCGCCCTCCCGACGGGGATTGGTGGGCCGGCTCCATGTACAGTGTAGCAAAAGCAGACGATTGCGGCAAATAAATGTCCGCCCCTACCGCGCCGCCCGCTTATTGCCCGGCTCCGGCAGCAGGGACTTATTCCGCCAAGCGAACGCACAGCGTCACATTAGGATCGCTGATGTTCGCCTATCGTTCTGGGTGGGTTAGGTGTATTTGCTCCCTAATGCCGGAAGTCCTGGGGATCTGCATCACACTCCATCTGGCCGCGGCAGCGCTGATGTGGTCCCGCCAAGTCTCGGCGCCAGCGCCGCAGCCGGATCCCGTTGCATTGAGGACCGACATGTTTTGCGTCGGCGATGTGTACGCCGCCGACGCAACAGATCGCATGGATTGGTCCTCGGTTCGCCGCAGTCCCGACTGATTGTAGCTTTCCCGACGGTCACCAAACGCAGGCCCGTCACCAGTGAACCAATGGCCTCGCCGCTTGCGTCGGGAAAGCAATAGAAAGTGCGATGACGCTGTCAGGGATCTCGACCCGGTCACTTTCTCCATGGCCCAATGCGGTCCCATGCCTCGCTGAGCGCGGTCCTGACGACGCCAGCAATCTCTGCCCTCTCGAGATAGTCGTTCGTGAATCCGTAGTAGGATTCCTGCATCTCGATCAGGGTCTGGGGCTGGCGCTGCACAGTGAAGGCGCGGAGCGTTGCTAGGGCGCGCGCAATGTCAGGCTGGAACTGAGCCATATACGCCTCGTAGTCCTCGGAAGTATCGATATCGAGATCGTCATCATCGGGGTCGGGCTCGATGGCGATGAGGTATTCCAGGGCCTCGTGAACGTCGTCCTCATCGACAGCGTTGGAATCAGCAGGACCGGCATAGGTCGGAATGTCGGCCATGACTTTCTCCTTCTCGGTAAGTGGCGAGGCCGGTCACAAGCTTGGACCTGGCGCGCTGCCGCGACGCGTTGTCTGAACGCTTTCGTTCTCCGCGGCGCGTTCAATGCGCCCGCGACTGTGTTCGAACCGGTCCTTGAGGTCCGACAGATGTTCGATGACGCCCTGCGCGACATCGAGCGCCGTCTCGGCATTGCGGGCGATCGCCGCGCTCAGGGCATTGAGCTGCCCGGCGAGGGCGCGCCGGATAGCTTCAGCGCGAAGTCGATCGCGAATCTCCCGGCGATGGTCGCGTCCCTGAAGTGCTTGGCTCTGGATGCGGTGGTCAATGCGGGTGAACAGATCGACGGCTTTCTCGTGATCGCGCCGAATCTGGGCGAGAAGATCGACCCCGAGTGATTTGTAGGGTTTTTGGCTCATGTCTTCGGCAACCCGGTCCCAGAGGTCGTCAACCGTGACCGCCTTGTCATCGCCGAGAGGGCGGGATGTCTTCACGGCTTCGTGGACTGCCGCCTCCGAAACCATCGTCCAGACCTGCGAGATGTGCCGGCTCTCGGCTGTGTAGGCTTTGAAGGCGGTGATGCCGGCGGAGCCTCGGGGGAGGGCGTTGATGTGTTCGCCGGTGGTGATGCCCTGGGCGCTGTCGATCGTCAGGGCGTGACCGAAGCCGAGGAACAGTCGTTTGGTCTCGGGATCGAGCAGACGGCGCCACTCGACGTCGCCGACGCGGCCCTTCTGGTCGCGCAGTCGCAGGCCGCGTTCCGTCCGGCCGACAATCTCCACGACATCGCCGTTGTTGCCGATCGTGCCCCGCTTGCCGTCGATGATGGCCGCCGTCTGCCGGTACAACCGCACTCGATCGCCGGTAGCAAGCGGGAGGTCGTAGGTTTCCCCGCGCTGGTCGATCGCCTGATAGATGACCTCGTCGGCACCGATCTCTCCCCGCGTCTTGAGCCGCCGGCGAACGGCCTGGCTGATATCGGCAGCGTCGGCGTTGGTCAGCGTCGAAATGGCGATGCCGCGCCGATCGCCGGAGCCCAGCAGGATGTCCCGCCGCTGTAGGTAGAGTTCGGCGATGCGGTCCACCACCTGGCCCTGGTCGCCGCCGACTAGCAGGGCAGTGCCGTCTTCGCGCTTCATGGCGAGGGCTTCGACGGCCTTGCCCTCGCGAAACAGTCCGGCGATCTCGCGTCCGCGGTAAGTCTCCTGGCGGATGGTCGTGAGCAGCGTGGGGAAGGAGGCTTTCGGCAGGACGCGGCGCAAGATCTCGATCGTGTCGCCGGCCTCGATCGCCTGGACCTGCTCGCGGTCGCCGAGGCCCTTGATTGCGAAGCCATGCTGCGCCTGGAGTTCAAGGAGCTTGAGGAAGGGACGAGGGGCGATCTGGCTGATCTCGTCGATCACCAAGACGGTATTCTCGGAGAGCTTAACTTTGCCCGCCCGCACCCGCCGCAGGAAGCGGGTGAGGGCATAGGTCTCGCGGATGCCCGAGTCCCGAAGCGCGTGGGCTTGCCGCCAGGCGGTGGCCATGCCGATGACCTGGCGGCCGTGCGGTGAGAGCGTCGTGTCGGCCCGGTATGCGGCGATGACAGGTCGGAGCAGGGCAGACTTGCCGGCACCGGCGGCACCGGTCAGCACGGTCAGGTCGGTGCCGGTGGCCAGAGCGTAGATGGCGGCCTTCTGACCGGCCCCGTGGATCGGATCGCTCTCGAAGTCGAGGCCCGAGCTGTTGATGGCGGCGGTGACAACCTCGACGGGTAGGGCGCTGGTGCGCCTGCTGCCGGCTTCCCGGGCGCGCTCGGCGAAATCCTGCTCGATGCGAATTTGCCGGCTGTGGGTGACGCGCACCGTGTCGCCCGATAGCCCGGCGACGAGAGCAGCGTGCTCGCCGCGGACCTTGATGCCGCGTTGCTCGATCAAGGCCACCACACGGTCGATGTCCTTGATGCCGTTGAGCCCCGTCTGGATTAGGCCGCGCGCGGCGTACATTCGGAGTTTGTCGTGGTCGATGACCGCGGCTGTGTGGAACTCCCTGGCCAGATGGCGGGCGGCGAAGGCGTAGGCGCGGTCGTAGCGTTCGTCGTCGGTCAGGAGCTCGGGTGCCTCCCCGGCGAGGACTGTCCTGTGGACCCAACCGAGGGCGCGCGCCTGCTCCTGCCAAATCTCGCGGTCGTTCTTGCCGGCGTTCTTCGCCAGCCGCTCGGCCAGGCCAGCGGACTGCAGGATGCGGTGTTTGCGTTCGATCGGCAGATCGTCCCAGACAAGTCCCTGACGTTCGGCATAGGCCCTGGCGTCGATCTCGCGTTTCCGCCGGCCCTTGGAGAAGGCGTCCGAGATCCGTTGCGGGATTGCAGTGAGGACGAACGCCTCCTCCTTCTTATCGTAGGCGGTTTGGATGCCGAGGGCGCGCAGCTCGGTGGCGAGCCGGGCCTGGAAGTAGGCGCCGAATTCGTGGACACGTGAATGAAGCCGCTGGGTATCGAGGGAACCGATGCGTCCATCTTCGGTCACCACCAGGTTGAAGGGGACGTAGTGGATGTGGCTGTGCGGATCGGCTGGCACCGGAATGTCCGCAAGGTAGGTCGGTCCATTCGGCCCGTCCTGGATGTGGAGGGTGGGGCGGGCGGTGTGATGGCGGAACGCGACCCACCCGACTGCCCCTGGGTCGGCCCCGTCCTCGCCGCCAGTTCCCTTGCGCGCCCAACCCAGCTCGCGGGCGACGTAGCGCATGGTGGCATCGCCGGACCGATCGATGGCGTGCCAGATGGCAGCGGCCTCGGCTGGCGTCTGTGCGAACTCGGCAGCCAAGGTCACGGACTTGTGGGGCGCGACCGTGAAATCGTAGGCGCTGATCTTTCTCGGGCGATCGGACCAGGCCGCGCCGGTGTCAGCGCGCCTCGCCTCGAACAGGCGATCGAGAGCTCGGTCGCTCGGCGGCCGTGTCGGATCGATGCCGAGGGCGCGCGCGACCAAGACGGGCATATCAGGGCGCCAGGTCGCGCGACTGTCGCGGCCTGTATAGTAGGCCGTGAGGCGCCCGCCGGTGTCGGCTTTCGCCCCACCATCCGCTCCCAGGTCGTGTGACGGCTCGGGCGTGTTCTCGGTGAAGTATTTCCGAAGAATGGCCCCGGAGGCGGCGGCAGAGAGCTTGCGGAACGTCATCATGGCCGCTGGTCCGTGCCGTGCCCGTTGCCGCCGTTCGGCTTACCTCCGGACGCCCCCTTCGCGACCGACCCACCGGCTCCATGGCTGTTGTCGATGGCCTGGACAACCTCAAGCGGGAGTCCGCGCCGGAGATTGGTCTGGCCCTCCAGGATCTCCTTCAGCATGACCGACTGCCGGTCGAGGCGGCCGATGAGGGCTGCAAGCAGTTCGTGAAGCGGTGGCTCCGGATGGTCTTGCTTGGGGGTGAGGAGTTCGACGATCCGCATCAGGATTTCGCCGTGGAGGTGAACTTCGCCGGCGAGGGTCGTGAGGCCAGCCTTAACCTCGCCGAGCCCGGTGAGGATGTCCGTCGCCTGAGCAGCCGATAACTTCGTCATTCGCGTCGCTCCTTGTCTCCAATCAGGATCGGGGAGGACGACGCGAATGGGATGGGCGGGCTAGCTTGAGGCGGGTGTGGCGGACGGATCGTGGTTAGAGATGAGCGCGGGACTGGCCAGGGCCGAACACTCGCAGTATCCGCACGTCACCAGCGGTCTCGTCGCGGCCGGTGTCGGGATGCACCTGGTAGAGCGCTCGGTAGCCACCGTCGCAGGGGAGCTCCCGCACGCCAGGATGTTGGACGGTAGGGTAGCGGCAGGGATGCTCGCGTAACCCTTCGATCGCGGACCAGATCGCCGCCAGCCGACGCCGAGCGCGGGGCCCTGATCCTGGTTGCGTAAGCCAGAGCTTCACCGCGTCGAGGTCGGCAAGTGCCTTGTCGGTGAAGCCCAGGTTTCGCGGCATGTCGCCGCTGGATCAGCGGCCGGAGTACGGGACCGGCATTTCGTGGTCAGTGCCGATACTGTCGATCCACGCCTTCACTTCGGCCGAATCGACAAGCCGACCCGCGGCAATGTCGGCACGGGCCTCAGCAATCCGCTCGGCCTCCCAGATGAGGCGAGTTTGTCGTTCAGCCTCAGTCTCGGCCGGTTCGGTGAGAGTGGTGGTTTGGGTCATGACGTGAACATAACCCAAGTCCGGGTATTTTTGTAGGGCGAGCGTGGTGGTGACGCCGGCGGGCATCGTGGATTTGGCCGCCGGTGATCGGTGCGCTCACAGATCCGTCATCCTCCGGACGCCCACCCCACCGGCACCGCGAGTGCAATGGTGTATGAAGAGACCCTGAAATCACTGCCGCGACACTGCTGGTAGACCGCCGCGAGGCTGCCGCGAGGCAGTCGGGAGACCGCAAAAAAAATCTCGGGGGCGGATCTCATTCGCGTCGCATGGGGGGACCATCGCTCCATGAACGACAGAGCGGCAGCCGACCCCCTCTCGGGCATTAGACCCTATCGCCGGCGATCGGACATGTACCGGTGGCTGCGCCAGCACCACGGCCAGGTGGCCGAGCTGTTGGCGGCAACTGAGCCCTCGTGGCGTGAGGTCGCCGAGCGCCTCGGTCGGGCAGGTGTGCGGAACACCAAGGGCGCACTGCCGAGCGCCGACTCCATTCGGCGTGTCTGGCGCGTGGTGTGTCGTGATGTGGAGGGGACCAAGGCCCGCCCCATCCGCCAGGGGCGCTGGCCGCCATCTCGCATTCCTGCGGGCACGCAGCCGACAGAAACAGAGAGACCGAGGGCAACCCCGCCGGCTCCGGCATCGGACCGGCCATGGGCGGTGTCGGTGCCCTCAGTTCCTTGGAGGAAGCCGGGGACAGGCGCTCCACCGACGGTTGCAGCGAGTAGCGGCGGTGCGGAGATGCTCGCGCGCGTCAAACGGACGCTGGCGAGGGAGAATGACGACAACGCGAAAGGAAGCTGAGAATGGATACCATCGAGAGCATCACCCTGGCGCCGGCGCCGGATGTTGAGTCATCCCGCCAGGTGCTGGTCGTCCGAATGGGGCGCGGCAGGACAGGCGGCACGACCGTCCTTGATGTCATGATCCAATGGGCGCGCGTAGCCGGACGGCGCGTTCTGATTGCGGACGGCGATCTCCGCAATTCGACCCTGTCGTCGCTCTACCCGCCCGAGGCGGCGAATGGGGCCATGAAACCTCACTCGGACGACCTGGACGACATGAAGGACTTGTTTACGACGAGCTTGAGCAAGGCTGTGCAGGCGAAAGCGTCGCTGGTCGTCGATTTCGGTGGTGGTGACCGAGTGTTGTTCGAATATGGCCGGGAGGTGTCGTTGGTCGAGATGGCCGAGGGTCTCGGGATGCAGCCTCTTGCTCTGTATGTCACTGGCCCGGACCCGGACGACTTTGAGCACATACTGTCGCTTTGGACCTCGGGCGTATTCCGGCCAGAGCGTTCTATCCTCGTTCTCAACGAGCATTTGGTCCCTAGTGGCCGATCGCCGCAAGGGGCATTCCGCTACGTCCTGGGGCGTCCCGAGATGGAGCGGATGGCCGACGAGGGACTGAGGATTGTTGTCATGCCTCGGTTGCCATCGATGCAGCAGGTCCGGGAGGCAGGGCTGAGCTTGGTTGACGCGATGGTCGGCAAGCTCGGGAACAAGGGGGTGCCGCTCGATCCGGTTCGGGCCTTCATGGTCAAGTCGTGGTTTCGGCGGCTCGAGGCGGCATTCGCAGAGGTCGGCGCCCTGGAGTGGTTGCCGTGACCGGGGCCGCGTCAGTCAAAGAGGCGGCAGCGACCGGAAAGGTCGCTGCGCTGCCGAACGTGTCGCCGGCCCCGGAGGCTTTGGCGGAAATGCGCGCCGCGTTGGACAGGATGGACAGGGCGGCGCGCGCGGCCGGTGTCGAGGAAGATGATGCGCTTGCCGCTTGGATTGCGACCCTGAAGGCGGCGCTGGAATGCTCCGCAACGATCACCCTGGAAGGGGAAGGGCGTATTCGGGGATTTCTGGAAGCACTAGAGATCGTCACGCGGGAGGACCGCCTGCGGATGAAGCAGGCAACGGAGCGCTGCACGGTGGAGACGCTCAAGCTGGAGCGGATGTTCGGTACGATGGAAGTGCGGTCCCATAACTTGGTGACACAAACTATTCACAGCATGGCCGACCGCGTTGCGGAGCAAATGCGTGATCGGATGGTGATCGTGGAGCGCCGGCATAACCGGATCGCGCTCTGGCGGCGGGCGGGTGTGCTGACGGCGGCTGTGGCCGCAATCTTCCTCGTAGGATTCGTTGCGGCCGAATACAGCGACCGCGGCGCAATCACTCTCATGGACCGCTGTATGGCACACCCGTTTGTGAACTCGGATACGGGCGGCCTGGTTTGCGATGTGGGGTCACCCCGACCTGGCGGCTGATTTTTGCCGGTTCCTATTCGCGTCGCGGGGCCGGACAAGGCAAGTCCGAAGGAAAGGAGGAGTCATGCGTATTACGAAACTGATGGTCCTGGCTGGCGTGAGCCTGAGCGTGCTCGGCGCCCCGGCGCTTGCGCAGCAGAGCGGCGGGTTCACGCCGCAGCAGCTCGACCAGATGTCGAAGCAAAGATTGCAGGAGTTGGGTCCCCGGAATTGGGGGCCTCCTGTTCCGCAAAGCGCCGTGCCGAAAGCGGACATCCGTCAACCCAACGAGTTGCTGGTCTGTATGAGTGCGGATCCTTGGAAGAATGTCTATGCAGCGCCTACTGCATCGTCCGGCGTGATTGGCAAGACCCTGCCGGAAGTGGCAGTGAAGGGCGCGACTGTGAAAGGCTTCGTGCCTATTCTGTTCGGTCCCGGCCGAACTGGATATGTGCCCGCGGCGGAAGTGAGACCGTTCCGCTCGACGGTGAAGCCAGGTGCCACTTGCACAATCGCAGGTGTTCGGCCCAACGGCGCTGCCGTCTTCCGGATGAACTGACATGCGCGCAAGATGCCGGTCGGCGCGGAGTATGTTTGCCGTTGCTTCGTTGGCAGTGGCGGTGGCCGCTCGTGCGGATCCGACGGCGCAAGCACCGTCCGGTGTGCCGCCGGAGATCAATCCGAGCGTGCCAGAAGTGGGCGTGACGATCCTGGACTTGCCAGGATCAGGCACCAATCCAGGAACCGGCACGCCGGGCGATAGTGTGGGTGCAACGGGAGGGGGAACGCCTGCTGGGTCCGGATCGGCCTATGACCAGATGATGGCAACATCATACGGAGCCGCGGCGGCGCAGGATGCCGCGGCCGCGAACATCAACGTCGATGCGCTTGCCGCGATAGGGAAGGCTGAGTCCAATTTCCAGAACGTCCCGACTGCGAATGGGTCGTCATCTGCCACTGGGCCTTGGCAGATTACCAGTGGTACGTTCATGCAGTATAGCAATCAGTATGGACTCGGCTATACGCCTGCGGACATGACAAACGCGGCCGACAACGCTCAGGTCGCGAGCTACGTTATCTCGTCGTACGCGAACACGGTGTCGAATGCCACGGGGCAACCGGCGTCGGTCGTACAAACCTACGGAGCCTATGTCTTCGGACCTACAGCGGGCGGGCAAATGGCCAACGCAAGTCCGGACACTCCGTTGAGCGATTATGTGTCAGCAAGGGCACTTGCCAACAATAACATGGCTGGTTGGACCGTGGGCCAGTTCTATTCGACAATGGCACCGCGCCTTGGCTCCGCGGCGAACGAGACAGTGCAGGCCTGACCGCCGCGCGACAACTCTTCGGGGGGTGCAGATTGGACCTAGTACCCAGAATCATAGAAGAGCGACACACCGGCAGGGTCGTAGGCTGACCTTCAAGGCCGGATTTCATGACTGACGCTTCCATGATACTTGGTACTAGAAGGGCTTTGGCGCGGTGCGGGAAAGTCGCAGGTGAGTCGGTAGAACGCCGCGATCGCGTTGGAGGGTGGGGATGAGGTCCTGGCGACAACTGCCACCGGGTGTAGGATGGTTGTTTTTGAGTGCCGCCATTCTGGTGCTCAAGAGTGCCGAGTTCTCGGCTACTTCCTTCCGGCCCGCGACTTGCGCTCGTAGTCGTCGAGCCATGGTTCGATGAGGCGATCGAGTTCCTCGAGCTGGCGTTCG